>Ga0137403_10001727_pt1 | contig 27289 bp, 24 predicted proteins | sample CZOMad2_1_16fung_FD_122057 | JGI IMG/M metagenome (GOLD analysis project Ga0137403, IMG submission 122057) | Vadose zone soil fungal communities from Angelo Coast Range Reserve, California, USA - CZOMad2_1_16fungal (Hybrid Assembly) | ecosystem: Environmental > Terrestrial > Soil > Vadose zone... | reverse complement strand
TGCGACCCATCCAGCGGACGGCCCCGCTGGACATGGGGTAGATCGCTCCGATTCGAAATCGCCGCCCCCTACAGCGGCGTCGGGTCGATGAACCGCCGCATCACGTTCCCGGTGATCCGCGCCACGTTGTTGTCGTAGCCGTTGTGGCCGAGGCTGCCGGCCCAGGCGATCGAGCCGGTGGCGAACACGGCGCCGCCGTTCGGCGTCTCGAAGAACACCATGTCCGCGCGCACCCGCGGGTCCTCGATGCCGTCGAGGCCGGGGTAGGTGGAGATGATCTCCTCGGGCGTCATCAGATAGACGTTGGAGTGGTTCTCCGAGCTGGCCAGCACCAGCGTATGCGGCGGCGTCCCCAGCCGGGGATCGACGATGTCGAGCTCCAGCCCGGCCGCCCCGCCGCCGACCGCGCCGAAATCGCCGATCGTCTCGTCGGCGCCGACACCCTCGAAGATGAAGGCGGCGCGCGGGTCGAAGCTGCCGGGCTGGCGGCGGTAGTAGGACGAGACGTCGAAGCCCTCGGAGCCGAAGCTGATGCCGACGAGACGGTGCGAGGACCAGCCGCTGGCCCGCCACATCCCGCTCATCTCGCCGGTGAAGCTCAAGTAGTACTCGCCGGCCTCGGCGATCCAGGTGCGGGTGCCGCTCTCGCCCCGCCGCATCTCGATCACGCCGGGCTTCTCCGGGTGGAAGGCGATGCGCCAGTAGAAGCCGTTGCCGCCGAGATACATCAGCCGCCCGCCGCCCTGCAGATAGCCGTCGACCGCCTGCATCATGCGGCGCGTGTGGTACTCCGGATGGGTGCCCGTGAGCACGGCGCGGTAGGGCTTGAGGATGCCCTGCCCCTCGGCATGCAGTTCCTCGTCGGTTATGATGTCGCAGGCCTGCCCGCTCGCCTCCAGCCAGTCGATGATGTGGAGGTCGGCATTGAAGTTCCACAGCGAGTATTTCGGCCGCGTGTTCAAGATGGGCCGCAGCCGCGAGCTGTAGCAGGAGCCGCTACCGTCGGTGTGCACGTCGTAGGTGGAGACGCCGAACTCGCGCCGCGCATTGAGGAACAGGCTGGTCGGCCCGAACTCCAGCAGCGAGCCGTAAGTGATCTCGGAGAGCGGATCGTCCCAGCCATGATGGCTGTTGGCATAGGCCATGTAGGTGGCGGTCGAGGCCAGGAACGCCACCGGCGCCGTCGCCTTCCCCTTCGGCGGCAGCACGAAGAAGGTGACGAACCCCTCATGCCCGCCATCCTCCCGCGCCTCGCCCGCCCTGAGCTTCACCGCATAGATGCCGCTCTTCATGTCCGCGGGAATGGCAACCTCGAAGTCCGCCTCCCACCCCGCGTCATAGAGATCGTCGTCGTGAAAATGGATCGCCGCGTAATGCTCCGGCTTCTCGCTCCAGCGATGGACCTCGCCATTCCACAGATGCCCCTTCATCGCCCGCGCCGGAAGGTTGACGGCAACGCCGTCGAGCCCATTGCCCGAAACGTCCACGATATCGTCGCCCGGAATCTCCCGCGCGAAGTCCCAGGCGGCGACCAGGTCGCCCGCCTCGCCCGGCGCCAGCGCCCGCCGCGACAAGCGCGGCGCCTCGATCTTCCCGTTGTAGTGTCCGCCGGTGGCGAGCATGCCAGCGCGCTCTTCAACCGCGTGCGCCGCCATCAAAAATGGGGTCGCAGTCGGCGCCTTCGGCACGACCCGCGCCGTCGTCGCGAGCGTCGCCGCCGACTGGTCGCGCGCCCGCTGCCGCAACGGCTGCTGCGTCACGCGCACTCCCTTCGTCTGCGCATCGTAGCTGGCCGACACCAGGTACCAGGCGCGCGTGTCAAGCGGCGCCGCGGTCGAGAAGATCTCGCTGCTGCCGTCCCCGAGCCGCAGCGCCACCGCGCCGGTATCGTCAAGGATCAGGGCATAACCGGCCTGCCGCGCTGCGTCCCATCGCCCGAGCAAGGTCTGCGCTCCCCGCCCCGGCGTCGTCGGCCAGATCAGCGCCTCCAGCGTGAAACTGGATAGGGCCTGCAGCGCAGGACTGGGGAACACGCGGACATAGGACCCGGCGTTGATCGGCTGCCGCCGCCCCGCATACTCGCCATTGGCCGGATGCTCGACCGGCCGCTCCTTGTAGCCCGGCCCGTTCGGCGAATCGTCACCGCAGATCAGGCGCACGATCTCGGCGCGGTAGCCCGCGGCGCCCGTCTCGCAGCTGACCATGACCTTGAGCCTGCCGCCCGGCCGGACGCTCATCCGGTCGGCGTAGCCGACGATGGCGAGTGTCACGCTCCCCCTCTACTCGATCGGCAGCTCGCGCCCGGTCAGCTCATGCCAGCGCAGCTTGAAGACCGCCCACTCGGCCTCTTCTTCCGAGCGGAAGACGTGGCCGGGCACCGGCTCGATCGCATCGCCCGCCCGCTGCCCCATGCGCGCCAGCGCCCATTCCCGATGGCGCCTGGTGCAGATGATGACATAGCGGCCGGCATTGGGGCCGCCGCGCATGCGGTTCAGCACGCGCTGCAGCTCGCCGCTGTGGCGGCCATAGATCGTCGCCTTGAACTCCTGCGCCAAGTCGATGCGCTCGGGATTGATCGCGTACATGGCCGCGACTTCAACAGGATTCGGCGGGGCTGGCAATCGAGGTGAAGCGTTCCCATCTACCTGAACAAAGAATGAACCCGCCGGCTGCCACCGAGTTTTCCAATCGCGACACCGGTATTGCTGTGCTAGTAGTCCGCCGCCGCCTCCGGCCTCGCCGGAGCGAAGCCGCCGCGTATTGCCGGTCACGGGGAATGCCGACTTATCTCGATTTCGAAAAGCCGATCGCGGAACTCGAAGGCAAGATCGAGGAGTTGCGCCATCTCACCGACGGCGGCGACATCAACATCGCGGAAGAGGTGGGCAAGCTGCAGCAGAAGGCCGACCGGCTGCTGCGCCAGACCTACGGCAAGCTCAGCGCCTGGCAGAAGACCCAGGTGGCGCGTCACCCGGACCGCCCGCACTCGGTCGACTACATCGGCGCGCTCGTCGAGGAGTTCACGCCGCTGGCGGGCGACCGCGCCTTCGCCGACGACCGCGCCATCATCGGCGGCATCGGCCGTTTCCGCGGTCGCTCGGTCGTGGTCATCGGCCACGAGAAGGGCGCCGACACCGCGACGCGCATGCGGCACAATTTCGGCATGGCGCGGCCCGAAGGCTATCGCAAGGCCCAGCGCCTCATGGACCTCGCCGACCGCTTTCACCTGCCGGTCGTGACGCTCGTGGATACGCCCGGCGCCTATCCCGGTGTCGATGCCGAGGCGCGCGGCCAGGCCGAGGCCATCGCCCGCTGCATCGAGACCTGCCTAAAGCTGCGCGTCCCGCTCGTGGCGGCGATCATCGGCGAAGGCGGCTCCGGCGGCGCCATCGCGCTCGCCGCCGCCAACCGCGTACTGATGCTGGAACACGCCGTCTATTCCGTGATCTCGCCGGAGGGCTGCGCCTCGATCCTCTGGCGCAGCGCCGAGGAGGGCCGCGAGGCCGCGGCCGAGGCCCTGAAGCTGACGGCCCAGGACCTGCTGCAGCTCGGCATCATCGATCAGATCGTGCCGGAGCCCATGGGCGGCGCCCACCGTGACAAGCCGGCCACCATCGACGCCCTCGGCGACGGCCTCGAGAAGATGCTGATCCGCCTGCTCAACGGCAGCAACCTCGACCTCCGCCAGGAGCGGCGCGAGAAATTCCTGGAGATGGGAAAGAAGGGCCTAGGCTGAGCCGCCGGCCCCGATCTTGCCGTGACAGTACTTGTACTTCCGGCCGGAACCGCAGGGGCAGGGGGCGTTGCGCGAGGCGCCGGCCCAGGTCGCGGGATTGCCGCGATCGACCGCGGCTCGTTTGGATGCCGGCTGCCAGCCGGCGTTGGGGTCGTTCGGCGCGGCCGCTCCGGCCTCGGCGAGCGCCGGCACCGGCTCGGGATGGAGCGCCTGCACCTTGGGTGCCGTCCGCGTCATCTCGGCCTCTTCCGGGCGCTGCACGCGGATTTCGATGTGGCTCAGCACGCCCGTCACCTGCTCGCGCACCCGCGCCAGCATGGCCTGGAACATGTCGAAGGCCTCGCGCTTGTATTCGTTGAGCGGGTCGCGCTGGGCGTAGCCGCGCAGGCTCACGGCCTGGCGGAGATAGTCGAGCCCCACCAGATGCTCTTTCCATGACTGGTCGAGGATGTTCAGCAGCATGCTCTTTTCGGCCATCCGCAGCACTTCGGGGCCATAGTTGGCGGCCTTCTCGGCCATCTTGCGGTCGGCGGCCTCGATGATGCGTTCGCGGATATGGGTGTCATCGATGCCCTCTTCCTTGGCCCACTCGGCGACCGGAAGACCGAGGTTGAAGACGCGCAGGCACTCCTCGTGCAGGCTCTTGGCGTCCCACTGCTCGGCATAGGCATTGTGGGGGATGAATTTGGCGACCAACTCTTCGATCACCTCGTGCCGCATCCCCGCGATCTCTTCCGACACGTCGTTGCTGCGCATCAATTCCTTGCGCTGCTCGTAGACGACCTTGCGCTGGTCGTTCATCACGTTGTCGAACTTCAGCAGGTTCTTGCGGATCTCGAAGTTGCGGGCCTCGACGCGCTGCTGCGCCTTCTCGAGCGCCTTGTTGACCCACGGATGGGCGATCGCCTCGCCCTCCTGAAGGCCGAACCTCTGCAGCATCGCATCCATGCGGTCGGCGGCGAAGATGCGCATGAGATCGTCTTCGAGCGACAGGAAGAACTTGGAAGCGCCGGGGTCGCCCTGGCGGCCAGAGCGGCCGCGCAGCTGATTGTCGATGCGGCGGCTTTCATGCCGCTCGGTGCCGATGACGTAGAGGCCGCCGCCTTGCAGCGCGATCTGCTTGTTGGCTGCGACCTCGGCACGGATCTCGGCGGTCTTGCGCTCGCGCTCGGCCGGGTCCTGGAGGCTCGCCGCCTCCTGCCGGATGCGCATGTCGACGTTGCCGCCGAGCTGGATGTCGGTGCCACGGCCGGCCATGTTGGTGGCGATGGTAACCCCTCCGGGCCCGCCGGCCTGGGCGATGATGTAGGCCTCCTGCTCGTGATAGCGGGCGTTCAGCACCTGGTGCGGGATATTGCGCTTCTTGAGCTGTTCCGACAGCACCTCGGACTTCTCGATGCTGACGGTGCCGACCAGCACCGGCTGCTGGCGCGCGCGCGCCTCCTCGATCAGGGCTATGATGGCGTCGTATTTCTCCTTGGCGGTCCGATAGACCTCGTCGTCATGGTCCTGGCGCACGCAGGGCAGGTTAGTCGGCACCTCGATCACCTCGAGGCCGTAGATGTCCATCAACTCCGCCGCTTCCGTCATCGCCGTGCCCGTCATGCCCGCGAGCTTCGGATACATGCGGAAATAGTTCTGGAAGGTGATGGTGGCGTAGGTCGCGGACTCCCGCTGGATCTTCACGCCTTCCTTGGCCTCGAGCGCCTGATGCAGGCCTTCCGAATAGCGTCGCCCGGTCATCATGCGGCCGGTGAACTCGTCGATGATGATGACCTCGCCGTCCTTCACGATGTAGTCGGTATCGCGGCTGAACAGCTTGTGGGCGCGCAGCGCCTGGTTGATGTGGTGAACGAGCGTCACATTGTGGAAGTCGTAGAGATGTTCGCCCTTCATCAGGTCGGTTTCGGCGAGCAGCCTCTCGATATGCTCGACGCCCTCCTCCGTCAGAGTGACCTGCTTCTGCTTCTCGTCCTTCTCGAAGTCGGCCGCCGTCAATTTCGGGATGAATGCATTCACGCTGATGTAAAGCTCGGACGAATCGTCCATCGGCCCGGAGATGATGAGCGGCGTGCGCGCCTCGTCGATCAGGATGCTGTCGACCTCGTCGACGATGGCGTAGTTGAAGTCGCGCTGCACCATCTGGTCGAGTCGGAACTTCATGTTGTCGCGCAGATAGTCGAAGCCGAACTCGTTGTTCGTGCCGTAGGTGATGTCGCAGCCATAGGCGACGCGCCGCTGATTGTCGTCGAGCCCGGGCACGATGCAGCCCACGGTCATGCCGAGGAACGTGTAGATCTGCCCCATCCACTCGGAGTCGCGGCGGGCGAGATAGTCGTTGACGGTGACGACATGGACACCGTTGCCTTCGAGGGCATTGAGATAGACGGCGAGGGTCGCCACCAGCGTCTTGCCTTCGCCGGTCTTCATCTCGCTGATCATGCCGCGGTGGAGCACCATGCCGCCCGCGAGCTGGACGTCGAAATGGCGCTGGCCGAGGGTGCGCTTGGCCGCTTCGCGAACGGTGGCAAAGGCGTCCGGCAGCACGTCGTCGAGGGTTTCGCCCTTGGCGAGCCGCTCCTTCAGCCAGCCGGTCCGCTCCCGCAGCTCGTCGTCGGACAGCTTTGCGACCGTCGGCTCCAGGCCATTGATCTGCTGGACGGATTTCTGCAGGCCTTTGATAAAGCGTTCGTTGGCGGAGCCGAAGAATCGCTTCGCAAGTGAGGAGATGTTGAGCATCCGCTTGAGCAGCTCTATCAGCGAGGAAAGCATTAACGCCCGACTTGACGGCTGGGCGTGGCCGGGAACCCGGCAAACCCCTGACAGATAGGCTCGCGGCCATACACTGTCAACGACCGCTGCCGCGCATCTGCGCTTGTTGCAGGGGTATCGGGTGTGCATATTGCCGCCCGGGCCGGGGACCCTTGGGGCGGCAAGCGGTGCTGCCCGCCCCTTCGCTCGCAAAGACCTTCCGCTCGCAAAGGACAGTCTTATGACAATTCGCAGCTTCGGCGTTCTGCTGGCATTCCTGTTGGCGACGGCCGCGATCGGGCCGACGGCGGCGCAGGAGAGCCAGCCGGCCACGGGCGCCACGGCGGGGCAACCCGCGCCGCCGACCGCCGCGCCGCCGCCGGATACCGTGGTGGCGATCGTCAATGGCACCAAGGTCACGCGCGCGGATGTGATCGCCTCGGCGCAGAGTCTGCCGGCCGAATATCAGTCGAAGATCGATGCCATCTTTCCGGCGCTCATCGACCGGCTGGTCGATCTGACCTTGCTGGCGGAGGAAGGGCGCAAGCAGAACCTGCAGGACGACCCCGAGGTGAAGGCGCGGATCGAGCAAGTCACCAATCAGGTGATCCAGGAGGTCGTGATCCGCCGCCATCTCCAGAAGGAGATGACGGAGGATGCGATCAAGGCCCGCTACGAGAAGTTCATCGCGGAGCAGCCGGCGCAGATCGAGATTCGCGCCTCCCACATCCTCGTTGCGACGGAGGAGGAGGCCAAGGACATCATCAAGCAGCTCGAGGGCGGGGCCGATTTCGCGGCCATAGCGAAGGAAAAGTCGACTGATCCGTCGGCGAAGCAGAACGGCGGCGACCTCGGCTACTTCAGCGCCGGCGACATGGTGCCGGAGTTCTCGCAGGCGGTGTTCGCCATGGAAAAGGGCGAAAGCTCGAAAGCGCCGGTGAAGTCCCAATTCGGGTGGCATGTCATCAAGGTGGTCGACAAGCGCCCGAAGGCGCCGCCGAGCCTGGAAGAGACGCACAGCCACATCGAGGAACTGCTGTCGAGCGAGCTGTTGACGGCCTACCTGGCGTCCCTGCGCACGACCGCCAAGGTCGAGAAGTTCAATCCCGACGGCACGCCGATCACGGCTGCACCGGCGACGGGCGGTACGGAGCAGCCGCCGCCGCAGCCGCAGCAATAAGGCCGATGCCGCCGCGTTCGCCGCTCGCGCCGGAGTCGCCGCCGTCGCTGCCGCCGGTCGCCGGCGTGCGGCTGGCGGCACGGGCCTGCGGCGTCCGCTATAAGGACCGCACCGACGTCTGCCTGATGGCGTTCGAGTCCGGCAGTACCGTCGCCGGCGTGTTCACCCGCTCGCTCACCGCCTCGGCGCCGGTCGAGCGCTGCCGCAAGCACGTGAGGGGCGGCAGGGTGCGCGCCATCCTCGTCAATTCCGGCAACGCCAATGCCTTCACCGGCAAGGGCGGCACGGCCAGCGTCGACCGCACGGTGAAGGCGGCAGCGGCGCAGCTCGGCTGCAAGCCGACGGAGGTGTTCGTCGCTTCGACCGGCGTGATCGGCGAGCCGCTGCCCGATGAGCGCATCACCGCGGCCTTGCGGGAGCTGGCCGCCGACCTCAGGGCCGATGCCTGGACCTCGGCCGCAGCGGCGATCATGACGACCGACACCTTCCCGAAACTCGTCACCCGCACGGCCGCGATCGATGGCGTGCCGGTGACGATCAACGGCATCGCCAAGGGCTCGGGCATGATCCAGCCGGACATGGCGACCATGCTGGCCTTCCTCGCCACCGATGCGAAGCTCCCGGCGGCGGTGTTGCAGGCGCTGCTGGCGCGCGGTGCCGACCGTTCGTTCAACTGCATCACCGTGGACAGCGACACCTCCACCAGCGACACGCTGATCCTGGCCGCAACCGGCCGAGCCGGGCACCGCGCCGTGAAGACCGCCGGCGACCGGCACCTGGCCGATTTCCGCGCCAAGCTCGAGGATCTGCTGGTCGAGTTGGCATGTCTGGTCGTACGCGACGGCGAGGGCGCGCAAAAGTTCATCGCCATCGACGTGACGGGTGCCGCCTCCGACAAGGCGGCGCGCCGGATCGGCCTGGCCGTCGCCAACTCGCCGCTGGTCAAGACGGCGATCGCCGGCGGCGACGCCAACTGGGGCCGCATCGTCATGGCGGTCGGCAAGGCCGGCGAGAAGGCCGACCGCGACCGCCTCAGAATCGGTATCGGCGGCGTGACCATCGCCGAGAACGGCCAGCGCCGCGCGAACTACGACGAAACGCCGGTCGCCCGGCACATCAAGGGCCGCGACATCGCGATCTCCATCGATGTCGGCGTCGGCAAGGGCAAGGCGCGGGTGTGGACCTGCGACCTCACCCACGGCTACATCGACATCAACGCCGACTATCGGAGTTGAGGATTGGGCGGAGTTGAGGATTGGGACCGCTGAAGAAGTCGGATGACCGCGGGTTGACGATGCTGCGAACCGACGATGCGCCTCACGTGATCCGTATCGAGACACCGCGCCTGCTGCTGCGGCCGTTGCGGCTGGAGGACGCGGCCGACATCCAGCGCATGGCCGGCGAGTGGGAGGTGGCACGCTACACGGCCAACATCCCCCATCCCTATGAAGCGGGCATGGCGGAGGCCTGGATCAAGTCTCACCGCGACGATTTCGAAATCGTGTTCGCCATCGAGAGGCGCGAAGACAGCGCCCTCGTCGGCTGCATCGGCGTTGAGCCTGACCGTGCGGCGCGCGAGGCCGAGTTCGGCTACTGGATCGGCATGCCCTATTGGGGCGCGGGCTATGCGACGGAGGCGCTCTCCGCGCTGGTCGATCACGCGTTCGCCACATTCGATGTCGATCGGGCGCGCGCCGCGGCCATGCCGGAGAACCGCGCCTCGATTCGCGTGCAGGAGAAGGTCGGCTTCCGCTATGTCGGCGTGAAATCGCTGGCGGCGCCGGCGCGGGGCGGCGCCATCGGGGTCCAGGTGCGTGCCCTCGATCGCCGGCGCTGGGAGGAGCTGAAAGCGCCACCGGCGCTGCCGATCGTGTTGGTGGCCGCCGTCGCGCTCGTCGATGTCGATGGCCGCGTTCTTATCGCCCAGCGGCCGGAGGGAAAGTCGATGGCCGGCCTGTGGGAGTTTCCCGGCGGCAAGGTGCACGAGAAAGAGACGCCGGAGTCAGCGCTGATCCGCGAACTGAAAGAGGAGCTGGCCATCGACGTGAAGGAGGCCTGCCTGGCGCCCCTCACCTTCGCGTCGCATCGCTACGAGACGTTTCACCTGCTGATGCCGCTCTATGTCTGCCGCCGCTGGGAAGGCACGGTGGCGCCACAGGAAGCGCAGGCGGTGAAGTGGGTAAAGCCGTCTCAGCTCGCCGACTATCCAATGCCGCCGGCCGACAAGCCGCTGGTGGCGATGATGCGGGACTTCTTGTAGGGGCGGGTCCTAGTGGTTCGATCGCAACGATTGATTCCCATTCGTTGCGTGAATCGAACCACCAGCCTATTGATCTGGTGGGCTGATTCACCTGACGCTTGGGAATCAAGCGTCAGGATCAGGCCACTAGACCCGCCCCTGCATTCCGTAGCGTCTACTTGATCAACCCTTCCGCCTTCAGCGCCGCCTGCACCTGCGGGCGGGCGCCAACGCGTTCTACGTAGGCCTTGAGAGTCGGCCACTTGTCGAGGCTCATCTTGAGGTGTGGCGCCCAGCTCAGGATGGTGAAGAGATAGGCGTCCGGCGCGGCGAACTTGTCGCCCGTCAGATAGGGCTTGCCGTTGAGCTGCTTGGCCAGGAAGTCGAGTCGCAGACTGACCTTGTCGATGATCGCCGGCCGCGCGTTCTCCGGCAGCGCGGGATTGAACAGCGCGCCCATCCCCTTGTGCATCTCGGAGGTGACGAAGTTGAGCCACTCCTGCGTGCGATACCGCTCCATCGTGCCGGCCTTCGGCACGAGGCCGCTGTCGGGCTTCTGGTCGCCGATATACTGCAGGATGACCGGCGCTTCCGTCAGCACCTCGCCGCTGTCGAGCTGGAGCGCGGGCACGTAGCCCTTGGGGTTGATCTTCGTGTAGTCGTCGCCGCTCTTCGTCTTCTTCGTGCCGAGGTCGACCTGCTCGAGATCGAATTTCAGTCCGGCTTCGCGCAGGCCGATATGCGGCGCCATCGAACAGGCACCGGGTGTGAAATAGAGCTTCATGATCGCCTCCTCTCGATCGTGGGTGGAATTGAGTGTGCGAACAGTTACGAGCGGTTGGGCGCGCGCGCAAGACGTGTCCTTTCGGTACGTGACTTACCGCGTGGTAATCGGGCACGCCCCTATGACAGTCCGAGCGCTTCCTTGCGCTGCGCAGCCCAGGCTTGCGCAATGCGGTCGGCAACCATGGCGATCAGCGCCATGCTGAAGCCGGCGACGAAGCCCTTGCCGGCATCGGCGTTCGAGAGCGCGTTGTAGACGAGCTGACCCAGTTCGCGCGTGCCGACCAGCGCCGCCACCACGAGCATGGCGATGCCGAAGAGAATCGTCTGGTTGATGCCGAGCATGATCTCCGGCATGGCGATCGGCAGCTGGACGCGCCACAGGATCTGCCGCCGCGTGCAGCCCATGGCGCGCGCGGCCTCGACGAGGTCGCTGCGCACCTGCCGGATGCCATGCTCGGTGTAGCGGATCGACGGCACGATGGCGTAGGACACGATGGCCAGCAGGGCCGGGAACTCGCCCACCTTGAAGAACATCACGACGGGAATCAGGAACACGAACTGCGGCATGGTCTGCAGCGTGTCGTTGATCGGCCGCAGGAAGGCGGAGACACGGTCATTGAGCGCCGACCAGATGCCGAGCGCAACACCGATACCGGCGGAGATGAACACGGAGACGGCGCAGAGGTAGAAGGAAAGCATGGCTTCGCGCCAGACGCCGCTCAGGACGATGAACAGCACGGCAAGCAGCGCGAAGAGGACCATCCGCCAGCCGGCCACCTGGTAGGCGAACAGGCTCAGCGCCAGCGTCACCGCGAGCCAGGGGAAATTCACGGCGCCGAAGAAATAGAATGTGCCGAGGAGGACAACCGTTACGCTGAGGCGCCAGCCGGAATAGCGGGCGGCGGCAAATGCGATGCCGAGAACGAGCGCGCAATAGAGCGCAATGAACGACGGCGTCAGCGTAAAGCCCCACAACTTCGGGGTTGCGACGGCCGCAATTCCATTGCGCAGGGGAAGGAGCAGGAAGAGCAGGAACTGGTCTCTAATCCAGCTCAGAAGGCCCCCGCAAGTCTGCAAGACAAATACGATCGCATTGTTGAGCGCACCGGCGGGCTGCAGCACCCACTCTTCGGGATAGCTGCGCAGAGCTGGGAGGAACTGAGCGAGCAAGGCCCACGCCGCGACGACGCCAAGCGCGATCCACTGCCGGCGATAGCGTTGCCACAGAGAGCCTTGCCGCGGTCGATACACGAATTGCTGTTTGGCAAAGCCGCTGCTGATGCGGTCGAGCACCATGGCGATCAACGCGATGACCAGGCCGGAGAGCAGGCTCTGGCCGAACTGCGCCTTGCGCAAGGTGCTCAAGAGCTCCCAGCCGATGTCGTTGAAGCCGCCGATCACGGCGGCGATGATGACCATGCTGAGCGCCGCCATGATGGTCTGGTTGACGCCCACCATCAGCGTCGGCAAGGCCGTGGGAATCTGCACGCGCCACAGCAGCTGTCGTCGCGTGCAGCCCATGACCTGTCCGGCCTCCAGCACATCCAGCGGCACCCGTTGGAGGCCGAGCATGACGTTGCGGGTCATGCAGGGCGCGGCGTAGATCATGCTGGCGATGAGGCCGACGACCTGACCGAATCCGAACAGCAGCAGGATCGGAATCAGATAGGCGAAGGTCGGCATGGTCTGCATGAGATCGAGCACCGGCAGGATGATCCGGGCCGCTCTCCGGCTCTTGAAGCCGAGGATGCCTAACGCGGAGCCCAGCAGCAGGGAAAGCGGGACGGAGACGCCGACCAACGACAGGGTCGTCATGGTCTCGTCCCAGTAGCCGATCACGACCATGTAGAGCAGAGCGACGATCGAGAAGGTCGAGAGGCCGACGCCGCTGGCCGCATAGGCCACCATCGCGACCAGGCAGATCGCCGCCGGCCAGGGCAGCCAGTGCAGGAGGCCCTGCAGTCCCCACATCGGCCAGTCGAGTACCCAGTTCACTGCCCGGAACAGCCATTTGAAGCTGTCCACGAAGGCAGCCATCAGTACATTGATCCAGTCGGAAATCGGCGGCAGCAGATTGGCCGGCAGGGCCTTCAGCCAGGGCAATTCGCCGAGCAAAGAAAAGGCGGCAGCACTCGCTGCCAGGACGGCAAGCCACAGCAGCAGTTCGCGGTCGAGCGGGACCGCCCGGTTGCTGCCGGCGTGGTCCTGTGCAGCCTTCGCTAGCGTCATCGCTCGATCCCGTCCGTGGCGGCGGATCGTCGGCCGGATACGACAAGTGCACGACAGGGCCGGCGGCTTGGCCGGCCCTGTCGTGATCGCTCGTCTAAGCCGTCACATCATCGCGGCGTCGACCCAGGGCTTCCAGACCGCTTCGTTCTGGTCGACCCAGGCCTTCACGACGTCTTCGAGCTTCTTGCCGTCGACGTCGACCGCCTTCATCATCGGGATCTGCGTCTCATTGCTGATCTTGTAGTTCTTCAGGAAGCGATAGGCCGCCGGCCATTTGTCCTTCATGCCCGGCCAGGCGAATTTCTGCGTGCGCGGCGCCGCCAGCCCGCAGTCATGGGTTTCGTTGGGATTCATGCCCCACTTCGGATCGTCGTAGCAGGCCTGCTCGAACTTCGGGAACTGCACCCATTTGCCCGTGACATCCGCGAACATCGCGTGCGGGGCCCAGAACATCATGATGATCGGTTCCTTCTTGGCCACCGCTGCCTTGTATTCGGCGACCAGATTGCCCTCGCCGCCCGACGGCACCGACTGGAACGGCAGGCCGAGGGCCTTGATCATCTTGGCGCCGCGATCGCCCCAGTCGGCGGGGTAATCGAGGAAGCGGCCGTCAGGCGAGGTATCCGTGGTCGCGAAGACGTCGGCGCATTTCTTCAGGGCTTCCCAGTTCGGCAGGCCCGGGCAGAGCGGCTCGACATAATCCGGATAGAGCCAGCCCTCGACCGGATCGAGGCCGGCATCGCCGATTGCCTCGATATGCTTGGCGGCGATTTCCTTCGGGAAGATCTCGCCCATGTTGTTGTCCCAGATCTCCAGCGTCGCCGTCAGCGAGCCGTCGGCGATGCCGGTGGCCTGCGGATAGGAGCCGGCCGTCACATACTCGACCTTGTAGCCCATGCGCGTGAGGATCTCGCCGGCGATATAGGTCGTGATGTGCTGACCGGTCCATTCGTTGATGGCGAGTTTGATGGGGTCGGTCGATTCGGGAACGCTGCCGGCCCGGGCCTGTCCGCAAAGGGACAAGGCCACGGCGACAGCGCCGGCACCGAGGAACAGCGATAGGCGTCTTGATACGCTCAGCATTCCAGCCTCCCTGGCTTGTATTTTTCTCTACCGTAGCACCCGGGACACGATACGGCGGAACCGCCATCGTCATGGCCGGGCCTGTTGCATTGGCGGGCCGATCATAGCAGGAACCTGGCCGTGTGTATGGCCGGACTTTTCGGCTAGGATTCCCGCCGAATTTCCCAGCCACGACCAAGAATATCGAGCAACCGCCGCGATGACCCAGCCCTTCCCGCATCTCTTCTCGCCCCTGAAGCTCAATTCGACGGTGCTCAAGCACCGCCTCAACTTCGGCGCCCACACGGCCAACATGAGCGTCGACGGCTATCCCGTCGACCGTCATCTCGGCTACTACCGCGAGCGCGCCATCGGCGGCGCCGCCATGATCGTGGTCGAGCCGGTGCCGGTGCATCATTCGAGCGTGCTGACGCGCGGCAACTTCCGCTGCGAGGACGACTCGGTGATTCCGTATTTCCGCCGCATCACCGATGCCGTCCATGAGCATGGCACGGTCATCGTCCAGCAGATGTATCACCTGGGCGCCCATGGCGATTGGGATAACGGGTTCGAGGCCAACTGGTCGCCCTCGGGCCTGCCCTCCATGCACGATACCGACGGCAGCCACGCCATGACCGCGGCCGAGATCGAGGAGATCATCGCGGCCCATGTGCAGGCGGCGCGGCGTGCGAAGGAAGCCGGCTTCGACGGCTGCGAGTTGATGGCCGCCTACAACGCCCTCATCGAGCAGTTCTGGTCGCCTTACTCCAACCGGCGCGCCGACCGTTTCGGCGGCAGCTTCGAGAAGCGCATGGCCTTCTCGGCAGCGGTGCTCGAGGGCATCCGCCATGCAACCGGGCCGGACTTCATCATCGGCGTCGCCATCAGTATCGATGCCTCGCGCGCCGACGTGCTGTCGCTGGAGATGCAGCAGGAGATCGCCGCCTGGCACGATGCCCGCGGGCTCTACGACTACGTCACCATCGGCACCGGCAGCTATTTCGACTTCACCCAGATCATCCCGACCTTCCTGTTCGCCGACAAGCTGGGGGCGCCCTATGCGGAAGCGGTGAAGCGCGTGGTGAAGCATGCCCGCGTGCAGGCCGAGAGCCACATCCGCACGCCCGAGAATGCCGACTACGTCATCGCCTCCGGCCAGGCCGACATGGTCTCGATCGTGCGCGGCCAGATCGCCGATCCGCACATGGCCAACAAGGCGCGCGCCGGCCGGGCCGAGGACATCCGTCCGTGCATCTCCTGCAACCAGATGTGCTGGGGCCGCCGATCGCGCGACTACTGGATCAGCTGCCTGGTCAATCCGTCGGTGGGCCGCGAGTTCCAATGGGGCGGTGACCGCTTCGCGCCGGCGGCAGCGCCGAAGCATGTGCTGGTCGTCGGCGGCGGGCCGGCGGGACTCGAGGCTGCGCGCGTCGCCGCCGAGCGCGGCCATCGCGTCACGCTGGTCGAAGCGGCGCCGCGCCTGGGCGGACAATTCGCGCTGGCGGGCGAACAGCCGCGCCGCGGCCAGATCATCGATCTCCTGAACTGGTACGAGGGACAGCTGCGGAAACTGCAGGTGGCGGTGAAGCTGAACACGCCCGTCGATGCCGACGACGTCAAGGCCATGGGCGCGGACGTGGTCGTGCTTGCCGCCGGCTCGCAGCCCGCGGGCACCGGCTATCAGCGCGGCCTGCCGACGCGTGATCGCCTGCCGGGCCTCGAACGCGGCAACGCCTGGTCCGTCGAAGAGGTGATGGGCAAGGCCGCGCGCCTCGGCAAGCGCGTGCTGGTCGTCGACGACGGCGGCAACTGGCGCGGCTGCGGCACGGCCTGGCACCTGGCGGAGCAGGGCCACGCCGTCACGCTGCTGACCGCCGATCCCTTGGTCGGCCGCGATCTCCAGCGCACCAAATCCGACTGGGTGATCCGCCCGCGCCTGCGGCAGCTCGGCGTCGCCTTCATGACCGATTCGGTCGTGCTCGAATGGCACGGCGACGCCGCCACCGTCCGCGACCTGCTGACGAGCAAGGAGTCGCGTCACGCATTCGATTCCTTGGTGCTGGCGACGACCAATGTTTCGGAGACCGAACTCGCGGAATCGCTGCGCGCGGCCGGCGTCGAGTTTCAGGCGGTCGGCGATTGCGTCTCGCCGCGCCATGCGCCGGCGGCGATCTATGAGGGGCGAAGGCTCGGAATTGCGTTGTGATGATGGAACGGTCTTTTCGCGAACCGTTGCGAAAGAAGGTAAATGAAACTTAAGGTAAAGCTATAATTTACTACGTAATTCTCGAAGAATTTACCGGATTTACAGGTGAAAGTCATTGCGCATTAATCCGGCCATGGCACAATGCTGCGGTATCGTCGAGGGCGCCAAGACCGGGCGCCCGATTGCATCGGAGGGACGACACGCATGGCTGACGCAGGACGCGATCTCATCAGCGCCATCAACTCGCTGGCGACCGAGATCGAACGCGGGATTTTCGTGGCGCAGGGCATCGCCGCCCCCACCATCGGCAACCTCGAGGAAGACCGCGCGCGCGCGATGCAGCGCTGCCAACAGGCGATCGCCTTGTTGCAGGTGGGCGGCACCAGGGCGCTTCCGCGCGGCGAGATCTCGGCCGCGATGCGCCGCCTCGAAGGCATGCTCGCGCGCGAGCAGCGGCTGGGCAAGACACCCCGCGTCTGCGGCGTGCATTGACGGCATCGCCGTCGCCCCGATCGTATTACTTCAATATTGAATCGCTCCCGACGCCGGAGACGGCGTCGGATTGCCGGGTTCAACGCGGTCGCGCCTTGTCGCCGGCGGAGACCTCGACCGTGCCGAGCGCCTCGGCCAGACGCGTTCGCGCGCTGCCCGGCGCGAGCGCTCGCTGCTGGCCCGCGGCCGGTGACCAGGCGGTCAGATAGATGATCTGGAAGGTGGCGGCTAGGCGACCTTCGCCGTCGCCGAAGCGTCGCCGGTAGATCTCATCGGTACGCGCCGCCAGAGCCGGATGCAGTGGCCGCCCGGTGCGCTCCCGCACGGCGTTGCCTTCGCCCATGCCGCGCAGATCGTGCATCAGCTTGAGCGTGTCTGCATAGCTCACTGTCAGCCGGTCGCCGTCGCTCACCGGCAGGGCGAAGCCGGCGCGTTGCAGCAGGCCGCCGGCATCGCGCAAATCGGCAAAGGGCGAGATGCGCGGACTGGCCCCGCCGCTCTCGGCCAACTCCGCCTCCATCAGGGCCTGGCGCAACTCGTAGAGCGTGTCGCCGCCGAGCATGGCGGCCAGGAACAGGCCGTCAGGCTTCAGGCATCGACGGACCTGCAGCAGGCAGCCAGGCAGATCGTTGACCCAATGCAGCGACAGACCGCTGATGACGAGGTCGAAGGACTCCGGCGCAAACGGCAACAGCTCCTCGTCGGCGGCGAGCGTGGGGCAACCATTGGCCGCCGCCCGCCGCGCCATGGCGGCCGAGAGGTCGCACTGGACCAGCGTCTCGACGCCGCCGCGGCCGCGCAGCGCGCCCGCGATCTCGCCGCCGTGACAGCCGAGGTCGAGCGCCAGCGGAAACTTGCGCGTGACGTCGTCGAGCCGGTCCGCCAGCCGCTCCGCAATCTCGCGGAAGAGAAAGTCGTGCCCCTCCAGGCGCGCCGCCGCGCGGTCGCGGTGGCGCCGCACCAGCCGGCGGTCGAAGACGTTCATCGAGTCGGTCATGAGAGTGCGAACCGGTGGCCGGAGCCCACGCGCTAGGCTCGCGGCCCCACCGGCCGCTCGCCCTTGATGGTCGTGCGGTGCATCAGGCGGCGCTGCCCGTCATAGTCATTGATGGCGTAGTGCATGGTGCAGCGGTTGTCCCACACCGCGAGGTCGCCGGTGCGCCAGCGCAGGCGGCAGGTGAACTCCGGCTGGATGGCGTGGGCGTAGAGGAAGTTGAGCAGCGGCCGGCTCTCGGCCGGCGTCATGCCCTCGAAGCGCGTCGTGTAGATGGAATTCACGAAGAGCGCCTTGCGGCCGGTGGCGGGATGCACGCGCACCACCGGGTGGGCGGTCTCGCGGTCGGCCTCGGGATTGTTGCGCTCCATGCCGATGGAGCGGGAGACCGCCAGATCCTTCGGCAGGCCGCCGACGCCATAGGGCTTGCCGGCATGGATGGCGTTGAGGCCGTCGAGCATCGTGCGCATGCCCGGCGAGAGCGCGTCATAGGCCGCGTACATGTTGGCGAACAGCGTGTCGCCGCCATGGCTCGGCACCTCCCGGGCATAGAGCACGGAACCGAGCGGCGGTTCTTCCAGGAAGCTGAAGTCCGAATGCCAGGCATTGCCGAAGGTGCTGATCTTGCGCTCGTCCGCCTCCTTCAAGACCGCGATGATGTCGGGATATTCGTCCATATGCTTGATGTAGGGCGACCGGCTGATCGACCCGAACCGGCGCGTGAAGGCGAGATGCTGCTCGGGCGTCAGGACCTGGTCGTGCAGGAAGATGACGAGATGCTCATGCAAGGCCCGCTCGATTTCCGCGAAGGTCCGATCATCGAGGGAGCGCGCGAGATCGATCCCGGCAATGTCGGCGCCGAGTGCGCCCGCCATGGGCTGGACCCGGATGTGCGCGAATGAACTGTTCATCTCAACCTGCGTCCCCCAGTACGATGTCGAAGGCGGCCTTCAAGGCGTTGCTCTCGATCTCCGGCGCCGGTAGGAACGACACGATCACTCGCCCGCGCGCCGTGACGTCGATGTCGTTCAGTATGCCATCGCTGGCGTTGCGTGGCTCGCCCGCGACATACATCTGCGTCACCAGTCCGTCGATGCCCGGGCTGCTGATCTTGAAGTGGATATGGGCCGTGCGGCCGGGATAGGGCACCGGCTTGATGGTGCGGAAGCGATAGCCGCCGTCGCCGGCCGTCGAGGTCTGGCCGTAACCTTGGAAGCCGGCGTCTTCGGGCGCCGGGTTATCGTCACGCGGGTCATGGTAGCGGCCGTTGGCATCGCATTGCCAGATTTCGACGCGGGCGCCGGGCACGGGCCGGCCGTTGAGATCGAGCACATGGCCGGCGACATGCGCGACGGTTCCGCCTGCCGGCGCTGCCTGCCCGGTGACGCGCACGAGGTCGTTGTCGGAGTCGAGGGGCAGGGTGAGCGGATAGAAGGGGCCGCTGGTCTGGGCCGGCGTCGGCAGCAAGGCGGCCGCTGCCGCCCATGACCTGACGGCCCCGCCAACGGCCGCGAATGCCGCGACGCCCGCCAGGATTCGACGCCTGCCGTGATGGGTCGCTTCGTTCATGTCGCCCACTCCGTCCTTGCCGTGCCCCGCTCATATGGGGTGCGACGGTGTAGAATATAGCCCATCGCCGCCGCCAGGCATCGGCGTTTGACAGCGGCCCTCCATCCGGGTCCCATTCGGTTCATGCAACCTGCGACCGCATTGGCAGCCGGGATCAAACGCGCCGGCAATCGCATGCTCGATATCGTCCTGCCGCCGCGCTGCCTCAAGTGCGGGGCGACGGTCGATGCCGTGGGCGCTCTGTGCGCCGACTGCTGGCCGGCCGTGGCCTTCCTGGCGCCGCCGCACTGTGCGGCCTGCGGCCTGCCGTTCGAGTTCGACCTGGGGCCGGACGCCCTGTGCGGTGCCTGCGCCGGCGAGCGGCCGGTGTTCGCGCGCGCCCGTGCCGCCTTCCGCTACGACGACGGCAGCAAGGACCTGATCCTGCGCTTCAAGCACGCGGATCGCACGGACTCGGCGCCGGCCTTCGCGCGCTGGATGGCGCGCGCCGGCGCTGCGCTGCTGGCCGATGCCGACCTCATCGTGCCGGTGCCGTTGCATTGGCTGCGGCTGTTCATGCGGCGATACAATCAGGCGGCGCTGCTGGCTTCGGCGTTGGGAGGCTTGTCAGGCAAGCCGGCCGTCAACGATCTATTGCTCCGGCGCCGGCGCACGCCCTCGCAAGGCGGCCTCGGCGCCCTGGGGCGCCAGCGCAATGTGGCCGGCGCCTTCGCCGTCGATCCGCGGCGGCGCTCGTTGCTGCATGACAAGCGCGTCCTGCTGGTCGACGACGTGCTGACCACCGGCGCCACGGTGTCGGCCTGCACGTCGGCCCTGCTGCGGGCCGGTGCCGGGGCGGTCGACGTTCTGACCCTGGCCCGCGTCGTCCGCACGGGTGGCTAGCCTCCGGGCAGGGTGACAAATCCTAACGGCCATGCCACCTATAAGAGGGCAAAACGGGTCCGGCGGAACGAACCAGGCACCATGGTAAAGATCGACATCTACACGACAATGATGTGCCCCTACTGCTATCGGGCGAAGAAGCTGCTGGCCCAGCATGGTGCCGATTTCAACGAGATCGACGTCATGGCCGACCGGGACCGCCGCCGCGAGATGATCGAGCGCGCGGGCGGCAACCGCATGGTCCCGCAGATCTTCATCGACGGCAAGCATATCGGCGGTTGCGACGAGCTCTACGCGCTCGACGCCGCCGGCAAGCTGGCGCCCCTGCTGCAGCCGGTGCCGGCATGAGCGCCGCCTTCAAGGTCGCCTGCGTCCAGCTCAATGCCGCGCGCGACATCGCGCCCAATATCGCCGCCGCATCGGCGTTGATCCGCGAGGCCAAGGCGCAGGGCGCCGCGTTCATCCTGACGCCCGAGAACACCGGCATGATCGAGCCGAAGCGGCCGCAGATGCTGGAGAAGGCGAAGCCCGAGGCCGAGCATCCCGCCATTCCCGCCTTCTCGGCGCTGGCCGCCGAGCTCGGCGTGTGGCTGCTGATCGGCTCGCTGCAGATCAAGCTCGATGCCGCCACCTGCGCCAACCGCTCCTTCCTGTTCGACGACCGCGGCCGCATCGCCGCCCGCTACGACAAGATCCACATGTTCGACGTCGATCTCAAAGGCGGCGAAAGCTATCGCGAGTCGAAGACGTTCCGGCCGGGCGATCGCGCGGTGATCGCCGACGCGCCCTGGGGCAAGGTCGGGCTCACCGTGTGCTACGACCTCCGCTTCGCCTCTCTCTACCGCGCCCTGGCGCAGGCCGGCGCCAGCTTCCTCACCGTGCCGTCGGCCTTCACCGTGCCGACCGGCCAGGCCCACTGGCACACCCTCCTGCGCGCGCGTGCCATCGAGACCGGCAGCTTCGTCTTCGCCCCCGCCCAGTGCGGCGAGCATGCGGAAGGACGCAAGACCTACGGCCACTCGCTGATCGTGGCCCCCTGGGGCGAGGTCCTGGCCGATGGCGGCGAGGAGCCTGGCGTGATCACCGCCGACATCGACCCGGCCAAGGTGGCCGAGGCGCGCGCCATGATCCCGGCCCTCACCCACGACCGCCGCTTCAGCGGGCCGGCGGCGCCCACGATCGAGGCCCTGCGCGCCGCCGGGGAGTGATCCTGGCTGGCCGCCCGGCTGGCTCGATTCTGAGCGACCTTCCTTCGCCCGCCGAAGCGGGCTTCGCGAAGGCGGGTCGACCCCATGTCCAGCGGGAATGACGTCCAGCGGGAGTAGCCGAGCCCCTATTGGCCGATCCAGGGTCCCCCTGCGCGAATGCGCGGAACAACCTTACGCATCGGCAGGCTGGCCGATCTCGAAAATGATCGACGGACCCCATGCCAAGCGGAAGAAGGTCCACCACAGAGGACACAGAGCGCCCCGAGAAGGGTGATAGCGCGCTTCGCTCCTTCAGAAGACTGGTAGAAGGCTGGCGGGCTTGCTCCGTAACCTCGGCATTCCCTGTGGTTGATCTGCCGTCAGCTGCGCGCGGCAATCCGAGCGATCAACCCCATGTCCAGCGGGGACGTCCGCTGGATGGACGGTACCGAGTACCCGCTCATCCGCGCCGCGCCGAGCAAAACAAAGTTACGCATAGGCGGCATGGGAGGGGCCGGACCGGCTCGATCTCGAAAATGAACGATGCACCCCATGCCCAGCGGACCGGCGCGCTGGACGCGGGGTGCTCGTTCGGGTCGAGGAGCCTGAGCGATTGCGGCAGACCAGGCGGCCCTCTGCCTTCAGCGCGGCCGCGCGAAGCGGCCGGGTCGCCGTCAAAGAGAACGATTCACGATGTCAAAGACCGACCGGCAGGCCGGTTGACGGGGCGACGCAACCGTCCTGCCAGATGTGAATAAAATAGGAACATTCCAGCGAAAGTCAAGCCCGCTGGAGGCGTTCGTGTGTTGCCGGAGGTCGTATGTCTGGCTCTGCTACCGGTATGAAAACCGCGATCTCGATTCCGGATCCGATCTTCCACGAGGCCGAGAGATTGGCCCGCCGTCTGAAGAAATCGCGCAGTCAGCTGTATGCGGAAGCGATGGCTGCATACCTGCGCCGGCACGACGCCGATGCCGTGACCGAGGCACTCAACCGCGTCTGCGCGGAAAGCGCGGCGCGGATCGATCCGTTCGCGGACGCAGCGGCCCACCGTCTCCTGTCGAACGTCGAGTGGTAGTCGCGCAGGGCGGATTGATCGGTGCCCGGTTCGGCGGTAATCTTGCTTCGGGCAACATCGTCTTTGACCCCACTTTCTCCCGTTCAGCGTTCATACCGCCGGCGCGTGCTTGGCTCCCGCACGCTTCGAGGTCAGCAGCATGGCAAAATCGCTCGGCTTTGATTTCGGGACGACGAACACCGTCGTCGCGCAGGTGCAGGCGGCGGGGCGGGCGGTCCCGTTCGAGTTCGCGTTCGAGAACGAGCGCATCGCGGCGTTCCGTTCGGCGCTGTGCTTCTGGGCGGACGTCGTGCGCCATCGCTCCCATATCCATGCCGAGGCCGGGCCGTGGGCGATCCAGCGCTTCATCGAGGATCCCTGGGACTGCCGCTTCATGCAGTCGATCAAGTCGTTCGCGGCCAGCCACAATTTCCAGGGCTCGGTGATCCACGGCAAGCGCCGCTCCTACGAGGAGCTGCTCGGCGTGTTCTTCGAGCGGCTGCGGTTCCATGCGGGCGGGCGCATGGAGGCGCTGCCGGCGCGCCTCGTGGTTGGCCGACCCGTCACCTATGTCGGCAGCGAGCCGGACGCGCAGCTGGCCATGCGGCGCTACCAGGACGCGCTGGCACCCTTCGGCTTCCGGGAGATCCGCTACGTCTATGAGCCGGTGGCGGCGGCGTTCTACTATGCCCAGCGGCTGACACGGAGCGCGACGGTGCTGGTCGCCGATTTCGGCGGCGGCACGACCGACTACTCGGTCATGCGCTTCGATCTCGCGGGCGGCACGATCGCCGCGCATGCGCTCGGCCATGCCGGGGTCGGCGTCGCCGGCGACAATTTCGACTATCGCATCATCGACCACGTCGTCTCGCCGCGGCTCGGCAAGGGCACGCGCTATGACAGCATGGGCAAGACCCTGGAGATTCCCGGCCACTACTATTCCAGCTTCGCGCGCTGGAACCTGCTGTCGGTGATGAAGACGTCGAAGGAGTTCCGCGACATCAAGCGGCTCGTGCAGGTGAGCGAGCGCCCCGATCTGCTCGAACGCTTCGTCGAGTTGATCGAGCATGACCACGGCTATCCGCTCTACAAGGCCGTCTCCGAGGCCAAGGAGCGGCTGTCGCACGCCGAGGAGACGGAGTTCCATTTCGCTGCCGGCGACTTCGAGATCAAGACGAGGATCAAACGCGCCGATTTCGAGGCCTGGATCGCCGACGATCTCGCGCGCATCGCCGGCGCGCTCGACGAGGCGCTGCGCAACGCGTCGGTGCGTGCCGAAGAGATCGACAAGGTGTTCCTCACGGGCGGCACTTCGTTCGTGCCGGCGGTGCGGCGGCTGTTCGAGCAGCGCTTCCCCGTCGACCGGATCGAGTCCGGCGACGAACTACTCTCCATCGCCAATGGTTTGGCGCTGATCGGCGAACAGGACGACATCGACGACTGGACGGTGCCGCTCGAACGGACCTGAGCGTTGGTCCAGGCCGCGGCGACTGCATCGGAGATTGGATCTCGCATTTGGCGTCCTGCCGGCAAAGTCCTACAGGAGCGGTGCAGCCTGGCTTTCGCGCTTCGACGCCAGGAAGTCGATGAAGACGCGCAACAGCTCGAGGCGCCGGTTCTGCTCCGGATAGTAGAGATAGAACGGAGGCAATTCCGTCACGTACGGATCGAGCACCGTTTCCAGCGCTCCGGCTCGAAGATGATCCTCAATGACCGTCCGGAGCGACCACCCGATCCCGTGGCCGTCGCGCACGGCCTGCATGACGGATTGCATGCTGTCAAAGACGAGTCGCGCGGGCGGGTCGACGGTCTTCACTTGCCCATCCTCGACGAATTGCCAGTCCCAGATGCGCTTGGCCGTGACGAATTTGTAGCGAACGCATTTGTGGTTCAGCAGATCGCGCGGATGCTTCGGCCGCCCGAAGGCCGCGAGATAGGAAGGCGCCGCTGAATAACAGGGAGTGAGCGGCCCGGTCAGACGCACCGCAACCATGTCCGAGGTCAACCGGTCTCCCAGACGAAATCCCGCGTGAAATCCTTCTCTGACGATATCGACCAGTCCCTCATTGATGGAGAGGTCCAGACAAACGCCCGGATACTGCGCCTGAAAATCGGCGAGCACCGGAGCGATGATCATCTTGTAGGCGCTTCTCGGCAGGGTCAGTCGCAAGGTGCCGGTGGTGGATCTGCCGATGACGCGGCTGCCTTCGATCGCATCAACGATCTCCCGGAATGCCGGCGCGGTGCCCGCAAGCAATGTACGTCCAGCCTCCGTCAGCTCTATGGATCGGGTCGTGCGGACCAGCAGCTCGACGCCGATCCTGCGCTCGAGCGCCTTGAGCTGATGACTGACGGCCGGCGCGCCGACGCCAAGCGATCGGGCCGCGGCGCGCAGCGATCCTTCCCGCACGATGGCCAGAAACACTTCAATCCCGCTGATCGCCGCGCGCGTCATTGTTCGAATTCTTGCAGCAGTATGGTGTCGCCTCAATATCCACTCGAACAATGCGGTTCCCGCTAGCATGGCCGGGCTTTGGGACCGGGGGGACGTCATCGCTGCAGTCGAAGAAGACAGGCGTCGGGATCGCGTTGCGCTCGGCATCGCTTTGGTCCTGCTATCGACGCTGTTCACGTCGACCACGGATGTCATCTTCAAGTACGCCAGCGCAGGCGGGACGATCTGGCAGTACTTCGTTCTGCGCTCGCTGCTCGCGATCCCGGTGTTGCTGGCCATCGCCTTCCTGTGGGGCGACGGGGCCGCAACCTGGTCGCGAGCGCTGCGGTTGTGGCCGATGCTGCGCGCCCTCCTGTTCGTGCTCATGTTCATCGCTACTTACGCGGCGCTACCGGTACTCCCGCTGGCGACGCTTGCGGCCGGCCTCTATACGTCGCCGCTGTTCGTCGCTGCACTGTCGGCGTTGCTCACCGCCGAAGCGGTAGGCTGGCGCGGGTGGTTCGCGATTGCGCTCGGCTTTGCCGGCGTGCTGCTCATCCTGAGGCCGGGCACCGAGGCCTTCACCTGGTTCACGCTGCTGCCCGTCCTGGGCGGCCTTCTCTATGCCCTCTCGGCACTCGTCACCCGGGGCAAGTGCCGCGCGATACCGCCGGCCACCCTCGCCGTAGCGCTGAACATCGCCCTTGTGGTCATGGGCGCTGCCGCCAGCGCTCTCCTTTTCATCTGGACTCCGGCGCCGCCGAGCGTCGCGGCTTCACCGTTCCTGCTGGGGTCGTGGCAGGTCTTGGGTCCGCTCGAATGGGGGTTCGTCGCGATCCTGGCGGCGCTCATGGTCGGCAACAGCCTCGTGGTATCCGCCGCCTATCAGTCTGCGCCGCCTTTCATCATCGCCACGTTCGACTACAACTACCTGATCTTCATGACTGCGTTCGGATTCATCGTCTTTTCCGAGGTCCCTGATCGGCAAACCGTCGTTGGCATGCTCATGATCGTGGGCGCCGGCATGATGGTCGTGCGCCGATGAGCCTGGGGTCGACCGGCTACCGCGGGCGACTGCTTCGGCCGCGCTCATTTGCGCCCGGCGGCCTGCAGGATCAGGTCGGCGATCTCCTGGGGATGCGATATGAGCGACAGATGGCTCGCCTTCACCTCGATCGTTGTCGCTCCCATGCGCTTGGCCATGAACCGCTGAAGATCGGGATTGATCGTTCGATCTTCCGTCGAAACCGCATAGAAGCTCGGCTTCGAACGCCAGGCGGCGTGGTTGGTCTTGCCGGTCAGAAGCGCCTTGTGAAACGGCTGTTGGACTGCATAGAGCACCCTCGCTCGGCCCTCAGGCAGATCGCCGGCGAAATCGCGCAGGAACGCAGCCTCGGTGAGTCTTCCTTCGTCGCCGTCGAAAACGATGCCCGCCGAGGCGGGCGGCGTGGGGAACTTCTTGGCCAGGGCCGTGTAATCCTCTCCCGCATCCGGGGCCCGCGCCGCGACATAGACGACCGCCGAGACCTTCGGATCGACCCCGGCCTCCGTCACAATCATGCCGGAGAAGGAATGTCCCACCAGCACGGTCGGTCCGTCTTGTCGGTCCAGCACGCGTTGGGTCTCCCCCACCGCCTCGTCCAGCGTTGTCAGCGGGTTCTGCACGGAGGTCACGTTCAGCCCTGCTGCCTGCAAGCGCGCGATCACCTCGGACCAGCATGATCCGTCCGCGAACAGCCCGTGGACCAGGACGATGTTTCGAGCTTCGGGAACGTCCGCGGCCCGTGCCAGGCGCGGCATCAGCGCCACCGCGGCCCCGGCCGCCAGTGCGGAAGCGAACGTACGCCGACTCATCATGGCGATGTCTCCTGATCGAGAAATTCACGTGGCTCGGCCCCAAGCTCCGCTCTTGCGCTTCACGTAGACCAGCAGGGTCTCGACGCCGGTGTGGCTCGAGGTCTGGTGCGGCACGCCGGCCGGCCGAAACAGATAGTCGCCCGCCTTGTAGGTCACGCCGCCGCAATCGAACTCGCCGCTCAGGACGTAGATGTGCTCCTCGGCGTCGGCATGTGCATGCAGTTCGTCGGACCCGCCGGGCGCGAGCCGCCACATCGAAACGGAGACGCCGTCAGGATCCTCCCGCAGGCTCTTCCATGACCAGCCCGGGAACTGCTCCGCCTCGCCCCAAGGCAACTCGCCTGCTCTGACATGCACGGTCTTCATCGTTTTTCCCATCTTCGCCCTGACGACTCCGGTGTCGGCACGCCCGTTGGATAGCACATGGCCGGAATGGAAGCACAGGCGTTACACCGCCGTGTAGCCGCCATCCGCGAAGATGATCTGGCCGGTGATGAGGTCGGAGGCGGGCGAGGCCAGGAACAGCACGAGGTCGGCGATCTCTACCGGCCTGCCGAAGCGGCCGAGCGGGATCTTGGCGCGCATGGGATCGCCGACCTTGGGATCGCCCCACACCATCTCGCCCATG
>Ga0137403_10001726_pt1 | contig 27298 bp, 30 predicted proteins | sample CZOMad2_1_16fung_FD_122057 | JGI IMG/M metagenome (GOLD analysis project Ga0137403, IMG submission 122057) | Vadose zone soil fungal communities from Angelo Coast Range Reserve, California, USA - CZOMad2_1_16fungal (Hybrid Assembly) | ecosystem: Environmental > Terrestrial > Soil > Vadose zone... | reverse complement strand
CCCAGCTCGAAGCTGAGGATCGTGCCGGTGACGACGCCGGCCGCGAACAGCGCCGCCAGGATCCGCGACCACCGCCGCGCCAGCGTCCGGTAGAGCTCGTCACCCGTCCGGAGATACCGCGACTCGACAAAGAGCATCATCGCCGGGAACGCGATCCCGAAGCAGACGAGAGGGATGTGCACGGCGAAGGAGAGCGCCTGCATCTGGCGCGCCTGCGAGAGGTATTTCTGCTCCGCAGGCGCGAGCGCCGCCGCAATGGCTGCGAGCTGACTCATCTAGGCCGTACCTAGTACTCGTCGTGCCGGCGGATCCAGATCTGGGATTCGCCGCCTTCGTCCCGTCCCTTCGGGGCGCGGTCGAGGATCCCGTAGTAGCCCATCAGGAACTCGAGGCCGCGGGCCGTCGTCCCGTAGGTCTGGTAGGCGGTGCCGTCGTCGAGGACGAAGACGCTGAAGCCCGGTCCCTGGCTGAGGTAGCCCGTGACATCGGTGCCGGTCGACCTTGCGTTGTGGTCGAGGACCGGCGGCGGGCCCGCCTCGAGCATCGGCGCGAACGCTTCGCGCGTCTGCTCCTCGGTGCGTGAGTAGCCGAGGTCGAAGTTGAAGTCGCTGTCCGCCGACGAGACCCAGGGCATCTGCCAGCCCATCCGCCGCTTGTACGCCTGCAGCTTCTCGAGCGGCGCTTGCGAGAGGTACGTCATCGTCACGTCGCGTGCGTGCAGGTGTGGGAGTGCGCCGTCGATGGTGTCGGCCATCGAGGAGCAGGTCGGGCAACCCGCCTCGTAGGTCGGGCCGAACATGAAGTGGTAGACGAGCAGCTGGCTGCGGCCGTCGAACAGCTCCGCGAGCGTATGCGTGCCGTCGTCGGTGTCGAAGCGGTACTCCTTCTCGACTCGGACCCAGGGCAGCTCGCGCCGCTGCCTCGCCAGCTCGTCGCCGAAGCGGGTGTGCTCCTTCTCGCGGGCGAGCAGCTTCTCGCGGAGGGCTGCCCACTCCTCGCGACTCACGACCTCGTGATCGGCCATCATGCTCTCCCTTCCGGTGCAAGTCATCTTTGCGGATGAGCCGCTGTGCCGCAGGCCGCACATATGAGCACGATCATTCTTCGTGGTGGTGTCGAGGTCGAGAATCCACTCGAGCTGGCGCTCGATTTCCTCGCGGCGTATTCCAGCTACGAGGCCCGGGACTCCTCAAGGCCCGCCTCATTCGACGAGAGCGACCTCAGGCAGGCGAACCGGGGCGGCGCCCGCATCTCGGCGGCAGAGATCGCCGCGATCCTCGAACGCCGGGGCAAGATTGAACACGCTCTGCGCGAGATCCATCCCGCTGCGTCGTTAGCCGACACGGCGAGCGCGATTCCGTGGCTTCCGCTGACGCAACTCTTCGACGCATTCGCGGACATCCGCGGGGTCGGCTTCTCGAAGATGACGAAGGCGCTGCACCCGAAGCGGCCCGCGCTGATCCCGATGCTCGACAGCGTCGTCCAGGCATACCTGACGATGGACGATTCCGCGGCAGGTTCGTCGGGGACGTTCGGGGAACGCGCGACCGCGCTCGTCCGCAGTTACAAAGTAGATCTGGATCGCAACCGTTCGGCTCTCCATGAGCTCCGGCGAGAGCTCTCGAGCCGCGAGCACCGGCTCACCGATGTGCGAATCCTCGACCTTCTGATCTGGTCCGTGTCAGCCCCGACCTGAAGGTCGCTTCTCTCAAGGCCGCCGGCCGACCTGACCGCCGGTATCACGCGGCCGACTGGCGCCGGAAGCTGCCCGGGGCGATGCCGTAGTCGCGTTTGAAGGCTTTCGCGAAGGCGAACTCGGAGGCGTAGCCGACGCGAAGCGCGACCGCGGCGAGATTGAGGTCGGAATCGCGCAGAAGACGAGCGGCGACGGTCATTCGCCAGTGGGCGAGATAGGCATGGGGCGGCTCGCCGACAGCTCGGGTGAAGCGGTGCGCGAAGGCTGATCGTGAAAGGGCAACTTCGCGCCCGAGCGCGCTGATTGTCCAGGCGCGCTCCGGTTCGGCATGAATCCGCTCCAGCGCAGTCGCGATCGCGAGGTCGCTCAACGTCTTGGGTGTGTGTTCGCGGGAACGTTCGGCGCAGTCGTCGAGCCAAGCGCGTACGACGAGGGGAAGGAGAGCGTCCTCCAGTGCCGGGACGACCGTGCGGGCTCCGGGACGGTCTTCCTCGAGCTCGGCTCCGAGGAGGTCGACGATCGCGCGTACACCCTGCTCGGGGCACCGGTCGCTTTGGATGTACACGACATCAGGCAGTGACGCGAGAAGCGGCAGAGGACAATTAACCTGGTAGCCGCCGGTCAGGACGATCGACCTCCTGCTGTTAGCGTCCGGTCTCCCCGGCGGGGGACTCGAATCGTCGGCCAGCACGTGGCCGGTGCCGTGGGTGAGCAGGATGAGATCCCCTCGCCCGACCCGCAGCTGCGGCGAGCCGGCCGTCGGCACGAGCCTGCAGGCGCCCTCGAGAACGACGTGAAGCGCTGTTCTCACGCTCTCGGCAACGCAGAAGGCCCAGGGACTGTGAAGCTCGAGCCGTTGCATGTGGCCGGACTGGCGCGTGTGAGTAACGAACAACTGCTCGTCCGGTCGAACGCTCGACCCCGGCGTAGTCATGCCCCAAGCATTGCGCCCAGAAGCGTGAGTGTGCATCACGTGATTCGCGTGATTTGCGCCCGGTTGCAGGGGGGTAGAAACGACGGCAAATTGGTGCAAAAATGTGTTCGCCGTGGCACGGCCCGGGACCGCCGCCAGTCCCGCTGTTTCTGCTGGCACGGCCGGACTGGTCCCCCGCCGCTCGCTCTTCGAGCGGCTTGGGAAAGGTGCGCGCGTCGCGGAGGTGACGGCACCGGCTGGGAGCGGAAAGACGTCCTTGCTCCGTACCTGGATCCGCGAGATGGGCCTGACTGAAAGCGCGGCCTGGGTTTCGTTGCAGCACGAGGAGCGGGATTCTCGACGGTTCTGGATTTCGGTCCTCGATGCGCTACGTGCCACGGCCGCCGGGGCGAACCTCGTAAGGCGGTCGACACCGGCACCCGATCTCGACGGCTGGGCGATCGTCGAGCATCTGCTGGAAGACCTCGCTCCGCTCGAGGATCGAATCTGGCTCGTGATCGACGACCTGCACGAGCTGCACTCGGGCGACGCGTTCCGCCAGCTCGAGTTGCTCGTGATGCACGCGCCAGACGAGGTTCGATTTGTGCTTTCGAGCGAGCAGCATCTGGGGCTGGGTCTGCACCGTCTGCGCCTGGAAGACGAGCCCACCGGGACTCGTGGTGTACATCTCCGCTTCACCTTCGACGAGGTCCGCGGGACACACGGCCTGACCGAAAATCTCGATCTTCTGGTAAGAACGATGCTGTTGCGGCGCCCCGAGCCGGAGCGCCTTCGCGAGCCCCTCACGCAAGGCGAGATCCGCGTGCTGCGCTACCTGCCGACCAACCTCTCACAAGCGGAGATCGCCGCGGAGCTCTCGCGGTCGGTGAACACCATCAATACGCATATCCGCCACCTCTATAGGAAGCTCGGAGCACATCGGCGCCGAGAGGCTGTCGAGCGCGGGCGCGACCTCGGCCTGCTCGCGCCCTTCTCGCGCCGGCGCTGAGGGCAGGCAGATTCGCGGCCGCGAATCTGCCTGCAAAAGAGGAGCTTCGGACATAAATCGTGCACGCCGGAACATGGTGTCGAAGTGCGGGCCCTCGTACGTTTATCGGCGGGGGGCGTCGTCCGGCTCTCGGAGGGGGCGCAGCGCTGTCCGCATGCGGCCTTCCAGATCCCGATGAGAAGGAGTCGAATGATGCTCAGAAAGTCTCGTCTCTTCTTTGCGAGCATCGTGGTGGCGGTGGGTGCCGTTTCGCTCGTGCTCGGCTTCGGAGGTGTCCTGACTGCCTCCGGAGCGTCCAGCGGAGGGAAGGTGATCGTGCCGTCGCCGCCCGGTCAGCCGACCCTCGCGCCGACGATAACGACGAAGACCACGACCCGCATCTACGGGGAGGATCCCTTCGAGGTCGCAGTGTCGGTCACTCAGCACATCTGGCCGGCGGTGCTCCCCGGCAGCGCGCAGAGCGTTCCCGACCGTCCGCGGGCCGTGACGCTGCTGACGCCTGACGATCCGCTGACGGCGATCACGGCGACGCCGATCGTCCACTTCCCGGACGACGCCCCGCCCCTGTACGTCACCCACGACGGGATCCCACAGGTGACGCTCGAGGAGATCAAGCGTCTCGGGCCCGTGGGGATCGACCGGTTCAACGACGTCCAGGCGTTCGTGGTCGGGGGCGCCGCCAACGCGGCCGTCGAGAGCCAGCTCACGGCGATCGGCATCAAGTGGTTCGAGATCACCGCGCCGACCATTCCGGCGCTGGCCAACAAGGTCGACAAGCTCTACGGCTCGATCACCAACCCCGACACCGGCGTCGCGCAGATGGCCAACGGCGCCATGACCGTGATGATCGGTTCGCTGAACGACTACCAGTTCGTGCTACCCGCGACGCACTGGGTCACCCATATGCCGACCGCCCTCCAGTGGGTGAGAAAGAACTCGGTGCCGCCGGCGACCATCGATGCGCTCCAGCGGCGTCTTGGGGACGCGATGATCTACCTGTTCGGAGGGCCGAACCAGATCTCGTCGTCGGTGGCACGCCAGCTCGACAAGTACGGGAATGTCCAGCGGATCACGAACGACGACGTCGTTGCCTACAACTCACCGCCGCCGGACACTCCAGTGGAGACCGCAATCGCGTTCAACAAGATGTGGGACTCGGCCGGCGAGGTCGGCTGGAAGATCACCGGGCCGGGCCACGGCTTCACGCTCGTGAAGCTCGACGACTGGCAGGGAGCGGTCGCCTCGTCGCCGCTCTCGCACCTCGGGTTCCATGCTCCGATTGTGTTCACGACCAGCTCGACGCAATTGCCGTCCATCGTGGACGCGTACTACATGTCGGTCGCGCCGACGTTCCTCACGACGCCGGCGGACGGGCCGTACAACATGACCTATGTCATCGGCAGCTGGAACCAGATCAGCTGGCCACTACAGGCTCACGTCGACAACATCTCCGAGATGGCCAATCGACGCGACGTGGCCGTCAATACCGGCAGTCGCTACAGCGACAGCCAGCCCTAGCCAGGCTGCGCGTCTCGGTATCAGCCTCGGGCCGGCGGCAAAAGCCGCCGGCCCGGCATCTCTCGGCCCCCACCTTCGCGATGCTCTCCCATGGCGGAACCGGTTCTCGCTGGAAGTCTCCGACCTTGCCGCCATGGTCGAGGAGCTTCGCAAAGCAGACGTCCACTTCCGCAACGACATCGTCACCGGAGTCGGCGGCAAACAGATCCTGCTCGACGACCCTTCCGGCAACCCAATCGAGCTGTTCGAACCGACCCTGCCCGAAGCCTCGCTTTCCTCGGCCGAAACGCGCGACGACTAGCCGTCTCGGATTGGAAGTCTGACCCGCAGGGTCGTTCCTCCTCGAATCGGGCTCTCGATGTCGAGCGTGCCCCCGAGCGCATCAACGCGGTCCAACAGGCCAATGAGCCCGGAGCCGCGACTCGCGTCGGCTCCGCCCCGGCCGTCATCGTGGATCGAAAGGTCGAGGACGCCGGCGCGTGCCTCCACGGCGACGTGCGCCGTGGATGCATCTGCGTGCTTTGCGGCATTCGTGAGCGCTTCCGAGACTACGTAATAAGCCGCCACCTCTACCGGCGCGGGCAGCCGGGTCTCGTTCCGGAGCACGACCTCGACGGGGACAGGTGATCGCCGGGCGAGCGTCTTGAGGGCGGGGCCGAGGCCGCCCTCCGCCAGAGCTCCGGGATGGATGCCGCGTGAGATCTCCACGAGGTCCTCCAGGGCGCCTGCCAGATCCCTCGCCGCGTGCGCCAGCTGGTCTCTGCGCTCGTCGGCAGGCGGCATCGCCGCCTCGATCCCGCTGAGCTCCATCCGGGCTGCGATGAGCTGCTGCTGCACGCCGTCGTGCAGATCGCGTTCGATTCTGCGGCGCGTCTCGTCTGCTGCCGTGACGATCCGAGCACGCGAAGCGGCGAGCTCCGCCCGGCTCCGTTCGAGTTCGGCTGTCCGCTCGGTCACCTTCACCTCGAGGTCGTCTCTGGCCCGGCGAACTTCTTCTTCTGCGTTTCTCCGCGCGTCGATGAGGCGTGCGTTCTGAAACGCGGTCGCAGCATGATTTGCTGCAAGGGAGAGCAGTAGTTGGTCGACGGCACTCGGAAAATCGGGGCGTTCGCAGGCGGCGACGACCACACCGTCCTCACCCTTGAAGCCGACTGGGATGGCAACGCCATTGAACGACGCGGAGCCGTTGCCGACGTCGGGAATGATCTCCTTGCCTGGGAACGGAACGCTCGCGGCGAGGTGGCGTTCGAGCCACTCCGGAAATTCCTCCCAGGCACTGCCCCGCGTGACATCGACTGCTCGGGCACCCCCAGGGTCGCTCAGGCGCACGAAAGCAAAGTCGAGGTCCAGCATTGCGACGAGCGCATCGGCAAGACCGGTTGCCACGGCAGCGGGCTCCCGTCCGATCCACATGGCCGGAATCGCGGAAACCGCGACGAGATCCCTCATGACCGCCTGCAACTGGAGTTCGTCGTCCGTGTCGACGCGCACTAGTGCAAGCTGCCGGCGCCCACGTGGGGCGACCGCCGCTCGCGTAGCTCGACGAGCAACTGGTCAGGATCCACGTAGAACGGATTTTCCTGAACCAGGCCGCCGATGATCACGACCGGATGCGTTCGCAGCGCGTAGATCACCGTGCTCGCATCGAACCTCGACATGTCGTAGGCGCAGATGACTGCGTCGTCGTATTTGGGAACGACGTAGTTGACCCGCGTCTCGAACTCGATCAGGTCATCGACACCCGGCAAGTCGACGAGTGCCCATTCCATCTGAGCCAGGAATCTCGTCTGGGTGTACCCAGCTGCAGGCCCGGACTGGAGAACGTGCTCGAAGCCCTCGAGCCACTCGTCCTGGTCGAATCGAGCTCCGTGGAGCGGACCGTCCTGCCACGGATGAACCTCGAGCTGGCCGGACTCAATGGCCTCCTCCACGTCGATGCCTGTGTCGGCGAGCCGCCTGAGATGCTCTTCCCGTCGCTCTGGGTCGACGAGGTGGAACGCCCGATCACCTTGCTCGAAGCCCTCTTTGATGAACGAGTTGAGGACGCGGTAATGCTCGTCCATCCCGTTGAAGAAGGCGCAAATGTGACGATTGTCGCCGAGAGCGTTCGGCGGAATCTGTAGAGATTTGTCAGAGGCTTCCATGCATGTCACCTCGATTCGGAGCGAGACGCCGCCACGAATCAAAACGTTCGATCGCGGAGCTTCGGGTAGTCCGGCTCAGCATGGGCTCTCGATTCTGAGACGGCGGCGGAGCTTTCCAGGGTACTCCCGCCGGTCTCCCTGGTCAACGACCGCGCAGCTCTCTCTGTTGACATCGCTCCCCAGCCTCGCACCAAGCCCGCCGGCGCGCATTACCGCTAGCTTCAATCGGTCTTTCGTCTCCGTTTTTGTGGGGAGACAGAGTTGGGATGAGTTTCAGGGTCGCAGCGGGTCTCGCGAGGAATGCGCGCCTCCTGGGGGCGGGCATTCTAGTGTGCTAATCGCGGAGCACAGTGAGGTCGAGCTGGCCGATCCGTTGCGGGTCGGCGAGGAAGTCGAGCTCGACGATCTTTCCGTTCTTGACCGTGATGGCGGCGCGCTAGGCCGCCTGAGCCTGCGAGGTCGCTCAGCCTGTCTCGTCGTCCTGTGGTAGCTCGGCGGTCAGCGTCGTCCCTGCTCCGTGCGGGCTGACGACCGAGATCCTGCCGCCGATCGCCTCGGCGCGGTCCTTCAGGCCGAGCAACCCGGAGCCCCGGTTGGGATCCGCTCCGCCGTCGCCGTCGTCGCGGACGACGACGCGAAGCACGCTGCCGTGCACCTCCACGGCGACCGACACGTTCGACGCTCGCGCGTGCTTCGCCGCGTTCGTCAGTGCCTCCGAGACGACGTAGTACGCCGCCACCTCGACGGGCTCCGGCAGTCGTCCCTCGACTCGCACGTCGAGCTCGACGGGGATCTTCGAGCGCTGCGCAAGCGTTCGCAGCGCGGGCCCGATCCCACCTTGGCCCAGGATTGCCGGGTGAATGCCACGAGAGACCTCACGCAGGTCGTCCAGCACGCCGCCGAGGCCGGAAGCCACGTTCGTGAGCTCCTTCTCGACCTCGTCGAGCCCTGAAGGCATCTCGGAGGTCGCGGCGCGCAGGCCGAGCGCGAGCGAGACGAGGCGCTGCTGTACCCCGTCGTGGAGATCACGCTCGATTCGCCGGCGCGTCAGATCCGAGGCCGCGACGATTCGTGCTCGCGATGCCCGGAGCTCGGCTTGGCTCTCCGCGTTGGCGATCGCAGTCGCGACGAGCTCGGTGAACTCGGCCATCTGCGACTCGGTTTCGGCAGGGAACGGCACGTCGGTCCTCGACGAAGCTGCGATCACTCCCCAAAGCTGCCCCTCGACGACGATCGGACATCCGACCGACGAGCGAATCCCCAGTTGACGGGCCTCATCCGCGATCGGGCCCGCGGCCTCGGCGAAGCTGTCCACCCGCACGGGACCGCGCGTCTCCACCACCTGCGCGGCGATGCTCACTCCCTCGAGCGAGAAGCGCCTGCCGACGGCCAGTTGCTCGTCGTGCTTGCTCCACTGTGCGACTCCGATCACCGTGCCGTCCGCCTCGTAGCGCTCCATCCGTGCGAGATCGGCACCCGACAGCAAGCCGACCTCTCGCGTGACGGCCGAGAACATCTGATCGGGCGGCCCTCCTTGCGCGACGAGCGTCGCTACCCGCCGCAGGCCTGCCTGCTCGTCCGTGAGCCGCCTGCGCTCCTCCCGGTCGTGCTCGAGCGAGGCCGCCATGGTGTTGAACGACCGTTCGAGGGCACCGATCTCGCCGACGCTTCCTTCCTGCATCCGCGTCCCGAGGCTGCCTGCGGCGATTTGCCGGGACAGCCTAGAGGCCCGGCGCAGCGGCCATACGATCGCGCGCACCAGGTACCCGCCGAAGCCGAGGATCAAGACGATCGAGCCGGCGAGCCCCACCGTCGCTCCCGCCACCGCCCGACCCGCATTCCTGTCGTCCCTTCGCTGTCGGCTGCTCAAGAGGTCGCGCTCGGTCGACTTGAAGCGGTCGAACTCCGTCCGTAGCGCGTCGATGCGCTGCCTGCCTTCTTCGGTCGTCGCGATGCTCCGGGCGGCAGGGCTGTTCCGGCGCACGGCCTCGACGAGCGGGACCGAGTACTCGTTGATGTACGCAGCGACATCCCGATCGATGCTCCGGACGCGTTGCTTCTGCCCCGGCTCCTCGGCGAGTCGCTCCAGAGTCTTGGCCCTCGTGGGGAACGCTGCTCGAGCGGCCTTCCAGGGCTTGAGGAAGCGCTCCTGCCGTGCGATCACGTAGCCGCGGACGCCGGTCTCGAGGTCGATCACCAGCTCCTCGAGCCTGTCCGCGGCCGCGTTCGTGCTCCGCGAGCGCGCCACCAGCCGGCCCGAGGTGCGGAGATCCGAGATTGCGATCAACAGGACGGCGAAAGCCGCTCCCACGAGCAACGCGAGGACCAAGCTCGCGACAGCCATGCGCACCGCCAGGCCGCCACCGTCGGCTCGGGTCTCGGACGTCGTCGGGTCTGACCTCGACGAGGCGCCCACCCACCGTCTCAGGCGGCTCACGATCCGTCGAGGTCGCCGAGCGGTAGCTCGACTCGCAGCGACGTCCCCGCACCGTGCGAGCTGTCGAGCGAGATCCTGCCGCCGATCGCCTCAGCGCGGTCCTTGAGGCCGAGCAGTCCGGACCCGCGGACCGGATCGGCACCGCCGACGCCGTCGTCGAGCACGGCGACACGGAGGATGCCGTCTCGAACATCGGCGTCGACATGAACGATCGAGGCCTCCGCGTGCTTGGCCGCGTTCGTCAAGGCCTCGGAGACGACATAGTAGGCCGTCACCTCGACGGGCCCGGGTAGGCGTCTTTCGACTCGCACGTCGAGCTCGACGGGGATCGGCGAGCGGTGCGCCAGCGTCTTCAGCGCCGGCCCCAGCCCGCCCTCGGCCAGGATCGCGGGGTGGATTCCGAGGGCGATCTCACGTAAATCGTCGAGCACGTTCGTCAGACCTTGGGCGACGTGGGCCAACTCGGCGCGATGCTCGCGGAGCTCCGACGGCGTCGCCGCCTGCGCAGCGCGTATCTGGAGCGCAAGCGAGAGGAGCTGCTGCTGAGCGCCGTCGTGCAGATCGCGCTCGATCCGCCGCCGGGTCGCATCGGCGGTGGCGACGATCCGCGCGCGCGAGGCTTCGAGCTCGCCGCGGCTCTCGGCGTTCGCGATCGCTGTGCCCAAGAGCTGCGTGAACTTCGCGAGCCGGGCCTCGGTTTCTTGGGGTAGCGGCTCGGTTGAGCCGGCGTTCATCACCCCCCACAACGCCCCCTCGACGACGATCGGCACGCCGACGGTCGAGCGTATGTCCTTCTCGCGGGCGAACTCGCCGGCCTCGCCGGCAACCTCCGTCCAATCGTCAATCCTGACTGCGCGCCTCGTCCTGAGCACCTCGGCAGAGAGACTCGAGCGACCGATCCGCACGCGCGTGCCCGGGCATGGATCGAGTTCCGCGCCGGTAGATGCAAGAACGGTCAGGATCCCGTCCGGGTCGAATCGCAGCATCGCGGCGATGGGGACACCGAGCGTTCGCGCGACCTCGGCCCCGACGGCCGCAAAGACCTCGTCCGGCCGTGCGCCCTCGGCGACGAGCGTCGCGACCCGCCGGAGCGCCGCCTGCTCCTCGGCGAGCATGGTCAGCTCCTCGCGGCTTGCGGCATTCGCGATCGCGGTCGCAACGAGGTCCGTGAACTTCACCAGTCGCCGCTCGGTGTCGGGGGGCAGGGCTCTGTCGCGCGTCGTCACGACCACCAGGGCACCCCAGAGCTCGCCCTCGACGGTGATCGGCGCCCCGACCGACGAGCGCCAGCCAAGCTCGCGGGCGGCGGCTGCGGCTGAGCCGGGTTCCCCCGCGTAGTCGATCCGCCGGGGCCCGCGTGTCTCGAGGATCAGTCCGGACACGGTGCCTTCAGGGGCGTAGCGCCTACCCACATAGTCGAAGGCGGTACTTGCCCAGCCCCCAAGCGCCATGACCATCCCGTCGGGCTCGAACCGAGCGAGAGCGGCAGCCTCGGCGCCGACCAGCTGAGCGACCTCGGCGCACACCGCTTCGAACAAATCGGCCGGCGGCGCCCCCGCTGCAACCAGCGTCGCCACCCGCCGCAGTGCTGCCTGCTCCTCGGCGAGCCGCCTCAGGTTGTCGTGCGCCTGGCTGTTCGCGATCGCGGTCGCCACGAGCTCGGTGAACTCGGCGAGAGGGTCCTCGAGGTCGTCCGGAAGCGGCGCGTCCGAGGAAGAGGTCGCGATCACCCCCCAAACCCGGCCGTCTACGATGATCGGGGCACCGGCGACCCTGTCGAACCCGCCCTCGCGGGCTGCGCCGGCGAGGGAGCCCGGGACATCCGTGTAGTCCTCGACTCTCACCGGACGGCCCGTGCGAAAAACCTCGGCGGACATCGACGGCCCGTCGAGCGGCCAGCGCGAGCCGGGGCTGAAGGCATCCGGATGGTCACCCCAAACCGCGATGACCGTCATCATCCTGCCCTCGTCGTCGTAGCGACAGACCGCGGCATTCGCAAGCTGAAAGACCTCGGCGACCTCCCGGGCGACGGCCGCGAACACCTCTGTCGACGACGCCCCGCGCGCGACGAGGGTCGCTACGCGCCTCAGCGCCGCCTGTTCCTCAGCCAGCCGTTTCGGCTCGAGACGGTCCTTCGCGTGGGGCTCCGCGAGCCGGGCGGACGTGCCCATCGCGTCAAAGGGCTCCATAATCGACGGTGTGAGCGAAAGCCCGACGCCGGTGGTGCTGGCGGACGATGACGTCCTTCTCCGCGAGGGTCTGGCAGGCCTTCTCGAGAGCTCGGGCTTCGAAATCGTCGGCCAGACCGGGAACGGGCGCGAGCTGATCGAGCTCGTCCGCGAGCTCGGTCCAGAGCTCGTGATCGTCGACATCCGGATGCCGCCCACGCACACGACGGAAGGTCTCGATGCCGCATCGTCCATCCGCGAGGAATTCCCGGACACGGCGATCGTCGTGCTGAGCGCGCATGTCCAGGTCGAGCGCGCAACCGAGCTGCTCTCCGGGGGCCACCGCGTCGGCTACCTGCTGAAGACGCGGGTCACGGACGTGGACGACTTCATCGAGACGCTGTGGCGCATCGTCAAGGGGGCGGCGGTGGTCGATCCCGCGCTCGTCCAGGAGCTCGTCACCGCCCGTCGCGCGGAGGACCCGCTGGACGTGCTCTCGCCTCGGGAGCGCGAGGTGCTGTCCCTCATGGCTGAGGGTCGCTCCAACGCCGGTATCGCGCATCAGCTCTGGATCACGGAGGGAACCGTCGAGAAGCACGTCCACAGCCTTCTCATGAAGCTGCGCCTGCCGGCCACCGAGGACGACCAGCGGCGCGTCCTTGCCGTGATCACCTACCTCGACGCCCGCTAACACGTCACTCTGCGGCCGGGCCGCCGTTGACGATCCGGCGAATCGCACTCGCCGAGAGCTCTGCCTTCGGGAGGAATCCGGCGGCCGGGCTGGCGGTGATCAGATCCTCGAGGTCGGCCTCCGAGTGCGTCGAGATCAAGATCACCGGCGCTTCGTGGACGACGCCGCCTTCGACCAGGCGCTTCGTGAGGTCCAGCCCGCTTTCCTCGCCGAGGAAGATGTCGACGAGGACGACGTCGGGACGTAGCGCCTCGACCTGACGCAGCGCGTCGGCGCCCGTCGAGGCCACCCCCGCGACGCGTAGGCCCTCTCGCTCGAGGAGGGTGCCCGCCGCCTCGAGGAACGACTGGTTGTCGTCGACGATCAGGCAGCCGCTCACTCCCGGAGCATGGCACCAATGCCGCTCGCCTGCATTACCGCTAGCCGGAATCCGAAGTGTCCGCAGCGAACAGCTGATTCGTGACATTCGCCACCGGATACACACAGTCTCAGGCAGCGACCTGCTCGTCGGCCGCTTCCTCCCGGGGCGACTCGACGGGTTCAGCCTGAGGCTTTAAGTCCTCGCGCTTGAGCGCGACGAATGCCGCGGCCAAGGCGATGACGGCGAAACCGACGCCGACCCAGAAGGCCAGCTTGAAGCCGTCAGTGAGCGCGGTTGGTCTCGCAACGCCGCTCGCAAGCAGGTTGTTCGTCCGCGTCGTCGACACCGTCGTCAGAATCGCGAGCCCGATCCCGCCGCCGATCTGCTGGCTCGTGGTGATCAGTCCCGACGCCAGGCCGGCGTCCCTGCTCGTTACGCCGCTCAGTGCAGCAATGGATACAGGGACGAACGAGAACCCGAGGCCGACGCCGATCAACAGAAAGCCGGGAAAGAGGTCCCAGAAGTACGAGCCGTTGACCGGGAGCTGCGTGAAGTAGCCGAGGCCCCCACCGAGAAACGCGAGGCCGGCCATCAGCACCGGCTTCACTCCTACCTTCGTGACGAGCGCCTGGGAGATCGTCGATGCGGCGATGACGGAAAGCGCGATCGCGAGATTGCCGATGCCGGTCCTGAGCGGCGAGAAGCCGAGCACGTCTTGCTGGTAGAGCGAGAGCAGGAAAAACATCCCGAAGAGGATCGTCCCGAGCAGCAAACCGATCACGTTCGCGGCGGTCAGCGTTCGCCGCCGGAAGATCCTCAAGTCGACGAGCGGCGAGCTCGAGCGCTGCTCGATGACGATGGCAGCTGCCATCAGCACGGCGAAGCCGGCGAACGAGGCAATCGTCTCGGCGGAGGTCCAACCAACGGTGGGTGCCCGCGTGAGCGCATAGACCAAGAGGATCAGCCCCCGGTCACGGTCACCGCACCGGCGACGTCGAAGTGCCGCGCCAGCTCGGGCGCGCGACTTTCGCGCACGACCCTCGGAACGACCAGCAACACGCCGAGGCCGATTGGAACGTTGACGAAGAAGATCCACTCCCAGCCCGCGAACTCTGTCAGCACTCCGCCGAGCAGAAGGCCGATCGCGGCTCCGGAACCGGCGATCGCTCCGAGGACTCCGAGCGCCTTGTTGCGCTCCGATCCCTCCTCGAACGTGACCGACACGATCGAGAAGACAGACGGCGACAGAACCGCCCCGGCGGCGCCTTGAAGCGCGCGCGTCGCGATCAGGGTGGCCGGTGAGCCTGCAAGGCCGGAGAGGAGCGAGAAGACGGAGAAGAGGACAAGCCCGGCCATGAAGACGCGGCGCCGGCCGAGCAGGTCACCCGAGCGCCCGCCCAGCAGCAGAAAGCCGCCGAACGTGAGTGCATATCCGCTGACGATCCACTCGAGGCTCGAAGACGAGAAGTGGAGGCTCTTCTGGATCGACGGCAGCGCGACGTTAACGATCGACACGTCGAGGACAACCATCAGGTACGCGACGCCGAGTACTGCGAGCGCCTGCCAGCGTCTTGGATCCGGCGCAGTCGTCGAGGCGTGGCTGCTCATGAAGTCCCGGTCACCCAGGACGAGCTAGAGCTCGCCTGGAGCCGCGAACCGGTAGAAGGCCGGCGCGAGCTTCATGAACACGCCGGGAACGAAGTCCTCGAGCGCCCGCGCGTTCTCCAGCCCACCGATGTTCTCGGGCTCGTAGCCGGCGTCGCGAATCAGCTGCTGCGTGACGTCGCGCGCCTCGTCGTCAGCCGCATACAGGCAGCCGGGCCGGACGCGCTGTCCACTGATCCGATCGAAGAGGACTCCGACGTTCGCATTGAAGGCTTTTGCGAGGGGGCCTTTGGTGTGTGCCTTGACCTCGTGAGCGAGCGACTCGTACTGGTCGTTGCGCCCGGTGAATGCGTTGGTCGCGTCGATTGCGATCTTGCCTTCGAGACTCGTCACGCCGTCGAGCGCATTCGAGATCGAGCCAGACGGCACCGCGACGAGAACGGCGTCCGCGCCGGACGCGTCACCGCCGTCGTGGCCAAGAAGAGTGACGTTGTGCCCGGCGTGCTCCCAGATTCGAGCGAGCCCACCGCCGATGGTTCCCCTGTCTATCGTCGTGATGTTCACTGTGATTCCTCCTCGGGAAGCCGCTAGTTGTCTGTCCATGCAAGAGTCGCGACCGCATTAGCGGCGCGGCATCACCGCCACCGCCCGACTCCACTACCGGCTAGCCCGAACAGTGCCGCGATCAGCGATAGATGTCCGCCGGACGAGGTGTTGCCGAGCACGACAACAACAACCACGTCGGGAGGATCGCCCACAGGCCGATGAGTTCGGCCATCCAATGTCGAACATCGTTGTTGACGGACGCCGTCGCAACGTGCTCAGGATGAATTTCCGCACCCAAGGGCGAAGGGAAACGGATAATGGACCTCGGTTCGATTCGTCCTTGGTTAACTACTGTCGGGCTAAGGGAGGGCAGGCATGGCTAGACCGGAGCGTCGCTACGGGCCCGGGGGTGGGCTCACGCTCGGCGGGATCATCACCATCGTCGGGATCATCGTGATCTTCGTTTGGAGCCTCTGGATCGGGCTGATCATCGCCCTCGTGGGTCTGCTGTTCTTCGGCGGTTTCGTCCGCGGTAGGTGGTACTAGCCGACTTCGTTCTAGCGGTGGCGAAGAAGGACGGCCATCAAGGAGCCGGCGAGAAAAAGCTGGACCGGCGCGGATACGCCCCCGCTCCGGTGCCAACCCCGCAGCCGATGGCTGGGGAAGACCTTGCGACCGCCTGGCCGCGGGAAGCGAAGGACGTGTTCGAGGTCCGGACATGAAGCCGCGAGCGCGCCCGTGACGGCGGGATCGAGTGGTCCGCGCACAGCGCCGAGAAGCAGGACCCCTCCGATGCCCGAACCGATCTCGAAAGCGCGGTCAGGGATGTCCTCGTGCGGAATCCAATCGCCCGCGATGTGAAGGAGCAGCCCGAGCGGCAGCGATCCGAGCCTCGAGCCGACGAGCGCACCGCCTGCCGCACCTGTCGCGACGTGGAGGGAGACGATCAGGACGCGACCTTAGCGTGCGGCGACCGATGGCCGCCGCGAGCCTACGACAGGTGTTCGCGCCGCCGAATCAATCTGTGCTTTTGCCCTCGTATTCGTCGTGGCGGCGCCACCACTGGTACGGCTTGGTCTGCGGATACCCCTCAGGTGAGTCCTCCCACTCTTCCTGGCGCCCGAGGGGGGTCAGGTCGAGAAAGGTCCAGACGCTGCCGAGCGCCTCGGCGCCGCGCGCCGTTGTGAAGTACGTGCGATAGATGTCCTGGCCGTCGCGCAGGAAGACGCTGAGGCCAAACGACTCGCCGTCCTGGTAGACACCCTCCTGGGGCGTCTCCGGCCCGACGCCGAAGTCGAGGCTGAAGTCGGTCTCGAACGACGAGTACCACGGGGTCGTCCAGCCCATGCGCTTCCTGTAGGCCTCGAGCTTCTCGATCGGGGCGCGAGAGACGAGCGCGAAGGACGTGTCGCGGGCGTGCAGGTGGGCGAGGTGGCCGATCTGGTCGACGAACATGGAGCAGCCGTCGCAGCCCGCCTCCTGGTTCGGCCCGAACATGAAGTGGTAGAGAAGCAGCTGCCCGCGCCCCTCGAAGAGGCCCACCAGGGTCGCCTTGCCGGCCGGGCCGTCGAAGACGTAGTCCTTGTCGATCCGAACCCTCGGCAGCCTGCGACGCTCGGCGGCGAGCGCGTCGCGTGCCCGCGTGGCCTCCTTCTCCTTGCCGAGTAGCGCGTCCAGCGCCACTTGCCACTCCTCTGCGGTGACGACCGGGGGAAGGTTCATGTCGCGCCTCTCGCTCATTTGCGCAGTCCGACCTTCATCAGCCCATTCCCATCGAGTGCATCCCGCCACCCGGCTCGGTCAGCCTGGGAACGCTTCCCGGCGACACCGCAACCCAGATCCCGAGGGCGACCAGCGCGACCGCGAACACCGGCGCGAGCCGGGTGCCGTGCGGCAGGACCTTCTCCGCGAAGATCGCGGCAGCGACGACCGCCATCCAGAAGAGGCTCATTGCACCGAGCACGAACAGGACCGCCATCAGGGCTCCGGAACAGCCGACGCAGTCCACGCCGTGCGCGAGGCCGCTACCGAGAGCGCTTACCGGGTGCCGCGCGCTGCGGCAGCGGCGAAGGCTCAGCCGCTTCAACGGCGTTAGCTCGTAGAGTCCTGCGGCGACGATCACGACCCCCGCGGCGTAGGGGCCGCCTCGGTTCCAAGCGAGCCAGCCGATGTCGAACGAGGTCACGAGCCGGAAGACGCCGTAGGCCAGGAGTCCGTAGCCCGTCCACACGGCCAGGTACCCGCCTGTGAAGAGCAGCGTCGGCACGCGGTGGGCGAGTCGGGCGACGTGTCGCGCCGTCGGCGCCGCCGAGGGAAGCATCATCGCCGCGGTCATCGTGACCCAGATTCCGAGGTACCAGCCGAGCCCGCCGAGGTCGGTGCCGGGGCCGGCGTCCATCCCGCGCATCCGATCGACCGTGACCGCCCACGCCACGACCGCGCCGGCGACCAGCACGATCGTCGTTCGGCTGCGAGCGATGAGGTGGTCCATCATCCTAGGCTCCTTCTCCCGTTCATCACCTATAGACGTGCCGTTGGGCGAAAACTCATCGCCGCGACTCGCAGCGATGAGTTTCCGGGTCGCTGCGGGTCTCATTTCGTGAACCCGCTAGCGTCCGATCCGACGGTGGATTCGACCAGCGCGGGAGCGTTCGATTCCGACGGAGGGAGATGAGATGCCTGAGCACAAGATAGGAACCCAAGAGGAATGGCAGGCGGCTCGGGACGAGCTCGCCAAGCTCGAGGCCGAGCAGGCGCAGCGAAACGAGGAGATCAAGAGAAATCGTCTCGATCTCCCCTGGGTCCCGGTCGAGAAGGAGTACGTGTTCGACACCGAGGACGGCAAGAAGACCCTCGCCGAGCTCTTCGACGGACGCTCGCAGCTGCTCGCCTACAACATCATGTTCGGCCCCGACTACACGAAAGGCGCCTGCCCCGGCTGCACCAACCTCGGCGACGGGCTCGACGGCTCGCTCGTCCACCTGAATCACCGCGACATCACGCTGCTCTGCTTCTCGCGGGCGCCGATCGAGCGGCTGACCGCCTACAAGCAGCGGATGGGCTGGCAGTTCCCCTACGTCTCCACCTACAACACCGACTTCGCCTTCGACTTCGGCCTTGCGATGACCGAGGAGCAGGCGCAGCAGATTCCCGAGGTCAAGGAGATGATCGACGCCCCGCCCGACTGGCTCCAGGAGTGGTCAGGCCAAGTCGGGGCCGAGCTCAAGGACGGCCTTCGCGAGGGCCCGAGCTGGATCGCCTTCGCGCGCGAGAACGGGACCGTCTACCACACCTACACGGTGATGGCGCCCGATCCGTTCGTCGCGCCCTACTACAACTTCCTGCTCGAGCGAACGCCGAAAGCCCAACCCGACGAGCCTCGCAGCTGGCGGAAGGACGAGTACCCGGACTGACGATCAGCGCCCGCGACGCGCGGATCTCGGCGCATGTCGTAACCGCCAATCAGACGCCCCGAGCCGACGAGGTGGATCGCAGAGCCACTGCTAGCCTGGACTGCTCCGACCGGAACCAACCAGGAAGGAGGTGAGCGCGCTGCTCGCACTCACCAACAACGCGGTTGAGGCCGTGAAGAGCATCGTTTCGTCGTCGAACAAGGCCTCCGAGACGAGCGGTCTGCGGCTGGTTGCCGAACGGGCAGGAACGCAGGCGAACTTCCACCTCAGCGTCGTTCCACTGCCCGCTGAGGATGACGAGGTGATCGACGAACAGGGAGCCCGCGTCTTCCTCGAACCGGAGGCGGCCTCGCTTCTCGACGAGAAGATTCTCGACGCCAGCGTCGAGCAAGACCAAGTTGCGTTCACGATCGCCGACCAGGTCGAGGAGTAGCCAGAGAGTTTCGGTGGCACGGAGAGGTCATCTGGATGAGCCGGATCGACCTCTCCGTGACCACTCAGAGGAAGCTGCTGACGCAGCGGGCCGGGTCGACCTCATCAGCGACGGGGACCGGCTGTAGGTGCGGGTGAGTGGTGCAGGCTCGTGAATCGATTTCTCCGTCACGCCGGGGGGATTAGTCTGTGGTAGGTCCACAGGAGCAGAAGATCCGCGTTCTCGTTGTTGATGACGACCCGGATTTCGTCGAGGCGGCGAAGGTGTCGCTCGCCGTCGACCGGCGCATTGAGGTTGTGGGCGGTGCCGCCAGCGGCGAGGAGGCGGTGAAACAAGCCGCGGCGTTGCGCCCCGAGGTGGTGGCGATGGACGTCGTGATGCCGGGTCTCGATGGTCTTGAGGCGACGAGGCTGATCCGGAAGGATCAGCCAGAGTGTCGGGTCGTCCTTGTCAGCGGCTCGATCTTCGTTGAGCGGGGAGATGAGGGCTTCGAGGCGGCACGCGCGGCTGGAGCGTCCGCTTATGTCGTCAAATCGAGAGCCGTGCTCGATCTGGCTGAGGTTGTCGTCTCCGTTGCTCGCAGCACCGGAAACGTGTCTAGGTCTCGGCCCAGCTCCTGCTGACCGAGTCTGACGAACAACAACCGCCGGGGAGGTCGCCTCCCTCGGCGGCGCATCTTCTCCTTCTCTTTTCCCCCGGCGGGCATGACCAAGTGCTCGCGAAGCGGCGGTAATTGCATCGCAGCGCCGACCCGACTATAGTGAATCTAATGGTTCAGTATTCACCAACCGTCGACCGCGCTTTCGCAGCCCTCGCCGCCCCGACCCGTCGCGCCGTCCTCGAACGGCTCGGTTCCGGCAGCGCCACGATCAGCGAGCTCGCCGAGCCTTTCGGCATGTCGCTGACCGGGATGAAGAAGCACATCCGGCTGCTCGAGGAGGCGCAGCTCGTGACGACGGAGAAGGTCGGCCGTGTCCGCACGTGCATGCTCGCGCCCTACGCCTTTGAGGGCATCAGCACGTGGCTGCAGCGGCTCGACCGCTTCACGCACGTCGTCGAACGCACGAAAGGAGACCGATGAACACCACCACCGTCACCACCCCGAACGAGCTCGAGATCCGCGTCGAGCGGATCTTCGACGCACCGCGCGCACACGTCTTCTCCGTCTGGACCGACCCGAAGCTGATCCCGGAATGGTGGGGCGACGGCACGGTCGTCGAGGAGATGGACGTCCGTCCCGGCGGCACGTACCGCTTCCGCACCGCCTTCGGCGTCGTCGAGGGCGAGTTCCGCGAGGTCGACGCGCCCGAGCGGCTCGTGCAGACGTTCCAGAACCACCTGCAGACGCTCGAGTTCGAGGATCTGGGCGACCGGACGAAGCTGACGCAGACGATGCGCTTCGCTACAACCGAGGAGCGCGACACGACGATGCAGTACGGCGTCGAGGAAGGAGCGAAAGACGGCTTCGCGCGCGCGGACGCGCTCCTGCAGCGGCTACCGCTCGACGTCTGAGCCGCCGACCGTGGCGCATCGCGGCGAAGCAAAGAATGCAGCTTGTCCAGAGCCACGTCGAGGTCGTCGACGTGGTGCAAAGCGAGCGAGGCGAAGGCTGCATCGAACCGTCCTTCGTCCCGGAGCGCCTCGAGGGTCGTGCGCCGGAAGATCGGACCTCTGGTGCGCGGGGATCGATCGCGAGAACGTCATGACCATCCCCGGCGACCTCTCGGGCGAGCTCGCCCGCCTGGAGTACCTCTGGACCGGCTGAATTGCCGGGGCGCTGCTGGAAGCAGCGTACGCCTTAGCGCCTCACGGCTACGAGCGGATCGAGACCGGTCTGCTCTTTGACACCTACGTCCGCTCCAAGTTCGAAGACACGCGTCGCAAAGCCGAAAAGTTCGGTGCTCGTCAGTCTGCGCGTTTGGTCCACGTTGCCGCTCAGCCCTTGCCGGTGTTGCGTGCGGGGAGTCACGAGCTGAGTCGTTCGAGCGCCCGCTCGGCGTCGCCTCGCATCAGCAGTCCCATGAGGCGGCCCTCGGAGGTCGTGACCGGGAGGTTGGTCAGGCTCTGCCGTCGCATTCGCTCGACCACGTCGGCGAGGCGAGCGCTCGGCCGGATCGTGCTTGGCCCAGGCGTCATCGCCTCCTCAGCCGAGACGTTCTCTTTGGTGCGGATGACATGACGCCCAAGCCGGCCGAGGACGACGCGCCGGTCATCGACGACGAAGCAGGTGTCCCAGCCGCTCTTCTCGAGCTGCTCGCAAACGGTTTGCAGGCGGTCGTCCAGGCCACAGGTCGGAACGTCCGCCCGGAGATGAGTCCCGGCGCGCGTCTCGCTTCCGTTCGCTCCCTCGAGGGGTAGGCCGGTGCTCCCCCAGTCGGCTTTGCCGGCGACGTAGTCGTAGACCCGCTCGAACCCGATGCTCTCGAGCCGCGACGCGGCTCGTGGGCTCAAATCTCATTGCGTGTCGTGGCAGTAGACGATGACCGGGTCCGCGCGGTCGAGCCGGACGGCGGACTCGCGGTCGAGCTGCTTGAGCGGGATGTTGATCGCTCCCGGTAGGTGCTCGTCGGCGAACTCGGCCTCGGGCAGGACCTCGATGAGCTGCGCTTGCTCGTCGGCGAGCAGGCGCTGGAGCTCATGACGGTCGATAGCTGTCGGCATCCACCTTCCTTGAGCATTTCGCCGAAGACGGCTCGCCGGGCGAGGATCGCCTCTGCATGGTAATCGCATTGCCGCGGAAGGGCGCTTGCAGCGATTTCCGCGAACCCGGCCCCGGGCTCGCGCATTCCCGCTAGCCCGGCGCTGCAACGCCATCCGCGCGATCCCGCGGGTAACCTGATCCGTCTCCAGGAGCTGGCCTGACCCGTCCGGCGATCGCGTCAGAGGTCAAGCGGCCGGGACTCGTTCGGCGCAGGAAGGAGCTTCGCAATGGCTGAGAGGAAACCCGCAACTGAGAGGAAACCCGCAAAGAAGCGCGGGCAGCAGTCCGCCAAGAGAACTACCGGCAAGGCGTCGAAGGGATTCACGAACGAGGAACGAGCCGCGATGAGGGAGCGCGCCCAAGAGCTGAAGGCGGCCGCGCGCCGCGGCCCGCGCGCGGGCAAGGCGAACGGGGAAAGCGACGTGCTCGCGAAGATCGCCGAGATGCCGAAGTCGGATCGCGCCATGGCCGAGCGGCTCCATGCGATCATCAAAGCCAGCGCGCCAGACCTCTCGCCGAGAACCTGGTACGGGATGCCCGCGTATGCCAAGGACGGCAAGGTCGTCTGCTTCTTCCAAAGCGCGCAGAAGTTCAAAACGAGGTACGCGACGTTCGGCTTCAGCGACAAGGCGAACCTCGACAAAGGCGCCATGTGGCCGACCGCTTTCGCGCTGAAGGAGTTGACTGCCGCCGACGAGGCCAGGATCCGCGCGCTCGTCAAGAAAGCGGTGAGCTGAGGTCTGAATGACGCGAAAAGCGGTGGGCCGAGGGTCCGGGGTTTAGTCGAGTTCGGCGACGACGAGCCGGTAGCCGACATCGAGTTCGGGCAACGTCAGCAGTGAGGCGTAGCGGCTGTGCCAGGAGCGATCGGTGAGATCGCGCGCGAGCCGAGCGACACCGTCGGCCACGAGCCGACCGTCGAGCAGGGCGAAGGTTGACATGTTTGCCCGTATGGCTTCGTCGAGATAGGCGTTCGGTCGGCGCCAGTAGGCGGCGGTGAAGCCGTCCGTGCAATCGGCGGGCACCGGCACGGGTTCGATCGTGACGCGACCCAACACCTCGAACTCGATCGGGTGGGGATAGCGGGAGGTTGTGACGCCGGCGAGGCCGGGGAAGTAGTCGTCGAGCCAACCGAAGTTCGCATCGGGGTCGTGCGTGAAGAAGACGGCGCGCCTCCGCGCGACGCGGCGGATCTCGGCAAATGCTGCTGGACGATCCGCCCAGTGATGGGCGGTCAAAACTGCGAGAACCGCGTCGATGCTCTTGTCCGGCAGCGGTAACGCCTCAGCTACGCCGCGGACTGCTGGTGGGAGCGACGGAGGCCGCTGCCGGATCATCAGCTCGGACGGCTCGACAGGGACGACCGCGAGATCGGTCGGTTCGTAGGAGCCCGAGCCGGCGCCGATGTTCACGACGGAAGTGGCGTCGCCGAGCGCCGCCCGAATCACGCGCGCGATCCTCGCGTCGGGGCAACGCGTCTCGGCGTATGCGCCGCCGATTCGGTCGTAGAGAACGTTCTCTTCGATGAACGCAGCCTAGTGCGCGACCGACTGAGCTCGACCGGGCTTAGCTCACTTCTTCAGAGTCGAAGGTGCGAGGGCCCGATTCACGATACGACTGCCCAACGGCGCTGACGAGATCCGCCGAGGTCGTGCTTCGTCGTCAGCCGTATGGCGATCAGGGGCGGCGCGCTGCCTCGGAAGGAACGCGCCGCCGCTAATCCGTTCCTGCTTGACACCGTTGCGCCGCGGGGTAAGACTCGCCGCTGTCAGCGAGAGAGGAGTCGACATATATCCCTCTCTACCCCTTGCTTCCCGCGGTTGCAGGCACCCGGGGGAAAGGAGAAGCGATGAGGCGATCCGCCTTCATTCGCATGGGACGCGGCCCCGCTCACTCGAAGTTGCTGCGTCTCGCCGTCTTGTGTCTCACAGGCACCGCACTGGCCTTAGGCCTTCAGGCGGCGGCCGCCAGACCTGCCGGGCCTGGCTCGTCGAAGCCGGGCATCGACGACCCGCTGTGTACAAGCCATGCGTCGCTCTGTGCCGACGCCTACGACAACCCTGGCTACGAGTACGTCGGCCATGACGAGCCGTCGATCGAGTTCAAGTCGGGGCAGGCCGGCTCGGGCAATGACATGACGTACACGGTGCGCCTCCCTGATGACCCGCCGCTCAAGCCAAAGCAGGATGGATCGGGCGGGACGTGGAACTTCGAGCTACGGCCGACTTTCTGGTTCGGGTTGACGCTCTGTGACTCCGAGTCGGCCCCCGAGTTCACGAAGACTTGCACGCCGGACTCGGACGCGAACAACCTGGTGAGCCCGGATCCGAACGCGCCGGACTACATCGGGCATCACCCCGGGAACGCGTTCATGGAGCTGCAGTTCTACGGACCGGGCTACGTGCCGCAGTTCGAGGGCTTCGGCTGCGCGGCGACGCGCTACTGCGCTGCGATGACGATCGACAGTCTCACCCAGAACCAGAACACCGGGGCAGTCAACAACGCTGACTGCAACAACTACATCCTCGGCGGTATCGAGCCGGTCAACTGGGCCTACATCACGAAGAGCGGCGTCTCGCAGGCACCGGCGGATCCTCTATTCACCGGCACGTTCAACAATCCGAATCTCTCCGCGGTCAATCCGGACTTCAACCGGGATCTGATGATGAAGCCTGGAGATCGGATCAGGATCCACCTCCACGACACGCCGGCGGGGTTCCGGGCCGACCTCACCGATCTGACGACCAACCAGACCGGCTCGATGACCGCGTCTGTTGCAAACGGGTTCGCGCACGTGCTGTACGAGCCAACGTCGAACACTTGTCACTCGGCGCCCTACGCGTTCCACCCCGAGTACAGCACCGCCAATCCGCGGGGCAACACGTGGTCGGCGCATACGTACAACGTCGCATTCTCGGACGAGATCGGCCATTTCGAGCACTGCCCCGCGCTCGACCAGAACTTCAACTGCGCGGTAGCCGGCTCTGACGATCCGGGCGGTCTCGACAGCGACGACGTCGGTTGCGTCCCCGGCAAGGACGCCTGGGTCGTGCACATCAACGGCTGCTTTGGCTCCGACATCGACTTCGACGGGCCTTCCTACCAGCAGGACTGGCCGGGGACGAATCCGGATCCAAGGGTCGACCAAAGGACCCATCCGGAGCCGGTGATCTTCACCAGCCCGACGACGAGCGGAGGGAGCGACTTCCCGACGATCGCCTTCGAGACCGACCTGCCCCGGATCGAGGATCGGGTCAGCCCGTGTCGTTTCACCGGCGTGGGCTGCACGAACCCGCCCGCGGGGGCGAAGTTCTATCCGTTTTACTCGACGCGCTCCGACCAGGGCGCATGTGCCTGGCAGGAGGGAGGCGACTTCATCCCAGGCACGATCAACGACTTCGGCGGCAGCTCGGCCACGGAGTACGGAACCGTCCCGCTGGCGACGTTCTATCCGGGGCCGAACAACACCCCGTTCACCCGGTGGAACAACTTCAACAGCGGCGACCAGGCAAATCCCTGCCCGACGACCGGGTAGGAACGACTTAAAGCCACGGATCGAGCGACAGGAGCGGCCCCCGATCGGGGGCCGCTCCTGAGCGCGCCCAGCTTCGACGGATTGCGATCTTCAACGGCTCCGGGCCATGGCGGGGTAGTCGCTCGCGCGGAAGCACCCATGGACGTGGTCGTTGACCACGCCGACGTTCTGCATGAACGCGTACACACTCGTGGGCCCCACGAAGCGGTACCCCTGCGACTTCAACTGCTTCGCGAACGCCTCCGCCTGCGGGGTCGACGTGGGTAGGTCGGCCACGGACCGCGGTGCCCGCTTGCGGGTGATCTCGTAGGACTTCGCGAGCGCCACGAGGCTCGGCGACGCGGACATGATCGCGCGGGCGTTGTCGACAGTCGCCTGGATCTTGCCACGGTTACGGATGATCGAAGCGTCCTGCACCAGCCGGTCGACGTCCCGTGCGGTCATCGCCGCGACCTTGGCGACGTCGAAGCCCCGGAATGCCTTCCGGAAGGCGTCCCGCTTCCCGAACACGATCGACCAGCTCAGCCCGACCTCGAACACGCCCAGGGTGAGCGCCTCGAACATCGCGGACTCGTCGTGGGTGCGGGTACCCCAGACCTCGTCGTGGTAGCGGCCGAGGGCGGTATCGCCGGCGCCGGCCCATGCACAGCGTGGCTTACTGTCGTGCCCGATGATCACGTCGCTGCTCATCCCAGCTCCTGCGGTGTCCTGCTCCGCCCGCACCCGAGTCTCCCCGATTGCTTCCCTCGGTGGCCAGAAGAACCTTCTGGTAGCCGAGTTCTTCACCCGAGGTGGCACTGGAAACATTCCGCCGCCTCGGCGCCGCGCCCTGGACCCGTCGCGCCGAGGCCGAGCTACGGGCCTGCGGCGTAACCACCGCCGGAGCTCCCACCGCAGCCGGCGCTCTCGCGGACCTCACCGCCCAACAGCGCGAGATCGTTATCCTTGCCAACGGCGGCCTGACCAACAGCGAGATCGCCGACCGCCTATTCCTCTCACTCCATACTGCCGCCTCGCACCAGACCCGCATATCCAGAATTGGCCGATCTGCGCCTGCACGCCCAGGCTGCCAACAAACGAGGTGAGCGCGCCGAGTCGGCGATCGGCGCGCTTCGCAAAGCCGGTAGCGCCCGCCGCCCACTCACCGTCCGTGACGGCTGCGGTCCCGGCTTGATGGCCGCCGTCGGCAGATTGCAATGGCCGCCCACCATGACGCCTCAGCGCTGGCAGCGGGCGGGGGCTGCAGAGAATCCGGGTGTATCAGGATCCGTGTAAAGCCTTACAGCGCCTCATTACAAAGGACCGCATGCGGACACCGCAAGTGAGACAGAGTGACGGCGAACGATCGTTCACGGACACTGCCCAGGCCGTGGATGTTTGCGCAGGTCGGGTTTGTCACGCATGCCGTGTCCGCGGCATCGTCACGCTGTCGGAGGTTAGCGATACAGTCGCGGGCCATGAAGATCGGCTACGGGCGGGTCTCCACCCGCGACCAGAATCCCGACGCCCAGCACGACGCACTCACGGCCGCCGGGTGCAACCCCGTGTTCGTGGACAAGGCCTCCGGCAAGCTGGCCAGCCGTCCCGAGCTCGACAAGGCGCTCAGGGTCGCCCGAGGCGGTGACCAGCTCGTGGTGACCAAGCTCGACCGGCTCGGCCGCTCCCTGGAGCACCTCATAAGCCTGTCTAGGGGCTTGCAGGAGCGCGGCGTGGACCTGGTGGTGCTCGACCAGGGCATCGACACCTCCACCGCTGTGGGCCGGATGTTCTTCCAGATCCTCGGCGCGATCGCCGAGTTCGAGCACGCCCTGATGTCGGAGCGGACCATGGACGGGCTGGCCGCCGCCCGGGCCAGGGGCCGCAGCGGCGGGCAGAAACCCAAGCTCACCCCACGCCAGGCCCGCATCGCCCAGGCGATGTACGACGAGACCGGCCCGGAGGGCAAGCGCCGCTACACCGTGGCGCAGATCGCCGCCGAGTTCGGTGTCACCCGCCCCACCATCTACCGCCATCTCCAATGTCTGACGCCGGCCTATGAAGAGGCGGAGCAAGCTGTCGGCGCCAGTGGCTACGATGTCCGACCATGTCAGGTACCAGCGCTGCTCAACCGCTGATCGCTGAGGAAGCG
>Ga0137403_10001725_pt1 | contig 27311 bp, 15 predicted proteins | sample CZOMad2_1_16fung_FD_122057 | JGI IMG/M metagenome (GOLD analysis project Ga0137403, IMG submission 122057) | Vadose zone soil fungal communities from Angelo Coast Range Reserve, California, USA - CZOMad2_1_16fungal (Hybrid Assembly) | ecosystem: Environmental > Terrestrial > Soil > Vadose zone... | reverse complement strand
CACGTGAACCCCTCGACCGGATCCTTGCCGACCATGGCCTCGCCGATCGTGTCCTTGCCGGCGAGCGTAGCGATGGGCAAGTTCTTGCCGCCCTTCACCTGATAGAGGTGCATGTCCATGATGACCTGGTGGTCTTCCTTCCTGATGCACTGGCGGCCGATGTGGGTGTTGTCGAGGCACATGCCCTCCTGCGCCTCCGCAACCTTGTCGGAGTCGAAGCTCTTCACCTTCTCCACCGCCGCCGCCCAGAACAGCACCGCGTCATAGGCCCCCGCCATGATGTTGGCGTCCACGCCGTACTTCTTCTTGAACTTGACGTTGAACGCCTGCATGTTCGGATCCGGGTTATACGCGGAGTAGTGCGCGAGCTGGACGAAGCCCTCCATGGGCTCGGCGATCGCGGGCAGATCCTGCTGCAGGAGGAAGCAGTCGATGCCCGCCAGCTTGTACTTCCTGGTCATGCCGAAGGAGTGCAGCTGCGTCATGAGGCGGAGCGAGTCCGTGCCCGCGAAGGCCACGAAGAGCACGTCCGGGTTGCTCTGGTTGATCGCGCCGAACCAGGGGCTGAAGTCCTTGGTGTCGAGAGGCGCACCCGCCACCCCCACCACCTCGCCCCCCAGCTTCTCGAGCGCCGTCTTGAACTGGCGGCCGTCGGACTGACCCATGGCGTAGTCGGTGTAGAAGATGTAGACGCGCTTACCCATCTTGTCCACGATGTACTTCGCGAGCCCGGTCGCCTGCATGCGCGAGTCCGGCTGATTCGAGAAGTAGTACTTGTGGAACTTGGTGGTGCGCATGAACTCGGCGCACGAGACGGAGTTCCAGTGGATCACCTTGTGCTTCTTCGTCACGTCCATCACCGCCATCGTCGCCCCGCTGGACACGGCCCCGATGAGGAGCTTGACGTCGTCCTGCAGGATCAGCTTTTCGGCTTTGCGCACGGCGGGGCCGGGCTTGGTCTCGTCGTCCTCCGAGATCACCTCGATCTTGTGGCCGAGGACGCCCCCCTTGGCGTTCAGCTCCTCGACGGCGAGCTGGATCGCCATGGTCTGGTACTTGCCGTACCCCTCGAACACCCCGACCTTGGAGCCAAGGTCACCGATCTTGACCACCTTCTGGGCGGTCGCCGGAGCCGACAGCCACCCGAGCACGGCGAGCGAAACGAGCGTCGCGAGGAAGGGCCTACGTTTCATGGAATCCTCCTTGTGGATGTTGAGGACGTTTCGATCAACCGTGAGAGCGTCTGCGCGATCCGCTGGAGAGGCTCACGCATCTTCGCGGGGTCAGGCGCCACGACCGGCTGTCCCGTGGTGGCCTTCGGGTTCGAGCCGGGAGCGCCCGCCGGCCGGGGGCCGTTGTCCTTCGCGAAGCCCTCGGCGTCGTCCAGGGCGAGCCGCACCGCCACCGCCGCCTTGCTGTCATGCTGGGTGACCGCGAAGTCGATCAGGTTGTAGTAGCGCGTGATGGCCTCGAGGAACTTCCGGCCGCTGGCCCCTCGCGCCGCGGCGGACTCGCCCGGGTCTGCGAGCCTCCGATCGGCTTCCTGCGCCAGATCACGGGCGAGCGCGGCGAAGAACACCATGAGCGATCGCTCGGCGGCGGGAGCGTCGCCGGCCGTGATGGCCCCGCGCGTCGCCGCCTCCAGGCCCGCGGGGAGGTCGGCCACCCGCGCCCGCATCTCGGCGCGCAGCGCCCCGTTGTCGAACAGCCCGAGTGCGACGTCGAACTTGCGCGCCTGCAGCGCGAACTTGATCTGCTTGAAGTTCGCCGACACCTCGTTGTCCCGGGGCACGTAGACGCCGACGTGATGGGCGACGGCGGGGCCGCCCGCCACCGCGATGGTGAGGGCCAGCATCGCCGTGTTCGCGCGCGCCAACACGGCAATCCTCACGACCGCCTCGCCAGGCGCAGGGCCACCAGCGCGGTGAGCCACCACGTGGCGGCGATGGTCGCGCCGCCGAACGGGATCCAGATGACCCGCTCGGCGATCGTCTTGGCAGCCTCGACGCCGTAGTAGGGGATGAGCGCGCTCCAGAGAAGATAGCCGACCGGATACCCGGCGCCGCCCGCACTGAGGAGCACGACCACCGCCCGGCGCGCGCCATCGGACCGGACCAGCGTCGCTGCCGTCATCGTCGTCGCGATGATGACGAGCCCCATGCCCTCCGCATGGAGATGGAACAGCCGGAGGGCGGCATCGAACTTGACCATCGCCTCGTCGATCACCTGCTCGTCCACATCGCGCACGCCGACCAGTCCGTGCGTGGCCGGCCGGGCCAGGATGACGGAGCGCGCCCAACGCGTCAGCTCGAGCTTGAACTTCACCATGGACGCGCCCCCGACCTCGGCACACGCGATGAGGAGAATGGCGACCAAAAGCGCGGGAAGCGGGGGCCGGCGCCAGTCGTCGGAGCCGGCGACCGTCACGCGGCCGGCCCCCGGCGGCGTCCGGTGACGATCAGAGCGGCGAGAGCGACCAGTCCGAGGATGAGCGCGCTGCCCAGCGGCGTCAGGACGTAGCGTTCCGCCATCTCGATACCGGACTCGCGCCCCCGCTCGAGCACCGCGACGGAGTATGCGAGATAGCCCAGCGGGAAGAGCGCGCCCACGGCGAGGAGCGCGAAGAGGGCGCCGCGGGCCCGCCGCCACGGGACAACGCTCGCCCCGATCGTGCCCACCAGGATCACGAGTGGGCCCAGCCCCTGCGCGTGAGTATGGAAGAACGACAGGCCTGCCTCGACGGCGTACACGGCCCGAGCCGTGACCTCGGCGTCGTACTCGGCCGAGCCGGCCAGACCGTGGACCTGGGGGTTCGCCGCCACCCGCGCCATGGCGTGCCGCGCGACCTGCGGACGGAACTGCGAGATGACCGCGCCGGCTGTCTCGCCGAGCGCGATAACGAAAAGACCCAGCAGAATCACAACCAGCGGGGGACGCCTCATGCAGATCTCGTTCGCCTCGATCCTCAAGAACGGGAGGTGCGAGCCCGGGCCGAGGGTACTTGACAGGTGTCCATCCTGTCAATTGTCGGTAAGATGTGCGCGTGCCGGCGCCAAGCTGACGAGCATGCCGGAGGTCGTCGCGAGGCCCCCCGCGGCTTGGGGCGCCACGGCCCGCGGTGCGCGGCTCGAGGAGGAGTGAAGGGTGCGGAGCGATCTGAGGGAGATGGTGGTTCCGCTGGGCGAGCTGAGCCGGCGACAGGCGGCGCGCTACGGACCTGTAGGCATTCCCGACGATGCGAAGGGGGAGATCCCGAAGGCCTGTGTCGTCCTGAAGCCGGGAGGCCACGCCACGGCGGAGGATCTGAACACATACTGTCGCCAGAACTTGGCCGCCTACAAGGTCCCCCGCGTCATCGAGTTCATGGACAAGGTCCCCAAGACAGCCTCCGGCAAGACCCAGGAGGCCAGATCTGAGGCGAGGAAGGCCACCAGCGGCGCGATGTCGTCGGGTCTCCCCAGGCGCTTGATTGGGTAGGCCTGGAGGATCTTCTCGCGGTTTGCGTCCCAGAAACTCCTGTCGGCGTGGCCCGTCTCGACCCAGCCGAACGTCACCGTGTTCACCGTGATACCGGCGCGCCCAAGCTCGCGCGCGAGCGTCCGCGTGAGGCTCAGGACGCCCCCGCGCGCCGCCGCCGTGATGCTGAGCTGCGCCTGGCCGACGCGCGCCGAGTCACCGGCGATGTTGACGATGCGGCCGCCCTTGCGCTCGACCATGGCCGGAGCGATCGCATGGCAGCAATTGAGCACGCCGTACATGCCGACGTCGATCTGCGCGCGCCACTCCTCCGGCGTGGTCTCGAGGAAGAATTTCCGGCGGACCATGCCCGCGTTATTGACGAGCACGTCGATCGGGCCCCACTCACCCTGGATGCGCTCGACCATGCGCCCGACGGCCGCGTAGTCGGTGACGTCGGCCCCGACGGCGATCGCACGACCGCCCGACGACCGGATCTCCGAGGCGGTCGCCTCGGCCTCATCCTTCGACTTCGCATAATTGACGGCCACCGCCGCCCCTTCCCGCCCGAGCACGAGCGCGATCTCGCGGCCGATGTCACGGCCCGCTCCCGTGACCAGCGCGACCTTGCCCACGAGACCCAGATTCATGCTTTCCCCCCCGATTCTTCGCGCGACCGGAGCCGCGCCATCTCGCTCTGGCTACCCTCGGTTCTCACCGCCCTCACGCTGCCCATACCGTCCATCGCCGGCTCAGTGGCCGGCGCCGGGGACCGAGACGCCCGTGAACGCGGCGAGGCGCGTGGCGAGCGGGCTGTTGCGGCTCCGCCCCGTCCACACGTGTCCATCGATGATCACGCAGGAGATACCAGGGATGTCACCGCGCGCGATCGCCTCGAAGGCGTCGCGCGCCTGGGAGGCGGCGGGCGCGTCGCAGACGACGAGGTCGGCGGGGGCGCCGATGGCGAGCGTTCCCGTGCCCGCGGCCAGCCGGAACGCGCGCGTGTTGTTCCCGGTGGCGAGCGCGATCGCGATCTCCGGAGCGACGTCGCCGAGCGAGGCCATCTCGCAGATGGTCTTGATCACCCCCATCGGCATGACACCCGTCCCCGTGGGCGTGTCGCTCGCGAGGCATACGCGCTCGAGCACGCCAGCCTCGCGCGCAAGCTTGACGATGTAGAGCGCGGAGCGGAGGTTGCCCGCCTGCACGATCTGCAATGCCATGTCAGTCTCGCGGACGATCGTGACGAGGCCGACCTCGTCGAGTGACGTGGTCCCGCCGTTCACGTGACCGCAGACGTCGGGCCGCAGGCGCAGGAGCACCTCGGGACTGATCGGGCTCGAGCCTGGGATCGAGTTGCCGCCCGAATGGGACATGACGCAGAGCCCGTGCTTCTGCGCCCGGCGGACGTCCGGCTCGCCGTCCTGCGGGTGGGCGTAGTCGCCGAAGCCGTACTTGGCGTGGCGCACGCCGTGGCGCGCCATCTCGGCGAAGTCGTCGTCGGTGAGCCCGGGCTCGAGCACGACCGAGCCCGCGTTCACCTTCATGCCGTTCGGGTGAAAGTTCGCGAAGCACTTCGCCGCTGTGATCGCGAGCGCTTTCGCCGCCACCGGATCGTGCGGGCGACTGGGGGCGTGGACCCCCTCGCCGGCGGACACGACGCTCGTGATCCCGCCGTGGACGTAGGAGTCGAGGAAGTCCACCGTCTTCTGGCGTGGCGTGTAGTCGCCGAGAACGACGTGGCAGTGGGAGTCGATGAGCCCGGGGATGACCGTTGTGCCCCGGCAGTCTACGACGACGTCGGCCGCCGCCGCGGCGGTCCTCGAGGCGGCGCCGATGGCTACGATCAGCCCGCTCTCGACCAGGATCGCCTCCGCCTCGAGCCGCGGCGCCGATAGCACGCCTGTCGCGAGGGCGCCGATGTTGACGAGGCCGAGGGTTTCCACGGGCTCAGTAGTCGCCGAGGCAGCGGTCGACGGCGGCCTTGGCCGCCGGCCAATCGTAGGCCTTGAACATCCGCGTGTTCACCACGGGTTGCGCGGCCGAGTAGAACATCTCGTACTGGAGCTGGCGGCCGCCGAATTCCGTGCCGACAAAGTCCCAGATGAGCTTGATGAGCTTGATTCGGTCGCGCGCAGTCGCCACGCCCGACCGGTAGTAGCGCTCCGTGTCCGCCCGGGTCTCTGGGCTCGTGAAGCTCGCCTCGGACGAGGGTATGGCCTGGAACGCTCCGCCCGCCAGCTCGCGGAGCGTCCGCATCATGTCCACGATGAGCCGCCGCTGGAGGCTCATCCCGGCATAGACGTACTGAGGGTGCGGACGGGCTACCCCGTTCACCACCAGCGGGCCGCCCTCGGCCGCCTGGACAAGCGCGTCGAAGCTCGCGCAGAGCGCGGCGATGTCACCCCCGAGCGTGGCCTGGGCAGCCGCGTTCTTCTCGTTGCTGTGGAGCTCGACGAGCTTCATGGCAAGCCCGGCCATGAATTCGAGCTTCACCGAGAAGCGCACGAGCGACTGAAAGTTCGCCAGCGTGTGCGAGGGCGACTCGTGGAACTGGGCGTTGACGAGGTCCACGTTCCGGTAGATGAACACCTGCTCCCAGGGCACGAACACGTCGTGAAACACGACCGTCGCGTCCACCTCGTCGAAGCGCGCGGAGAGCGGGTAGTCGTAGACACTCGTCGCGATCGCGGCGAAGGGGCGCCGCGGGTAGAGGCGCAGGCCTTCGGCGGCGATCGGCACGACGAACGAGAGCGCGTAGTCCTCATCGCCCGGAACAAGCGGCGTGATGTAACTGAGGAACAGCCAGTCCGCGAGCACCGCGGAGGTCGCGATGGCCTGGGCGCCGCGGACGACGATGCCGCCCTCGCGCTCGGCCACCACCCCCGGATAGAGAAACGGCTCCGGCTGTCGATGGGCGGGCTGCGAGCGGTCGATCTGAGGCGGCACGATCGCATAGGTGACGTAGAGATCCTCATCGCGCGCACGCTCGTAGCACCGCACGACATGGTCGCCGAAGCGCGCCCCGCCCCGGTCGAAGAGCTGGCGCCACGCTGCGAACGCCGTCAACACGCTCGCGACGTGGTCGGGCGTGCGGCCCATCAGACCGTACGAGGGCTCCGCCCAGAAGCGGTGGACGCGCCGCCGCGCGCCGAGGTCCTCGGCCGAGCGTGGGACGAGCCACATGTTGCTGTGGCGCCGTCCGGTCCCCGGCTCGGCGAAGGTGAGGGCCGGATCCGATGCGGCCACGCTCGCGCGATCGTACGTCTGGGAGATCCACTTGATCGGCTCGGCAAACGCGGGATGGACCGTGACGTCCTTGACCCGCTCACCGTCGAGATAGACAGCGCGGCCGTCCCTCAGGGCGGCGACGTAGGCGCTTCCCGTGCGCATGGCCGCTCACCTTACCATAGGTACCCAGCAGGCGCTGGAGGCGTTCGATGAATCTCAAGCCGGCCTGGCCAGGGTGGTGCGGTCGCGGCCGCGAGCACTCGAGAGCGAGGCCCTCGAACGCACGCGCATCGTGGTCGGCCCAATCTCGTCATGCCCTGAATGGTGGGGCCGCCCTCTCACGGATGCTTGCTCGCACCGCGCGATCGGCGGGTCAGATGACGGTCCCGTCGGGAATCACTGCGCTCTTGGGGATCACCACGATGCCTTCGCGGATGTAGTAGTTGGCCGCGTCACGGTCGCGCTCCCCCCTCGGACGAGCTCGCAGATCTTGTCTTTGGCGATGGTCTTCATGATCCTCATGCGCCGCGCCCGCCCTCTAGACAGCACACACGATCAGCGTACTCTTGGGAGCAATCGGGTGTCTACGGGCACGCCCGGGATTCGCCCGAAGGGGATGAGCCGCCCTCTAGAGGCTGCCCCTTCGGGCTCCCTGATCTCAGCCGTGGTCTCGGAGTCGGCCTCGAGACTTCAACTGGTCGCGCGTCGCGGCCTCGGAATCAACCGGCGTGGACCCGCCTAGATGAAGTGCTTCCACTTCAGGCCGCACTTGCAAGCATGGAGGTCATCGGCGTGCCCTGATGGCCTGTCGCAGTGGTGGCGCTTGCCATCCTCCGCGATCTTGTCGGTCCCACAGCACCCTTCTTCGTCGGGTCTTGCCTGGGGGCACCAGTTCGTCATGGGCTTGGTTTGCGTTTGGCTCATAGAGATGATCCTCCTTCCCTCACGCATACTCACCATGCGCACCCTCGGTCAAGGAGTTGTGGTGCTCTGCGACAAGCACACAGCAATTCCGCCGCGCGCAGAGATTACCGAGTCAGAAAGAGTGACCTTGAAGAGGCATACCGATGTGTACCAAATAGCCTGAAAGGTGGAGCTTCGGACGCAACGACTAATCGCCACGCATGGCATAGGTGATGCACCCTTCGCTAGCCAAGGACCTTCGCAATGAAGCTTTCACTTCGTCGAAGACGGTGGATCTGGCCGATGGGGCTTCTGGCGGGCCTCGTCGCAGTCACCGTCCTGGCCGCGCTCTTCATCGACGAGCCCGCGCGACGGTACATGGAGCGTGAGATCAATCACCGGCTCACGGGATATACCGTGACCGTGCGCGCCCTTCACATCCGCCCTTGGACCGTGTCGCTCGAGCTGGTGGACGCTACGATCTCACAGGACGCCAATCCCGACCCGCCGGTGGCGCGGATCCGTTCCCTGACGACGACCATTGATTGGCGGGCTCTGCTGAAACGCAAGCTCGTAGCGGATATGACCTTCGATCGGCCGGAGGTATACGTCAATCTCAAGAACTTCCGCGCGGAGGCCCGGAGCGATGTTCCCCTGCAGGACCGCGGGTGGCAGGGCGCGCTCGAGGCCGTGGCTCTGGACCTCAAGATCAACCGGCTGCAGGTGCGCAATGGCGACCTCGCCTACCTCGATGCCGGCCCCTTCAAGCCACTGCGGCTGAGCCGACTCAATGTGAGCGCGGAAAACATCCGGAACATCAGATCCCAGGACCGCGTCTACCCGTCCGATGTCCACGTGGAAGGTGTAGTGTTCGACACGGGGGAGCTCTGGCTCGACGGCCGCGCGGATTTTCTCGCCGAGCCGCACGCGGGGATCCAGGCGGCGCTTCGGCTCGAGCGCGTCGAGCTCGATTACTTCCAGCCCCTCATCCAGCGCTACAACCTCTCCGTGAGCCGCGGCACCCTCTCCCTGACCGGGAACGTCGAGTACGCTCCCACGATTGCGCGACTGATCCTCGACCGTGTGGGCGTGCAGGGGGTCTCCGCGGAGTACGTCCACACGCCTCGCACCGCGGAAATCGAGAAGGAGCGGGCGCAGCGCAGCCTCGAGGCGGCGAGGGGGGCCGTCAACAAGCCCGACCTCGATCTCCGGATCGACCGTCTCGACATCACTAGGAGCACGCTCGGCTTCGTGAACCGCGCCGCGACGCCGGAATACCGGCTCGTCCTCACGGACACGAATCTCACCGTCGAGAACCTGGGCAATCAGCGGCAGCAAGGCCCGGCGATGATCCGGCTCAAGGGCCGATTCATGGGTACCGGCGATACGGTTGTGACCATGGCGCTGCGGCCCCGGACGGGCGGAGGGGACATGGATCTCACGGCCCGGATCGATGAGGCCGACATGGCGCGCATGAACGGCTTCGTGCGCGCCCACGGCGGCATCGACGTCGCGGCGGGCAAGCTCTCTGTATATTCCGAGCTTCGGGTGAGAGACGGCGCCATATCGGGCTACGTCAAGCCGCTCTTCCGCGATGTCAGCGTCGGCGCCGTCGACGGGGAAGAGGAGGGGACAAAGAGCTTTGGCCGTCGGCTCTACGAACGTGCGGTCGGCGCCGCCATGAAGATCCTGAAGAATCAGTCTCGTGGCGAGGTCGCGACCGTGGCCACGATCTCGGGCCGACTCGACCAACCCCAGTTCAGCACGTGGCAAGTCATCGGACGCCTGCTGCAGAATGCCTTCATCAAGGCAATCCTGCCGGGCTTCGACCCGAAGCGAAGCCCCGAGCTCGACCAGTCGCCGAGCGGCAAGGGCCAGGATACCCCCACCCGCCCAGACCCTGTAGGGCCTCGACGACCGTGAGGAAGCGATCTGACTTCCACTAATTGCAGGAAGGCGTTAGGCTTGGATCGATGCTCTTGTGGCGTGTAACTCATCCCTCGCTGGGGAGTTCGCTTGGAATGGAGTCGATGGTTTTGCGACATGCGCGGAGTCCGCGCCGGAGGCCGGGCTGACTGGGGGACGTGCCATGTCCGCGACATCCGAAACGCGACCGCAGGCCCCCGCGACCGCCGCCGAGCGGAGCGGGCCATACGACGCGATCATTGTCGGCGCCGGGATCTCCGGCATGTATCAGCTCCACCGGCTGCGCGGGCTCGGCCTGAGGGTGCGGGTGTTCGAGGCTGGCCACGGCGTCGGCGGCACCTGGTACTGGAACCGCTATCCCGGGGCGCGGTTCGATTCCGAAAGCTGGACCTACGGCTACTCCTTCTCCGACGAGATCCTGCGCGAGTGGGAATGGAGCGAGCACTTCGCGGCGCAGCCGGAGACGCTGCGCTACTGCAACTTCGTGGCCGACAAGCTCGACCTCCGCCGCGACATCGAGTTCAACAGGAGGATCAGGGCCATTACCTACGACGAGGCCGCGAATCAGTGGGACATCGAGACTGAAGACGGCCGACGGGAGCGGGCACGGTTCCTCATCACCGCCATCGGGCCCCTGTCGGCGCCGACGATGCCGACCATCCCGGGCGTCGAGACCTTCCGCGGTGAGTCCTACCATACCGGCACCTGGCCGCACGAGCCGGTCGGCTTCGCGAACAAGCGTGTGGCGGTGATCGGCACCGGGGCGACGGGCGTGCAGGCGATCACCGAGATCGCCAAGACCGTCGGCCACCTCACCGTCTTCCAGCGCACCCCGAACTGGTGCGCGCCGCTGCACAACCACCCGATGGACGCGGCCACGCAGGCCCGCATCAAGGCGACCTATCCGGAGATCTTCGCGGTCTGCCGCGAGTCCTTCGGCTGTTTCATCCACCAAGCCGACCCGCGCAACGCGCTCGAGGTGAGTCCGGAGGAGCGCGAGGCGTTCTTCGAGAAGCTCTACGGCGAACCTGGCTTCGGCATCTGGATGGGGAACTTCCGGGACGTGCTGATCGACGAGGACGCCAACGCCACGATCACCGAGTTCATGCGCCGCAAGATCCGCCAGCGGGTCAAGGACCCGAAGGTCGCGGAGAAGCTGGTCCCGACGAACCACGGCTTCGGTACCCGCCGTGTACCGCTGGAGAGCGGCTACTACGAGGTCTTCAACCAGCCGAACGTTCACCTCGTCGATGTGCGCGAGACGCCGATCGAGCGGATCACTCCGGCCGGCGTCAAAACCAGCGAGTCCGAACACGAGGTCGACATGATCATCTACGCCACCGGCTTCGATGCCATCACCGGGGCGTTCGACCGCATCGACGTCCGCGGCGTGGGCGGTGGGCGACTCCGGGAGAAGTGGGCGGACGGGCCGCGCACCTATCTCGGCCTGCAGATCGCGGGCTTCCCCAACCTGTTCACGCTGGTCGGGCCCCACAACGCCGCCACGTTCTGTAACATCCCGCGCTGCGTCGAGCAGAACGTGGACTGGGTGACTGCGCTCATCGGGCACATGCGCGAGAAGGGCTACGCACGCGTCGAGCCTACCCTCGAAGCGGAGCGGGACTGGACCCAGCACGTGCACGACACCGGGAGGCGCATGCTCTTCACCCAGGTCGATTCCTGGATGATGGGCATCAACTCGAACGTGGCGGGCAAGCAGAGGCGCACATTCATCGTCTATGCCGGCGGCGCCCCGAAGTACCGGGAGAAGTGCGACGAGGTCGCCGCCCGTGGCTACGTCGGCTTCACTTTCCGGTAGACGCGGGCAGCGGCCACCGTCGTCAGTAGGGAATTCGTGGCACGCTCTTCACCCTCAGCTCGCCGCGCCGACCGCCGAACGCTGATCGGGTGGTGGCGCGGGGACCTGAGCTTCCGGCAGGCGCTCGGCGCAGGCCTGGTCCTCGAGGGGCGGCGCGAGTGGGTTCGCGCGTTTCCGAGCTGGTTCGAGCGCTACCTGTTCGCCGAGGTCAACCCTGTCTCTCGGATAACTCCAACCCGCCGAGCCCGTCCGAGGGAGGCGACGCCTGTCCCATCCTAGTGTACGTTTCGTGGATGATGTTGGGCGCAAGCAGGCGCAGGTCGGCAGGCTCCGGCGCGACGAGGAGGGGCATCCGCCTCTTGACGGGGGCGCACCTCGCAGCCCACGATGGGCTCATGACGAGGGTCGGGCGGGTCGTGGTCGTCGTCAGCCTGTCGCTGGCCCTCGTCTGTGCGGCGACCGCTCAGGACCTGGTGAGCTTCCACGGTCGGGTCCTGTTCGTCGCGGGCACAACCATGGGGTTCGCCCCGGATAGCGGAAGCAGCTTCGAGGTCGATTTGACCAAGGTAGACCAGAGCTCCTACGAGTTTCTGAACAACGGCGATTCGATCACGGTGGTGGGATACGTCTCCCGCGACGGGAACAAGGTGATCGCCGTGTCCATCACGCCGGACCAGTAGCGCGCGGCCGGCGGGCCGGCCCTGCTCCGCGGCAGAGGTCTTCTGTTCTTGCTGGTGGGCGCTGCATGTAGCATCCGTTATTGATCGACTACCACATCGAAAGCCAGCCCGCTCCCACCCTCGCCTCGTCCCGTCGTCACCCGGCGCCCGATCCAGAGAAACGTGCTTCCGCCGAGCCAGCGGGCGCGCTGAAACGATCGGGTGACGGTCTTCCCCGCGCGCGGAACCTCTTCCTCGTTGACGTAGCGGGGGCTTGAGCCGGCGATCACGCGGCCATAGATCTCGCGGGCCGGGCCCGGCATCCGCGCGCGCTGGAGCTGCACGCTGCGCGCGCTCCCGCCGACGTGAACCGGGATGAAGGGATGCCAGTTGTGTGGGACGTCGGTCCCCAGGACGTAGCGCGCGGGGGCTGCGGTGGGATGGAGCGGGGGCGCGGGGGGCGGGGCAGCGGCTGCCCGCGCCACCGCGTATCCGTCGGCGCCCCCGCCCATCACGGTCGGCACCGTTTTCTCGACGGCCCACACCATGTTCGCCATCTCGTCCCGCAGGAAGAGGATCCGCTCGAGATCCGGACCCTCGATGGACTTCGCAAGCACCGGTGCGAAGAGCAGGCGCTCGTCCGCGGTGTGTCCGTGTTGTGTCGCGCCGAGGGTGAACATCGCCCACCGCTGCCAGGTGTCATTGGGGCCTCGGCCCGCTGCGCGGACCAGTGTCGTTTCGCCGAAATCGTCGGTGACGAGGAGCCCGGGTAGCCGGCAGAGCGAGCCCACGTCCAGGACGTAAGGGATCACGCACCAGTCATTGCTGTAGACCAGAGCGAATTCGGTGAGGAGGAGCTTGGCCACATCGGTGGTATTCGCGTCAATGTCGGCGAACTCCGTGACCCGGTCCTCGAACTCCCAGTAGCGGTGGCTCGGCATTCCGGCGAATGAAGCCGGGGCGGGGAGGAACGAGAGCGCATGCTCATCAGTGGGAGTTTCGGGCGTCGGTCCGCCTGGTTCCGGTGCGGGGGCCGTCGTGGCGGACTCCACGTCGAATCCAAACCAGTCGAGCTGTCCCCCGGCGTATTCGTCGGCGACGAGCCTGGTCTCGGGCGCTCCGGGCGTCTGAGCTGTGCACGAGAACTGATACTCGAGGAAGCGGGGAACCCACGCCTCACCGTCCGTGGGATCCGGGGCGTGATAGAGCCGACGAAACCAGCGAAGCAGCTCCGCGCCCGCTTGCTTGAGCGCCGCATGCTCCGCGGGTGCGAGGTCACCCAGGCCGTCGACGCGGGTGTCATGGGCGCCGCCCACGATTTCCGTGAGCAACTTCGCCCCGTCGAGGAGGCGTCGCAGCCCGATCGAGAGCACCTGCCTCGCCTCGGCATCCAGGTAACCGGCGAGGGCCGCCTCGGTCAATCCGTACGCGGCGGGCGAGACATAGAGCCCGCGCATGATCGGCAGTCTGGGCTGGCCGGCGAGCAGGCCGAAGAAATAGCGCGTGACCTGGACGTGCAGGGTGAGATCCGCCGGTATGGCCTCGCTCTCGACCCGCGTCTCCAGCGGGACGTCGCGCTGATATCGCACCGCGCTTCCACCGCCTGGCGCATAGGTCTTGAACGGCGCGGCTTCGACCAGGGTGCGCACCTCGACGGGCGACGCCGCGTCCTCGCCCTTGAGCTCACCGAACTGCCATTGCCTGGTCAAGAACCAGAGTGCGTCGCGCACCTCCGCGCGCAGCGCCCGCTCGAAATCCACGGCACGCGGTCGGCCCTCGAGCCGATTCCATCCCTTGATGAAGGGGATCGCGGGGAATGCGACGAGCCTCAGGGCGGCGGCGGCCTGGTAATCGAAGGGCATATGTATGTCTCAGGCCGGCGGCCCGGCGGGGGCGATGATCGCCGACGCGGACTGGGCGAAGAGGTTGAACCGCAAGCCTGCCGAGCTGAATTCGGAGAGGATGGCGGGGAGCGCCTGGAAATACGGGGTCTGGGCGATCATGTCCGGCTCCACCGCTCGGCTCTTGGCCCGCTCGAAGGTCTCGACGATCACCGTCACGAGATCCTCCCACGACCATCCTCCGCGGAGCCGGGGCGAGACGGCGAGGAGCAGTGCCTGGGGCGCCACAGCGTTGGGGCGGTTGAAGTGGAAGGCGATTCCTGTAGTTTGTTCGGCCGTGGGAACGAGCTCGGTCCATTCGTCGAGCAGCAGGCCCGACAAGGGCTCGGCGAGCGACGGCATGGCGGCGCAGAGCACGATGGAAGCGACGTCGCCGGGACTGAGCTGGTCACCGAAGGCGGTCCCGATCCACGCGTCCCCTGCGCGCACGGGCAGCTGCAGCGGGCTCAGCCGCAGGCCCGCCGTGTCGAGCCACTCGCCGTACCACATCGCCCGCCCGACCGCTTCCGGCGCCGGCCGAACACGCACGAGCGACTGCAGCCATTCCTCGATGGCCAGCGGGTCCGTGGAGATCGGAGACGCAAGCGCGGAGGCGAGCTCGGGTCGCGCCGAGGCGTGAACGCGGAACAGTGGCAGCACAACAAAGCTGCTGCCCAGGAGGCTCCGCGCCGCATCCGCGTACCGCTGGGCAAGGGTCTCGGTGCGGACGGCACGCGCTCGCGCTGCCTCGTCCGGATTGACGGGCAGCGGGTCGGTGAAGGTGGTGTCGAGCGAGGCTCTCGCCGTGGCGAGTCGGCTCGTCACCAGGCTCACGACCGTCTGCGCCTGCGCGACGATTGCGTCCATGGTGAGACCGGTGACGTCCAGCCCCGCGGTGGGAAGAGCCTCGGGTATGCCGAACCGGCACACCGCAACCAGCAGCCGCCGGAGCTGGGCCACGGCGTCACTCGACTCCGGGCCGATGGCATGCGTCGGATCCGCCTGGATCCGGTCATACAGCGGCAGGATCGTCCCCGCCACGAATGTTCGCAGCGTATCGTTCGCTGAGGTGAGCCTGGCATGGGCACGCTCGACTCGCATCTTCAGGTCGGCCAGATCCTTGAGCGGCGGCAGACCATCATCCAAGCCTTTTGGATTGCCGATCTCGGTTTCCTGGGCCTCGGTCGGAAGCTCGAAGTCGCGCGCGTGAAGGGTCCGACTCGCCGAGACCAGTTGTCGGAGGACCTTCAGCAGGGGGAACACGCTCGCCAGAGAGACCCTGCCCGGCTCGGCCTGGCCCAGCTCGATGATGAGCGCCCGCTCGTTCGACACCGACGGGTCGCTCTTCGCGTCGAAGAAGGTGAGCATCGCGTCGGGCACGGTGTGCCGCACGCGATAGTCGTGCACCAGATAGCGCTCGAGCTCGCCGGAGAGGTCGCCCAGCCGTTCGCCCGCGGCCAGCACGCAGTCCAGCGGCTCGAGCTCGAGCGATTCGAGCGAGACGAATGTCGGGGTCCCCGTTCCCTTGGTCACGCGCCACTGGACGCCGGCGGCCGGGGGCAGGACCGTGCTCAGCCAGTGGTTGAGGGCCGCATTGGCGGCTGCGCGCGGGGTGAGCTCCGCCTGCCAACCGTCCGTCCGTGAGGGGTCGAGCGGCAGGGCTATCCGGAAGGTGAGGGAGCGACCGCTTCGCGGCGTCTCGACCACTTGGAGATCAGGCGGCGCCACGCCCTCGGTGAAGGCCTGCACCACTCCTCGGGCTCGGTCGTAGTTCCCCTGGACCACCTGATGCACGCTCTCGGCGAGCAGGAGGTCCGCGATGGCGTCCATCGCGTCGGTGAGCTTATCGATCTCCTGCCGGATTGCCGCCGCCTGCGCGCGTGGCGCCTCGCCGGCCTCGGGCCCGTCCGCGGAGAGCCCGGTGATATCGTACGGATAGGCCCGCTCTCGCACCCAGTCGAGCAGGTCGTAGCCGTTGACCACGTTGCGCGCCTCCATCGTTTCGGCGGTGGTACCGGCCGGAACGTCGGTCAGCTTTCGCGACGTGAGCGGGAAACGCTCCCGCAGGACGTAGATGAACTGATCCAGCTCCACTCCCGGGTGGCCCTCGTGCAGCCCCCGCTCGAGCTGGTAGCCGAGCAGCGCGGCGAGCTCCTGGCCACTGCGGAGCCCGTCCAGGAAACCCAAGGCGGTGCGGACCCGAGTGGAGGAGAGATTCACGGCCATCGTGTCGGCCTGCGCGCGCTCGGCATGCGACAAATATCCGTTGCGCAGCACCGCCGCCGTGACGGCATGGGTGAGCGACGGCGCATGCACGTAGCCGCCGTTGGCGCCGTCTTCCATGACGGCGCCGGTTGTGCCCGCGCGAATCGGCGCGGGGAGCTGGTCCGGCGGTACCACCCGTCGCGAGGCCGATGAGGGTCGCACGTCTTCCACCACGCCGAATGCGCCCAGGTGAAGAGATGAGGGCTGATGCTGGCGCAATTGCCAGAGACGTCGCGCGAAGAGGCCGTGCACCCAGGCATCGAGGCGATAGCTGCAGAGGTCCACGTGCTCCGCGAACAGGCGCTCGAGCCGGGCGGTGGGGAGCGGGGCCAGGAGGCCCAACGCCGCGTGGAGATCGGCGAGCCCGGCGGCCTCGGGAGGCGGCGTGCCGCCGGGCGAGACCGCGCGTGCTCCGGCGACGAGGAGATCGGCGACCGAGATCGGTGACGTCGCCGCCCCGATCCTGGCCGCGTCCACGCTGAGCACATCGGCGGAAGTGAAGGTTCTCGATGCCCCGACGTTGACGATCACCGGTTCCGGCCCGAGCTCCGCGAAGATCTGCGGAGCGATCGTCTGCACCAATCCGCGCCCGGCCCGCCCGAGCTCGGCCACGAAGGCGTCGCGGAGCAGCCGGTAGAGGAGGGCGGCGGGCGGGGGCAGGGGCTGATCCAGGCTGTCACGAAAGGTTTGCTGCCGGATGTCGCTGCTGCTCGCGGTGCGGAGCCAATCGATATAGTTCCGTTTTCCATCGAAGGAAGTGAGGCCGCGGGTCTCGGAGAACGGCACCCGGGGGTCGTCATCGATGAGGGGACCGGTCAGCAGATCGTGCTCGCGCCAGAACACGAGCTCCCGCAATCGCATGCCGGCGGCGGGATCGATGCCGATCACCGAGAGATTCGCCGCGACCGCGCTCCCCATCTCCTCCCAGAGGGCGGTCGCGTACGCTTGTGGCGTCCCGCGGAATCGCGTGTAGTTGTTGAGGTAATCCCGCGCGATCGCCTTGCGGGCGTAGAACTCCACGGACGATGCCTGCAATCCTATGACGGCGAGGAGGTGCGGGAAGGGATCGCCTGCCTTGCCGACATAGCTCACGGCCGAGACGAGACCACGCCACACGCCGTCCAAGGTCCTGAGCCGCGCCAGCAGCGCGCTCCAGAAGCCAGCCTCGTCGCCCGTCTCGGCGGGCGTCCACTCCCAGAGCGCGAGCGCGCTCGCGACCAGAACGCCGTACGGCTGGGTCCCCACACGCAGCGCGGAAACGAGTCCGCGCCCCGCCACGTAGGCGCCGACGAAGCGCCGGAGCTGCGCGATCGTCGCCTGCCCCATCACCGGCACCAGCATCTCCGCCGTGAAGTCGCCGAGCGTGGCACTCCAGAGGGCGCGGTTCATGGCGAGCGCCTCCGCGGCGTCCATGCCGCGGGAAGCCGGAAGAGAGCTGACCAGGTCGAGCGGGAGGCCGAGCGCTTCGGCGAGACGCTGGCCGTCGGTTTTCCTGAAGTGGTCGGTCTCCGGTGTCAGCGTCTCCGGGTCCCTCTCGAGGGCGAAGCCTTCCTCGATGGACTGGTCGCCAGTGGCAAGGCCGGACTTGGCGCCGTCGGTGTTATTGGTGGGAGTGCCCTGCGGAATCAGGCTTAGCCCGCGGCTGAAGCGCTGCGCCTCGAGCAGGCGGCGGACGAGTGCAGCATTCTCGTCGGGCCCCGAGGAGAAGCGAAGGCCCAGTACGACGATGCGATCGAAGCCGGGCGCCTCGCGGGGAAGCTCGAGCGGAATCCGGACCGCCATGCCCACCTGCACCGCCGCGTCGAAATCCACGAGCCAGCGCCAAGCGTCGTCGATGACGAGCCGCCCCGTCGTCTCATCGCGCGAGAAGACGCCCTCGGCCTGGAGGGGATCGGGGCCCAGGGCGAGATCGTCGGGGATGAGGGCCCCGAGGATATCGCGATAGCTTCCACCGGCGTAGAGCCGCACGACGAAGCGGTCGGGCAGCACGAACGAGCGGGGGGTTTCTGACCAGGCCAACGGCTTCGTGGCGATAGGCGGGAAGGTCGCGGCCGCCGGATCGGTCAGCTGGTCGCTCCAGTTGGTCGGTCGGGTCGCCCGTGCGGTCCAGCTCGCCCGGAACGCGCCGTACCGGCCGGCGAGAAGATTCCAGGCGCCGCGGGCCCTGCGCTCTCGCTCGCTCGCATCGGACTCGGCGTTGGCCCGACAGCGCTCACGCCAGTAGAGCTGCCCGGCGTCCGCTTCGTCCACCGTGAGCGCCTGCTCGTGCTGTGCGATAGCGACGTCGTCCGGAAAGATCCGCAGCCGCAGGAAGGAACCATCGGCGCCCTGGGCGAACCGGGTCTCGAGTCGAACCGGGAGCAGGAGGATCGGGGTGTCGTCGCCGAGCTCCCCGATGAGCTGCTGGGGCGTCGAGCTCAGGAGTTCCGCGGCCCGCGCGCGGGCGGTCCGGTCCGCCGCCTCAAGGCGTTGCGCGCCCGTCGAGAGTGAGCTCTCGAGGGCGGTGCGGTCCGCCTCGAGCTGTGCCAGGCGCGCGCGCACCGCCTCGTCCTCGCTCGCGGAACGGCGGAGAGTGTCGATCTCGTCGCGCAGACGCTGAAGGTCAAGCACCGACTGGCGGTGCGCCGAGCGTGCGTCGTCTCGGGCGCCTCGCGCCGCGTCGAGGGCGGACCAGATGTCGGGTAGGCCAGGCACGGCTCGCGCCTCCTCCCTCAGGTGAGGTCCCGGAGCATATCGCGGGCGTGCACTCCGACGAGCACCGGCTTCTGATACAGAATGAAAGCCAGGTCCGCCGCGTTGGTGCCCCACGCGACTCCGCCGGCGTCCGAACCAAGCGGTGGCGATGCAAAGGGCTGGGCCAAATCGATCAGCTTCACGTCGGTGCCCAGGTTGTCCCAGGACAGGTTGTCCCACTTCACCTCGCTCGGCGCCTCGGGCGGATGCTCGTCGAGGCCGAACCTGGGCTCGCCCACGACCTGCTTGAGCACGAAGAACCAGCCCAGCCGCTCCGCGGGAATCGCGGCCTTGGCCTCCGCCGTCTCGGCGAGCGATGGGTCGCCTCGCGCCTCGTCGACCGAGAAGTCGAAGCCGATGAAGTGGATGTCGGGGCCCACGAAGGCCTGGTAGAGGGGGAAGCGGAGGTTCGGGTTCGTTGGATCGCTTTCGCTTTTCTCCCCGGTTTCATCCCAGAGCACGAGGCGGAGCGCGTTGTCGCTGCGATCGCCCCACCGGGCGCGCTGGGCATAGATCACGGTGTTGGGATATCGCTTGAGCAGATCGCCACGGACGACGAGGATGACCGGACGCGCGAGCAGGGGAGTGCCGGCGCTCTCGGGCGGGTGGCCCGGTTTGCGCCGATTGTCGTGCTCGCCCAGGTAGGAGGCCGAAGGCCACGCGTGGAGGCGGATGACGTCCCGCAGGCTTTCCTCGAATGCCGCCGGCTCGAGGTGCTGGCTGTTCAGAGCGTTCGCGGCGTCCCAGAATTGACGAAAGGAGCTGGGCCTCTGGTCGGTGGGATATTCGCGCCAGAGCAGCTCGCGGGCGAACTCGTGGTTGAGCCCGATCATGTACGCCTCGATGAATGCCTGGTTGCGCACCATGAGCGAAATCGTGTTGGGCGCGATCAGCTTGAGGTTGGGGACCAGGAGCTCGCTCGAGATGTCGCGTAGCGCCTGGTACATCGGCGTGCGGATGTCGGGGTATGCCATGACGGGCACGATGCGCTCCGCCGGAGGGCTCGGGCCGGCATCGCGATAGGTGTCCCGCACGTACGCATCCAGCGGGCGGCTTCCCACCCGCAGCAGCGGCGCGACGCGGCGAGGGAAGCTCCGCGCCGGCTCGACCGCGCTCAGGACCGTGGCGCGCACCCCGGCGAGAGGGAGTGGCGCGCGGGCTGCGGGCGGCTCGACCCGCACCGCGAGCAGAGCGTGGAAATTCACCAGCGCGGAGCGGAAGTCGCGCGCGTCCGGTGAATCAGCGGTGCCGGCCCTCGAGGGCGGTTCGACAATCGGCGCGGCGCGGCCGGCAGGCGCAAGGACGAACCGGGGGGCCACGGGGACTCGCCGCGCCACCTCGGCGGTAAGGGCGGTCGGGGCAATGCTATGCCCGAGATCGCGCTCCTGCTGACGCGGCTCGAGTCGGCTTGCTCCGAGCCGGACCGCCAGGTTGGCCACGAAGTCGACGACCCGGTCGACCACCGCCGGCCCGATCCGTGGCGCCAGCTTCTCGGCGAAGCGCTCGACCGTGGGGCCTGCAGGCGAGACGCGGGGAGGGGCCCCGGAGATCGCACCGGAGTTGAGCTGCGTCACCACCGCGGCCAGCGGCACCCCGGCGGGGCGTGCCGCGAAGGTTCTGCGGGCGATGGCTCCACGGGGCCTGAGCTGCTTCCGGAATGCTCCCGACAGCGCCACGCGGGGAAGCCTGCTCTGCTCGAGCAGATGGTGCACGGTCACCGGGCTTCCCATGACCTTGCGGAACACCGGTGCGGTGACGGCGAGCGCGCGATCGTCCGGCAGGGGGGCGAGGTGCTTCACGAAGGCCCGCTGGCTCGCCTGCATGGCAACCTGCGCGAAGTGGATCCGGCGATTGGCGGCGAGAATCTCCCCGATCTGCTGCCAGGCAAGCTTCATGTACTCTTCCTGGTTTTTCTGGATCACCTGCGTCCCGAAGCCGGCCGCGGAACGCCAGCGCGGATCAAGGTTCAGCTCGTTTACCCAATTCCGCTGCGACGGATCGGCGCTGATGCGCTGCACCAGCGCATGCCAGCGTCCGTAGAGGGGAGCGGTGACCACGGGATCGCCGTCCGTGACGCCGCCCGCCTCCACGGCGGCCGCGAGGTTGACCACCCCCTCGATCTCCGTGGGAAAGTTGCTCGCCGGATCGAGTGGCTTCGGCTCCGACGTGGGGGCGAGGATCGCGCCTTCGAGCCCCACGACATCGTCGGGCGCGCTGATGATCGGGGGAAGCAGGAAGCCGGGCTGCTGGATGTCGAGGTCGCGAATGCCGACCCGCCGGTCGATGGGACGCGGCTTGAGCGCCCGCACGAGGGATTCGAAGTCACCGGCGGTGCCGGTCCGGAAGAACCATTCGTAGTACACGGGGAATTCGCTGGCCCCGGCCCACGAGAGGGCGAGTCCGGACTCGGTGTCGGCGACGGCGTCGCCGATGCCCGCCTTGCGGCCGACCTCGAAGGTGGGAATCACGAAGGCGTAGTACGCGGTATTGGCCTCGAGGCGCCGCGGGCTCAGGAGGCGGCAATACCCGCGGTCGGGATCGTCGCGCAGGAGCGAGCCCAAGGCGGCCGGGTCGGGCGTGGACGTTGCGCTGAGTCCGGCGTTGAGATGCACATGGGCCCAGGCCCAAAGCTGAGACTCGGGCGGTAGCGCCAGATTGACCGCGCCGGGACTCAGCGTGATCGAGGCCAGCGGACGCGCTGGCGATGCGTTGCGGACGAACTCGGTCTCCTTGAGCACGAGCAGCGTGATCCACGGTGTGAGACGGTGCTGGGCGCCGTCGGGCCCCGTGGGAGTGTAGCGCCACGCGAAGTCCTCGTCGTAGAACTCGATGAAGGCGAGGTAGTTCGGCTCGAAGTCGGTGATCCACCGCCGCGGCTCCGTGCGCACCACGGCCTGCGGATTGATGCCGACGATGTCCCCCGGGCCCGCGAGGTGCACCCGGCGGGGCGGGAGCGGCGTCGCGGCCACGTCGCTGGCCGCGGTGAGAGTCACGTCCACGGCGGCCCGGCTCGTCGTGACGGCACCCGCTTGCAGCCGGTTCGCGATCCCCCGCCGCAGCCAGGGCAGGAACGAGTACCGGGCGATGGTCATGCGGCTCTCACCTCGTACATGGGCACGACCTGCAGCTCCCTCGACAGGGCCGGATCGCTCCGGCCGAGACGCGCGAGCGCCTGATGGGCTTCGGCCTCGGTGTCGAACACCAGCGAGGGCGCATGCAGGGCGAGGTCGGAGGTCGTGGCCACCCCGAACTGCTCCGCCGCGATCGTCACCTTCGGTGTCGCGAGCGGCGAGGGCGCCCGGCGGGCGCGGGAAAAGGCGGACCGGGCGACCGCGGCCCCCCGCACCAGCGCGTCGAAGAGCGCGCCGGTGAGCTTGAATCTCACGGGCCTCTGCCCCTCGGGGATGTAGATGACCTCGTACACCACGTCCAGTGCCGTCACATAATCCGCGGCGGGCAGGTCGCCGCCGCCCACGCGAACACCCGCGTGGAAGCGCTCGAACGACTTCCGCGAGAGCTTCTCCGCGTCGCTCATATCCAGGAACTGGGCGGGCGCGAACTGTTCCGTCACCGCCGCCGTCTCGGCCGGGTGCGGGCCGAGCCCGACGTCGGTGATCCGGAAGGTGGTCCCGTGGTCGGGACGCTGGGCGCCGAAGCGCGAGATGGTGAGGTCGAGGGGCACGACTTTCTGGCTCACCTCGAGCGCGCCGAAGGGCTGCACCACCAGCACGGCGGGATCCGGAGTGAGCTCACGAAGACTCACGCTCTGGGGGATGCCCGGCGGGAGGACGGCGCGCCAGTTTCCCGGGTTCCCGAGCGCCTCGGTGAGCCGCAGCAGCACCACGATGGGAGCCAGCGCCGTGAGGATGTTGTCGCCGAAGGTGACATCGAAGTGCACCGAGATGGTGATGGTGAAGACGAAGCCGATCTCGAACGACGCCTTGCCCGTCGCATGCCAGGGAGTCGGGCCCTCCAGCGTCAGGGCCAGCTTCACGCTGAAGAGGGTGTGTGAGCCGGTGCGCACCGCGAGCATCGCCCCCACTTGAGCGATGAAATGGAACGGGTCGATCTGGATCAGCACGTCGAGCGCGAGGAAGCCGTAGACGTTGAAGACGCTGGCGCCGGCCGACAGCTCTACTTTGGCGCCGAACTGCACCGTGTTCGACGTGAGCGCGAAGTACGCGTCTGCCCGGAGGCTCGGATTGCCCTGACAGAGGACGATGCTCACGCGGCGGAGCGCGGGCAGCCCCAGGGGGGGCGGGACGTAGGCGGGGTGGAAGCCGCCCACGGTGAGGAGGAGGTTGGCGTTCTCGCCCCAGTATGCGCGCACGGCCATGTCGCCGGAGAGCGGGAAGGTCATGAGGTGCGAGTCGAACAGCGACGCGTCGAACGAGAGCTGTCCCTTATCGAAGTCGACCACGCCCAGGAACGCTACCTGCAGGGCGAGGAGGGGGGCCTCCTCCGCCGGCAGGGTCATGCGAAGCAGGCCGATGACGGAGATCACCGGTCGCGGGATCTCGAGGATGACCCCGATCTCGAGCCGGATCAGCGTGGGGGTGCCCCACCCGAGCTTTCCCATGGGGCCGACGAGAAAGCGGTCGGGGAGCGGGGGGAAAGCGCGCTTGAGGTCATTGATGATCCGTGGGGCATTGGCGACGATGTCGCTCGGGAAGAGAATGCTGGTGAGCGATCCATCGCGCACGCCGGCCTCCAGCACGTCCAGCGCCACCGTGTGATTCAAGCCGAGGAGCCCGCCCACGCCCAGCAGGGTGAAGCCGAAGCCCAGCTGAATGGGCGGGAACTCCGCGGTGATGAGGATCAGGAGCGAAAAACCGGGACTCCCGTCGGGCAGCTTGGTGTTCAGGATTCCGATCGCCTTCACCGAGATGAATCCACGGTACTCGAGCTCGAGTCCGCCCGCGTACTCGCCCTTCGCGCTGTCGCAGATGAGGAAGCCGCCGCCCGTGAAGCCGCCGGCATCGATGGACAGGCCCATGCCGTTCGGCGGCTTGAAGCCGAGCTGCAGATCGAAAGGTCCCACGTTCCCGTCGGCGAACGTCGCGTCCGCCTGGAGGCCGACTCCTTCGACCATGAAGCCCAAGGGGCCGAGGTGTCCGGAGATGCCGAGACCCAGCTCGAGTCGCAGGTCCGGCGGCGTTGAAGCGGGCAGGGCCAGCCGGACGGTGACCTCCTCGACGGCCACCGGACCGAGCTGGAGATGCGGATGGACTGATACCTCGAAGGCGCCGCTTCCCGTGAAGCGCACGCCGTGGCGCCGGGACCATTCGACACCGAGCGGAATGTCTACCCGGGTCGTCCCGCCCCCGAGGATGGTTCGAAGGAACGAATCGCCCTCGCCGGGGGCGAGGATGAGCGCGAGACCCTTGAGCTGGGCTCCCAGGCTGGCGTCGAACTCGCCGTTGATCGAGGTGGCGGCGAAATCGGCCGAGGCGCCCTGGAGCTCGAGGCGTGTCTCGTTGGGAGCTCCGAGCAGGAGCGTGGGCGTGGCGGGCGTGAAGTCGAGACCGACGCCGATGCCGGCGGACGGCGGAGCCGTCCCGGGCTCAAACGGGTACTTGATGGCGATGCCGTCAGGCCGGATCAGGATTCCCACCGTGGTCGCGACGTTTGTCCCCGCAAGGACCCGCAGCGTGACGTTGTCCGTCAACGGGAAGGTGAGCGGGAGGCTTTCGGGCAGCTCGGGCTCCACGACCAGTCCGGGGAGCTTCCCGTTCGCGGCGGGGAGCGCGCGCAGGATGAGTCCGATCTCGCGCAGCTTTCCCGCCACCTCGACGTAGCCGAGCGGCACCACGAGCGACGGCTCGGTGGTGGGCGACGGCTCCGGGCCAAGATCCAGGTAGGCGCCGACGAGCTCATCGGACGGGTGGGCGATGCGAACCGGGACCCTGAGCGAGCAAAGCAGCTCGGACAGGTGATCGACGATCCGATCCACGTTCAGCGACGCTGTGCCCCAGCCGTAGACCCGCGCCGGCAGCTCCGCCGGCTCTCTCACGATCTTGGGGATCTCGGCCCACTTGAAGTGCACCCGGACGAAGGAGGGCCGGTCTCCCGAGGCGGTGACGTGCTCCAGCTGGATCACGTTCAGCATCTGGAGCACGTTGTACGCAGACGGAAGCGCGGCGGCGAGATACTGGGTGAGCAGCAACTCGAAGAGCCGCTCCTCGATCTCGGTCAGGAAGACGGCCGGGTCGACCCCCGGCGGCGCCGTGGCGATGCCCTGGATCGCGTGGTAGGCGCTCCGTGCGGCGGTGAGGAGATCGGTGATCTGCTCCGGAGTGGGCGGATCGCCGAGCGCGTCCAGCCTCGCGGTCGCCTCGTCGATCGCCGTGCCGAGGGCGGCCCAGGCCGGCGGCAAGTCGCTCGGATCCCAGCCGAGTTGGTAGAGGAGCGCGCGGAAACGCTCGCGATCGGTGACGCCGTCGCGCAAGGGCCGGAGGGCCAACGCCAGATGGCGCCCGAGGAGCTCTAGCGTGCCTTGATCGTCGCTCATTGATGCGGATCCACGGCGGCGCGGCCTTCCGGAGGCCGAGGCCCGTCAGGGTTTGGGATAGATCTCGGCGTAGTCGCGATCGATGTCCCAATGGTAGAAGGGATCGATCATGTCCACGATCACGTAGCGGCAGACGGGGCAGAACGCCGCGCTGTCTTCGGAGTGGTTGTTCATCATGCAGGCGCCGGTCGGATGGAAGACGCCGCAGGTGATCTGCAATCCCCCCTCGAACAATCCCACGAGCTGCTGCGGGTTGGATGTTGGCAACGGTCCCGGGAAATCATGCAGGTCCGCGGATCCCGGCGATGAGAAGTCGGCGGGGCACGGGTCGGTGAGCCCGCGCTTCTGCGCCGTCATGAAGTTCTTGATGTTGAGGCCGACCATCTCCGCGTAGGGATAATCGGGCGTTCGGGCGGGCGCCGGAGCCGATGTGGGGACATAGACGATGCATGCCTTCCCGAACCGCCGCTTCAGATCGTCGGCGTCCACCGCCCCCGCGGTCGCCGGCTCCACCGCCAGCGAGTCCGCGGTGCGGGCCACGACGAGGAGCTCCTGACCCGGCCGGGTCGTATCGGGTTTCTTGGTCAGCGGCATCCCTTTCGTGCGCACCCGGAGCAAGACCCCGTCGTGATCCTGGAACTGCGCCGCGTGGCCGGGCCGTACCGGAATGATGAGCCGGCCGGCGTGATCGGGATCGTCCCTGATGGGGCCGGTGATGAGCGCGGCCCGAGTGATGCGGTGCCAGTTCCACTTGATCTCATCGCCCGAGATCACTCTGATCGGGTTGCCGTGCTCGTCGGTACTGTCCCTTTCCGCGCTTTTCCTTGTCTGCAGATTGGCGAAGCCGTCGAGGGTAGCGTCCTGGTTCGAATAGTTCGCCGTGACCTCGGAGTACTCGTCACCGAGGCCGAACGAGTGCCCCAGTTCGTGCGCCACCACCCGACAGGTGTCGGCCGGCACCTCGTCCGGGAATGTCATGGGAGCGAGGCGGAACGCCTTGCGTCCGGGGATTGCGATCACCGGCATCTCCCAATTGCCGCTCCGGGTGCTCACGTGAATGCCCCGAAAGCCGCGATTGTTGGCCCGCCCGGAGGCGATGGCCGACAGATACACGACGAGGTCGGTGTTATCGAAGCCGAAGCGTGCATCCTGCTTGGTCCACAGCGTGCCGAGGGGGCGGTCGTCCAGGACTGTGGTGGCTTTGTCGCTCTCGATCAACGCCAGGAACTCCGTCAGCTGCTTGAGTTCCGCGCGCCCGTCGTGCTGCTCGAGCGAGATCACGTCCTGCACGTTCGCGGCCTGACGTTGGCCAAACGCCATGCCGGGGAAGCCGTCGATCTCGTCGATGAACGCGCGATAGCCTCTCACTCTCCACTGAAAGACCACGTCTCTCAGCTTGGGGTCGCTCATGTGCGCGGCATGATCGGGATGAACGAGGCCGGGCCACTCCTGGATCAGCTGGTCGACCGACTTCGCCGAGTCTCCCGGGGTGGGGAGCCCCACGGCGTAGAGCAGATGACTCAGGCTCCACGCGCCGGCGACGGGCGGCTTGGTGGCGGGCTCCACCGGGCGGGCGACCGTCACGCCGTCGCGCAGGAACGTGTACACCTCGCTCCGCACCGAGATGCCGCCGGCCGGGGCGGGCAGAAACACGCGCCAGTAGTTGATCGACCGGGCGAGAAGATCGAAGGGACGGGTCATCCCCTTGGTCTTGAGATGCTGGACGAACGCGTCGGTGAAGCGGTTGAACGCCTCGTGATCCGACGCGGTGAAGCCGTCGCTCACGAAGAGCACATTGGGCACTCGTTCCGGCCCGAACAGATCCGGATCGCGGGGATTCTTGGGGGGTAGCCCTCCGCCCACGACGATACTTGCCTTGGGGCGGTTGGGATCGCTTGCCCACGGCCGGACGAGATTGGCGGTGGCGT
>Ga0137403_10001723_pt1 | contig 27320 bp, 16 predicted proteins | sample CZOMad2_1_16fung_FD_122057 | JGI IMG/M metagenome (GOLD analysis project Ga0137403, IMG submission 122057) | Vadose zone soil fungal communities from Angelo Coast Range Reserve, California, USA - CZOMad2_1_16fungal (Hybrid Assembly) | ecosystem: Environmental > Terrestrial > Soil > Vadose zone... | reverse complement strand
ACTTTTCTCGACCTGCTGCGCGTGCACCTGGCGAGCGCGGGACACGAGGTACTGACCGCCGAGGACGCGGCACTCGGCCTTCGCGCGGTCATCACCGAGGGACCCGACCTCATCCTCGCCGCGTTGGCTCCAGGAAAGGTGCTCATTGATATGAGCTCCGTAAGCCCTTCGTTCAGCCGATCTGTTGCTTCAAAGGTGCGCGCAGCGGCTGCTGCTTGACACCAGTGTGGAGAAAGAACTATCTAACATAAAGAAATGAAGCGTAAATAAGCGAAGCTAAGCGTAATATTGCTCGCCGAGGGGCCGCGCTTGATGAACGAGGTGGCCGTGGCGGAGGGGCGGGTTTCGGAAACGCTTCGATACTGCACGCCAGGAATAAAGTTCCGCGTCGAGAGGCATGTGGATGTCTGACCTGAAATTCAAGGGCGTTCGATTTTGCGACAAGCAACCGCGACGCATCACTCGTGCCTTCGGGTCGTGGATGTTTCTAATTGTCCTCTTAGGAAGTCCGGCCGCAGCGCAACGAAACGTCGTGGTCGTGAGGCCAAAAGAAATCAAGGATGTCCTCGTAAATCCAGGCATGGGGATTACGACGTTCCAGCGGTTCAACGGTCAAGAACCGAACCCTCCGCTCAAGTGGTCGGAGGTTGGGCCAGTGACGAAGTCGTCGGCAGCGACTATAACTCCGGATTTTCCGAGAGCTTCCGTGGCGTACTGCCGTTGGTATTGGAACGTGCTCGAACCCGAACCTGGAAAATTCAATTGGGAAATCGTGGACCTGGCGATCGAAGAGGCGCGGGCGCACTCACAGAGGCTCGCTATTCGCCTAATGCCTTACTCGAATGAAGATCCTTTGCCAGCATGGTATCGAAAATCGGGAGCGAAGCGCGCAAACAAGGACTCTGACAAAGACGGGAAGATCTGGCAGCCGGATTTTTCGGATCCGCTTTTTCTTAAATATTGGAGTGAACTCGTAGCGGAAGCGGGAGCGCGGTACGACGGCAACCCATATTTGGACACGGTTGATATTTCCTCGGTGGGTTACTGGGGAGAGGGCTGGAGTTCCTACATGCCCGCATTTGCTCATCAACAGGCGCTCATCGATATTTGGCTGGATGCATTTAAGCGCACACCACTGCTGATGAATTTCGATGAACCTCAAGCGCTTGCCTACGGCACGCAACACGGGGCTGGATGGCGGCTAGATTGTTGGGGTGACATGCGGACAAGTTCGAATGATCCATATTTTCCTGCAGAGATGCTGGAAATCTATCCACAGCAGATAGTTCGAGCCGGAATCCAAGACGTTTGGCAGAAGAGCCCCGTCTCGCTCGAAACGTGTTACACGGTTTCTGGATGGAAGGAGCGAGGGTATGACCTGGACTATATCCTGGAGCAAGGACTGCGTTGGCATGTGAGTACGGCAAACATCAAGTCCGCCCCGATTCCCGCGGAATGGAAAAGCAAATTTGAGAATTTCCAACGAAAGATGGGATATCGGTTTATTTTGCGCCGGCTCGAGTACTCCAAGCTCGTAAAGCCGGGCTCGATGATGCCGGTTCACATGTGGTGGCTGAACGCCGGCGTAGCGCCGATCTACGGTGAATATGACCTGGCGATGGAGTTGCGGTCGCCCGAGCATTCTGCCGTCATCCGGATCCCCGTCGATGTGCGCAAGTGGCTGCCAGGCGATTCCGTTTTTGACGACGCAGTGTACGTTTCCGATGAGCTCGTGGACGGAGCGTACGACGTTCGGATCGCCATGCTTGATCGGCGAACAGGCCAGCCAGCAATTCGCTTGGCAATCGAAGGGCGACAAGACGACGGTTGGTACAAGGCGGGCTCAATCACGGTGAAAGCGAAGTGAACCTTCGTCGTTTATTGCGGATTTGCGCGGCGCTCCTGGTATTGAGTTTAGGCTTTGTGCGCGGGTCGTTAGGGCAGAACGCGCCGCCTGCTGACGCCTTTCAGATATTGCGGCAGGAACCATCGGGCCCACGGATCACCCCGTTCTTGCAGTATCAACTGGATCAGGCATGGCGTCAGGACGAAGCACGGCAACGAAATTGGGAATCAATCCGAACCCAGCAAGACTTACTGAAGATACGGACATATCTGCGGCGAACTCTTCTGCAAATGATTGGAGGGTTACCCAATGAGAAGACGGCACTCAATGCCCACGTTACTGGCAATATTCAGATGGAAGGCTATTCCATTGAAAAGTTAATTTATGAAAGCCTGCCTGGAGTCTACGTTACGGCGCTGGTGTACGCGCCCGATGACCGTTCGAAGAAACATCCCGCGGTGCTTGTGCCGGCGGGGCACGCGGCAAACGGAAAGATTCACTATCAAGCGCTAAGTCAAAGGCTCGCCAGCCGGGGATACGTGGTGATTGCGTGGGACCCGGTCGGGCAAGGAGAACGCAGCCAATTTTGGGATGCGAAGACAGGCAAGAGCCGCTACAACCTGGTTTGCGGGGAGCATGCCGTGTTGGGTAACCTTGCCTACTTAGCCGGGACAAATCTCGCACGCTGGGAAATCTGGGACGGAATTCGTGCCGTCGACTATCTACTGACGCGGCCCGACGTTGACGGAGATCGAATTGGTATCACGGGGACCAGCGGAGGTGGAACTCAAACTGCATTGATTGCGGCCCTCGATCCGCGAATCAAAGTAGCGGTTCCCTCGTGTTACGTCAGTTCCATGCCGATGCGAATGGGGAACCGCATTTTTGTTGATCCGGATAGCGATCCGGAACAAGACCTCGCGGGAATGATTTCAAACGGTGTCGATCATTCAGGGTTGCTACTTCTGATGTATCCAAGGCCGGTGATGGTGGCGTCGGCGGTTTTAGATTTCTTTCCGATTGAGGGAGCGCGCAAATCATTCCGCGAAGTGCAGAGACTATACGAAAGATTCGATCATGCAGAACGCATTGAAATGGTCGAAGGGTACCACGGCCATCAATTTTCCGATGAAAATCAGGAACAGGCATTGGATTTCCTGGATCGCTTTAACAGCATGCCCGTCCGACACGGCCTGGCAATTCCTAAGGAATTGCCCGACAAGGACCTGCTGTGCACCCGTTCGGGACAAATTGTGACGGATCTGAGTGACGCACGATCACTCACCGAGACCGTTCGAGACTATTACGAGGAACGGAAAGCTTCGTCTGCGCTTGATCTGACTAAGGAATATCGAAAGAGAGCCCCATCAATCAGCGTAGAGAAGTGGAGCGTAACTGAATTCGACAATGTGCCTCCTGGAGAGGGACGCATCTCCTGGGAGTTCTCCGGCAGCACAAAATTCGCCGAGGTGCTAATCGACAAATATATATTGCACCACAGCAGGCTGCTTGAAATGCCACTGCTTCATATCCACAAAGCTTCAAATGAGCGAAAGGACATCCTTTTGTGGTTCAGTGAGAAAGGGAAGGCGACAGCTGGAGACTGGCCGGGAATAGAGAAGTTTCTTCAGTCGGGGTACAGCATTGTGAGTTTCGATTTTCGTGGACTGGGCGAAACGCGAATGCCCTACAGTGCCGTTTCGCCGGATGATCCCATGCTTGGCAAGCTGGATTTCGACCATGCGTATATGAATCCTGTCTCTGGTGTCCTGGCAAACCACGTTTACAACTCGCTGCTTACGGGGCGCCCTTATTTCTTTCAGATGATAGAAGACGCAGAGATTGCAAAAAGATTTGCCAAGGAGAAATTGGGTGCAACAGTCTTTGCTGTCACGGCGCCGGGAGACGGATTCACTTTAGCGAGCGCTATCACGGAAACGTTCCCAGACGTCAAATTGGTGCCTCAGCGAGACGCATCGGTTTTGAAGTGGTCGGATCTAATAGAAAGGAAACAGGAGATTTGGCCGATTCAATATCTGGTGCCCGGCGGCGCCTACATCCACTAGCAGATCGATTCAATCGAGCACTACTTAGCGAAATGAAGTACTCCGAATCGGCTCGGAACGTGGAATGTTTGTCCTTTCGGAATTGTGCTCCAGGCCAGGAACATCCGTTGATTGTCTGCGCCGTGTCCGGCCGCGCGGAAGAAATTTACGCGCCAAGCACTTCCTTGCTGAATGTTTTGTACCTTCATGGAACGGAGGGGAATTCGCATTTCCGCTGTCCAAACATGGTTTTCCTTGTCAATTCGAGTAGCGTGTTGGAAACCGGAATTCCAAGATGCGTCGTTAAATGGCTCGTTCTTCTTTTCGATTTCCAGATCAATCCATTGGTTGTTGGGCGCTACTTCGAATTCGTAGTAGTGGGACATCCGTTCCGGCTGCGGATTCAAGAACACCTCGGCGACGTCGCGATTCCATAATTCCCAACGCTCTTTGGAGATGTCCTCACCTTCAAACATATTTAACGAATCATAGCGGCACCGGAAACCAAAGTAGATCGAGTCGTCCGTCCAAACGGCAGCGACACTCGTCAAGTTGCCGGGGTAGTTGGACCTACCCGCCAGATCGTGGTCGAAGTCTACCCAGTTTGTCGTCTTCCAGGCTCCATCGGAAAAGCCCCCATCCGGAATGAAGTCTGTCGCGGCCCGCTTGGCTTCGGCCTGGGTATTGCTCGAATATGTCCCGTCGGCGTGCACGGGAGACTGTTCGGGACTAGTAGCCCACAAGGGTAGAATCATGGCAGCTACGGTGGAGAAAGCGGCGGCCCCAAGTGCCCAGCGATTCATGAACTATCCTCCCTCCGCAACCCACGTTCCCAGAAGCTGGACGAATCCAACAATCCGCACAGAATTTATGCCTCTTTGACAAACGAAAGTAAACGATATAAAAGACAGTCAAACGTAATCCGTGGCTGGGACCTTTGGTCTACGATGGTTCAAGGAACTCCAGGGGGGAACGTGACCGGAATGCACCGACGACGCTGGCTGGAGAGCATGGGCTTGCTTGCCGCTGCTGGGGCTTTGCCCCGACTAGCTGGCGGTGGACAACTCAAGTCTCCCGAAGGCTCGGGCAAAATGAAGCTGGATCTTGCTGACTTTCAACCGAAAAGCATGCTGCATGTGCCGGAATCCAAAGTCCGTCGCTCGCGGTATCCGGTCATCGACGTTCACACCCACTTGTCGATAAGAGCGAAGTCGGTGAGTGGAGTCGGAGTCGGTGAAAAAATGGATCTCCTGGCCACGCCCGAAACGCTCCTGCCAGTAATGGATCGTAAAAACATCCGAATGATGGTGAACCTCACAGGAGGATCAGGGAAAGGGTTGGCCGATGCCCTGCAAAAGTTCCAACAGCCGCACCCGGACAGATTTCTGACCTTCACCGAGCCGTCATGGGAGCGCGCGAACGAGCCGGGATTTGGCAAATTCCAAGCCGATGAGATTGCCCGCGCCTGTGCAGCAGGTGCTCGCGGTGTAAAGGTGCTCAAGACCCTCGGCCTCTATCTGCGGGAAAACATCTCCGACGGGGCGCTGGTAAAGATTGACGACCCGCGCTTCGATCCGATGTGGGAATCCTGCGGCTTACTGGGAATTCCGGTGGCAATTCACGTGTCCGACCCCGAGGCTTTCTTCGTGCCAACCGATTGCCGCAACGAACGGTTCGAGGAGTTAAACAGTCATCCGGATTGGTCGTTTCATGGCCGAGACTTTCCGAGCAACGCCGAGCTGTTGGAAGCGCGCAATCGCGTCTTGGCCAAGCATCCGAAAACACAGTTCATCGTGCTACACGTCGGAAATAATGCAGAGAATCTTCCTTCCGTCGCTGAGTGCATGGATCGTTTTCCGAACATGTCTGTGGAACTGGCCGCAAGGGTCGGGGAGCTAGGCAGGCAGCCGCGCATGTCTCGTCGGTTCTTCGACAAATACCAGGATCGAATCATGTTCGGCACAGACGCGGTGCCAAATGGATTCGATACGCCTCAGCAGATTTTTGGGGATGAACTTTATGAAATCTATTACCGATTCTTGGAGACGGACGACGAATATTTCGACTACGCGCCGGCCCCTGTTCCACCTCAGGGGCGCTGGCGGATTTATGGGATCAGCTTGGCCGATAGCATTCTCAAGAAAGTGTATTACGAGAATGCCGCACGGCTTCTGAAGCTAGAAATCTGATTTGGATCACTGTGGCAATGAGTTTCTTTATTCGAACGTCCGAGGTCGAGCAAGAATAAATTTATTGAGCTGAGGGGTCCGTCGAACGTAAAGGAAAGAAGTAATGACACTCTCTTTCGTGCGAATTGCTATAGCGTTGCTGCTCATGTCGGTACCTGCCGATGATCGGCCCGGCGACTTCAAAATTATCGGGCCCGGCGGCGGCGGTGCGATGTTCCACCCACAAATCAGTCCTCACGATCCGAACACAGTCTTGGTCAGTTGCGACATGACAGGGGCCTACATCAGCCACGACGGCGGCAAGTCATGGCGCATGTTCAACCTTCGTGGCGCGGTTGAATTCTTCGCCTTCGATCCATTGGACGAGAAGGTGATGTACGCCGAGGCGAATGGATTGTGGCGCAGCCAGGACAATGGAGAGACCTGGAGCTTGCTATATCCACAACCCTCGGCTGTAAAGGGCGTCAAGATGAGCTCAGATCATTCCGACGAAAATCTAGTCGCCGAACCAGATCCCCTTGGCACCATCTCGGCAATGGCGATTGATCCGGGCAACTCGAAAATCTTCTACGTAACGGCCGGGAACCGAGCGCAGGGCGCTTACGGGCTGTTTACCTCCCGCGATTGGGGCGAGAGCTGGACTAAGATGGAGGATCTCCCGCGATTTGCCAACAGGGTTTACGTCGATCCTTTTGCTGCGGGAGACGTCAAGACCCTGATTGTTGCGGGTTCTGATTTCATCGAGACGAGAACTTCGGCCGGCCTCCGGAATATTTCCATGCCGGCCGCGAAACAGATTACCGACATTTCTGTCGGATTTTCACGCAAAGGAAATCCTGTCTTCTACGCAGTTGGTGACGAGTCGGCATTTGTTTCTGAAGATTTCGGCTTGAATTGGCGAAAGATTCAATTGGGTAAGGGCGAGGTCAAGATGCGTGCGATTGCCACGAGCCTTCGAAATCCGGAGACCGCGTATGTGTCTTATAGGAATCTCGAAGACGGCGGATTGAAGTATATGGGCGTTGCCAAAACGACGGATACGGGTCGGAGCTGGAAGCTCGTCTGGAAAGAGGACAGCAACATGAACGGCACGCCAGCTTCAAACGTTCACGATGCCTGGATTACGGAAACGTTTGGGTCCGACTGGGGCGAAAACCCGCTGACCCTTACGGTTGCTGATGGAGATCCGAACTTGTCCTATAGCACCGATCTTGGAAGGACGATGCGGACGACCGACGGTGGGGCGACCTGGAGTGCGATGTATTCGAAAAGAGTTGGAGATCAAGCCTGGGCGAGCACCGGACTCGACGTAACCACCACCTATGGGTACCACTTCGATCCACTCGATCACAACCGGCAATTCATCTCGACAACCGATATCGGACTCTTTCGCAGCGAAGATGGCGGCAAGTCCTGGATGAGTTCGACGAAAGGAGTGCCCCAAGATTGGCGGAACACGACGTATTGGATCGCGTTTGATCCAATCGTAAAAGGGCGCGTATGGAGCGTGAATAGTTGGACGCATGACTTGCCCCGGCCAAAGATGTGGAGGCGTGATGGAGTCGCGAAGTACCGCGGGGGTGTTTGCATAAGTCAAGACGGCGGACGGACGTGGGCCAAGTCGAACGACGGAATGGAGCAGACCGCAGCGACCCACATCCTTCTGGATCCGACCAGCCCCGTCGATGCCCGAGTGTTGTATGTGGCCGCGTTTGGCCGGGGCGTTTACAAGAGCACGAATGGCGGCAAGAGTTGGACGCTGAAGAATGCCGGCATCACGCGGCAGGAACCACTTGCGTGGCGGATCGTGCGCGATAGCAAAAGTGTTCTATATGTCTTGGTCGCACGGCGCTCGGAGGATGGAAGTATCGGAACCGACAAGGACGGTGGAATCTATCGATCTACGGACGGCGCCGAGCACTGGACGCCCGTAGCGATGCCAGAAGGAAGCAATGCGCCCAATGGCTTAGCCGTGGACCCGGAAGACCCGAACCGGCTTTACCTGGCGACCTGGGCTCGCGACAAAGGCGAACACGGCGATGGAGGCGGTGTCTTTCTATCCCAGGACGCTGGCAAGACCTGGAAACAAATTTTGGACCGCGATCGCCACGTCTACGATGTGACCATTGATCCGCGCAACTCCAAAGTCCTCTACGCTGCGGGGTTTGAATCGTCTGCCTGGAAATCCCTGGACCGCGGCGAGCATTGGGGGCGTATTCCTGGTTTCAATTTCAAATGGGGACATCGGGTCATCCCCGATCCCGAAGATGCACGAAAGGTCTACATCACAACGTTCGGGGGAGGTGTGTGGCACGGCTCCGTCGATGGAGAGAACCGGTCGGTGGATATTGCGACTCCCGAATTACAGCCTGGAAAATAACTACAGGCAACCATCTCCTTTCGAGCAAGGCGAACACTTTGTGGTAGCGGAGAGTTTCAAGCGGCACTTCTGGATGAATGATCGCGGGTTTTTCAGACGACATGCATGCTCGATACAGAGTCTGTCTCCCCAGGTGAAATCGATGCGATGGAAGCTTGAGCTTTTGTTGTTGTTCGTTACCGCGCTCCCCGCTCGCTCGCAAGTGCGCGCTTGGGAAGGTGTTTTGGAGGTGCCGGTCTACGAAGAAGGCACCCCTGATCCCAATCCTCCATTTGACCAATTCGCTGTCAATCGCTTTAGTTATCCATACACGCTGCGAAAGGAAATTACCGGAGAGCGCCATCAGCATCGGCTGAGGGCCATCTATCTAGAAAACGAATACCTGAAATGTTCCGTGTTGCCGGACGTTGGAGGGCACGTCTATACCTGCATCGACAAGGTCAGCGGACAACCGATGTTCTACGCCAACCCATCTCTCAAGAAAGCAAGCATTGGCTACCGAGGCGCATGGGCCGCATTTGGAGTCGAGTTCAACTTTCCGGTCTCTCACAATTGGATGTCCATGTCCCCTGTGGATTTTGCCTATGCGGCGCACGAGGATGGAAGCGCGTCCGTCACAGTAGGCAACATTGATCGCGTATATGGAATGGAATGGAGTGTCGAATTAGCGCTTCGGCCGGGCTCAACGGTTCTCGAGCAACATGTTCGCCTGAGTAACCGCAGCGATGTGCGGCAACGATTTTATTGGTGGAGTAATGCGGCCGTACAAGTTTGGGACAATTCCCGCATCGATTACCCCATGCGATATGCAGCAGCGCATGGACTTGCGGAAGTTCAAAAATGGCCGATCGACGAGCAAGGCAAGGATCTGAGCATCATCAAGAATCAAACCGACGGCCCAGTCTCCTTGTTCATCCACGGAAGCCGAGAAGATTTCATGGGTATTTGGAATCCGCACGCAAACACTGGGACCGCCCACTATGCCCGCTACAACGAATTGCCTGCGAAAAAAATCTGGTCGTGGGGAGTCGATGCAGATGGGCTGGATTGGAGGAAGGCACTGTCGGACAACGATAGTGCTTACTCCGAAGTGCAGGCAGGATTGTTTCGAAACCAAGAGACCTACGCCTTTCTGGAGCCGCGCCAGCACATCGACTTTTCCGAATACTGGATGCCGGTGCGTGATACGGGAGGTATTTCGCGCGCAAATTTAGCCGGAGTAGTTCATCTGGAACGCCGGGACGATTCAGTCGTGGTCTCACTGAACGCCAACCGGAGCTTACCGGCTGCCACCCTTCAGGTGGCGGACGGCAGCGAGATCCTGTTGAGCGACAAGGTAGATCTGATTCCGGAAAGAACTTGGAAAAAGGGGTTCCATGTGCCAAGTGGGGAACATCACTACACGTTCGAACTCAAGGATGGCAACGGTGCTGTCCTGCTGCGACAAACCGAGGGCAAGTATGACTGGGTCGCGGATTCGGAGGTGAAGGTTGGGCCTCAGTCCAACTATGTGTTCCCGGACGACGTCGGCAGAAATGAAGACGATTGGCTGCAGGCAGGCACGACACAGGAGCTAAATGGCGACAAACTCCACGCTTTAGAGACTTATGAAAACGCTTTGACGAAATTTCCGGTCAGCTTCGAATTGCTCAAGGCTGTAGGGCGACTTAACACCAGCTTAAGACGTTTTGGGGACGCGGTACCTCCTCTTGTTGCGGCGCGCGAACGAAACACCACCGACGGAGAGATTTCCTACTACCTGGGCATAGCCCAGGAAGGCGTTGGGGACGAGAGTGATGCAGTCGATGCTTATGAAGCAGCCATGCGATCGCCACAGCATCGCGGGGGCGCCGCCCTGCGGTTAGCGGAATTGAAGGCGCGTCAAGGGAAGTTCGAGGAGTCTCGGGATTTACTAGTGGAGAGTTTCAAGTCGATACCAGACGACCTGCGCGTTCAGGAAGAACAAGTGGCGATTGTCGACGCAATGGGACAGACTCAACAAGCCGCGACACAGGCCAAAGTACTGCTTAAGCAGTTTCCGCTGAGCGCATTTTTACGCGAAGAGGCAAACGAGCCCGATTTAGCTCATCTGGCCGCCGATCCTTACCGCGTCCTGAACCTTGCTGTGCAGTTCGCGAAATTAGGACTGTATCGCAAGGCGCGCACAGTTCTATCTCGCGATTATCCTGCGGTTCCAGCCGACCAACGTGAGCCAGGCATTGGGCTGCCACAAGACAACCCTCTCGTCTCCTATTTCCGCGGCTATTGCCGCGAGAAATTGGGCGAATCCGGAACTGAGGACTACGCAAGGGCGTCGCGGCAATCCACGCTGTATATTTTTCCAGACACTCTCGAAGACAAAGCGGCCTTGGAAGCCGCGCTTCGTTCGAATGCAAACGATGCGACTGCTCACTATCTACTCGGAACTTGGTATTTTTCCAGGGCCATGACCGGAGCAGCGCTGCGGGAGTGGGAGACATCTCGGCAGTTGAGGCCCGATAGACCTGTCCTAGACGCAAGCCTCGGGTTAGCCCTTCTATACGAGTCGCGCGATTTTGCCGGAGCTTTGAGCGCCTTTGAAGGTGGAATCAAGAATGATCCAAAGAACAGCGTGAACTATGCGGGAGCCGAGACGGCGATGACGCTTCTGGGAAAAACGGCAAGTGCGCGTGCGCAGACTTTGGAACGCTATCCCGACTTGAAGCGAATGCCTGCTTCGCTGGTGTATGAACTTGCCTTGAACCGCGCTGAGGCGGGCGACTTTGGCGGTGCCACAGCGCTCTTCGACGACCGATTCTTCGGGAGGGAAGAGGGCGGAACAAACGTTCGGCAAGTGTGGATTGAAGTGAAACTGCTGCAAGTATCTGAGCTTGGAAAACGCGGCAATTGCGAGGAAGCGCTCGCAGAGGCAAAAGCCCTGGGCTCCCCAGTTCCAGACCTACCATTTACGCAAGATGGCCTCGCACCAATTCTCAATTCGCCGAGAGCGAATGTTTTACTTGCGGAAGTCTACGCTGCTTGCGGACATCATGCTGAAGCCGCAGCAAAATTCGCCGAAGCCTCCAAAGCGGACGGAGGCTCCGATGTCGTTTGGGCCTGGGCCGCAGCCAAGACGCAAGATGCTTATGATCAGGCAAAATGGATGAATCGGTTGAACGCAGGAATTCTACAAGCCGAGGCGAATGCGAGGACGGGCAACGCCCCCGACTGGTGGATGTACGCGGCTGGAATTCTCCGCATCGCAGTAGGACAAAAGGAGCGAGGACAAGCCGAACTCCGAGAAACGCTCCTCACGCCAGAAACTAGAATGTCTCACCACCTCGCAAGGCTTGCCCTGATGCAAGCTGCGCCTCAATAACAGGGTCGTTTAACACGGCCGCCGCATGATTCTGGTGGTGCGCGGTCATTTGTGATCAAACGTTGTATTGGCGTTGTGTTCGCTCGACACGTCCTATTTCTCCAGCGCTCCTGCCCCAAACCCAAAAACGGCATAAATTGGTTTAATCCCTTCGATTCCTGCAATATCGGTGTCGTTTCCGTCAGAGTCGTAGTTATTTCTATATCAATGAGATTTATTTCTATAATTTCGGTTGCGTTTGCTACCCCGCCTGTGATAAATCCTCCTTACGGCAACAATGGGGAGGGTTCCTCAATGCGGACCAGACGGACGTTTTTCTTTCTTTTGATGTCCATTGCTTTCTTTTCCAGACCCGGCCTGTTGCATGGCCAGGGCACGGATCTCGGCACCATCCAGGGCGCCGTTACAGATGCGGCTGGCGCGGCAGTTCCCGACGCCGCAGTCATAGTGACAGACGGGCTCACGGGCGCCGTTCGTGAAACGCGCACAAATGCCCAGGGAAACTACGAGATGTTTGGTTTGAAATCCGGCTCATACACCGTGACGATTACGGCGCAGGGAATGTCCAAGACGGAAATTAAGGACCTTGTCCTGACCGGCAGCGACACGGTAAGCGCGGATGCGACACTCAAAATTGCGGGTGCTCAAGAGACCGTCGTCGTCTCCGTCGAGGCCTCACCCATCAACACGGAAGATCAAACCATCAGTCAAACCATAAGCGGCCTCGCTGTTACGGAGCTTCCTCGCGATAGCCGCGACGTTTACTCGTTCCTATACCTGAACCCAAACATTACCCAGGGCTCGGCAGCGGGAGAGTTCAAGTTTCTGGGCGCCCAGAGCTACGGCGCAAGTTTCTCGCTCGATGGCCAGCGTTCGAACGGCGGTATTTTCGGCGAACCAACTCAGAGCAAGCCTTCACTCGAAGCGGTCGGCGAAGTCAACATTCTCACATCCGATTTCAGCGCCGAATACGCAGGCATAGCCAACATCCGCGTCAGCACCAAGCGTGGCGGATCCGAATACCACGGCTCAGCTTTTTACAATAACAAGAATTCTGCGCTAGCCGCTTGGACTCTGGGCGATCTGAATGGCAAAGCAGATTTTGCCCCCAGCGCATTCCAGAGCAAATACCCCAATCCGTACTTCAACACCAACGACATCGGCGGTTCCTTTGGCGGGCCAATTCCTCTTCTCAAGAAGACCTGGTTTTTTACAGCATATGAGCGGGACTATGACGTTTCTACTGTAAAGATTCAGTCCAACACCGTTGCACATCCCGATTTGTACACCGGCAATTTCTCACAGCTGAATGATTCAGCCAAGCCGCTAGTCCCGCCCTCGGTTCTAGCCGGGTTGACTCCCAACGAAATCGCCAACAACACGATCGACGACGGAGATGGAGACGGCGGGCGCCGCTTCGTAACGATTCCTTCGAGGCTCTTGAATCCTAGCGTTCAGCAAATGATCAACACCTATTTTCCAAAAATCGGGACCAGCGCTCCCATCAACCCTGCAAATGGCAGAATCATTGGCGGATATCAGACCATCTTGCCCGGCCGATCCGTGCTCGACACCGGAGTTCTTAGAATCGATCACGACTTTTCCGACAGAGATCACTTATATGGCGTGTACAACGCATCCGCGCAAACCAGCGCTACCAACGCCGTTGTCAATCCCTACACCGGCTTGGGTCTGACTCAAGTGAATCGCAAGAACAACACGCTTTCGCTCTCCTACACCCACGCATTTTCCCCCAGTGTCATCGATGAATTGCGCGGCGGATTTAATCGCGAGGATCTCTTGCAGCATAGCAACACCACGCTACAGGGATTCCTTTCCACTATTGGATTTGATCAGAGCGACATCGACGCATACGGTGCTGCAACGGGTCCGTTCGCTCTTTCAACCTTTGGACACCCTGCCGTCAGCTTCAGCAACACATTTGCAACCTTTACGAATGGAAATCGCAACACATTTAGACCTCTCAACCAGAACCTGATCACTTACGGCGATACCCTTACTTGGATTAAGGGCAAGCATGCTTTCCGTATGGGCGGCGACATGGTTTACAACCAAGCGCAGGACGGGTTCGCTCTCAATCGTGGCAATGTGCGCGGGTCGATTACCTATACTGGAACTGGGTTGACGCCATTCACCAATTTTCTGTTAGGCCTGCCCGGCACTACGGTCAGCACCGTCTCCAACCCTCGCCCGGCCATGGACGTTCACAATTGGGAAAGTGGATTCTTCTTCCAGGACACCTGGAAGCTCACCTCCAAACTCACCCTCAATCTGGGCTTGCGCTATGAGCTGATTACTCCTTTCATCGATAAAAATGATCTCATCGCCAACTTCGATCCAAATTTCGTCGATTCTGCAACCGGCCAGTTGGGCCGCTTCGTAATCCCTTCCAACAAAACACTCACGTACCTCGATTCACGCATCGTTAACTTCGGATACGTTCTAGCGGGCAATTCCGGTCTAGGCGTCGGGCGCGGAGTGGTGCGGACTGACAAAAACGACTGGTCTCCGCGTGTCGGTGTTGCGTGGCGCATCGGCAATCGCTCCGTAATTCGTGGCGGATACGGCATCTACTATCCGACGTCGGCGGCTCAGGGTATTCGCGATCCAATCGCCACAAACCCTTTTAATCAGGGTGTTACGAAGAGAAATTCGTCGGGCAATCCACTCCAGGGCTGGCCGGGCAATGGAATTGACGGCATCAGTCCCATCTCCGGTGGCGCAGTCGCCGCGACTGGCAACACGCCTGCCGTGAATGTTGTCCCGGTCAATATCCACCAGCCCAGAATTCACCAGTACAACGTTACCTACGAACGTGAAATCGGATGGGGGAGTGCTATCCGATTTTCGTATCTCGGTTCTACGATGCACGGTCTGATTGCTGGCAAAGATCTCAATGAACTTCAACCCAGCGAAACGTCTTTTGGCACCAGCTTGGTGGACGACGACGGAAATGTTCACCCCGACATGGTATGCGATCCCACTCAAGGCAATTGCGGCACTTCCGATGCGGATTTGCAGCGCTATCGCTTTCCGGCGCTGGGCGACTTTGTGCTCAGCTACGGCAACTATGGCCACGCGCAATCCAACGCGTTTCAAACTCAATTTGAACATCACTACGCACACGGTCTCTTGCTGAATGTCGCGTACACCTATCTCGACCAGAAATCGACGGCTCTCGACACCGGCAACTCCAGCCTTGGCGGCATCACCTACAACTCTTTCCAGCCTGACAGTGACTACGGTATCGATGGCTACACTTCAAAGCATCGATTGGTCGCGTACGGTGTTTACGATTTGCCGTTTGGAAAGAAACGCCAATACGGTTCCTCGATGAATGCTTGGGAAGACGCAATCGTCGGCGGCTGGTCAACCACATTTAATATGTTTGCCAAATCTGGAACCGGTTTCACGCCCTTTTGGATCTGCGACGATTGCAATCCTGTTGAGCCTGGCAATATAGGGGTCTCCTCGATCGATGCAGTCGGCGACTTTAACGCGGAACCGTCCTATCGTCCGACGATCCTCAACAGCAGTTTCAACAAAAAGACCGGAGACAGTATTTGGAATGCCGCCGCTTTCGGTCTGCCGTCCGTGGGAGCAGACGTTTTCTCAAACCCCGCGAATGCAAAGCGTAACTTGCTCTGGGGTCCAGGCACGTGGGGCGTCAACTTAGGAGTCCACAAGGATTTCCACTTCGGGGAGCGCGTCACTGCGCAACTCGGAGCCGATGTCGACAACGTCTTTAATCATCCTCTCTTCTCCCCGGACGCTGACACTGGCGGCGGTGGCGGGACCTTCGCTCTTTTAGGAGATTTCAATATTCGCGTAGATCCTGCGACGGGCAAGCTAGTGCCCATTGGTCAGAACCATCCCGAGGACATCATTCCTAACCCCGACTTCGGCCGCCTGATCAATAGCTTCTCGCAAGAGGGGGTTGATAGCCGGCGAACCATTCGCCTGAGGCTGCGGATTACGTTCTAAACTCGTCCGCTGAATCAAATGTCAATCTGCAACGCAGAGAGGCAGCCGGTGCAGGCTGCCTTTTTGTTTTTTCTCGATGCACAGCGCCTAGGGTGAGTCAGCGAAACTCTTAGGAAACTTTCGCTTGGAGTGGGTCCCTCGCATCAGCAGCCTTCAGCGCGACGCGGCGCACACTTTCTCTCCGGATCAGCTCGGTAGGCATGACGAGTTGTTGAGGCGGCAAGTCCGGCGCCTGAATGCGACGCAGGGTGAACTCCGCCAGGTGTGTGCCCAATTCTTTTGGAAACTCGCGAACTGTTGTCAAGCCGGGATGCAGTACGTCACCCATGGTGTCGTTAAACCCGGCAACGCTGATGTCGTCCGGAATTCGTATTCCAGACTCCTGTAGTGCCTGATATACACCCGACGCAGCCTGATCCGTGCCAACAAAAAGAGCCGTTGGCCGCACGCCATTCGCTATCAACGACTTCACCGCTAAGTATCCGAGTTCGCGGTCTTCGGAATGTATTTCGCTGAAGTGCGCTTCGAGTCCTGCTTCCTTCATCGCTTCAAAATACCCCTTGGCACAACGCGCGAACCAGGGAAGGCGCAGGTTGCCAATAAACCAAATCGATGAGTGGCCTTGCGAGATCAGATACTTGGTAATTTCGGACGATCCCCGTACGTCGTCCGTCGACACACAATCGCATTCTTCGGGACGCCAATCACCGACAATGTTATTTCCCACCACCGAAAATGGAATGCGCTTTTCTCGAAGAGCCGAGAAAATGCTGGCGGAATGCGTGCCGCTTAGGATTACGCCTCCCGGACGATTAGCCTTCGTGAGCGCGTGCGGCAGACGCAAATTGGACGGCGGCGCAGCAAGATCATGACGGAAGGAAATAAACTGGAGGTCCCAGTCGTGTTGCGCGCAAAAACCTTCCGCTCCAAGTAATATTTTGGATTGGAACTCGTTGACCGTGTCGCGATTTCCCAGGACGAACGCAATGGTCCGATTCTTCCGATTGCTGGTCAGGTCGACGCCGATTTTTCGGGCTGCGGCATATACGGCCGCTTGAATCTGTGGGTCGACCTGCGGATTCCCATTTATGACCCTGGACACGGTGGCGGCGCTGACTTTAGCCAGTCGCGCGATATCCTGAAGTCTGGTCTTGGGTGCCTCCATGTCGCTATCAATATAACAGAATCAGTGTGGTGTCCAATGGAATCTGTGGCTGTATGTTGAGAGAAATTTCCACGTGTTGTGAAATTACAGCTACCAGACTGGAAATTCGTGGTAAAATGCCCTTCGAAGCCTAGCTAGAGCTCTTATAACCTTGGAAAACGAAAGCATGGCTCCTCTAGTCTGTTCATTCAACTAGATATAATGACGTGCGAGAGATGCACTCCTTGCCGGTGGCCAGGGTCTCTTCACGCCTCCTCCTTAAGGTGACCAACGTGGAAGTAAATGTCTTGAAGACCAGATCGGCGTTGGGCGTGGCTGCCGCGAAGCACGCCGCCCTGTCGCTGCGAAGGGTTCTCAGCGTCTCCGGTACCGCTCGCATCATTGCTGCCACCGGAGCGTCTCAGTTCGAATTCCTGGAAGCCCTCACGTGCGCGCCTGACATTGATTGGCGCCGCATAGAAATGTTCCATCTGGATGAGTACATCGGTCTCCCGATCACTCATCCCGCGAGCTTCCGCAAATATCTTTTGGAGAGGCTAATTAATAAGACAGGTATCACGCGGTATCATTTGCTGGACGGCGAGCGAGATCCTCAGGGTGTCATCCGTGATGTTGGTAATGAGTTGAACTCCGGGCCCATAGATGTGGCATTTGTCGGAATTGGCGAAAATGGCCACCTTGCCTTCAATGATCCGCCCGCCGATTTTGCAGTTAGCGATCCATATCTTATTGTTGAGCTCGATGAAGCCTGCCGCCGACAGCAAGTGATGGAAGGCTGGTTCTCATCTGTTTCTGAGGTGCCGGCGCGCGCGATATCCATGTCGATCAGGCAAATCCTAAAGGCTGAAGAAATCATCGCGATCGTGCCGGACGCCCGGAAATCGCTCGCCGTCAAAGCATGTCTCGAAGGAGATGTGACGCCTGTCGCTCCGGCTTCCATTCTACGAACGCATCCGAACGCTACCATCTATCTCGATGTAGACTCTGCCTCTCTGTTGGACCACGCGGTGACCGGTTCCGTTTAAGCGGTTCCGCCAAACGGCGGTGAACGCAGTTGCAGAGCCAGCGGATCCACTATGGCATCGACAGTAGATAGCTCCCATGTCCAGCCGCGAAAAATCCGCAATCTGCGTTGGTGGATAGGTGGCCTGCTGTTTGCCTCGACCGTTATCAATTACATCGATCGCCAGACGCTCTCCTTGCTTGCGCCTTATCTCAAACGCGATTTTCATTGGACAAACACGGACTACGCGAATCTCCTGATCTGCTTTCGACTCGCATACTCCTTTGGCCAAACTATTTGTGGAAGGGTCATCGACCGGATCGGAACCCGCCGTGGTCTGACCCTCTCGGTTATTTGGTATTCGGTCGCCTCGATTTGCAATTCTTTCGCAATTGGGTTTTTTAGCTTTGCAACCGTGCGATTTCTTCTCGGTGCTGGTGAGTCGGCCAATTGGCCGGGCGCCACCAAAGCCGTATCCGAATGGTTCCCAAGGCGCGAGCGCGCCTTGGCGGCCGCCCTCTTCGACAGCGGATCATCGATAGGCGGCGCGATCGCTCCCTTTTTGGTATTGCCAATCTATTTTCGTTGGGGCTGGAAACCGGCCTTTGTCATTCCCGGTTTCTTGGGTTTCATTTGGTTGCTGGCTTGGCGCCGGATGTACTTCCTGCCACAGGATCACCCGCGGATTTCTCCTGAAGAGCGGCAAATGATCTTGGCAGAAAACCTCGACAACATACCGTCAGAAGCCAAGCGGCGTCCTCGCTGGCGCGATTTACTAAAGCTGCCCCAAACCTGGGGAACGATCGTTGCCAAAGCTCTAACTGACCCGGTCTGGTTTTTTATTACTGATTGGTTTCCCATTTACTTGGTGGCGAAGGGAATCTCGCTGAGGGGTGGATTGGTCGCGGTCTGGATACCGTTTATCGCCGCTGATCTCGGGAATTTCTTTGGCGGCGCGGCCTCGGGGTTTCTGATCAAACGAGGCTGGTCGCTCGGCGCCGCTCGCAAGGCCGTGGTTGTGTTCGGTGGTTTTGGCGTCATGCTCCTCATTCCGACGATTTTCACTGTAAATTTGGCTGCTATCACGCTGCTATTTGCGCTTGCGACGTTTTGCTACGCGAGTTTTTCTACCATCGCAAATGTTTTGCCGTCGGATTTGTACACCAGTGAGTCGGTCGCTACCGTGAGTGGGCTGAGCGGAACTGGCGCCGGCATCGGCACAATAATTGCTTTCAAATTGATCGGGTACTTCTCAGATTCGCTTGAATCTCGCGCCACGCATTCCTTCGACTCGATCATCATCACGGCGGGCTTGGTTCCGTTTGTCGGAATGATTTTCGTCTTGTTGCTGGTTCGCAACACGCGCGCAACGACCGAGGGCTTGGTTCGCCCTTTGTGAGTACAACGAAAAACTGTCGGGAGAAATGAAAATGAACGCACCAGACCCCAAGGTGAATCGGCGGGAATTTCTACAAAAAGGGGCCCTGATTGCCGCCGGGACCGCTGCCGTCAACTCGACGGCCTTGTCTTACGGCCGAATTCTTGGCGCAAATGAACGCATCTCCCTCGGACATATTGGAATCGGCCATCGCGGCACGGAGTTGGATGCCATGGTGGCGCAGCTCAGTCATTCCAAAAATGTGGAGATGACTGCCGTTTGCGATCTGTGGATCGGAAATCTCGATCGAGCTGTGGCTGCGAACCAAAAATATTATTCCAAAGCTCCCCGCTCACAGCGCGTGCCGGAAGAACTCCTGAAGTTGAGTGACGTTGACGCGGTTCTAATCTCCACTCCGGAGCATTCTCATTCACCGTTGCTGAAGATGGCCGTCGACGCAGGCAAAGATGTCTACTGCGAAAAGCCCATGGGAAACGTGCTAAAGGAAGTCAAGGCCGCTCGCGACGCGGTGCTCGCCAGCAAGCAGATCGTTCAAATAGGAACGCAACATCGCAGTGAGCCTTACCAGATTGCCGCACGGGATTTCATTCGTACCGGCGCTCTCGGCGAAGTCACAAAGTACGAAATCGTTTGGAATTACCACGGGCCGAGATGGCGCGGCCGCCCCGAGGTTCAGCAACTGCGTGAGCCAGATACCGATTGGCGCGCTTGGCTGATGAACAAGCCCTATCGGCCGTTTGATCCACAGCTGTATTTTGAGTATCGCTTGTACAAGGATTTCTCCAGCGGCATCGCCGATCAATGGATGAGTCATGGGATCGATCTGTGCCACTACTTCATGGATGAATCTTTTCCGGAATCTGTAATGGCGCATGGCGGAGTTTTTGCGTGGCAAGACGGCCGCGAGACTCCTGACACTTTTCAGGCGCTGCTGAAGTATCCAAAAGGATTCCTGGTGAGCTACGCCACCAGTTTTGGCAACGACGCCCCGAGTTTCACGCGAATCATGGGAAAGAAGGGCACGCTGCTCAATTCTGGCGGAGAGGGTAGTCCGCGATGGCAATTTGTGGAGGAGAAAGGGAATCACGAGGAGGACTTCGACGTTGAGCGGAAGCGCGTCGTGAAGGACATTCTCCTGCCGGGAGACAAAGCGCTTCCGCCTGCTGGAATAGGCGACGAAGATTTGTCTCACATGACCAACTGGCTCGATTGCATTCGTAGCCGGCAACAGCCAAACGCAACGGTTCAGCACGGATTCTCGCATTCCGTCGCATGCATGATGGCGGCCAAGTCGTATTGGTCAGGCAGAAAGCTCTACTGGGACTCCAAGTCCGAAGAGATTCTTGACAGCCTACCGAAATGAACCGCACATCGATCTGGAGTCGGCTACCGAAATATCCGCCTTGGTAGTAGCCTTCGTACGGCCGACTAGTGACCTAACGCCGGTGACCTTCTTGGGTTCACTCGTCCCGAACGACTCTGCAGCGAAGAAAAGACGAAATGGTGGAGGCGGGGGGAGTCGAACCCCCGTCCGAAAAGCGCTACGACACGGAGCCTACATGCTTAGCTCAATTCAGTTGGTTTCGCCCGCCACGCTCAGAATGAGCAAGAAACGCAGCCGGCTAGTCCGATGGTTCTCGCCCGAGCCTTACGGACCGAAAGGCTCAGGCCAGCTCACTGTTTGACGCTTCTGACCGGGCCCATGAGCAAAGCCCGGGGAAGCGTGCGCTTAATTAATTAAGCTGCAAGTGCCAGATTGTTATTGGCATTTCTAGTTTCCACCAAGTTACGGGCAGGTGGACCCCGGCATGCCTCCGAGCCGCGACAGCTTCCGTCGAAACCGTGTCGCCCCCGTTGACACTTCTATTTTACCACTTTTGGCCAGCGGCCGGTCGTCCCGGAACCGCCGACCCCGATCAGGCTTCCCCGCGGCTGCTCATGGGTTTGCCGCGTTCGCCGATTGAGTTCAGATCAGCGATCAACTCGGGAGGAAGTCTCAGCGTTGCAGCCTTGAGATTTTCGCGGAGATGCTCGAGTGAAGATGTGCCCGGGATCAGCAGGATGTTGGGTGAACGATGGAGAAGCCAGGCAAGCGCGACCTGCATCGGCGTACTCTCCAACGACGCTGCTGCTGCGTCGAGTTTCGACGATTGCAACGGAGTGAATCCTCCCAGCGGGAAGAACGGCACATACGCCATGCCCTGCTTTACGAGATCGTCGATGAAGGCATCATCATTCCGCTGGGCTACGTTGTAGAAGTTCTGGACGGTGACGATTTCCGTAATTCTCTGACCCTCCGCCAACTGCTTCGGAGTTACATTGCTTAGACCGACATGACGAATCAATCCCTGGCGCTGGAGTTCGGCAAGCGCGGTCAGCGGCCCTTCGATCGATCCCTCCGATGGCTCCGTGATTCCTCCAACGCGGAGATTTACGACATCGAGTGCGTCGAGCCCTAAGTTTCGAAGATTGTCGTGGATGCCATCGATCAACTCTTGGCCCGAAAGGGCATGAAGCCAGGACTTGTCGTCGCCGCGGCGAGCGCCCACCTTGGTGACGATCACGAGGTCGTCGCGGTAGGGATGAAGGGCCTGCTTGATGATTTGATTGGTCACATGCGGACCGTAAAAGTCGCTGGTATCTATGTGGTTTACGCCGGCCGCGACCGCTTCTCGCAGAACTGCTATCGCGGCGTCAACATCACGCGGCGGCCCCCACACCTGCGGGCCCGCAAGCTGCATCGCGCCGTAGCCCATGCGGTTCACGGTCAAGGATGCGCCGGGTAGTTTGAAGCTACCGCCAAGTTCCGGTCGCTTTGTCATTTTATTTCTCCTCAACTCGTCGCCACTTGTAATAATCGCTTTACCCGTGATTAGATGAAGAAAGCTGCAGATTGTGAGTTCGCATTTGCCCCGGCGTTCCCAAGTCCTCCTAGAACCGCGCAAAACGCCCGTTCAGGCGCGTTCCACCGCAAGCGTGAACGCGATTCTCGATGCAACTATTCAGGTTTTGCTCAGGGTCGGAAAGGAACGCCTTACCACGACCAGGGTAGCTTTGCGAGCCGGAGTGTCCGTAGGAACCCTATATCAGTACTTCCCCAATAAAAGTGCCCTTCTGCAAGCGGCTCTAAAGCGTCACCTCGACGACGTGACAATTGGCATCGAACTCGCCTGCAAAGAGCAGCAGGGGGAAACGCTGCGGCAAATGGCGACCGCGCTCATCACCTCGTTTTTTGAAACGAAGATGAAAAATGCCAAAACGAGTATCGCCCTCTACTCGGTAAGCTCCGACGTGGACGGAGCGAAGATCGTGCAGCAAACAGGCATACACACCAACAAGGCGATCGTTGAAATGTTGGGGTCATCCCGCGAGCCGCTCACTAAAGATCCGGAACTGGTGGCGAGCGTACTGCAGGGGGCCATGGCCGGGATCATCCGAAGACTGCTCGAATCTGGTGCCCCCAAAAAACAATTCGAGGCTTTGCAACAGGAACTCATCGTTTTTGCATCTGCGTATCTAGAGACCTGTTCTGTACGGCCAATGCTCTAGCGTCTATTTGTGGCATTCGCGCATGCCTGCGGAGAGGGTGCGCTAGGTATTGCGATTGCCCCTGCTTCGAAATAGTAGTAACCTGCGCCGCAACTGTTAATTCTTTAAGAGGTTGGATAAATTCTGGGGCGAGTCCCCAAACACTGGCGCCGAAATTTGGCAGGTCGGGGAGCTATGAAGAAGTTTGTTCTCGCCACGGTCGTCATCGTAGTTCTCGTAGTCGTTTTTGGCTGGCCGTGGGTGCGCGAAAATTTCACCGTGCAACTGCCGACGTATGCGCCGATTCAGAATGTCGTTTGGCTGGATCAGCACTGGAGCGCGGCGCAGCGGGACTGGTTTCATCACGCCGACCAGGGTACGCAGACGTTCGGTATCCCGTACGAATGGTTTATGGCGCTGGAGCAGCCGGCGCTTTCGCTCGGGACACCCCGCCTTTTAAGCGATCCCCAGTATCTCGACCGATATGGCTTCGTTCCTTCCGGGGCGAGCTCCAGCAATCCCGAGCTCATGGTGGGTTTTGCGCACGGGGGACCGCTACGCACGGCTAGCGGCGCGTGGCAAAATCCGCAGACGAAGAAGGATATGACCGCGCTGGGATTGACCTGCGCTGCGTGTCATACCGGGCGATTCACGGTTCAGAATACGACGGTGCTTGTCGATGGAGCGCCGGCGCTTACGAATCTCACCGAATTCGAAAAGGGCGTTGGTCTGGCGCTGCTGTACACGAGGTATGTGCCTTTCCGATTCGACCGGTTTGCCGACCGGGTCCTGGGTCCGGGTGCGAGCGACGAAGCGAAAGCCGAACTGAAGAAACAATTGGAACCTGTTGTTACTCAGGTGGGGCTAATTCACAAGCTCGAGGATAAGGTTAAGCCCCATACCGTCGAGGAAGGCTTTGCGCGGCTCGACGCCTTGAACCGCATCGGCAACATCGTGTTCGCGCTGGATGCCTCGCTACCCGGCAACTTCGTCGGATATTCGGCGCCGGTGCATTTCCCGCGCATTTGGAATGCGCCGTGGTTCGAATGGGTGCAGTACAACGGCTCGATTCAACAGCCCATGACGCGCAATGCGGGAGAGGCGCTGGGCGTGGGTGCGCAAGTGAACTTGACCGACGCAACGCAGCCGCTGTATTCGTCCAGCGTACTGGTCAAACCCCTGTTCGAGCTCGAACAGCAAATCGCCGGAACGCCGCCACCGACCGTGACCTCCAGCTTCAACGGTTTGAATTCACCGCGATGGCAGGATGCGAACCTGGCCAAAATCCTGCCACCGATCGATCCCAAACGAGCCGAGCAAGGTGCGGGCCTCTACAAAACGATTTGCCAGCCCTGCCATATGGCTCCGGTCAGCGATCCGGAGTTCTGGTCCTCTAATCGATGGTCGGATCCCAACGCTGCCGGAGAACGGTTTCTCAATCTGGAGATGATCGACATCAAGTACGTGGGAACCGACCCGGCGCAGGCTACGGATATGAAGAATCGAACGGTGGTGACTCCTCCGGGTCTGGGAATCACCGGTAATGATTTTGGGTCGGCGCTACGCGCGGTCGTCGAGGGCACGGTGAATCATTGGTACGACAGCACGGTGCCGCCGACGCCTGCTGACGTGCGCGACAAGATGAATGGACGGCGTCCGGACGGCATCCGGGCTCCACTCTGCTACAAAGTGCGACCTCTGAATGGCATTTGGGCGACGCCACCCTATCTGCACAACGGCTCGGTGCCCAGTCTTTACAAGCTGCTGTCGCCGGTGGCGGAACGCCCCAAGACGTTTTGGCTGGGCAATCGCGAGTACGACCCGGTGAATGTGGGCTATCGCACCGATGAACTCTCGGGAGGATTCGAATTCGATGTCACGAAACGCGGCAACGCCAATAGCGGGCACGAATTCAACGATACCCATGGTAAAGAAGGCGTGATTGGCCGCTTCTTGAACCCTGAAGAGCGACTAGCGTTGATTGAGTATCTGAAAACCTTGTGACGATTTGATTTCCGGGACGGGCTCGCAATTTGGAAAAGGATTCCATCTTAGGAGAGTCGCATGCATGGTTCTCGAGTAGCGTCGTTTGCGTATCCAAGTTTGATATTGATCGGAGCCTTGGTGGCGTGCGCCGCGTGGGGCTGCTCGTCGCGCCCCAAGGCCACGGAGACGGGAGGAGGATCGGCTGCTCCGGCGCCTACCCCGGCGAATGCGCCGTTATCGGCCGACGATGTATCTTTACTGTTTCCGGCACCGACGCAAGCCAGCGATTTCGACAGATTAATCGCGGTGCACGACCTGACCTCACCGAACCCGCAGGATGCAACGAAGCGCGATCCGGTCTGGTCCGACGCCGCATTTCAGCAATTTCTTGGGATCGCAGCTAGTCCAGCGGCGCAGGTCGCCGGCACGACCTCGCGGATTGGTTTGCCGGCCGAGGCGCAATCGATCGCCGCCTGGTTTGTCGCGGGCGTTCGCATCGACGCCGGCGCGCCTGGGCTGTCGAACGAAATTCGCGATCAGTTCGGTACCTTGCCGCAGATTCGGCTGATTATCCAGCCAGTGACGAAAAACGTGAAGGGCGCGCCTGTCGTGCACGACATCGCGGGGCATCTGATTTTCAATTTCACGCTGGCGAAGCCGAACGATCCCCCGCAGACCGAGTGTCTGCAACGGCCGCAGCCCGACAACGATGCCTTCAACGCCATCGTCGGCGAGATCGCCGCGTTGCGAACGAAGTTTAGCAACGGCCAGCTTGGAGCAAACAAAGTCACGACCGCTGGCGCTCCTCTGGGCGTTCATCCCGGATTGGCGGACGCGACGACCGCGAATAATCTTCGGCACGAGATCAAATCGTTTCTAGAAAAGCACCTTTCGGATTCGCGTTTGGCGGCCATGGCGATCGCGGGGCTTCCTTCGGGCGCGCCTGCGCCGTGGATATTCCTGTCGATGCTGAGGTTGCCTCCGGGGGTGGTGCCGGCTTTGCCGAATGGCGGATTCGTTCCGGTGCACGGTCCGACGCTGGATGGAGTGCAATTCGCCCAGATGCTGCAACCGGCCGGAAAACTTCCACGTGTCGTTCCATCGCCCCACACCAACAACCTCAACCCGATTACGTGCAGAAACGCCGCGGTGTCGGCTACCAGCGTGCCGGTGGCCAATCGCAGCGGCGTTGCGACGGCGGATGTTTTTGTCAACCCGCCGCCAGCCGGCGACAAGACGAAAACAACTCTCGAGGTGATCGCCGATCCTACGAAAAGCCACTTTTTCAATACCGATTGCATCAGCTGTCACACCGAGACCCGGCGCGCGATGGAACTCCTCAACGTCAAGGCGATTCCAGGTATCGACACCGCCGCGCTGCCCACCGGACCTTGGGACATTCGAAATTTCGGCTGGGCGCCGGGGCCGAAAGGACAGTTCCATGCGACGGTGACTCGCCGTGCCGCCGCCGAAACCGAGGCGGTCGTGGCGTTTATCAATTCGCAGGTGTTGGCCAAATCCGCGCCCGCGAATCAATAATCGTAACCCTACCCTACGGTTGACTTGGGCGCGTACGCTGAGATCCTTCGGTACCCTTGGCGGGTAGCCTCAGCAATACAACAGCTTGGCGACAAGACGCGAACCCACTGTCCAGCCGCGATGCCTTGATCGCGGGTGATCCTGGAGTCGACGCGAGCAACTTCGTCCCACGCGATCAGGACACTCAGAAGGTGGACCTACAGCAGCTTGCGCATGGTTTGGGCGATCGTGCGGACCGCTTCGCGCTCCCGCTCGGAAAGCGTGGTAGCGGGAGGCGTGATAGACGGCATGCCAGAGGAGGCCGTGTCCCCGGCGGCTCGGCTCGCCTGGGCGGTAAAGTAGGTCCGGCCCGCCGCGACCGCCGATACCGCTTCGACCAAGTCGCGGTCGGCGTCGGACTTCGTCACGTAGCCGCGGGCGCCCGCCTTGATGATCTCGCGAACCAATGGCTGGGAAAAATGGAGCGTCAGAATCACGACTCCGGTATCGGGCAAGCGACTCTTGATCGCTCGCAAGGCGTCCAGTCCACTCATGCCGGGCATGCTCAAATCCATCACCACCACGTCTGGCCGGAGTTGATTGGCCAGCGCGAGAGCCTCTTCCCCTGATTTGGCCTCGCCGCAGACGTTCCAGCCCTCTTGGCCGTTCAGGATTGCTTTCAGGCCTTGCCGCACTACAGCATGATCATCGGTTACCAGGATTCGAATAGGTGCTTCTTGGGAGAGCGCGGTCATTCGGAGGGCTCAAGTCATCGAGCATCCGCAACTTAGCCCACGTCCCCTGCGTCCGCCATAGGGTGAAACTCGTATTCGTGCCTACCAAACGGTTTCGACGAGGGGAGATGCAAAAGGGGTACTTCTAGGCACAACAGTACCGT
>Ga0137403_10001722_pt1 | contig 27333 bp, 12 predicted proteins | sample CZOMad2_1_16fung_FD_122057 | JGI IMG/M metagenome (GOLD analysis project Ga0137403, IMG submission 122057) | Vadose zone soil fungal communities from Angelo Coast Range Reserve, California, USA - CZOMad2_1_16fungal (Hybrid Assembly) | ecosystem: Environmental > Terrestrial > Soil > Vadose zone... | reverse complement strand
TTTATCATCGTCGGACTGTTTCGTTTCTTCAATGGCGCCGGATTAGGCGGACTATGGCTAACATTCATTGGTTGGGTTCTTTTGGATGCCGCACGTTCAAGCTATGCGCAATTTGAAACAATCGAGCGGCTGCGCGGTGTTCGCGTCCGCGACGTTATGGCGAGTGACTGGCCAACCATTAATGACGACATCAGTCTGCAGACTTTCGTCGATGATCATTTGCTGCGATCAGCAAAGCGATGTTTCGTCGTGGAAGAAGACGGTCGTGTTGTGGGAATCATCACTCCGCACGAAGTAAAAGATGTGAATCGACAGGAATGGCCGCAGCTATCGGTTCATGATGCGATGCTTCCGTTAACGAAACTCCACGCCGTCAAACCTGCGACGAGTGTAACTGAGGCGCTGGAGACTATGGGACGCGAAGATATCAATCAATTGCCCGTGATGAGTAACAATCATCTCGACGGAATTATTTCTCGCAGCCATATCATGCGGTTGTTGCAGACGCGGGTCGAACTCCAGACATAGCTTCCCCAGTGAACAGTTTGTAATGAAACCCAACATTTCGCGCTATTCAGCTACGGGGTTTGCTCAGTAATCCAAACGGCATCGGGATTGCTCAGTTCGATAAAGTCTTGTTAACCATTTAGTTGGATCGAGGGTAGCAATGAGGCAACGAGTGCTATTAGGATTCTTCTTACTGGTGGCTGTGGGCGCGCTTAGTTGTGCCAATCCGGATAGTACGAAATTCTCTTCGGCAGCGGCACTGGGCGGCCTCACCGAAGTGGAACTTGGCCGGCTAGCGGTCCAGCGTGGCTCAAATCCCGCAGTCAAAAGTTTCGGTCAGCGGATGATCGAGGATCATTCGCGCGCCAACGACGAACTCAAGTCGATCGCAAGTAAGAAGAGCATTACTCTGCCCACAGACATGAATTCTGATCAGAAAGCTATGATGGACAAACTGTCGAAGCTTTCAGGCGCTGACTTTGACAAGGAGTACATGTCCGACATGGTCAAAGATCACGAGGCCGACGCCAAAGAATTCGAGAACCAGGCGAACAAGGGCACCGATGCCGACATCAAGGCATTCGCAGCTAAGACGCTGCCGATGATTCAACGCCATTTGCAGATGGCCCGCGATGTTGGGAATCAAGTGGCCACAAAATAGGCACAGATGTTCGACTGAAATAAAACCGAGATGAATGACAACCAATCCGTTCACGAACCACCCCCACGCCGTTCAGCGCAAGCCGTGGCCCATGCGTGTGACTCAGCTGAGACACGGCGCGGGCAACTGGATGCTGCGGCAGACGAGGCGGACGGTCTGTTCGCTGTCCCGGCGATCGAGTTTCGCCACATCGATTTTTCCTACGACGACCACAAGGTTCTTGACGATCTCAGCTTTCAGGTTGGAAAGGGCGAGGTCAAGATCATTCTGAGCGGCTCAGGTGGAGGGAAGTCCACAATCCTAAGACTGATTTTGGGATTGGTGAAACCGGACGCCGGTCAGATCTTTATCGATGGCGAGGAAATTACCGGGCGGGACGAGGCTGAACTGCAGGAGTCGCGCGACAAAATTGGAATGGTTTTTCAGGAAGGCGCGCTTTTCGATTCACTGACGGTCTATGAAAACGTTGCTTATCGCCTCGAGGATCGCGGCACACCCGAAGAAGAAATAGAGAACGAGGTACGTTCTCTTTTGCAATTCGTTAAGCTCGATAAGGAAATGGATAGACTGCCCAGTGAATTGTCCGGCGGTATGCGAAAACGAGTAAGTGTGGCTCGTGCGCTCGTTGGGAATCCAAGCATTGTTCTATTCGACGAGCCTACGGTTGCTCTTGACCCTCCCACATCCGGCACGATCTGTGACTTGATTATCGAACTGCGAGATTTGGAAAGCGTGTCTTCGATTGTCGTGACGCATGAAATGGACGTGGTCAAATATCTCACCTCGGAATATCTCAGTGTAGGCGAAAAAGGTGATATCCAATTTAAGGACGAAGGTGAAAAGCTTGGTCCTACAAACACTATGATCTTAATGCTGAGGGATGGACGAGAGATTTTCTCGGGCACGAGCAAAGAACTGATTGAGTCGGACGATTCTTACATCCACGAATTCATTCGTGGCACTGAGTTACTACCAGAAATCGAATGAAAGCGAGGCGCGGTCCGGAAAATGCCAGGGTTGGCAAGTCTCCAAGGACCTTCGCCTCGCTCCATCCGGGCTCGGCCTTTTCAGACGAGTCTGGGCTCATAAAAAATTTTATTTGTTCTACGGCGCTTGTCGTTTGCGCTTAGCAGTACTTTCCGCGAGGCTCGCTACTCTAGCGACTAATTCGCTTAGCACCACCGGCTTCGCCATATGCGTTTCATAGCCCGCCTCGAGAGCACGTTCGGCGTCCTCAGTACCGGCATAACCAGTAACAGCTAAGGCAGGGATGCGCCCACCTCGTTCAGGCTCACGCGCTCTCACTTTCCTCATTAGCTCATAGCCGTCTTCGCCCGGCATGCCAATGTCTGACACCAGCACATCGGGCTGCCACTGGCTCAGAATTTTCAGCGCTGCGCGGACGTTGGCAGCTGCTCTCACCTCGGCGCCGCGTTGCCTGAGAGCAAAGGTTAACAACTCGCGCGTATCCGGTTCGTCATCCACCAGCAGCACCGCTAGTCCTTTCAAAGCCTGAGAGGATGAAATTTGGTCTGCTAAAAGCTCCCCACTTGTTACTCGCCTGGTTTCGACTGCATCTTTTCGCCCTTCAAGCGACGGCAGTATGACCGTGAAGCTTGCTCCTTGCCCCACGCCATCGCTGGCGGCTCGAACCGATCCGCCATGCGCATCAACCAAATGGCGTACGATGGCCAGGCCCAAACCAAGACCGCTGTACTCCCGCGTACTTGCGCTATCCGCCTGACGAAAACGATCAAAGATGTACGGGAGGAAGTCTGAACTGATACCTTTGCCAGTATCCGTGATCCTAATGACGAGGCCGGTATCCTCACGCTTCAAACCGACTTCGACCAGCCCGTTATTGGACGTGTACTTGACAGCATTCGTGAGCAGGTTCGAAACGATCTGTTGCAGTCGCGCGGCATCGCCCCACACCATACCGGCCAGAGGATCGACCTGCAGCCGCAATTCAATGCTCTTGGCCTCAGCGGCCGGACGGACGGAATCTACCGCCGCTTCCATGACCGGAGCTAACTCGACCACGCTGGACTCAAAACGCAGTTGACCGGAGATGATGCGTGAGACATCGAGCAAATCAGAAATGAGTTGGGTTTGCGCTTTGGCATTACGCGCAATCGTCTTCAAGCCCCGTGAAGCAGTCTCTTCGTCCACCTGGCCGCGCACCAATATCTCCGTCCATCCCATGATGGCGTTAAGGGGCGTGCGCAACTCATGTGAGATGGTGGCCAGAAACTCATCTTTGACGCGGTTGGCCGTTTCCGCTTCGTGTCGAGCTTGGTGTTCCCGAGCGAGCAGGTCTTCTCGCTCTTCATCAGCCCGCTTTAACTCGGTAATGTCGGTATTAGAACCAATCCACTCGCGCACCGACCCGTCGGAATTCAAGACCGGCACGACGCGCACCATAGTCCAGCGCCAATCGCCGCTCGAATGGCGAACGCGGCATTCCATTTCCATGGGAGTTCGTTCGGCGAGGGTTCGCCGCCACTGTTTCGAAACGCGCTCGCGGTCTTCGGGATGCAATGCGTCAAGCCAGCCGAATCCCTTCCATTGCTCGTAGGTCTGGCCGGTGAACTCCCGCCATGAAGGCGAGTCTTCCAAGCCTGCGCCGCCGGCATCGGTAGTCCACACAATTTGGGCGGAGGCTTTAACCAGCGCCTCGTAACGAGCCTCACTTTCCCGCAATTCCTGTGTCTGCTTACTCTCAGTAATGTCCTCTATGGCCAGCAGGATCAACTGCGACCGGCCGCCTTTCAGTTCCAGACGGCGAGCATTTAAGAGCATTGTCCTGTGGCCGATTTGGTCGAACTCGTGCTCGACTTCGAAGTCCTGAAACTGGTTGTTCTGCGGCAGGAGGTCTTCGAGCAGTCGTCGCAGAGCAGGAATATTCCATTGGCTGTTGCCCAGATCATAAATGAATTTATTCTCGGTCTGTTCCGGTGTGACTTGGAATTTCTGGTAGAAAGCCTGGTTCGCGGTGCGCACCTGGAGTCTCTCATCAAGGACAATGAGTGGTTCACGAATCGTCTCGACGATCGCCTGGCTGTAATTCTTGAGATCGTCAATATCAACCAGGACCACCACCGCCCCGTCAATCTTATTGAGGGACCTGTAAGGCCGGACCTGCATCAGGTACCAGTGCCCATTCCTGTCCTGCACTTCACGCTCTCTGACGCTGACGGTATCGATGACTTCAACGATCAATTCTTCCAGATCGGGGACATTGATATTTCGCTGAAAGTCGCTGACGGGCCGACCCACATCAGTCGCGATCAAGCTCAGAACCTTTTCCGCTTGCGGAGTGAAGCGCCGAATGCGTAGATCGCGGCCCAGCATCAGAATGGGAAGATTGACGGTGCCGAATAGGTTGCTTAGATCGTCGTTAAGCGTAGCCAACTCCTGATTGCGGTTGTGCAGCTCATCGTTGAGCGTGGTCAGTTCTTCGTTACCGGACTCAAGTTCTTCTTTCGCGGTTTCCAATTCTTCGTTGATGCTCTGTAACTCTTCGTTGGACGATTGGATCTCTTCATTGGCGGATTGTAATTCTTCATTGGTCGCTTCATGCTGCTCGATGAGCGATTGCATGTATTCCCTTGTGACCGACAACTCTTCCTGCAAACGTGCTGCTTGAACGATCTCCGTCTGCTGCTTATCCGTTCCTTTCCCGCTGGGAGCCTCAGCTTTCTGCCTACCGGCGAGTCGCTTATGGCGATTAATTTCCGCGACCGGCTCGAACAGAACCAGAAAGCACCGTTCAGTCGCAGTGAGATCCTTGATCGGAATCACCTCCAAAGTAATCTCACGAGAGTCGCCGTTATAGTTGACTCGCACATCTTCTTTTCTGATCGTCAGGTCGTCCTTCTTCGCTTTCTGAATCGCGGCGCGTAGCGGCAGCATCAAGCCCTCGCGCGCCATCTTCAACAAATTGAGCGTGGCCTTTCCCACCGGCGGCTCAAGATAGGCTCCGGTCGAGCCGCGAAACTGCAGTATCTCCATCTCAGCATTGATAACAACTCCCGCCGGAGAAAAGCGCATAAGAAGAATGCGGTCAGCTTCCTTTTGCGCGTCGTGCTCAGTGCGAAGCTGCTCGTTCAGGTAGTTCGTTTTCTGGCCCGGGCCTTTACGTGCGGCGCTGGCCGGCGCGGAATGGAACTGTACACGGGCCGATGCCGGCTTCTTATGATAGAAGCGGTGCTTTCGATCTTCCGGCGCAAACAAATCCGAGGATGAGCCGGGCGTTTCCGAACTACCGAGCCATAACACGCCAGTCGGCTTGAGGGCGTAATGAAGAATAGGCAGTACATGCTTCTGCAAGACCGGCTCGAGATAGATCAGCAGATTACGGCAACTGATTAAATCCAACCGCGAGAAGGGCGGGTCGGAAATGACGTTCTGTCGCGCGAACACCACCATGTCGCGGAGTGGCTTACTAATACGGTAACCACCGTCCGCTTCCGTGAAAAATCGCCGCAAGCGCTCCGGTGATACATCCTGAGTAATATCTCGTGGATAAAGTCCCGCGCGCGCCTTCTCGATGCCACGGTCGCTCAGATCCGTAGCGAAAATCTGTACCGGCAAATGCTCCGCCTGGTCTGCCGCAAACTCTGCGAAGGACATGGCTATCGAATAAGCTTCCTCTCCCGTCGAACAACCCAGCGTCCAAATTCTGATCGGTTCATCCGACGTATGTTGCTCGGCGATCTGTGGAAAGATTTTTTCTTTCAAGACCGCGAAAGTCTCAGGGTTGCGAAAGAAACTGGTCACGTTGATGAGGATGTCCTGATACAACGCCTCCACCTCCGCCGCGTTCTCACGCATGAATTTGGCGTAGGCCTCCGGGCTCTCCGACTTATTCAAAACCATCCGGCGGGTGATACGGCGGTTCAGCGTATTGGCTTTGTAGTCGGTGAAGTCAACGCCTTTAGACTTCTGCAGCAACGTCAATATTTTGCGGAAACCATTGCGACCTGCAGAGGCTTCCTCTTCCGCGGATTTGGAAGGAATAGGATTAACAAAAGGGTGACGGCTAATCCGAGCCAGCTCTTTGGCAATCCCTTCCGGCGTTAGAACGAAATCGACGTGGCCGGCCGCCGTGGCGCTGCGCGGCATGCCGTCATACTTCGCCGACTTCGCATCCTGCGCGAACGTGATCCCACCCTCGGACTTAATGGCCTCCAATCCAAGCGTGCCGTCTGAATCAGTGCCCGAGAGGATCACGCCGATAGCGCGGTGAGTTTGATCTTCGGCCAACGTGCGCAAGAAATAATCTATCGGATGCCGTCCCGCGCGCCCCTCCTCGCGAGGCTGCAGATGCAATATGCCTTCCGCAATCGCCATGCTGGTATTGGGCGGCAGGACATAAACGTTATTAGGTTCGACCCTCATTCCGTCACTGACTTCAGTGACCGGAAGTTTTGTTCTGCGCGCCAGCAATTCCGTCAGAATACTTTTGTGGGTCGGGTCGAGGTGCGATACAAGTACGAAAGCCATTCCGGTATCTGTGGGGAGATGCTCAAGCAATTGCCTGAACGCTTCGAGTCCGCCGGCTGATGCTCCGATGCCAACCACGGGAAAAGAATTGTTCACATCGGACAGGGGATGCTTACCTTCAACGCTTCTTAAAGTCGAAGGCTTCCTGGTTTCTTTCCTGGTAGATGACTTCGGCCGAGCAGAGTTTTTGGAAGCGGCCTTTTTGCTTACCGACCGATCTGCTGAACGTGGCCCTGCTTTGGCGCCTCTGCGCTTAGACTTTGTAGCAGGAGACGCTGGTTTCTTTCGATTCATGAGTGCAGCCTCGCGTGCTGAACCGGGTCGGGTTTCCGGTCAATATTAATTTTTGAAGCCTCATACTACTACCGCCGTATCCATCTTGCTAGCCACATAGGGCTTGCCCCCGCGAATTGCAACCGAATTGCCAGCATGCGCATCTGAGCCTCCGTTATTCCTTCTCTCGCGCATCAACGGTGATGCGCCCGCGCTCATGAAAAGCCGGCGTTTGGATGACTCGAGAGCAGGCTATTTTCAACTCGTAGAAGTCGCTCAAATTTTGGGCATCCGAACGCTCGTTTCTTCGCTCGGTTCCGTTTCGTCGAAGCATACCTGGTTCTAAAGCTTCTCTTTTTACTCCTGCTACAGGAGAGGTAATATAAATATGTCTACGAAACTTTATGTCGGCAATCTCTCGTTCCAAACTTCGAACGAGGAGTTGCAGGAATTGTTCTCGCAAGCGGGAACAGTCGAATCAGCAACCATTATTGAAGACCGCGAAACTGGTCGCTCACGAGGCTTTGGCTTTGTGGGAATGGCTTCGAAGGAAGCCGGCGAAGCAGCCATCGCGCAGTTCAATGGCAAGGAAGTCAACGGCCGGAATCTGAACGTGAATGAAGCGAAACCGCGCGAGAATCGCAGCTTCGGAGCCAACCGCAATGGTAGCAACCGCAGCTTCGGCGCTGACGCCGGTCGTAAAACACGCGACGATTTTGGCGGGGAACGCACGCCTCGCTGGTGGTTGAATCAGTGAAGCAACTGATGCCCCCGGCACGGCGTTTACGCAGTGCCGGGGGCATAAATATTGTCGATAGACTCAACTGTGATACAGACGAAAACGTGCGACGAATAGGGGTTCCTGCAAGCTATGGAATCTATTGAGGTTTTGGAGGCGGCGATCGGAATCGAACCGATGAATAAAGGTTTTGTAGTCTTGGCGAAGGTGTTTGCGCCAGTTCGGACTTGTTTTCTTCTGTCCGTTTTCATTAGCGTTTTCGGCATTTCGAGTTCGCGTATGATCGCCTAAATTCGGGTCTATCTCGACTGGTAGTGATACAAGAGTGACACAAGAAAGCCGCCGCACACGATCGACATCATTGGCGCTCCGGCGCTAGTGTCGCCGATCATTGCACCCGGTCGATAGCGGCGGCAAATCAAATCGAGCATGTCAGTGCCGCCGAGCAAGCAAGCAAGCAAGCAAGCAAGCAAGCAAGCAATATCCAATTGGTCGCCGCCCGAAAAGAAAATTCCGGTAGCACGCTCGAATCAAATTCGATCCTTGCTTTGAAGTGGTGTCTTCGCGCAGTGAAATATCGAAGCTCTTCAATAAAAGATGTTCTGGTGGAGGAGAGGGAACTTGAACCCGCCACCTCTGCATTGCGAATTAGAAAACTGGCAAAACGCTAAGTATTTGCTTGTTCGAAAGTTGCAGCTACCAAGACAAATCAAGGGTCTTTACGTTCTTTCCCATTCTTTACCATCGCGTACACATTGCGTCCTGTTTTTTTGGTCACGTTGGTCTGTTGGGAATTGCCCAAATGGACTAACAGACTGCCTCACCTCGGAAGGTTTATTTTGAGTCCATCCCTGGAAGACGGGAGATTGTCGTAATCTTAGCGTCATCCGCAAAAATGTGCCGTCAGTTGGGCTTGACTGAAACTACAGCGCCGCGCCGATTACCAAAGCCTGATTGCTCCAATCGGTAATCAGCGAATCTGGACTGTGAAACTGATCGTTCCCGAGTTGTTGGGTGAAGTCTGACTCAGACTCCCGGTCAGAGACCAACGAACATTGGTGATGACTCGATCGTAATTCGCGGGTGCGCCACCAGCACCGCTGGCCGGAGTGTATGTCCACGTTGCACCGCTGTCGTTGGAGTAGCTGACAGCTACTGACAGTCCGGTAGTGCCGAGCGAGTTTGTCACCGAAGTGATCTTGAAGTCGGTATTGGCAGGCACAGAATCAGTGATAAACATGTTCGAGGCAGCTGAACCTCCAGTATTGCTGAAGACGATTGAATAGAGTAGGTCCGCGCCGGGCATCTGAGCTCCACCGGGGCTGACCGATTTGACGAGGGTCACGTTGGGCGGACAATACTCGCCGTAACCGAAGACGGTCACATCAACTTCGCCAAGCCGTATTCCCAGCAATTCAAGTAACGGATCGACTAGTCCGGTCAAGACGGAGTTGAGTGCCGGAGTTATTGCGCCGCTTACGATCGTCTTAAGCGTCGGGAGGATGATCGAATCCAGAGCTCCCAAACTCGGACTTAGGCGTAGGCTCAGATTCGTGACCAGAGAATCGACCAGATTAGAAGCAAAGGCAGCGCTGGTGCTTGCAGTTTGCGTTTGGGGATAGGGGCCAGCAAAGAAGAGGCTGCTAGTGAACGGTGCTTGCCCGCGCGCATAGCTCTTCGCCTGAATGTTGACCGTCGTCGCATTGACCGAAAGCGTTCCGATCGTGCTGTAGTCGAGGTCAGTCGAAGCATCGATCACGTGAGTGCGGTTGAAGAAGACGCTGTCGCTGATTGTGCCCAGATAGATATCTGCTACGCCGGGCGTTGCCTGGACAGTCACGGCATGACTAACTGCATCGACGCCGGCAATTATTCCCTCGGCGCGCGCGACCTCGACATAAAGTTGAACTTGGGCAATCGTCACGCTCGCTCCGGTAATCGTCGGCGGCGCATTCAGGGCGGAAGCATTGGGCTGAAGATCAACCAAATCGACGTTTAGCTTTACACGGACCGCTCCGGTGTGAAATTGAGTGCCCACGCCACCGCAAACATAAGTCGGCGGCTCGATGATTTGGGCATAGAGCTGCACGGAGTTGATTACGCTGCCGAGTCCGATTGCACTGCCTGAAATCGTAACCGGGCTGGGCGTAGTCAGAACGTTGCGGTAGTTGTAGAGTTGAATTGCTCCCGTGACTAAATCCAAAGCATTAATTTTCACACTCGATAGCGCGCCATTTGGCAAAGAAACCGAGAGAAGATCTCCAAGCTTAATCGTGCCGCTGAGGCCGGCAACCTGCGGCTTTAAAGAGTTGAGAGCGTTGACTAGCGCGATGTTTCCGTCTGCTTGGGCGGCGACTGCCATTGCCGAGACGAGTTGGGCCAGAGTGGCATTGGCGCTGAGCGCTTGTGAAGGACTGGAGACTCCGACCTGTGTTTGCAGCGCGTTGAGATAGCTCGCGAGATTCACATCTCCCTGAGCAATCGCGTTCCAATCTGCGACTGTGAGATTGACGCTCGTGCCCAACATATCGCCGAGCAGAGCGTTCAGCAGAACGCTGCGGCTGGAGTTAACGCTGGCTAGTCGTGGCCCGGCTCCGACGCACGGTCCACCAGAACAAGCGGCCTGCGCGGTTTCGGGCAGCATGATGAATGATCCTAGAACCAGAAGTAGCGGTAAGAAGAAGGCGCTTAGCCGGATCGACTTCATTTCTTGGCACCCCCTTGGTCTACCGATTCTGGCAAGTCGTTATTCGACGTGCCGAAGAGATCGAATATGCGCGAGAGCTTCGAGGAGACGGTGAAGTAGAAGCCGCGCCGATTTCCTGGCAGCGAATCGCGATTCGCATCGTGCGAACCCGTAAGGTTATAGCCGGCAGCCACGCGAAGTTCGGGCAGGACCCAGAAGCCCAGCTCCGAACCAATCGAGCTACGACGTGTTCCGCTCGCCGGTTGGGCCAGCCAGCGTTGCTCGATGGCCGCGTCAAAGTACTTACCCAGCTTTTGCTGCGCTCTTCCCTGGAAGAGATAAGTCAGTGTCGACACCCGCGCGAGATCAGGGCGTGAGTTGTCTCCGAATTTCAGCGCAAAGCGGCCGTACAATTCAAGACCCTTACTTACTTCGTACAATCCATCGGACGAAAGTGTATCGGCGCGATCTCGGTTTGCACTCACTTGCTTATCACTCGCTTGAACAAATGACCGGCGCGTGTAGCTGAAGAGCAAAGCGTAACGGTCTGTCTGTTTTGGACGAACAGCGACAGCCAACGTGCCATCTAACGACGAGTTTCTCGACTGACTGAAAACGGATTGGGCACGTTGAAAGCGTCCGAGTGCCGTGATGTTATCGTTCAGTCGTCCAGCGGCCCCGAGAGTAAACACGCTGCCAAAGCGACCGTTCTGATTACGCAGCTCAAAGCGACCTGAAGAGCGAAAGCTTTCACTTGGTTGCCAAGAGAAGCCAATGCCGCCACTGGTAAAGCCTTTGCCTGCACCCGCGATGTGCATGCCGTGCTCAAATCCGAAATCAAGCGACAGTTGCTTTGACAACGGCAGACGGTTCTGCAGACCAATGACCGCGAAACTATCTGTTCCGTTGATGCCGTTCTCTAACTGATAACGGCCGATCAGGTTTGTGTTACGACCCAGGCGAGTCTCGATTCCGATTTGCGTTTCGCGGGTTGACGACGAACCGACAAAGGCCGTCGCGCTGGTATCGCTAATCGGAACGATGGGCGCGGAGGCGAGCCTCTGCGCAAAGAATACTTTTGCCATCTTATTGATCTGATAACTTGCGCCGAGAGTTGTTTGATTCGGATAAGTCGGATCGGCTTCGCCAAGGTTCTGCTCGCGCTTGACCGAAAATTGAAGTTTGTCAGTTGCTTGCCAATCCGCGCCGACGGTGAACAGTTTTGATTGAATCTCGCGACTGCTCTTCGCGTCAGAGAATCGGCGAAAGTCAAAACCGAAACTCGCGCGCAGGTGCTCACTGATGGTTTGGGTCCAGAGAGCGGAAGCGGTAAGACGGCGGTTATCTACGTTTTCTGTTTCATTGCGCTCGTGAGTCACGCCAAATTTCAGCAGCGAATTCTTGCGGGGCTTGAGATCGATGGTGGCGGTGATGCGTTGCAGACCGGGTGTGACTGTCGAGCCGAAGGGATTTACGAACCGCGCGTCAGAGCGCGCAAAGCTCGCATGTACCACTGCTTCGCAGACTTTCAGTGGCTGCTCTAACTCGATGCGAGTGGCATTGCCGTTGTGCTCTTCGTCTGGGCTTGAGCCGCTGACGTTGCCGCCGAAAGCTACGCGACCGTGACTGGTGGCCCATTCAAAAGTCAGACGCCCATTGCGTGGGAGTCGCTTTTCGGCATCAATGCCGCCGAGGAAGAAAGAGCCGAACTGCGCTTGACGCTGATCGATGAAAGACATTCCAAGGCGCAGTCCCAAATTCACAAAGCGCTTGCTTGCCCGTGCGGTGTAGACCGCCGAAGACATATCGCTTACGCGATATTCGTACGTGGCGACGATCTGAATGAGATTGAAATTGTGATCGAAACTCGAGATCGGCCGCAGGAAAAAGACAGCGCCGGTATTCGTGTCGAGATTGTAATCAACCGAGCGGACCAACATCTCGTGCGAGATGACGATATCAGGATTGCGTCGGTCGCGGACTTCGATAGCGATTGATTCCGAACCGGGCATGATGTCAAAACGGGGTAGCCGCACCAGCCCAATTTGATCGCCCCCAAAGACGTCGCGCGCGAAGGCCGTGTCTGGCCGCGCTCCTGTGACCGTAACTTGATCGCCGTGCGAGTTTTCAAGATGGAGCTTTACGCCGGTTAGCTTCCGGCTATAACCAAGCAGGGCCGATTCGCCAAGGTCGGCTTCCATGTCGCCAAACGTCGCGAATGAGCGCTTGTGATCTAACCTAACGTAGAGTTTTGAGTTAGACTGCGCGTCCTCGTAACGAACCGACGAATCACCAAATAAGGGATAAGTTCTGCTGACCGGATCGAGCTGGAAGAAACGATCGCGGCCTGTGGTCCGGTTCAGCGGGCGCTGCGAATCGTAGGCGAGCGTAAGGAGACTGTTCGCGAACGTCTTGCCCTTATAGAAGAATTCGACATGGCCGCGCGCAGCCCGATTGTCGCCGCGCAATTCCATCTCGGGAGCGGCGCGGCCCACGGACATTTCGGCGAGGCCCACCAGGATCGCAGGACGAATATCAGCCGTCACGCGGACTTCCGTATTCGTCTCAACGGAGCCCGTACTCGCCCGCAGCTTTATGATCCCCGGAGTGTTGCCCGAAGTTAGCTTGACTACGGTCTCACCGTTTTCCAGCGAGACAATCTGTTGGGGTGAGCTTGTCTCGCCTCTCTGCAGCGAGCCGCCAGATGATTCAATTGCTACTTGCCCGTCGTTTGCTGGATGACCCCACGCGTCAAATGCGCGAAGGCGTAGCATCGTTGCATCACGACCGCCGGCGCGGATTTCGCTTTTCTCAGAGACGATCTCCAAACGCTTCGCTGGTCCGCGACCCAATGCAGTTAGCTCGACGGAGCGACCGGCAGATCCGTCAGGACGGATTGCCGTCACCTTCACCCTATTGGGGCCAGGCCGAAGATTGATGCCGACGAAGCGAAATGCTTCAGTCCTGATCTGATGATTGTGTCGTCGCGTGCCGATGCTGTTGTCGCTGATGCGCAGACCATTTACTTCGAGAGCGACCTGCCAGCCTTCGGCGACCAGCGCTTCAACCTCTAAAGCGGGAGTCATGATCACTTGGTCGGGCGACGGCGAAATGATGCGAACATCGCCGGGTGCAACCGTCATTTCGGGTGATTCACCGGAAGCGTTAATCGTTTCCGTTCTGGTGGAGATGACCGGAAGCGAAGATTTCAAGTTAGAACTTGGTGGTGGCGAATCTGCCGGTGTGGTTGCTGATGCGTTTACGAATTCACTCTTCTGAGGCAGCGCTTTTTGTTCATTGTCCGAGTGCTTTGCTTTGCTCGTGTTTCTTAGGGCGAAATCCTGGCGCAACAGTGCTCCGCCACCCAGGGGCGTACGCAGCAATCTCGCCCAACCCTGATCTGATCGCCGTCCGTCATAGCTCAATACAAAACCTGACGGCAGCGTCGTAGGATCGAGTGCGATCACGACCGCGCCGTCTTCGACAGAAGGGAAGTTGTACATTCCCGCGCTGTCGGTTATGACCGACTGGCCTTTGTCCAGATATATCCTGACGCTGGGCATCGGTTTATCACCTTTGTCGAATCGTCCATTGCCGTTTACGTCTTCGAACACTCGACCGATAATCAGTTGTTGAGTGGAAAATACGCCGTGGCTGACGATGACTCCGACACGGGCGGGCGCCGTCGCGATATGTTCGCCTGATGGAAATGCACCTTCGGCGACGGCGGAATTCACTTGCTCGCCATCTCGCGCATTCGCGCCCACGCGGACTCGATAGGCAATTGACAAGCGCTCGCCCGGACCAACGTCGCCGACGCGAAAGACTAAATCACTTCCAGAAACTTGTGGTTCGACTGTTTGTTTGCTGGATGATTCGATTAAGCCTGTGCCGGTTGCGTAGCGGAAAGATTCAGGCAAACGATCTCTGACGATGACGTTGCTGACGGTCTCGCTCGTCGCGTTGTGAACCTCGATGTGATAAGAGACAACGTCGCCGACATCCACATTGCGTCGATCGGCGGACTTTTGAATTTCCAGAGTCGTGCTCTCAAACATCGGCACGTTGAGCGCCAGCGCCGCGACGTTGTCGATCGAAACGGCCTGATTAGTAAGAGCGAAGCCACCGCTGCGAGCAATCGACTGTCCATCGAGAGCGTTAATAGTCGCGGTGTAAATGCCCGATGTTGTTGGAGACAGACTTACTTCAATCAGTCGCGCGCGATAACCGGGAGCAGTCACGATCAGGAAATAATGGGCTCGCGAGCTAAGTGTTCCGAACTGCTCCGGCGTCAACGCAAAACTGAATCGTCCGTCAGAAGTTGTGGCATAAGGATCGTCGTTAGCCGTATTCGGCGCATAACCCAGGCCGGCCGGCAATGTCAGCGGACTCGTGCCTCCCTGATCGTTAGCCAGCATGACTCGCGCTCCGGCAATCAGAACCGTGCCGCCGCTTCGTCCTGCATAGACTCTGCCAAAAGGATCGACCACCGCGACAGCGGAGGAAGTGCTGGCGGTCTCGGCGTTATCGCCGCTGATGCTTGCGGTATTGACGATGCCCGCGCCCGCAGGAACCGCGCCGGTAACATGCGCGCGAAATGAGATCTGTACCAACTCGCCCGGACCAACCTGATCGAGCTTCACCTTAATACTCTGCCCGCTGACTTCACCGGGATCGGCGTCTGCCTGATCGGTTAACTGCCGGTCACCAAGATGAAGCGAGTTGGGTTCATAAAGCAGTGATGCCGGCATATCGTCAGCGACCGTGACATGACGCGCGGCGACCGCTCCGCTATTACGAAATGTGATTGTGTATGAAAGGGATTGTCCTGACCCGGTTACTTTGGTTTGCTGCCCGTCAACCATCTTCCGTGGCTGGAGCGCGGGATTATCTGGGGACGTAAATCGCGGTCGATTGCCGACGGCAATAATGATTGTTCCGTCATCTTGCGCCGTGCCGCTTGCCGAATTGTCCAATTGAGAGCGCGCCGTGAGGTTAATTGTTAGATTCGTTTCCGGCGTGCTGGCACCAGTATCGACTACCGCGATGACGCCAAGGCACTCGCCTCTTGTCAGAGTCGGGGTAACGGTCGAACCAATCGTTATTGGAGTGTCGCCTTCGGTCAGAGTGCCGCTGCCATCAATATCGAAGTGAAGACTGATAAGCGTCGCGGGTGCGGTAATGTCGACTCGTGGAATTGCGAAGCTGTCAGGGCCGTTGCCGATGTTGCACACGCGGAACAGCTTTGTGACTCGCTCGTTTGGAGCTGTGTTCGTTGAGGGACCTGTTTCATCCGGAGTTACTTTGACGGCAGAGATGGCCTTGACCGTTGCGATCGTCGTGACTGATGTTCCCGAGACTTTCCCATCTTCGCCTTCATAAGCTCCATTCGCCCGATTCGTTACGGCGGTGCCTGCCTCTGAAGGGGTGTCCGAGGTTTGTGCCAGCGTCGCAACCGCCAAGAGGAAGAACGAAGCGAGCAACAGAAAAGCCGTTGTCGGGCGCTTATTTTGAAGAAGCCTGCTCATCTTGATGACATCAGTCTTTGAAGAATGTTCGGAGTCCCGTGGGGACAAAATGTTTATAGACTCTCGAGGAAGAAATTTACTTCGCTCCGTAGGTGCGCAATGAACTCGGTTCAATGGTGGAAACATGTCGCTCCTACGGAGCTGGGTTTGAACCTTCCGTGCTGCGCTATAAACATCGCGCTCCTACGGAGCAAAGCTTTGGGTCACTTGATTCGGCGACGGAACTTGAAGATGCCGGATTGACCCGGTCCGAGCGTAGCTATCGTATCGGTGAGCAAGACTGAACCGGCGATGTCTCCGACGATGACGCCGCTGTGAGTGTCGGAAGCTCCGACTACATGATCTGTCGTGGTGCCCCATGTGCTTGGGGCCAGGCTTCCGTTCTCAGTAATGACGATATTGTTGGCAGTCAGAACGTGGTTGCCGGAGCCGCCGGAACCGGACACGTTCGTATAAGTGATCGTGTATTCGATCTCCGCTCCAGGTACAGCGTCAGTCGCGCTGCCCACACCCGTCGAATTGATCACCGTGGCTGTCTTATCAAAGCGAACAAACCCGGTGTAGAGGCGATTGATGGTGTCATTCGCAGCATTCGGTGTATTGGTCGAAGTAGCGCGCACCACGACATCAAAAGCAGTTAAGACACTGACTCCCGCAGGTGCGGTTACTCTTGTCAGGAAGTTTGCGGAAGCGCCAAACGCGACCGGCAAACTAATGCTGCCATTGCCCGGTTGGACCGTGGTGTAAGTGAGACCGCCGTCGGTGCTGATCTCGACGGTGAAGCCGGCAGGAACGGTGGGAACGGTAAGAGCAAACGTGTCGTTCGCGTTGCCAGTGTTCTGTACCGTGTTGGTAAAAACGATCGTACCCGCCGCTGTCGTAATTCCACCAGGCGGAACTCCGGCGATGCCCGTGGTTATGCTGCGATTAGTGAAGTCATCATTGTTACTATTAGGTCCGGTTGCTCCCGGCTGGCCCAATGGTCCCACCAGCGCTGCGCCCTGAGCTTGTAACCCGGTTTGCTTGTGCACGCCGTTACCGTCAACGTTGCCGGGTTGCGAGCCTTCATCGAAGTTCGCGTTACCATCACCCGCGTTCGGCACGTTGTCGCCAGATTGATCCGTGATTGGTGCGCCGATATTGTTGCTTCCGAAGGCATCGCCAATTTCGACAATCGGCAAGGTCGCATCGTTGGTTGTCACAGTCACCTCCAAGTTGATCGAGGCGCTGCATCCACTCGCGGCCAGCGAACTGCCAACATTGAAAGCAACGCGCTTCACATCAGGAAGATTAGCCGGCGGCGTAGTGGTCCAGATGGCCAGTAACGGAGTGATGGCCAAGGGTGAAATTGTATAGAGGGTGCCGGAAGGAAATGTCTGGCCGCTCTTCAGGGCCGTGCCGACTGGAATTGGCGCGATTATGAAGACGCCGGTGTTTGCCCCCAACGGAGCATTGACCAGTGTAATCGGCTGCGCGGTTCGCGATCCGGTGTTGCAGACCTGCCAGGCATAATTGATATCCGAGCCCAGAGCAATTGGTCCGGTCGGAGCCGTAAGATTGAGCAGGAGCTGAGCGTCATTTTCTACGGTAGTGCCGATGTTGCCGCGAGCTTCGCGCAAACCATTTGCCGAGGAGGTCGAGACGGTGCGCACTTCGTTCGCTGAGCTATCTGCCGGTTGATTGTCGAATGTCGGACTGCCGCCGGCCGCATCGCCAAGACGTACATCGATCGCCGCATTGGAACTGGCGTTCGCATTCGCGGTGACGGTTACAATCACATCGACATGCCCACTTTGAGCGACGCTCGCCGACAACACGTCTGCGCCATTGCTCTTGATGTCGGTGTCGCCGGCATCAATCACGCCGTTACCGTTTACATCAATCGCAGCCGCTGTGACTATGCCCGGCCCGGTGATGGTGATGCTGGCCCCGCCAGCGAGAAAACGCACCTGGTCGGCGAAGTTTCCGCTGTTCGTCACGCGGAAAGTGAAATTGACGCCGGTCTGTCCGGCCACGATATTGGGCCGTGTTCCGGCATCGGGAGTGATGGTCACACCCGAGACGTTCGCCACCGTTGTGGTTACTGTATTCGAGACCGCTGTGAACGGGTTGCCATCACTGTCTGTGAAAACTACCGCCGCACGGTTTTCGATTGCAGTGCCGCCCGGTGTCTGAGCCAATGTTGTCTGTGTCGCGAAGAGGCCAGCGAGTAACACAACCGTGGTCAACTGGCAGAGTAATGTCGTAATCGATTTGGTTCGCATTGTTCTTTCCTCAAAAAAAGTCAATCGTTGGTTGTCAGTCGTCGGGTCAGCAGTTACCGCACTTCGGCACAGGTCTGCAGCGACCCCTCCGCAGGCGAAAGCCACAAACAAACTGATGACTGACAACTAACTATTCTTTGGTTGGATTACTTGACGCGCACCTGATAGGTGGCTGAAATCTTCTGGCCCGGTTCGAGCGGAGTGGACCATTCATAGCGGAGCTGCGTGTAAGACGACGCGGGCGCGGGGACAAGCTTTGACGATCCATCCGCTTGTTTCTCTTCGACGGTCGGCTTTGCCGAGAAAGTCTTGCCGCCGTCAACGCTGTAGGTGACCGAAGCGTCTTGTGACACTGCGCTACCGGCCACAAACGCGGTTCCAACCGGAATCTGGCCTACGGCCTTGTACTCACGTGCGGCTCCATTGCCTTCGTTGGCTGAGTCGATCATCCAATTGATAATCTCACCCGGCTTTACCATTCCTGCTTGGTCGAGCGCGACGCGCTCTCCCTTGCGTTCGGTATCACCACTCAGCATTACTTTGATTGACGGTTGGCCTTTGCTTGCCAATTTCTTTTCCGCAAATGCCGCACCGCCTCCGGCCAAAGCCAGACACACGACGAATAGCGATAGCGCACCACTCTTCTTATTCAAAGTCTTCATGATTCTCTCCAAGTTGTTTATGTCTTGAAACGAGATCGGTGAGTAATTGAGTCACCGACTGATTGTGAGATTGTGGCGAACGATAGAGTTGCGACGTAAACGCCACAACCTGCGAGCACGAGTAAAACGTCTTGGTGTTGTTCTCTGGTAAGTCATCGCCACTGTGCGTAGATACTTTCTTCGGCGCAGTTGCAGCCGAAGACGCGAGCGTCAGTGCAACGCTTGTGCCAGTTACAAACTCTCGCGTTGCACGGGCGGACTAAAGATCAAGAAGTATTCAAGTTAAGTCGAATCCAGGTGAGTTGCTGAAGGGTCTACTGATGTGATTCTCAAAATGCTATGGGAAGTTTTGGGTCGGAGGCTAGCCCCACGTTGGTGGGACATCTGACTCAGTAAGAGAGGTCGGACTATTAAGGAGGTGATAGCAGTAACTCAATTATTAAGATCCTAACGACAATAACGGGCCGACTATCGTTGTAAGGATGGGCCGGGCATTCTTTACCGATTCTCGTTGAAGACTAATAGGCCTCGGTGCGCCTTGAATACTGACTGGAAGTTGAGGCGCGCAACACACTTTTACTAATCGCTCGCAATCACGCTGCATCTCGCGATCGTTAGCCAGCCACGCCAATGTATGCTTTAGGACCCGCGCCGCGTCCCGATTGGGTGGTTCGACGATAAGGTAGTGCATCCAAGGGCCTTGACGGCGGGCTCCAACAACTCCGGCTCGCCGCAGATATGCCAGATGCTGTTGATCTTTGGTTGGTTGGTCTTCAGTATCTCCACGAAGAAACAAACACAACTTCGTCCTTGCCCATCAGGTGCAGAAGCCGCAGGCGAGTGCGGTCAGCCAGCCGCGAAAGAATAAGTCCTTATCAAAAGTTCCGGCGATTTGCTCATAACGCGACCATCTTACCCACAATCCGCACATACGCCTTGATATATGGACAAGGACAATAATCTGGGCGTCGCTTGTTGGGTAAGGACACAAGTTAAAGCGGCTGAATGTCTCCGCCCAATAACACAGCCTAAATCTGTGAGGAAAAGGCTGGGCTTGTGGGAGGTCTCGGCCTTTTCTATTCCGCTCTCCAAGTTGGGTAACTTTATTTAGAAATCTCTTAGTCGTGCCCGTTGTCCATTACAGCCGTGCAAATTACTTCACAACCCCGCCCAGATAGTGACCGACGCGGTTGCTGGTTCATGTAAAAGAGTGTATTCTGACATGAGAATCGGCACGATCTTGTCGATCGTATCCGAAGCTCACGTCTTTCGCCCTGCAAGCGCTAGATCCTTTCGGTGACTGTTCCGAAAGCCCAAGTCATAGCGACTGCGACGGAAACTTCCGAAGAAACTTTCCAAACATTCTCGGCTGCCCGGCCTGAGGCAGGAGTGTCCCTGGTTCCGGAGAATCCGTGGATTCAAAAGATTGGCTAGTCGGCGGCGGAGAGATGGGCAAGTTGGTGCGATCGAAAGATTGGACTAAGACACCGCTTGGTCCAATCGAATCGTGGCCGCAGAGTCTGCGCACTACCGTAAGTCTTTGTCTCGCCTCTAATTTTCCCATCTCGTTAGCCTGGGGTCCTAAACATATACAGATCTATAACGACGGCTACTGGCCGATCTGTGGAGGCAAACACCCGGAGTCGATGGGCCAGGACTTTACCGAATGCTGGGCGGCGCCCTGGCCGGTCATTGGCGAGGCCTTCGAGAGCGCACTTGCAGGGACGACGTCCTACCTCGAAAATCAGCGAATGTTTCTCGACCGCAACGGTTTCCTCGAGGAGACATTCTTTACTTTTTCCTTCAGCCCAATCCGCGACGAGAGCGGAAATGTTGGTGGTCTATTCCATCCCGTAACCGAAACGACTGCCAAGATGGTGGGTGAGCGACGCACACGCGCTCTGCGCGAGCTGGCTTCGTTGGCCGTGAAGTCGCAAACGACCGAGGAAGCAATAAAGCTCGCTGCCCAGACGCTGGCGGAATTTGATTTGGACGTGCCGTTTGTCTTGTTCTATCTGCTCGATTGGGAACGGAACGAAGCAGGACTAATTACTGCTACCCCGTCCTTGCCCGACTCGATGGCGATTGCGCTGATCGATTTGGAATTCGAGGATTCGGTTTGGTCTTTGGCGAGAGCAGCCAGAGCAAATGAGCACATAATAATCGATGACTTGGAAATGCGGTACGGAAGATTCTCATGCGGCCCTTACGCTGAAACACCTAAGAGCGCGATGGCATTGCCGATTACGCCGGCGGGGTGCGAAAGACCGTTGGCGATTCTCGTCGCGGGTGTCAGTTCCCGGCTGCCGCTTGATGAAGCCTATGGCGCTTTCTACGATCTCATGGCCGGCACAATAACTTCTTCTGTAAACAATGCCCGCGCTTATGAGGAGGAACGCAAACGCGCAGCGGCGTTGGCTGAGATCGATCGCGCCAAGACAGCTTTCTTCTCAAATGTCAGCCACGAGTTCCGCACTCCGCTTACATTGATGCTTGGACCATTGGAAGATGAGCTTGCAGAACCAACTTCACCAGCCCGGACACACAAGAGAATTGAGATGGCCCACCGCAACGCCCTCCGTCTCCTAAAGCTGGTAAATACATTGCTGGATTTCTCGCGCCTTGAGTCCGAACGTAGCCAGGCTAGATATGAGGCGACCGACCTTGCGTCGTATACCTCAGAACTCGCTAGCGTCTTCCGTTCCGCAACCGAACGAGGAGGTTTATCGCTCTTGGTTGATTGCCTGCCATTGCCAGAGCCTGTCTACGTTGACAGAGAGATGTGGGAGAAGATAGTGCTCAATCTTCTGTCCAATGCTGTGAAACATACCTTCGAGGGCGGCATACAGGTAATGCTCAAATGGTGCGGAGACTTCGTTGAGCTTGCGGTGTCGGATTCAGGCGTCGGCATTTCCCCAAACGAACTGCCACGAGTGTTCGATCGATTTCATCGGGTGAAGGGAGCGCGGTCGCGCAGCTTTGAAGGTACGGGAATTGGCTTGGCTCTGGTGGAGGAGATGGTCCACGCGCACGGAGGAACGGTACGAGCTGAAAGCCAGGAGGGAGAGGGAAGCACGTTCTTCGTGATCATCAAAGCGGGATCAGCGCATTTGCCGCCGGAACACATCGGACCACAACGTTCGTTGACTGTCACGGCAACGAACGTTACCGCTTATCAGCAAGAGGCTATGCTCTGGGTGTCCGACGACAATGCAACTCCAACGCAACAGCTCTCAATTTCGCAGCCGAATAGCGATCCGGGCGGTAGCTTGGTCGCTCAGGTGCCGAGTTCGCCAAGATCACGAATTCTTTGGGCTGATGACAACGCAGACATGCGCGACTATGTCTGTCGACTCCTGGCCGATCGTTATGAAGTGACTGCGGTTCCGGACGGTGCGGCAGCTTTGGCCGTCGCTCTCGACAACCCACCTGATCTGGTTCTTACCGATGTGATGATGCCGGGATTGGATGGCTTTGGCCTTCTCCGCGAACTTCGCGCGAACCAAAGCACCCATACAGTTCCGGTGATTCTGCTTTCCGCAAGAGCCGGCGAAGAATCCGCTGTCGAGGGACTCGAAGCAGGCGCAGACGACTATCTTGTCAAACCGTTTTCGGCGCGTGAATTATTGGCCCGAGTTCGGACCCATCTGGAAATGGCTAAGATGCGGCGCGCCTGGGCTCTTGAACTGGAAGCAGCGAATAAGGATCTTGAGGCTTTCTCATCCTCTGTCTCGCATGACTTACGGGGACCGCTGCGATCAATTGATGGCTTCTCTCACATTGTTATGGATGACTATTCCGATCAATTGCCGGAGGAGGCTAAGCACCTTCTGGCGATGGTGAGATCAAGCGCGCAGCAAATGAACCAACTGATTGACGACTTGCTCCGCTTCTCGCGATTAGGCCGGCAGCCGCTAACTAAAAAAGAAGTCAGTCTTGAGGGTCTGGTTCATCGTGTACTGGAGGAGTTACGGGAAGAACAACCAGAGCGGCAGATAGCGATTCAAGTTAGCAATCTGCCGGATTGCATGGCTGACGAGTCATTGCTTAAGCAAGTTTTTGTCAACCTGCTATCAAACGCATTTAAGTACACGAACCGTAAGGAGAAAGCTTCCGTAGAAGTAGGTTCCCAGCAACAGAATGGCGGAACCGTCTATTTTGTACGCGACAACGGCGCTGGTTTTGACGCACAATATGCCGATAAGCTTTTCGGCGTTTTTCAGCGGCTCCACCGCGCCGATGAATTCGAAGGCACTGGCATCGGCCTATCGATTGTTCAGCGAATAATCCAACGACACGGGGGACGGATCTGGGCTGACGCCGAAGTAGACAAGGGCGCTATCTTCTATTTCACGTTAAGGTAATTCTAACTAATCTCAGTTAATCGGCACGTTAACAGGAAGCTACCCGCGTAAGAAAGTATTCGGCCACGCTCAGACATTCGAGTGTTAGGTACGTTGCTCTGATAGCCAAGGTTGACCGGCTGCATGGCAAACTCATTGGATTGTTCATTGCGCAAAAAAAGTGCTGCCCAGGCGATCGCCCACAGAATGAGGGTTGTTAATCGTTTCGTATTTGTAGAGGGATTGGCCATTGGTTGTTCCTTGCCGATCTTCCGGTTCACGACGAGTCTTGACCTGCTATCCTAAAAAGTGAAATCGCGAGTCAGCTTAATCTGAAGACTATGTGAAGGTCGTTCAAGGCCTGCTCCCGTACTCTGATTGTAGATGATGAAGAAATCACTATTGGGCCGATAGATGTAACGAAGCCGCACGTTGATGACTGACAAGCGAGCCGCAGAGTTCAGTTGGATTAGCGCGGACGTGAGCAGCTTGCGCGAGAAGTTGTAGTTCAATCTTCCTGAAAACAAACTGGTGGTAAAGTTTCCCTCCGGCAAGCGCACTTTGTTGTAGCTCTCCGACAGATCGACTAGCAGATGTGAGTTTGGTCGCCATGTGATTCCGCCCGAAGTCTCGTATCTCTTACCGGAATAAAAATCTCCCCATTTTTCTCTCCCGTGGAAGACGATGCGCTTACTGAGGTCACTGGTGAACGAGACCTGCGGGCGGTTGAACTCATAAGTTCCCACTGGAATGGTGATTCCCGGTCGAATTTGAAATGGCTCCGTCAAGACATCATTTACAGCTTCGATTGGACGAAAGAATAATTCCGATGAGTTCTTGAAGACCGTGTCCCACGAGAGTTCAGTCTGCCGCGTGGCAAGTTTGCCCGCGCGATCCGTGTAGTATTCGATCTGTGTCTCAAACTCCATCTGCTGCACGTGCGGAATAAACTTTGGCCGAGGCTTGTAAGCAAATTGTCCAAAATATTGATGAATCGCATTACGTTCGATGAAGCCAACTTCGGGATTGAACTTCGCGCCGACATCTTCATAAACCATGATAAAGCGATAGAGATCGTTCTCAAAGATTGATTCAAGGCGCGAGGAGCCCGCGCCTGAACGGACCCCAGGTGTTGCCGATCCCATCCAGAATGCCTTCACCTTGTAGTGATCGGTGAGATTGAACTCCGCGTCCGCGCCACTAACTCGATTGTAGCTGGCACCACCTACGCTGGTGGTGCTCTGACGATTGACCAGGATGGCTCCGATATACGAGCGCTTGAGAATGTCGCGTTTGATGCGCAGAACCGAGAACTGTTGACGTGGAATGGCGAGACCCGTCGAGGCTTCACCCAACTTGCGTGTCTGCACCTGCAAGAATCCGATGTTGTATGGACCAACTTTGCCGGTGACTTTCACGCCGTAGTCGATCGGCACGGGCTGGCCTCGATCCGTCAGACCAATGCGGCGCGTGAAGAAGGCTTGGTTTTCGCCTTGCCTGCCAAAAAGAAAGATGCCTGAGTTCTCCAGAAAGAAATCTCGCTTCTCTGGGAAAAACACTGAGAAGCGCGAGAGGTTGACGATTTGATCGTCTACTTCCGCCTGACCGAAGTCGGGATTGACTGTGAACTCAGCGGTCAGCGACGGCGTGATGCCAAGCTTGGCGACTTCGATTCCTACATTGCCACGCACGCCGGCATCTAAACCGTTTCTTCCGATCAGCGGCACGCCTTCGCGCCATTCACCAGATGCATACGGCTTAACCTCGCGCAGCCGACGACGGCGAATCTCGTTCACCCCGTCGAGATCGCCCGCTTGCGAAACACGTTCGAGACCGAACGAACGCTGCCAACTCGTCCACAAGTTCTCTTCGTTCTTGCGGCGAATGATGCGCGAGATATTGAAGCCCCACGATTCGATGCCTTCTTTGAAGCGAAGCGTGGTTAGCGGAATCTCAATCTCGACTGTGAAGCCCTTGTCATCAATCCGGCCCGCAGAAACCCACGCACCATTCCAGGTGATATTGATGTCGCGCCCCTCATCAGTGATTAGCGCATCCTGTTGCGTGCCGAGCGGGTTGACTACGAATCGAAACCCATTGCGGCGATCGTGATAGGTGTCGAGCACAATCGAGACGGTATCGTCGTTGGAGAAGTCAGCGTCCCGCACCAGTTCGCGCGCATTGATGTGCGCCGCGTCGGAATCGAAGGCGCGAATGCCGATGTAAATATTCTTGTCATCGAAGAGCACGCGAACTTCCGTGCGTTCAGAAGCAGGCGCGCCTTCGTTCGGCTGCTGCTGTAGAAAATCAGTAGCCGGTCGGGCCAGCGACCATGCGGGTTCATCGAGAAGTCCGTCAATCTTGATCGCATCCGTGGTGCGTATGGTGTGGACTCGTCGTGGTCCTTTGCTGTCCTGCGATCGCGGCGTGGGCGAAGGGGTTGCTTGAGGATTGATACTTGTCGAGGGCTGCTGTGCATGGGCGGCGACGAAGAACATCGTCATGCTGAGCGCAAACATCAGCGCCCGGAAGCGTTTCAATTGCCGCTCGAAACGCCAAGCTTTCCTCATAATTATTTATCGGTAGGCAGGGCGATTCTGAGCACGGGTTTCCCACCAATATTCTGCAACGGGAAATAGACTCGATGGGTCCGACTGTCGACGGCGACGCTATGAGCGTTAGCCGCGAAAAGGCCTTCTCCGATTTTCACCAGACTCTTATCGCGCTCGTCAAAGACTGTGATGTTTCCGCTTTCTGCCGAAACATAGAGACGATGTAGTCCGCTATCAAAAGCCAGCACGTCAGGATCAGCGCCAACGGAAAGCGTGGCCGTTACTTTCTTCGTTTGCAGATCGAATACAACCAATTTCGAATTCTCTTCGCAGGCGGCAAACGCTAATCGATTTTCGGAATCGATGAGCAATCCATGACTACCTTTGCAACCTGTGAGTGAATATCGCGCAGAGACTTGATCGGTAGTTGGATCGATCTCAGCCAGTTCTTCTCGCCCATCAACGGTGACGAAGATCCGATCCGAAACGTTGTCGTATTGACTGTTTCCTGCGCCGCCGCCAAGTTGAATCGTCGTCACCACCTGATTGGTTTTGGCGTCGATCACTGTGTCGGTCTTGCCGTGCAGATCTGAGACGTAGATTTTGTTTTCCTTCGCGGCGTAAGCAATGCCATCGGGGTAATCGCCGGCGGGAACTCGGGCGACAATCGTGAGGTTCTGATCGTCGATGACTGCCAATTCGTTTGTGCCTGTTGCGGAAGCATAAACGTGATGAAGCTCGGGAACGGCGAGCACTCCATGAACGCGCTTCAAATCTTTCACATCACCGACTATCGTCTGCTTATTAACATCGAACACGGTCATCAGATCAGCACCGAGATGCGCGATGTAAAGACGACCACTCGCACTATCCAGACTCTGATAGTCAAGCCGTGTTGTTCCACCGGTGAGCGGAATGTCAGCCAAGACCTTTAAGGGCAATGTGCCCGCTGCAATACTTTCAGACGGCGTCGCTATACTTGGGGATGAAGATGGATGGGCATCAACTGGCAAATGGTTTGGGCTGGAGCAGGCAAGCAACAGACCGGCGAACGTGAAAGCGAACACTTGGCTAACCGTCGTAGTTTTCGAGATTAGAAGGCGCGGCACCCTTCGCATATCCGGTCTCCTTGCTATGGACGCTTGGTTAGAATGTCAGTCTTGTCTGCAGCTCCAGGCGCCGATTATTTGCGGACTCTGAAAAACCAAAACCTCCCGCGTCGGATGGTTGGTTGGCCAGGCCGAACAGCGGCGAAGTAATGTTACCGATGATCGAACCGGGATTTGTGTGATTGATGATGTTTCGGATCGACATCGAGATACTCAAACTGTACCGATGCCCCGGAGACTGAGATGCAGGCCCGCCTGCACCGCTGGTTGGAGTAAATACTCCAGGTGTGCCGCCGCGCGGACCGCTTCCCGGTTGGCTTGTCGACGCCGCGCCTGAGTTTTCGCCTTTGCCGAATTCAAAAATCTTCTGGACTCGCAGATTCAACATTAACTGCCCTGGACCTCGCCCAAAGTTGCGTGTCAGCGTCGGTTGATTAAGCGTCGGATTTAGATCGAGCAAACCATACCTGGTTTGAATCAATCCCGGTTTCGTCGGATCGA
>Ga0137403_10001721_pt1 | contig 27342 bp, 20 predicted proteins | sample CZOMad2_1_16fung_FD_122057 | JGI IMG/M metagenome (GOLD analysis project Ga0137403, IMG submission 122057) | Vadose zone soil fungal communities from Angelo Coast Range Reserve, California, USA - CZOMad2_1_16fungal (Hybrid Assembly) | ecosystem: Environmental > Terrestrial > Soil > Vadose zone... | reverse complement strand
GTGGTGATGGTGCTGTACTGGTTACCCGGAGTGAATTCGTTATTGGCTTCAAAGGCCACGGCGGCATTCCAGTTGATAACGTTCGATGAGTATCCGTTTCCGTCCGATGAATAACTGAAACCCTCTGAGCCCAGCTGATCGTACATCAGGTTCCAGTAGCCGATATCTTTGAGAGAGTCACCCTTCTGAAAGATGGAGGTCTCCGGAAGTTCCTCAGTGATGCGCCCGTTCTGGTAAAACGCATCCCATTCAGCGCGGGTTTGCGGGCCGGTGGTGCTGGTTACAGACAGACCTTCAACAATTGAAAAACCCTGGTCTGGCGAAGCCGCAGCGCCAAAATGGTCCACATTGTAAGGCGCTGGGTTTGTTGAGGAGACACTGTTCAAATATAGGTTCTTAGTACGCAGATAAAACAAAGGATTCGTGGACTCATTAAAGGGCACTGAATATTTGTCCAGGCCAAGTTGCGAAATGACCGTTGTCACCACGCGATGGCCTGGAGCGAGGCCATCGTTGGCATTTTTCGCTTTGGAATCCCACTTTGAATAGCGCATGCCGCCGAGCTCTACATAGGACTTACTCTTATCATTCTGATAATGCCAGGTGCAGACGCGCGCGCCTGCTGCCCGCGTTCCCGAATTTTTCTTGGAGAAGTCATACTTGCCCCAGTCAAATAATTCAAGCGTGTCGCCTTTGCCAAGTTGCTTCGCTTTGCCTTTTTCACTTTTGGTTTTGCCGTTGAGCAGCCGCCATGCTGTGTAGAGTCCTGCCGCGCCGGCTCCGAATATCGAATACGTTTTCTTTTCCATTGCGAATGTCCTTTGCTGATGAATGCGTTTGTGGTTTTGATCAGATTTATTTAAGCGACGTTAAATAAAGAGGGCCCGTGGCAAAATGAGAAATATCGAATGGAGTACGTCCGTCGAGGGCAAGATCTGACAGGATTTTGCCCAGAATCGGCACAAACTTGCCGGCCCAGCCCGTGGCATAAATCACAATATTTTTGTGATTGGGCACAGAAGCAGGCGCAAATTCGATCAAGAGCTCCTTGTTGGGGATTTTGCTAAGAGCGACCAGGCAGGTGGACGTGAATTCCGGCACGGGTTCCAGGCCGGTCATATGGTTCTTGACCCACTCTGCGGTGAACGCCAGTTCTTTAGGGTTGGGAACCAAAGTGCGCTGCTCCGGAGAATCCAGTGGCTTCATGACAAAGTCTGAGGCCACCCGCACATAGCCGGGATAGTTCCAGTCCACTTCAGGAAAGCCATAAAACTGATTCCCGTTTTCTCCCACAGGATTTTGAAACACGAACCACGTGGGATATTGAACGTCGGGCCGCGTCTTTTTATAGAAGGCAGAAGCCATGTTCCAGTATGTGGCTGCAATATGAAAATCAAGCAGATGGAAAATGCTGTTTGCGTAAGGTCCCGGTGACAGGACCAGCTTTTCTGAGATAAACGTGCCCAGAGGGGTTGTAACTTCAAATTTGTTCTGCCGTTGCACAATGCGAGTAACGGGCGCCTGGTCTTTCATCTCGACCACGGGCGAAGCAAGGTTCCAGTTATACAAAGTCTGTATCGTGGCCTTCAGGTCAATGCTTGCTCCTTCAGGCTGAAACAAGCCGGTATAAGTGGAAGGCAGATTTCGAAAGTGATATTTGCGTTCTATTTCAGCGGCGGTCAGCGTTGTGTAAGGTACGTTCTCTGCCTTCAACGCTTTTTCAGCCTGCCCAATATTTCCTTCCGTTGAGTGCACAGCAGGATCGCCAAACCAGAGTGTGCCGACTTTGTCACGCAGCGGAATAGGAGTAAGAGATTGCAACTCATCCCAAAACGGAATGGATTGTTTCACCAGCTTCACCATGTATTCTTCCGGATAAGGAATGCGGAACTGCCGCGAAACGCCGGCAGAGCTGCCTAGTTGATTGAAGAAGGTAAATTGCTCTAAGACCAGTGTTCTAGTATTGCGTTTGCTCAGATGATAAGCGGTAGAGAGCCCTATTGGCCCGCCACCAATCACAATTACGTCATAATGTGTTTTGTTGTTTTCCATCCAATCCTCATGTGTTGCTGGTAAATATATTTACTGCGAAGAGTTATGCGCAGCGCAAAAGAACTGCTGGGGGCAGATCTTCCAACACTGCATTGGGACCGCGGCTAACACGGTCCCAATGACAATGATGTTCGCCTTAGTGATTTCCCGGCGTTGGCAGTTGCAACGTCAGAAGGAAATCGACTACCGCCTGTTGTTGTTGCGAGGAAAGTTTTTCAAACGCGTCGATCACCGGCGCTGCCTCGCTTCCACTTCCGGTGGCCGTGTCGCCATGGAACAGAATTGCCTGGCGCAGGGATGTTGCACGGCCGTCATGCAGCCACGGGCCTGTGTCAGCAACACCCCACAAGGGACGTGTGAGAAATTCCTGGGGAACATTGATGATGTTTGCTACGTCAGTTCCCTGGGCAGGCAGCGGCGGCAACGGATCGGAGAGAAATTTACCCATGTTGTGCCTTTTCAAGTCGCTGAATAAAGGAACATCCACGGTGTTGTCCGAATTCACCGGCAGGCGCGGCAACTGAAAATCTGTTATTGCCGATTCTGGCGGGTTGAGCGGAATCACATAATCCTGACCCGCTATTCCAGCGTTGGCTTCTGCTGCCGGCGACACAGTCTTGTTCGCCGAAAATGGAGCCCTGAGTTTCTTCAGGAGAGTGCCTTCACCTTCAGGAGTCTGAATGGAATTTTGCAACAGGTTTTCTTCATGCAGATTCTGCAGGTTGGTTTTGTACCGACGCACAATCGGAAGTTGCTGTGATGACGCCGTAGGCGTAATCAGTGATCCATGATTCTTCGTCGAGATTACGTTTCCAATCTTTGAAGCCGAATACGAAGATTCAGACGGGCACACGCTTGGATCAGCCGGCACGCCGTTCGGGCACGATGCCGCCGAAATCGGCCACGTTGAAGGGATGTCTGGGTTTATCGTCGGTGCTTTTTCGTCATTTGGATTCGTCGGCGCTTCAATCAATACATACTGCGTGTATAGCTTCATCGGTCCCATGTGGCAGTTGGCGCACATGTTCTGGTAAAGGCCAGGTTGTTTGCCGAAAAATATTTGCTCGCCGAGTTTTGCGCTTTCTAAAGGCGGCTCCTGCACTGGAGGCCTGGTCATACTTACAAATGAGGTCATCGCCGTTACCTGGCCAATGGTGACTTCAGGGCCTGTCTTCTGGTTGCCTTTGCCATCACGATCGCAATCGCAGTAAGCCACTTTTTCAAAAGCCTGCATGCTGAAATGGAAATCTAACGCGTCCCGCACAAAATGCCTCAGGCTGGAAGCAACACCTTTCCATTGAAACGGCCGCACCACCAAGTCGCAGGAAACGCCTTCGAGCTTGGTGAGATCGTCAGTGAATCCGTTCTGGCCGCCGATGCTCAGTGCACTGTCTATTCCCGCTTTGCAAGCGCAGTTGGCATCGTTGCCCGGTTTGCAACTTGGAGTATTGATTACCACTTTAGCTTTGGAGTTCGGTATGAACGTTGTAGTAAAAGTCCCAAAGTTCACGCCTTTCGCGCTGAGTGCCTGCTGGTAGAGCTTGCCAGGTTGCTTTTTTGCCGCAGCTCGCGCCTGATCTCTCATGACAAAAAGATCAATGCTCATTTCTTCTGCGACGGCCTGCGTGTATCCGCTGCCGAACACCGCCGGAGGATTGCGAATGAAAAGTGTTTGAGGGTTTGGATAAAGAGGATTGATAAACGCGTTGCTGTTGCTTCCCGCAGAACCAGCAGTTCCTGGAGCCTTTCTCATCAGGGCTCCGGGTGCATCTATGCTGGCGCTGCCGATAGAGTTATGGCATTCAAAGCAGCTTTGTGAATCCAATCCGTTCAGGCGCAGATAAGGATAGTCAGGAACCCTATTATTGAAAACATGGCGCTGCGCCGCACGCGGACCATCCGCGCCTTCTCCATAACCATCGCCCTGACCGGTCTTTGGATCGAAGGGAAGGAATGGCGTGGTCCAGAAATCGCCGCCGGAGCCAAGAACGTCTTTGAGCTTATAGAAGCAGCCAGGATCTGTAGCAACTGGACATCCGTTGAGCAACTTAGGTTGAACGATATCGATTCCAGGTCTGAACACAGGGTTTTGCGCAGACATTACAGAGAACGCGCTGGCCAAAATAGCAAAAAATGCGGCTAAAAGAAGGAACGGCTTAAGACTTTTCAACCAATGTCTCATAAGACGTGCAAGCATCATGGCTCCTTTTCTTGCGGATTGCTTCTGTTGATGAACCTGTTTGTCAGGTTCTGGGAGAAACCTGAATACAGGTGGTCATTTTGGAATTCGTTTAAATGATTTGGGGAAACTGCGAGAAATCCTACTCTGGATTCGCTTACTTACAACAGCCGGGAGAAATAATTTCCGTCTTGCGAAATTTCTAATAAATTTCTTATCAAATGTAGATGGAAGTGGTTACGAACAAAAAATTCACCCGCGTCCACGGAAGCCGATCACTGGGCGGTCATTTCAGAAGTTGATTTCCTTGTACCTGACTTCCTTCAAACACCAAGAGCAACGTGGAATCCCAGTCATAAAAGGCAGAAGGACGGTTATGATCTGGTCACGTACGTTGGCTTACATCACCGGAACGGTCGTGCTCCGCAGAAACCTCGTACTGTACGCCCTGCGGTGCAACAAAGTCTGGAATGTGATGGCGGCGGTCGAAAAATGCGCGAGAACGAAATTACTTAGTGAAGGGGTTACCCGGCCCAGATGTAGGTAAAAATGTGACGGCGAAGCCTCCAGTTTCAATAAGTCTCAACAGCTTTCCACGAACGGCTCACAACAGGTTCAATATCAATCAGTTGCGAACCATGAATTTCAATAGATTTCAATAAGATCTGAAATCTGGTTCGGGAGCGGGGGTCGACCTCAAGTAAGCCCTTTAGATTCAACACTAAAAATGCAAAGAGTATTGAACAGTGTTTGAACTGAGAGGCTTTTAGTGTCACATTTTTACCTCATTGTTGGGGCGGACTGTCTGCCCAGAAGTCTCAGATGTCAATTCAAAAGGGTTTGCTGAACACGCGTGATTGTTAGACCACCTGGTGTTACACCAGGGAGCTGATCCGGCCAACTTTGTTACCTTGCCACAAATACCAACCCTTACAAGAAACGTTTGCCACTTCAAGCGCACTACCAGAAGAGGGTGGTCACCAAAGCAGGAGCCTTGTGTGCTTGTTCGTTTGCATCTCAAAAATCTCAAATTCGGGCTGACATGCAAGCACGGCTTCTGCCGCAGGACAACCGGCGCCGCTGCGTCAAGAGGGCAGTTGAGTCAGAAGCGATTTTGTGAAATTCGTGTGTGGATGAAGTAATTCTCCTGAGCGCTTCATGTGACGCTTGTAACTCTGGCCCTTCGATCTCGGCGAATGATCTGAAGAAAGGAAGCTATGGCTGAGAACAAAGCGAATATTCCGCTCGATGACTTTGTCTCAAAGGTCGTCAAGGACCCAAAACAGCCGCCTGACACAATTCTGCTGACAGGCTATCTAGGCAAATCGTCCGAACCCGAACACACCCGACTCCATTTTGATCCGGAGCTGAAAAACTACGTTGAAATCCCCAATGATGCGATCCTGCACACCCAGGCAATTCCCAAGGAGCACTCTTCTCTCGGAGGATCGCATGTTTGGATCAAGAGTGATGCTGAGCTGATCCACGGCAAAGTTGGCCCTTCGCGCACCAAGGCCAAGTTTTTTGAAGGTCCCATCGGAGCAGCCGCTGCAGCTGCTGGCGGCGGGCCGGGCGGTGGGGCTCCAAACACGGCGGTTCTCACTACATGCGACTTCCCGATCACCGTCCTCACCATACGGTGCCCGACGAACTTTGTGTGCCCGTCACCCTTCAATTGTCCATCACAAGCTCCGTTCTTCTGCACGGCGCCGCCACTAACAACGTTCTGTACGCAGGTTACTCAATGCCCGACAGTTCTGCACGGTTGTCCGACACCGCCGGCGTTCTGTCCCGTCACAATTCATCAGCCGGGGTGCATCCCTCACTTCACGCCTAACTGCCCGATAGCCTCGGCCGTCAATTGCCCTAGCGCCGGAGCCTGTCCTTCGATTGCCTGTGGCGGATTCCCTGGCGGAGGTGGTGATCCCGCGGCCCACGCGGCTGCCATGGGTATGCTGCCAACTGTGACAGCACCGGCTTGTCCCACACCTCTGTTTGCGTGTCCCACAAGCCCGCCGCTATGTCACCCAACGCCAGTGTGCCAGTCGGTTCACGCGCCATGTCTCACACCCAATCCGGCCGTTTGCCATCCGACAGGTCCCATCGTTTGCCATCCGCTAACACCGGCATGTCCTACAAACCCGGCAGCTTGCCATCCGCAAACACCGTTTTGTCCATCTCACCCGGCGGTCTGTCAACTAAGCCCGTTATGTCCGCCACCCACACCGTTGTGCCAATCGGTGCACGCGCCATGTCTCACTCTCAATCCGGCCGTTTGCCCTCCGCAAACACCGTTTTGTCCGACTCACCCGGGGGTCTGTCAACCGTTAACCCCGGCCTGTCCTACCGTTCACGCTTGCCAGTCGATACCAGCATGCCCCAGCGCCATCGGATGCCCGTCTGGTCCTGCCTGCGGCGGCGGTCCCGTGGGCGGAGGAGGGATTAATCAGTAACCAAACTTGAAACTCCAGCTATGCGGGCCCGGTGCAGCTTGCCGGGCCCCGTATGAACACCTAAAATGTGTTTCTCCAAGCCAAGGCTGAACGAAGATGCTTTTGAACTCCGACGGAGTGGTCCACTATCTGCTACAGCGCGGGCTCCTCACCGCAGATTCCGTAGTGGATGGCAACCTTGTTGTGCTGGAAGCGCCACGCCGCAATCGCAATTTCAAAATCACGCGCCAGCGCCAGCCCGGACTCTTTGTTAAGCAGGTGCAGGATTGGGACCCGCAGGCCATCGCCACCGTGCAGCGTGAAGCCTGGTGCTACACACTGGCCAAGACCGTACCCGAACTCAGTACGCTCAAGGAAATGCTGCCCGGCTTCTGCTCCTACGATCCACAGAGGCACGTGCTGGTGCTGGAGCTTTTGTCCGGCTTTGAAAATCTGGCCGAATACCAGACTCGGATCGGCAAATTTCCTGTGGAAATCGCCATTTTGCTGGCTGATGTGCTGGGTTCTTATCATCGGGAAACCAAAGATAAACTGGAGCATCTGCCACAAGCTACTGTGTTTCCACGTATGGTGCCGTGGATATTGTCCATGCACTTGCAGCAGCCCGGGTGGTTCCAGTCCCTCAGCGCGGCTAATTCGCAGTTGCTGGGAATCGTAAAGAAATATGATCAGTTTGCCACCGCGCTGGACCAGTTACGTGGGCAGTGGAATTTCAGAAGCCTGATCCATGGTGACATCAAGTGGGACAACTGCCTGATCCAGCCGGCGACGGAGCAGAACGAGAAACTGGCGCTCAAAGTTATTGACTGGGAACTGGCTGACCTAGGCGACGCGCTTTGGGACGTCGGCGCCATCTTGCAGTCTTATATTTCCTACTGGATACTCTCCATGCCTACGTGGTCCGGCGCCAGCGCTGAAGACATGATAGCCAAGGCGCCGTTCCAACTGGAAACCTTTCAATCGCCTATCATTGCTTTTTGGAACCGATACAAGCAAGTGGCGACCATTTCCCGGGAGAACCGCAAAGAAGCGCTGGCCCGTAGCATCGGCTACGGCGCAGCCCGAATGATCCAAACCGCTTATGAATCTCTCACGTTCGCCTCCCAGATGAACGCCAATGCGCTTTATCTTTTGCAGGTCAGCATGAATATCCTGTTGAATCTGGATGAGGCTACCACTGAGCTGTTCGGGCTTTCTGAGCCATAAGAAGTACTATATGAAGCGCGCGAATCTCAATTACGAAGAAGAACTCAGCCAGATCGTCGCGGCCATTGAGATTGTGTCGCCTTCGTTGCTGATGTTTGATGGCCAAGCCGTCCCGATTGTGGACAACGCGCACGAACTTGCATTGGGACTAACGCAGAATTCGCCAGTGGTGATGCAGCTGCAGAACACGCTCTATCAGCATTGCTATTGCAGACGATTTTCACCAAAGACTTCGCCGCAACCGGCAGCCGGGCAATACAGCGCAGACCCCAACTTCATCGCGCAGCTTTCCCAGGCCAATGCGAGTGCGTCGAGATGGGACGCGGGATGGCAGGTCCGCCGCGTCGAAAACAACGGCCAGATTTGGGCTGATAAGGGCGGCTCGGTTCGTATGTTCTGGCCGGGAGAGTACATGAATTTCAACGCTCCTGGTTCGCGGCTCAAGAAAGGCGACTTGCTCAGTATCTTTGTCGCAAGGGAGTCAACCAACATTCAGCCCGGTTTGTATTTCGCTTTCAGCGAGACAGTGATGCCCTCCAACCATCTGGACGTCATACGCTTCTACTGGAATCTCGAAAACAGCGGCGCGCTATCCCTGATGCAATGCGTCACGCGCGATCTCAATCGTTTCCAGGTGGCGTTTCAATTCAAGTGCTCCGTTTATCGCCAGGGATTCGACCGCCGCGATGCGGCCGTTCTTTACATTCACAGGACATATCATGCGATTGTGCGACAGTTGATCAGCGCATGGGCAGATGAGTGCTCATTTGCACTACGCAATGATGTTCCACTATTCACACTGCCCGTGGGGAAGGGCATTGGTCTTGCGGAAGATCCTGGGACTGGGGAAAGCTTTGGTATGAATCGCTGCCGCCATGTCGCGGAAGCGATCTGGAACGCCCAATCCGCCGGCGTGTCGCGGCAATCTTATTTGTCCGAATTGAAGAAACATTTTCACAAGCACGGGCTTGACCCGGCTCGATTGTATTTGAATGCGGGATCTGTAGATCAATATAGCCTCCAAGCATAAGCAGGAGTGATATGGGCGAAACAAGATTCCTGGAAACAGCGGATGCCATTGGCGCCCGTTTGTGCCGCGACGCGTTATGGTCAGGTGGCCGGTGCAACTGGCTGGGTGACGCCATGGAATTCGCCGAATCGCGCTGGCAGGTCATTCACCGCTCGTTTGGAGGAGACTTGTACGGAGGTACCAGCGGCATCGCACTCTTTCTGGCTCGGTTGTATTCCGCAACCCAGGAAAAAGTTTTCAAGAAAACCGCAGAAGGAGCAGTGCAATGCGCGTTGTCACAGATAAAACAATGGGACCCCGCACAGTCCTTCGGGTTCTATTCCGGTCTTACCGGAATAGCGTACGCGCTGGCTGAGACGGCGTTGCTCCTTGACCATTCGGATTGGGAACAGCAGAGCCTGCAGATATTGGAGAAGCTTCCGCAAAATGTTGCGATACAGAGCTGGGACATTATTTCCGGCAGCGCAGGCATCATTCCTGTTCTGCTCCGGTTGCATCAGCGATTCTTTCAAGATTCGCTGCTCGATTTAGCAGTCCGACATGGCGACATGCTGTTACAAAGCGCCAACCGCAACCATGAAAGCTGGTCATGGAAAACCATCGCTGGAGTGGAACAGAAAGACCTTACAGGGTTTTCGCACGGTACCGCCGGCATTGCCTGGTCACTGCTGGAATTGCATGCAAAGTTCAACGAACCACGCTTTCTTGAGGGAGCCATTGCTGCTTTGCGCTATGAGAGACGCTGGTTCGACGTGGCGCAAGAAAATTGGCCGGACTTTCGTTCCGAAGGGCAACTAGGAACCCCAGTGTGCGGCATGGCGTGGTGTCACGGCGCGCCGGGAATCGGATTGTCCAGAGTTCGGGCCCAACAACTTCTCAATGACGATGAATGCCGAAATGAAGCCGATATTGCAATCCGTACGACTGCGCGCGGTTTGAGTTCCGCCCTGCACAGCGGCCAGGGGAATTGCAGCCTTTGCCATGGCAGCATGGGCAATGCCGAACTTTTGTTGTTTGCCGGAGACGTGCAGGGCAATTCGAGCAGGCTGGAAATGGTCGTTCATCTTGCTGACGAAGCTATCCAGGCCTATCGAATGAACAGAAACCCGTGGCCGTGCGGCGTGCTGAACGGCGGCGAGAACCCTGGGTTGATGCTTGGACTAGCTGGCATTGGATATTTTTACCTACGTCTCTTCGACCGAAGTCTAGCGCCTTCCATTCTTCTGGTAGGACCGAATTGAAGCGATACCACTGTTTCGGCCGGATTAGCAAAGCGTTGGGCGGTAAGGCTAGGCGAAAGAATGGTGTTTGATCATCGGCAGACACAGAATTCCGGCGGAAGCATAATCTAACCGATTTATCCATAGATGCTCGACTGTAGGTAATTCTGTGACAGTGAAAGCCTCCAATTTCAATAAAAAGCAATAGCGTCCAACCAATGGCCTGCAACAGCTTCAACATCAATTACTTACGAACCCTGGATTTCAACAGGTTTCAATAGACTCTGGAATCTGCTTCGGGACCAGGGGGTCGGAGGTTCAAATCCTCTTTCCCCGACCAATTATTTCAATAACTTACAGTCAATTTCTGGTTCGCCGCCCTCAGCGGTGTAGGCGATTTTGAGACTGCGAAAACCTCAGAGATCAACAACCTCATTCCCGGGCCAGGAGCAAAAGCTTTGAAATCTTCCTTCGCTCCACATCGAAATGGTGACCGGTGCCGAGAGGAATACAAAGACCGACATATCTGCGCGAAAGCATGATGTCATAACGAATGGCGTTGAAGAGGGCCACATGGCCAACAATTTGGTCCGGCTCGACACCACATCCAGCTACGACGATGTGGCCATTGGTGGCTTTCCCTCCCGCCTGCTCTTCGACTATAGGCTCTTATCTCGTATGTAGACGAAGGCTTGCTGGCCGCAGAGATCACCGTGCAGAATGTAAGTACGGACTTCATCGAAGGATTCATTAAGCACAAGTTGCGGGCCAAAGTTCCACGCCAAATAGTTGAATGCAATTTTGGCAACACAGCGGGCCGTTGTGTCGTTCAATTCATATCGAACAGTCGCTTGCAGTCGCTCGCTTGAAAGTGAGTTGATGTCCCATCGATGTCACGGTCGATCAGATTTGATAGGTTTCCCAATAGCTGGTGACAACTTGCCATATTTAGCCCTTTTGCCGGAGCATTCGTTACTGATACGCAACTCGCGCAACGGTTACGCCTGCGTTACGGCTCGGAACCGGTGGGTGTGCTGGAGCGCGCAAACGGCTGAAAGAGTCTTGTAACCTTGGGCTCTCATATGTATCTTTCACATTTATGCGAAATACCCTGTTTATCGCCTTAGTGCTATTGAGTCTGGGCTGCGCGCTCGCCCAAAGCGGTTCTTATCCAAAACCGCAAATTCCTCAGGCCACAGGCAAGCCAGCATCGGATTTCAGCTTGAAAGATCAGGATGGGGCCACCTTCAATTTGTCTGAGCAGCGTGGGACCTGGGTCCTCTTGTATTTCTATCGCGGCTACTGGTGACCTTACTGCATGACTGAGTTGCGCGGTCTGGCGCAGCACGCGGAAGAACTGGAACAAAGAAAAGTAAGAATTATAGCCATCAGTGTGGACGACCAAGAACACGCACATGACGTGTGGAACAAAGTTGTTTCAAGAAAATTCACCGTCCTGTCTGATCCCGGCGCCCACGCAATCCGAAAGTATGGGCTCCTTCATGCCGGAGGCCGAAGAGATCAGGATATTGCTCTGCGTGCCACAGTGTTCATTAATCCAAAGGGCATCGAAAAGTGGCGTAGAGTGAGCCAGTCGGTTCCGGACATTCCAACGTTTGACGAGACTCTCGCCCAAATCAAGCGCGCTCAGGACTAGGACAATGGCATGGATCGATATTATTGATGAGCCCGAACCCATCTGGTGTTGCACCAGGTGACTCAGCCAACGTAGCTGCCTTGCTGCCGGACTTTGTTCCAAGAGCATCTCGAAGCCGAAACGTTTAGATTGCTGATTTCAAAGGCGCAAGATTAATATCCAAGCATCTTTCATAACCACATGATTTCCAAACCGTCGTAAGGATTCACAGCCGCCGGCCTTAGAGACACTTCCTATGCCTCGGTAAAATTTCTGTTGACATTGCATTAAACGTTCATATAATGCCACATCGTGCCACATTCTAAGACAGCGGCCGAGTCTCCCTACCAGGTCCAGGTGCTGGATCGGGCGCTGGCAATTCTTGACGTGCTTTCCGGTGAAGGGCCCGGTCTGTCGTTGGGTGAGATCTCGGACAAGCTCGATCTCCACAAGAGTACGGCGCATCGCTTAACCATGGTGCTGGAGCGGCATAAGTTGATCGAACGGAATTCAGTCAGTGGCCGTTATCGCCTTGGCCTGAAGCTGTTCGAATTAGGGAGCAAAGCGATTTCTCAGTTGGATCTGCGGGAGCGCGCGCGTCCTGTCCTCGATCAGTTGGTCCTGGAAACGGGCGAGACTGTTCACCTCGGCATTCTTGACGATACTGAGATCCTTTACCTGGACAAGATCGAACCGACGCGTTCCGTGCGCATGGCATCCAGTGTCGGACGACGGAATCCAGCCTACTGTACGGCGATGGGGAAGGCAATTCTGGCGTATTTGACGGATGTGCAGGTGGAGGCGATTGTCCGGAAGCACGGGCTCAAGGCCATGACCTCCAATACCATCACAAGTTTTCTTGACCTGAAGATTGAACTCAAAGCAATTCGCGAGCGCGGCTATGCCATCGACAACGAGGAAATCGAAGAGGGCGTTCGCTGCATAGGCTGTGTAGTGCGTAATTTTTCCGGAGTACCGGTGGCGGCCATCAGCGTTTCAGGGCCGGCATTCCGGGTGACAAGGGAAAAAGTGAAAGGCCTTTCTCAACCCGTGATCTTCGCCGCAAGCATTCTCTCCGGCGAACTGGGATTCAAGCAAGAACAGGAACAAGTTTCCGTCGCCGGAAACGGTATAGCAACAGCAACCGTTAGAGTTTAGGCAGTACAAAATCGGCGCAAGCCGATTTTTTTGCGTTCGATAGAAAATGAAACTACGTCTCATATTGTGGTACAACGCAAAGGAGCTTCTATGAAATTCCGATCCTACTTCCAGGCCCTGAGCTTGTTGCTTTTTGCACCGCTGGCCCTTATGGCGCAGACAACCACGGCCGTCGTTGTGGGTACAGTTACGGATCCCAGTGGCGCAGCCATGCCGGCAGTACAAGTTACGGCCATCAACACGGGGACGGCGTTAACTCGCTCGGTCCAGACAAATGGCCAAGGCGAGTATCGCATCGAGTTCTTGCCTGTGGGTGAGTATTCGCTGGAGGTCAATGCAACCGGCTTCAGAAAACTGTTGCGCAAAAACATTGTGTTGCAGGTGAACCAGGTCGCTCGTGTCGATCTATCTCTGGCCCTCGGCCAGGCGGCTGAGACCATCGAGGTCACGGGTGCTCCACCGCTGGTGAACACGAGCAATGTTGAACTCGGACGCACGGTCGGCAACGCTGAGATCGTTGACTTACCAATCGTAAATCGGAACCTTTACACGCTCCTGGATCTAACGCCGGGGGTGCAAAGAAACGACAATAGCATTGTTCTTGGCTATCCCGAGCAGCGCACGTTGATCAACGGCGGCGTGGACGGCGGCGCCGGTTCCGTCAATTACTATCTGGACGGTGGAATCAACATTACGGGCCTGCGCAATACCGGCAACATACTTCCAAATCCGGACGCGGTGCAGGAATTCAGGGTCCAGACCAACAACTACAATGCCGAGTACGGCCGCTTCTCGAGTGGGGTAGTTAACGTACTTACCAAGTCAGGAACGAACCAGTTCCACGGCTCATTGTTTGAGTTCGTACAGAACACCGTGCTCAACGCCAACGACTGGGGCAATACGTTTGATACTCCGCCCTTGCACCGCAATCGGTTTGGCGGAGCATTCGGTGGACCGATTCGTAAAGACAAGACCTTCTTCTTTGGTTCTTATGCCGGTCTCCGCCAGGTTACCAACACGTTTCTAAACGGAGCCGTGGTGCCCACAGCGCTCGAGCGTAATGGCAACTTTTCCCAGTCGGCTGTGAAGCCTGTCGACCCTGTTACTGGAATCGCCTTCGCGGGTGGTTTAATTCCCGTAGGTCGCCGCGATACCGTAGCCATGAACATTATCAACAATCTAATTCCCACGGCCAACGTCGGAACCAACAAATGGCAGGGATTCGTTCCCAGTCCCTACAACACAGACGAGTTTCTGGCCAAAGTGGACCATAACCTTAACGACAATCATCGGCTGACCCTCAGTTACTTCCAGACCAACGGAACCAACACGGTTAAGTCCGGCGGTACCGCCCAGGCCTTGCCCTGGTCACAGCAGGAGTTTGACTGGCGTCAACAGGATGCGAACGTAAGCGAAACCTGGGTCATCAGTCCGCAAAAAATCAACCAGATCTGGCTTACATACACCCGCAATTTCGGCGGACGGCTCAATGTGCCGCAGACATCTCTCGGAACTTTGGGCTCGCTCTTCACGGCTCAGGGAACTCCTTCACTGCCGCAGATTTCAATCACCAACTTCTTCACTCTTGGCCAGGCCATCGCCGGTCCGTTGGCGGGCACCAACTTTTATTCCACGCGCGACACTTTCAGTTACACTCGCGGCCGGCACGCGTTCAAGTTTGGGGGCGAGCTCTCGCTCGATAAGGACATACAACAGACATTACTCAACAACTACGGTGTCTTCACTTTCAACGGCGTGGTCAGTAAGAACGCATTGGCTGATTTCGAACTTGGACTTCCCAGTTCTCTCTCCCAGGACGCTCCCGTGACGGGCTACACCAATAGCTGGTACACCGCGGTTTTCGCGCAGGATGATTTCCGTATTCATCCCCGCCTGACGTTGAACCTTGGAGTGCGCTGGGATGTGCAGACCGCGCCCACCGATCCGCAGAACAAGGAATCCACTTACATCGCGGGCGCACATTCCACCGTAAACCCCACGGCCCCGGCTGGCATACTCTTCCCCGGAGATCCCGGAATTACGCGCGGCATAGTTCCGGTACGCTGGAACCACATTTCGCCTCGGATTGGTTTCGCCTGGGACCCATTCGGAGACGGAAAAACTGCAATCCGCGCCGGTGCGGGGATCTTTTACGGTAGCGTTTCCGGTAATGAATGGAACACCACGTCAAATTTCGAGCCATTTGCCATCCGGCTTAACTTCACCAACAATAACAGTGCCACCAATCACGGCGCCGGCGCGACCTTGACCAACCCCTATAAAGGACTGGTGGGTGGCAATCCTTTCCCTTACAACGGCCAGTTCGTGAATGGTGGTTCTATCTTCGGTGCATCGCCAAATTTTCAGTGGCCCTATAGCTATCAACTTAATTTCACGGTGCAACGGCAGGTTACACAGAACTTAAGCGTGATGGCATCTTATGTCGGTTCACTCAGTCATGACCTCCCCTTCGCGCTCGACGCGAATTACCCGACTTTCGTTGGCGCGACAGCGAACAACGTGCAAGCCAGGCGGCTCAACCCCGCGTTTGGTTCCGTGCTTTCCATGCAATCGGGCCAGACTGCGTCGTACAACGGATTGCAAATCAGCGCTGTACAACGGTTGTCGCACCACCTGACGTTCAACGCTTTCTATACTTACAGCAAGACATTTGACAGCGTGCAACTGCAAAACAGCACCAGCCAGGGCGGTGTCCAGAATTTCGCCAATATAGGGGAAGACCGCGGACGAGCCGATACCGACCTGCGCCACCAGGCGGTAGTTTCCATGATATGGCAACCCGACTACTATAACGGCGGGAACCCTCTGCTGCGACACCTGGTAAGCGGCTGGTCTATTTCGCCGATTCTGAAAGTGCACAGCGGTCTTCCGTTCACCGTGTTGAACGGCGCGGACGCCAATCTGGATGGGAACGGCGGGGACCGGGCTCGGCTGGTGGGCGATCCCTTCGGCGGCAACTGCCTGAACGGGGCTCCGGTCGGGTCGGCCGCCTGCTGGTTCAATAACACTGCTCTCGTCAGGAATGCTCCAGTGAACGGGGCTCCAGTGGACGGCAACTCCGCGCGCAACCTCATCGATCAACCGGGTTACAAAGACGTGGACCTGGCAATCTTCCGTACGTTCAAGCTCAGGGAAAGTTTCAGCTTGCAGGCCCGGGGCGAGGCAATGAATGTATTCAACATGGTCAACCTGAATGCACCCAACGCCACAGCTCCGGCCACACCCACGACTGTAAGTACTTTTGGACAGATCACAAGCGCTCAGTCCATGCGGCAACTCCAGCTCGGTGTGCGCTTGATTTTCTAGTGTTGGCCAATGAACGAGATGGGACCCATGTATAGCTTTGTAGTTAGAGACAGATCGAAGTGCCGCTGGGACCTGGTTGCCCTGGGGGAAGTGATGCTTCGGCTTGATCCGGGAGAAACCAGGATTGCGCATGCACGAGAATTCAAGGTATGGGAAGGTGGCGGGGAATACAACGTTGCGCGTGGGCTCAAGCGCTGCTTTGGGTTGAACACCGCCATCGTCACCGCACTGGTCGACAATCCTGTTGGTCGCCTGGTTCAGGACTTGATGTATCAGGGAGGTGTTGACCAATCCAGCGTTAGGTGGGTTGACGACGATGGAGTAGGTCGACAGGCCAGAAATGGATTGAATTTTACCGACCGTGGATTTGGCTTGCGGGCCGCGGTGGGCTGCTCTGACCGCGGCCATACCGCAGTCTCACAGCTTAAAGCGGGCGACATAGACTGGGACCGTATTTTTGCCCGGGACGGTTGCCGGTGGTTCCATACCGGTGGAATCTTTGCCGCTTTGTCGGAAACCACGCCAGATGTCGCGCGAGAGGCTATGGAATCCGCCAGACGCCATGGCGTCGTGGTGTCTTACGACTTGAACTATCGCACGTCTTTGTGGAAGTCAAACGGTGGTTCTAAGAAAGCGCAGGCCGTCAACTCCGAACTGGTTAGGCTGGCGGACATTGTTTTTGGCAACGAAGAGGATTTTTCAGTGGCTCTGGGCTTTGCGGTAGCAGGTATCGATGAAAATTTTTCTGTTCTAGATAGTAGCAGCTTCAAGAAAATGATCGGAGAAGTCGTCAAGGAGTACCCCAACTTGAAGATCATTGCCAGCACCTTGCGTACGGTGCATTCGGCAAGCCGGAACGATTGGGGCGCGGTGTGCTATTCCGGAGGCAATTTCTACGAAGCAACTCAGCGTATCGACCTGGAGATTCTTGACCGGGTCGGAGGGGGCGATTCATTTGCGTCGGGGTTGATCTACGGAATCCTCTCCGGGCGCGATCCCGGCTGGGCAGTAGAATGCGGCGCCGCTCACGGCGCGTTGGCTATGACAACTCCAGGGGATGCTTCGATGGCGACCTTTGACGAGGTGCAGAGAGTAATGAAAGGAATTTCAGCGCGGATCGCCCGTTGAAATCAGTAATTGGTACTTAGTATTTAGTACTTGGCAAAACCAAAGCCGACTCAGGAGCGGGAACCAGGTGTCAATTCTCTCGAGCGCAACCAGGTAAACCCGTTGGGTTACCAAGTACCAAATACTAAGTACTGTCTTTGAAGGAGCATCATGAGCACTAAGATTGATTCAATATCGGAACGTCTGGTTCATGAAGGCAATGTTTTTCGCAATACCAATACTCATTCTGGGCGCAAGATAGTGATAACCCCCAGGAACAGCAGCATGCAGCATCTTTGTTACGCGCGAACAAGGCTGGACGCCGCGTCGTCAGAGGTGAATTTCAACACCGGAAACAGCGAGACCGCGATTATCTGTGTTGCCGGCGAAGCCGAGTTTACGGTTGGTGAAAACAAGTTTTCATTGGGCCAACACGATGCCGCTTATATTCCCAGGGGATCGCAGGTGAGGATTCGTGGCGAGTCCGCCGATCTCGCCGAATTTTCGGCCGAGGTTAAAGGCGATTATCCCCTGCAAATCGTGCGCTATGAGGATGTTCAGAATGACAAGGCGCTCCACTTTGTGGCCGGCGGCGCGGCGACCATGCGGGACCTCAATATTCTAGTTGGTAAAAATGTCCAGGCTGGGCGTGTTCTGGCGGGTTTTACTATCTCAGAACCCGGAAACTGGACCAGTTGGCCTCCGCACGAGCACGCCAGAATGCTGGAGGAAATGTACGTCTACATTGAAATGCCTCCGCCAGGCTTCGGAGTGCAGTTCGTTTACACCGATACCAACGAACCTGATCTGGTGGCCGTGGTGCGGGAAGGTGACGCGGTGCTGATGCCTCGCGGTTATCACCCCAACGTTTCGGCGCCGGGACACCGTATCGGATTTATTTGGGCCATGGCCGCACACCGCGAAGTGGAAGACCGCCAGTTTGGCGTGGTCAACATTCAGCCTGAATTCAGCACTTCAGGTTCGGGTCTTGAGGCCAGCAGAAAATAATGGCGGGCCTGGAACTCTTTCAACTCTCCGGCAAGACGGCGCTGGTCACCGGCTCATCCGCCGGACTGGGGGCAGCCATTGCCATCGCTCTGGCTGAGGCAGGAGCTGATGTCATTTGCCACGGGAACTCGCGTCCGGCGGAAGAAACGTGCCGGAAAATAGAACGCATCGGCCGCCGAGCGGCTGCCGTACAGGCTGATCTGGCGCGTACTTCCGGCGCTCAAGAGCTATTTGAAAAAGCGCGTTCGTTCGCCGCCATCGACATTCTGGTGAACAATGCTGGCGTCATCAAGCGTGCGCCGGCGCACCAGTTTACCTTGGAAGATTGGGACTTTGTGTTGCAAGTGAATTTGAAGAGCCTGTTTCAGTTAAGTCAACTGGCCGGTCGCGAATGGATCGAGGGCAACAAGCCGGGAAAGATCCTGAACATCGCTTCATTGCTTTCGTTTCAGGGGGGAATCACGGTGCCCGCGTATGCTGCGTCGAAAGGCGCAGTGGCTCAGCTCACCAAGGCTCTGGCCAATGAGTGGGCCGAGCGCAAGATTAACGTCAACGCCATCGCGCCAGGCTACATGTGCACTGACAACACGGTGGCGCTGCAGCGCGACCAAACCAGAAACCGCCAGATTATGGAACGTATTCCGGCAGGACGCTGGGGAGAGCCGGAAGACATTGGAGGCGCTGCCGTGTTTCTTTGCTCGGCCGCCAGTGACTACGTCCATGGCCACGTTCTGGTGGTGGATGGCGGGTGGATGGGGCGTTAAGCATGGCTATTTATGGAATAAAGAAAGAAGGGCAGGCAGTGGTTACAGAGCCAATTCGCGCCTTGTCGGAACCTGTGTTATCCAGCGGAAGCGGCGCCGGCTCACGTCTTTCGCAAGCTGTCACTCACTACCGCTGGATGATTTGCGCGCTGCTGTTCATGGCTTCGACCATCAATTACATTGACCGCCAGGTCATTGGATTGCTGAAGCAGACTCTTCAGGGACAGATTGGGTGGAATGAGATCGACTACAGCAACATCATCTTTGCTTTCCAGCTCGCCTATGCTGCCGGCCTGCTGTTTGCCGGCAGATTCATGGACTGGCTGGGGACGCGCAAAGGCTTTTCGCTTTCGGTTTTGTTCTGGAGTGTAGCGGCAATGGCCCATGCCCTGGCCCACTCGGTGTTCGGTTTCGGTGCAGCGCGCGTAGCGCTGGGATTTGGCGAGGCAGGAAATTTTCCCGCTTCCATCAAGGCTGTGGCCGAATGGTTTCCCAGGAAAGAACGCGCCCTGGCAACCGGTATCTTTAATTCCGGCACGAATATCGGCGCCTTGATTACACCGCTGGTTGTTCCGTGGATCACCCGCAATTATGGATGGAGGGCGGCGTTTGTTGCCACGGGCGCCATTGGTTTTGTGTGGCTGGCCGCGTGGCTCGCCATGTATCGGTCGCCGGAGAATCATCGCCGCGTGAACCAGGCGGAACTGGACCATATCCGCAGCGACCCAGCAGAATCAGCTGCCAAAATTCCATGGTCGCAACTAATACCGCACCGACAGACGTGGGCATTTGCCGCAGGTAAATTCCTCACCGATCCCATCTGGTGGTTCTATTTGTTCTGGGTCCCGGATTTTCTGTTCAAGATGCATGGAATCACCCTGATGAATGTGGGGCTTCCTCTCTTTGTTATTTACCAGGCTGCCACGGTAGGCAGTATTGGCGGCGGCTGGCTATCGTCGTTCATGATCAAGCGGGGATACCGGCTCAGTACCAGTCGAAAAACGGCGATGCTGATTTGCGCTCTGGCGATTGTGCCGATCGTGTTTGCTTCCAAAGTGTCCAACTTATGGGCAGCAGTCGCTCTGATTGGGCTGGCCGCGGCCGGACATCAGGGCTGGTCGGCAAATCTGTTTACGCTGGCTTCGGACACTTTTCCCCGGCGCGCAGTCGGTTCGGTTGTGGGACTCGGCGGAATGTTTGGTTCGATCGGAGCACTCCTTCTCGCGAAAACCACCGGCTACGTATTGCAGTGGACCGGTTCATACCTGCCTCTCTTCATTATTGCGGGCTCCGCTTATCTTGTGGCGCTCGTGATTATCCATTTCTTCAATCCGCAGTTGGAACCTGCGCAGGTAGGAGTAGATGCGTGACCAAGACAGAAGTAAAAATTCGAATAACCTCGACAGGCATCGTGCCGGTAATCCGGGCTTCCACGGCGCGGAACGCACTTATGGCGGTGGATGCGTTGTATAAGGGGGGAATTTCCGTTGCGGAAATCACGCTCACTGTGCCGGGTGCTGAGAAGGTGATTGAATCGCTGCGCAAGAACTTTGGCGCTGAGCTACTGGTAGGCGCCGGCACTGTGGTGGATGTTGAAGGCGCTCAACGCTGCCTGGACGCTGGCGCTCAATTCATCATTTCTCCCGGCTTTGACGCAGTCACGGTCGAGTTTGTGAAGTCGCAGGAAATTGTGATGATAGCCGCTGCTCTTACGCCCACCGAAATCATGGCGGCGTGGAAGAGCGGAGCTGATCTGATAAAAGTATTTCCTTGCAACGCTGTGGGTGGACCCACCTATATCAAGTCTCTGAAGGGGCCATTCCCTGAGATTCCGCTGATTCCGACAGGCGGCGTGAATCTTGAGACGGCTGCTGATTTTATCAACGCTGGCTCAGCGGCGCTGGGCGTTGGCAGTGAATTAGTCCCGACTTCAGCCCTGGATTCCGGAAAGCCGGCCGTGATTGCAGAGCTGGCAATGCAATTCCTTGAGATCGTGCGAGAAGCGCGTGGTTTGAAAGCGACGGCAAGCGCCGTCATGGGAGGATGAGATGAAAGCTGTTGGTGATGCGCCCGAGGTGGTGGTTGTTGCCACGGCTGAGGCCAGGCGGAGCACCCCGGAGCCGGGTCTGACCCGGCGGATTGGCGCCTACAACGAAAAACTGTTTCTGGCTGAACACCACATGGAGCAGGGCTGGGTCGGCGCCGCGCACAGCCATCCTCACGAACAGATTGTTTATGTCATCTCCGGCCATCTAAGAGTTACCTGTGCCGGCACGACATTTGACGTTCGCTCGGGCGATAGCTTCCTGGTCCGCGGCGGTGTGGAACATCAGGCAAGCGCTCTGGAAGCTTCGCACGTTATCGACGTGTTTACTCCTTGCCGAAGCGAGTACATCTAACCGGAGCCGATGATGCACAACCTGATCACAACTGCCTTCCTCTCGTGCGCGCTGATGCTCAGTGCTGCGGCCCACGCCGGACCTCGTTTGCTCGGTATCAAGATTGCCGTGACCAATCCTTCGGGAGATGAACGACGCGCGGAACCTGTGGTGATACCGATCTCTGAACTGCGCAAGGTAGCGCCTGAAGTGCACGCCGGATCTTTGATCGTCACCCTAACTCGGACCACGGACCTGCAGCAGGATGCCGCCGCGCTGCAGGCCGCCGAAATCCCTTTCCAGGTGGACGATCTGGATGATGATGGCAAGGCTGACGAACTGGTCTTCCAATTGGACCTGAAACCCCGCGAGACATGCATTGTCACCGTTAGTTATGGCGAGCCCGGCAGAATTTTCAAGATCCGCAATGATTATCCTGCACAGACAGATGCGCTGTTTGCCAAGAAGATCGAGGGCCTGGGATGGGAATCGGATAAAAACGCATGGCGTATCTATTTCGATCCCCGCAACGCGATTGATTTGTACGGCAAACGCCGCTCCATGTTGATGCTCAAGAGATTTGCCACACCGGAATACGACTATCACGCTGAATCAGCCGATGGCAGGGACATCTACAAGGTGGGCGATGCCCTGGGCATCGGCGCGGTCGGCGCATGGCGCGAGGGCAAACTCTTTAAAGTCTCCGACGTACGTACGCGGAGCTATCGCGTGATCTCTACCGGCCCGGTGCGTGCAATCGTGGAGCTTGCCTATGACGGCTGGAACGCCGGGGGTAGTCTCGTCACGTTGCGCACGCGCATCACGCAATGGGCTGGAGATCGCGGTTTCTATCAGACAATTAAAGCCGATGCCGCGCCGGATTTCACATTCGCGACAGGGATCCCGCTGAAGAAAGAAGCTCCAGCATTGCATTCCACAGGCGGTCGAACGTGGCTGGCGAGCTGGGGCGAGCAGGTGGTGTTGCCTGGGGCTACTGCTACTGAACCCACCAGCGGAACCAATCTTGGCCTCGGTATAGTCATGATCACACCTTCAGCAGCGGCTCCTGTCGATGATCCCGCGAATCATCTGCTGACATTTTCTGCTCAGGCCAATAGCGCGAGCTGGTACACGCTGGCGGCGTGGGACCAGGAGGGAAGCAATGACCACCTCACTGTGGCTAACAATCAGGAAATGCAGGAGCGCGCGTCGTTGGTAACGCCGCACCCTGGTATTCAAACCAAGGATCAATTCGTCCAAGCGATGCAGCGTATTGCGGACGCCGCCGGTAATCCCGTGCAGGTGAAGATCTTGTCTTCTGCTCCAGCGGCACAGTCTGCCCCGCCTGATACCTTGAGGCCGACAGCGTCTCGGACATACTCTCAGGCGATTGCGCTATTGAAGCAGGAAATTGACCGGACGGCGGCCAAGTGGGAACCCGCAATTATGGCTTCCACGCCAGCCGGCATCGGCACGAGTAAAGGCCCTGGATTTTTTGTCGATGGCGATAATCAGACCGGGGAATGGAAGAAGCGCGAAGGTTTTTTCTGGACCGGCGGATTTTGGGTCGGCGAGCTGTGGAGAATGTACGCGCGCACGCACGAAGAAAAATATCGCCGCTGGGCGAAGCTGTGGAACTCGCAACTGTTGGGATCTGAGTCCCAGCAAAACCATGATTCCGGCTTCCTCTATTACTACTCTTCGGTCCTTGGTTTCCAGCAGACCAGATCGCCGCAGCTAGAGCAGAGTGGGCTGCAGGCCGCTCAACGGCTTGGGCAGCTGTTTAATCCTCAAACACATTTGATTGCAGCCTGGGAGGTAAATGGGGATGACTCGATCATCGACACCATGATGAACCTTCAGCTCTTGTGGTGGGCGAGTGAGCAGACCGGCGATCCGAAGTGGCGCGAACTTGGTTTGCAACATGCCAGAAAGGCCGCTGAATGGCTCGTTCGTCTGGACGGTTCGGTGGCGCAATCCGTGCATTTCAATCCGGGAGACGGGCGTCAGCGTCTTGAGCTGCGCGGCGGGAGCACTCGCAGCGTCAGTTTCGATTTGCCCAATAACAATCCTTCGGGAGACTTGCTTTTCATCCATACACATCAGGGATTTGCTGCGGGTACGACCTGGTCACGCGGCGCGGCCTGGGCGCTCTATGGATTTAGTCAGGCATCCGCCGCCACGCATGACGCCAGGTTCCTTGCGACTGCGGAAAAAGTTGCGGACTACATTATCAGCGAGCTACCGGAAGACGGGGTCCCATGGTTCGACTTCGACGATCAGGGTGTGCATTACCGCAATCGCGACAGTTCCGCGGCCGCGATCATCGCCGGCGGCCTGCTCAAACTGTCGCGACAGACGGTGGACAAGAACAAGGCCGCCCGTTATCGCGAACAGAGCCGGCGAATCACGCAGTCGCTGATTGATCGCTACCTTACGCCAGTGGGAAGTGGCGATTCGTCGCCAGCGGGAATCCTGCGGCACGGGTGCGGTACACGGCCAGCCGACGGCATGCTGATCTACGGCCAGTACTATTTGCTGGAAACGCTGCTGGCACTGGAGGACAATGAAAAGAAATCATCCGGCAGTTCCGGCGGAGCACAATGAGTTTATTGATTGACTCCGCTGGCCAGGAAACCGCCGTCCACGGCAAGAATGTGACCGGTGACGAAGCTGGCGCTTTCCGAGGACAGGAAAACGGCGGCGCCCACCAGTTCATGCAGTTGCCCGAACCGCTGCATGGGTGTGCGCAGGAGAAATTCCCGGCCGCGCTCGGTGCCATCCAGCAACTGAGCGTTGAGTTCAGTGCGAAACACCCCAGGAGCAATGGCATTCACGCATATACCATGGCGGGCCCATTCAATGGCTAAGGATTTGGTCAACGATGCGACTGCGGCTTTGCTGGCTGAGTATGCAGCGACCTCATGCAGCGCGACAAACGATGAGAGCGAGGCTATGTTCACGATGCGCCCATATCGCCGTTCCATCATGTGCGGCGCGAACGCCTGGCAAGCCAGCAGCGTTCCTGTCAGGTTGGTCTCTATGATGTCGTTCCATTCCTGTTTACTGACGCGTAGTGTGGGAGTGCGTTTAGTTTTTCCGGCGCAATTCACCAGTATTTCCACGCCGCCGAACGCCGCAATGGCTGCATCACGGAGTTTTGCCAGGCTGGTGGCATCGGTGACATCGCAGGTCATCGCCAGTGAACCTCGGTTTCGGCGCCGGACCATTTCTACGGCTTCTGTTACCAGGTTCTCGCGTCTGCCGGTGGGAACAACATTGGCGCCTGCTTCTGCCAGACCGTTCGCCAGTGCCAGCCCGATGCCGGACGTGCCGCCGATAACTATGGCGGTCTTTCCGGTCAAATCAAGTTGTGGATGTCCCATCGTTCCTCAGTTGAATTGCAGGAGTCTCTGTTGAGAATAAATGATGCCAAGGTGATAGTTTGCAGTCCCGGGCGAAATTTCGTCACGCTAAAAATCACCACGGACGAAGGAAGTTACGGGCTGGGCGATGCGACGCTGAATGGCAGAGAACAGGCTGTGGTCAGTTACCTGAATGACCACGTACTGCCGCTTCTAATCGGCCGCGATACCCGCAAAATCGAGGACACCTGGCAATATCTATATAAAGGAGCATATTGGCGGCGTGGACCTGTCACCATGACTGCCATCAGCGCAGTTGATACCGCACTGTGGGACATTCGCGCCAAAAGCCTCAACGTTCCCCTCTACCAACTGCTGGGCGGAGCCTCGCGGGATGGAGTCCTGGTGTATGGCCATGCCAGCGGCAACGATCTGGACGCGACCATTGAGGCCGTGGGCCACTATATTCAGCTCGGCTACAAGGCGATTCGAGCACAGTCCGGCGTCCCCGGGATGACAAGCACATACGGAGTCGGACGCGGCGACATGTATTACGAGCCCGCGGAGAAAGAAACTCCTCCGGAAAATTTGTGGTCCACCGAGCACTACCTGAATTTTGCGCCGAAGCTCTTCAAGAAACTCCGGGAAGAGTTTGGCCCAGACGTGCATCTATTGCACGACGCGCATCACCGGCTCTCGCCGATCGAAGCTGCGCGTTTGGGGAAAGAACTTGAACCGTATCATCTGTTTTGGCTGGAAGATCCGACACCGGCCGAGTTGCAAGAGGGTTTCCGGATCATTCGCCGGCATACGACAACGCCTCTCGCCGTGGGTGAAGTATTTGACACGATCTATGACTGCCACACATTGATCCAGGAGCAACTGGTCGACTACATCCGGACTACGGTGGTGCACGCGGGTGGAATCAGTCATCTGAAAAAGATCGCCGCGTTGGCAGAACTCTATCACGTGCGCACCGGGTCCCATGGAGCCACGGACCTCAGTCCGGTCTGCATGGCCGCTGCACTGCATTTTGATTTGAGCGTGCACAACTTCGGCATCCAGGAATACATGCGGCATTCTGCTGAGACAGACAAGGTCTTCCCGCACTCCTATTACTTTCAGGATGGCCAGATGCATCCCGGAGAGAAGCCTGGCCTGGGAGTCGATATCGACGAGAACCTGGCGGCGCAGTTCCCGTACCGGAGAGCGTATCTGCCGGTAAATCGCAGGCTCGACGGAACCATGCATAGCTGGTGAGGAGATCCTCTTGATAAAGCACCTCGGCGTACTGCTTTGCTTCTCGCTCCCCTTCGCGCTTGGACAACAACGCGAAGCCGGAGCGCGTCGCCTGTCTCCGCCCGGCGCAAAAGCGCTGTCACAGCAAAGCGCTTCCGGCGACATTGCGACCGAGAAATTTTCTGAAGAAGTCGCCAGCTTTTTTGGCCGCGAGATCGCCGCACATGTAGCTGACATCCACTCGCTCGCGCCGCCCCAAGAACGGGTTCTGGGGGCGCTCACAACCGGCGAATTTTCCTGGGGAACGTTCATGCGGGCACTGGCGTCTTATTCCGCGCTGTCCGGGGAGCGCACGCTCAATGGAAAAGATCTTCCGAAATTCATCGGGCAGATCGGCCTCATTGAATCGAAACATGGCGGAAAAACATTCGCTCAACTCTATTCTGCATTGTCGCTGCGGTCCTTCGGAGCCGATCTAAAAACAAATGCAATCTGGCAAGCTCTCACTCCGGAGGAGCAAATAGCCTGGCGTTCGTTGCTTGATCCCGAACGCTTTTACGATCCCAAGACCCGTCATGTCATCAATCTTCCTGAGAACTATTTCGGGGTCGCCGCCCGCATAGTGACGATGGATTATCAGATGGGAATCATCACCGACAAAGCATTTGTTGACGACGTGTTGAATCGAGCGGCGGAACAGTTCACCGGCGGCGCTTTGTACTCCGACGACAACATTCCTACTGGCCGCTACGACCGTTACTCGAATGAGTACGCCCGCTATGTATATGAGGCGGCTGAAAACGTCGACCGCAAAGACCTGATGCAAGCACTCGAACCCACTTTGAAAGCGCAAATGCGCACCTGGTGGGACCTGCTTTCGCCGGACGGCTACGGGTATCCGTGGGGCCGAAGCCTGGGAGTGATCAGCTACATCGATACAATGGAGATCGTCGCGTTTCTCGGGAAGCATCCTCAGTTCCGGCCTGCGCCGCTCACTGATCTCGCCACCGCCTCGTGTGTTGCGTGGCAATCGCTCATAGAAAACTATCAGCCGGAGCGCCACCTTTTGAATGTGCTTGGTTTTGGACGCGGCAACTACGGTTATATTAATGCCGAACGCGAGTGGCAGCAGACCACAGCTTTCTTCGGCAAGGTTGCGGGCGCCCACAAGAGTCTTGTCGACGCGCTTCGGGCCGAGCACATCACTTCCTTTCCAGCCC
>Ga0137403_10001720_pt1 | contig 27350 bp, 23 predicted proteins | sample CZOMad2_1_16fung_FD_122057 | JGI IMG/M metagenome (GOLD analysis project Ga0137403, IMG submission 122057) | Vadose zone soil fungal communities from Angelo Coast Range Reserve, California, USA - CZOMad2_1_16fungal (Hybrid Assembly) | ecosystem: Environmental > Terrestrial > Soil > Vadose zone... | reverse complement strand
GGCCGCGTTCGGATTGGTGCCCTGAGCAAGAGCGATGGCCTTCAACACAGTAATATCGTTGCCATTCTCCATGATAAAACCGCCAGGCTGGCGAACGTCGCCTACGACGTAAACGACACCCGCTTTGCTCACCATGATTGTGTCTCCGGGCTCCACGGGGACGTTGTTCTTCATCGACTCCTGAGTGCCGGTGACAAGGGGTACTTGAACCGTTTGTTGCGGATTATTGCGGCGCGTAATCATCACGTACCGACCAGCTTTAGGTGTGATCCCGCCGGCCGCGGATATGACGTCGTACAGATTCCTCGATCCCAGCAAAGGATAAATACCAGGCTTCTGTACCTCACCCAATATAGAGATCCCCTGTGTCGCATACTCCTTCTCGAAAACTGTGACGTGTGGATCATTGAAAAGGCCCTTTTGACTAAGCCTTTTTTCGATCAGTGCCTGAGCCTGGTCGATTGAGAGTCCGCCCACGACAACTGTGCCCAGCATAGGTAACGAGATTTCGCCGCCAGAACTAACACGCACGTCCGTCTTGAAATCCGGGATGCCGTACAAGCTGACCTCGAGCAGATCGCCAGCACCAATCAGTAAGTCCGCCGGGGAGCTCGTACTGCGCGCCGCAACGCTCGAGGTCGGAGGTGCAGGCGGCGGCGCCTCTGCCTGAAATCTTGGTGAATCGACACGTTCCTGGGCAAAGACATGGTTCGACGACAGAGCTAATACCGCAATCACAGCAAGAGCAACAGATTTGAAGTTCATAACAAATCTCCTTGAATCAGCGCCGCCAGCAGAAGCTGCAACACACGAGTCATTTAGATTGCGCGCGCGAATCAAAATGAGAATTGACATCCTACGCGCCTTCGCCGAGGCGTTTCGACTGGTCCTGACTGTAATATCCGTAATAATTCCGGAACCGTGGCGAGTTCAGATCTTCGCCATTCAGGACGAATCCAGTAAGGCGTGCATTTACCTTGAGGAGTAAATCCTGAGCGCGCAAGAACTCCTTTTTTGCGACTTGCCCAGCGCGAACAACCAGAATTACTGAATCCGCCTCGACCGACATGCGAACGGCGTCGGTCATCGCCAGTACGGGCGGGGTGTCGATGATGATGTGGTCGAATTGTATCCGCCAACGGTCTACTAGATCCTTGAAGCTGGACACCAGCAATTCGGTGTCCTCCGACAGATTGATTGGCCCCGCTGGCAGCACGAACAGATTGGGTACATCGGGGCAGGCTACGACAACTTCGTCCAAGGCCGCCGGCTTCCGGAGTATCGTGCCCAGACCTTTGATACTGCTCAGTCGCATGGCGCGGTGAACGCTGGGACGCCGGAGGTCGGTATCGACGAGTAGGACACGCCTCCGTAGCCGTGCGAGTGCAATTGCCAAGTTTGTGCTGACTGTCGTTTTGCCTTCGCCCGGAAGCGAGCTCGTGACCAGTATCACTGCCGGATGAGCCCGGTGTGAAAGTAGGATGGATGTCACAATAGCTTTGTAGGACTCTGCTGCTAACGACATGGGCTGAAGTGAACTCACCAACTCGGGCTTCACACTGCCGTTAGCGTTATTGAGTTGGGCGGACGCGCCATTCTTGTTCTTAGCTACTAGCAACGGCACAACGCCGAGTGAAGGCAGCGGAGACGCAATCTCTGCCTGCTCCAGAGTGACTATCTTTTCGTTCACCTTCGTCAAGCCAAAGGCAAGTAGCACGCCACCGAACATGCCGAACAGAAGGGAAAGCGCGAAGTTTCGCAGAATATTCGGCTCGGCAGGCAGTCTCGGCGGTCTTGCGGGATCGACAATCCAAATGTTGCTCGATTTTAAGCTGGAGGAAATGCTCACTTCTTTCTGCTTCTGGAGCAAATCTTCGTAAAGCTTCCGGTTTGTCTCGAACTCGTGCCTCAGGATGTCGGACTGAATCGCATTTGCGCTCAGCTTGTCCGCCGCCTGTTTCTGTGCTTCCAGGGCGGCCCGCAGCATGCGTTCGCGTTGCATTCCGCTTTTATATTCATAGGTTATCTGCTCACCGATCCTCCTAACTTCGGCATCCACCGACTGCCGCACCTGAGCAATTTGCTTCGACAGTTCGATTATTTTCACGTGTGCGGGACCTAGCTGAACTGACGCTTGCGCCATCTGGTTTTCCAGGTCGGCTTGCTGTGCGCGTAGTTTGGTGACGAGGTTGTCGGGCTGCAGTTTTGCGATCAGCTCCGGCTGGCCCGAGCGCGCTAATCGGTAGTTGACTTCCTTCTGGACCCTGTCGGCTTCCGCTGCAGTAAGGTCCCTGTTCAGGTCGTCCAGCTTTGCCGTCACAATGTTCTGCTTATCGTCCAGGCCAAAGATTCCATTCTCTTTCTGGTAGTCGATCAGCTTCCGCCGCGATTCTTCGACCTTCGCTTGCAGTTCCTTCAACTGGCTCGCAAGAAAGTCAGAAATCTGAGTACTAGCCTGGAATTCACTTTTATAGTACTGGTCGACATACGAATTCGACAACTGATTGACGATATCGGCGGCTAGCCGTGGATCGGTGCTTCGGAAACGAATCTCGATAAGCCGTGTTCCTTTCACCTTCGAGATCTTAAGGCCCCTATGGATCGCCTTCACCAGCCGGTCTTCGTTGCCAGACGGTTCCACGCGACCGGTCAACTTCGGTGTTTTGTCAAGGTGGAGATCGTTGATGACTTGCATGGCTAATGCATCGGTCTCCAGGATGCCAATCTGCGTATCAATGGCCGCGCGGTCTTCTGGATCTTCCACAAGTGACGTTTCTATACCCTTGAATCCCAGCACGCCGCTGTCGTTCTCGCGGTGAAACACTACCTTTCCGACGGCCTCGTACTGCGCCTTCATGAGGAGCGATGCGGTTACGACAATTATGACGACAAGAAGCGTAAACGCGGCGATTGTCCGCCAGCCGTGTTGGATGATGCGCCACAGACCCGCTAGGAACATTTCCTCCGATACATCTCCCACCCACTGGGGATAGCCGTTTGACAGATCTGACTTAGATCTTGACGCGATTCGCGTGGGAGTCTGCACCGCCGCAGGATGGTGCGAACCTTGGTTCAGCAATTCAAAATTTTTGCTCATTGTTCTTCACCTTGACGCCGGCTGGCAGCATCGGAGTTAAGGCAATTTACAGCTCCGCCGTTCGGGTCACATGTACCCGATTCAACTGAAGTTATTTTCTACGCTGTTCTGGGAAAAGGAATCGGGTAAAACCGGGGATTCAATGCAGTACAAATCATGAATAATGTATCGGGTAAGGGCCTGATTCCTATACGAGTTTCGCTACGCCAGACAGGAACCCATCCCTCTTCAATCACTGAACCCATCTGCGTGTTCCCGATTTCTCGTTTGAGATGAGTCGAGATCATATTGTACAGGTAGAACGTCTCTTCAAGTCCTGGTTGGGGAAGGGAGCACGATACTGGTGTTCGCGGTAAAGTCGGCACCTAGTCGTTAGGGGGGGCCAGCGGGACAGTCACGCTGGAAGTTACGCTGGCGCGACAGGCGCGCCAACCCGACTGATCTATCCCGCTCAGGTTCATCGTCACCTAGTTGAGTTTTCGAGGCGGTGGGACCTAGTGCTCAAAGAGCCATATCGAGGGATTCGGATCATTCAACGGGAGTATCACAAACTTCGATGATGAAATTACGTACGCGACGCCGCTCGCTCCGGAGGAAGAGACCATGGTGACGGCTCCTCTTCCACTAGTAGGTGCGGAGGATATCGAGTACATAGCCTTGAAAGGCGCTCCTGATATTGGCCCCGTTGCGCCATCGATATCCTCGGTGCCGGTGAGGTTGCCGGTCGGGCTGGCACCGTCCGCAGTGAACTCGCCCGAGAAGATGGTGACACCAGCCGTCGCTGGGTTGGTCGCCAAGCCGGCATAGCCGCCCGACACTGAGCTATTCGCCAGCGGTCCCGCTGCCTGTGGTTCGCCGAACCCGAACAGCACATTCCCATCATTCCCAATGAGGAATGCTTGGTTCTGATTAACCAGATAGGCTATCACACCATGTCCAACCACGATCGACGTTCGGCCATTGCTGGCCACGCTGTACGTCCCCGTCAGGCTATTGTCTGAAGCGGCGTTCCCTCCACAGTTTTCGTCGAAGATCAAGGTGAGAGCGCCATTGCTGTCGGCGCCGAGCGAGCCTACAATCACGTCCGAAGAAGTGTTCAGTCCGTTGCAGTAGGACTGCCCGGTCAGATAAATTACCATATTCCCTTGCAGCGACGCGTTGGAGAAGCCGCCGGAAGGCGCTTGCTGCTGCAGCATAGCGCCGCTCCAGAGGGGAGTCGGGCCCATGAGAGGGTCTGTCCCCATCGCAAACAGCTTCCCTGAGTTCACGATATAAAAGACGAAATTGCGGGTATACAGCCCCGGTCCTTGAAAGTAGAATCCCAAAGTCATTGTGCCGCGCCCGTTGGTGGTGTCGGAAACCGTGTATTTAGAAGTTGCGAATGTCGCCGGGCCAACAACGCCGTGCGCGTTAATATCCCCCGTTCCGTTCGTCAGATTGCCCGCCCCGTCCGCTGTGAGGTGACCCACGAAGGCATCGCGGTTGCTCGAGGCGTCGAAGCCAGCTAGTCCGAATACATAATCACCCGTTATCTTCGCCGTGCTGAACGCAGTCGTATCGGCTTTCTCTATGCTTCCCGAGCCGATCGACCCTCCAGGAGGATCGAACTCTATGAACTGCGCGTTGCCGTCAGCCGTCATAGCAAACGCAAGCTGATAGGCGACGCCCGCGATATTTAGAGTCATCATACCTCTGTTGTCTGCGCCGATAGTATAGGTCCCCGTGAAAGGTTGCTGCGTGAACACAGTACCCGGGCCAAGACCATTGCCGTCCAGTTCGCCGTTCGTCAAGTTCCCCGCGCCGTCGGCAGTGAACCTCCCAACGGCGTCGCAAACAACCGACCTGCCACTGGCAATTCCCACGACGCCCACCGAAAACCCGTTAAAGTTGAGCGCATAGTTGCCATTCAACTCGGCGTTGTTTACTCCCGAGGTTTGAGCGTGGACTGTCGAAGCAAAAACCGCCGCAAAACACACGAACAGTAAAGCATTGAGCTTTTTCATTGTTTCTCCTCCGCTTGCGAAGAATGGTCGGATAGGGTTGCTGCGGTTACCAGCCGCCGCCCGTGATTGCTCGCTGGGAAAGCACACCCATATCTTGCATTTAATTGATATTCTTGAATTGACCAGATCAAGGCGGCGTCCGACCGTGCGCCCAGCTTGAATATGAGATTTTTCATTCTCCCTAAACCCTCGAGACTCATAGCACCGCAGATGCTATAAATGCTCGGCGTCCTGCACAATCCGGCGAATACCTCAAATGCTTCCAGGAAAACTACGGCGGACCGCGATCGAAGATGCAAGCGATATTGAACCTAAACGGGGCTCCCGAATGACTCCTCTCCCGCAGTACGCCACATGGGTCGCGACTTCTTCAAGTGCTCTTCGATACGCTGAATCAGACTTACATCCCCATGCCAGGCACTCCACTTAAAACGCGTTACTCGGTTTCATCTGCCCCAGGATCCCAAAAAGCGCAGATTTCTGATGTACCATGTCAGAAGCTCTGGAGTTCAGGCGAGCTCGTATACCAATCGATTACCATCCATCGCCGCGTACGCAACCCGAGCCTTATCCTTATCCGGTCCTTCGATCACCCAGCTGTTCCCCGGACGTATCAACTTCATCTGACTCCGCGCTCGCCACCACTGATTAACCTCTCGTGGAAGAGCAATCCAAATCTTTTCCTTCGACCGCAAATCAGCCAGATAGGCCAGCAGCGATTTGTACGTATCCTGCGTCCGTTGTTCTAGAATATAGTCTGGGTGAATGATGAAGCTGGCCAGCCCGTGTTTCTCCGTGATCTGGGTAATTTGCCGTTTCCAATGATCGATCGAATGCTGACCCAGGATATGAAAGAGAGAATAATCCTGGGTTGTGGTGACCGGTAACTCCAAAATCTTCCCGATAAAATACGGCATCACGGTACAGCAACCACCCCTTTGCGGATCCAGATGAGCAGCATTGGGCACGGACATGTCGTAGGAAAATTCGAGTCCTCCGTACCAGTCGAGATTGTGATAAAGCGCGCCTGAGCGAAACCCCTGCGCACCGAACTCGCGGCCGTACTGGTTAATTCGAGGCACCCGACTGAAAAACCTCGCCTCGCTGGTAAATAGCCGTCCGTCGTGATTCAGGTCGTGAACATTGACTTCGAAACCTCTCGAGCGAATGCTCTGAAGAAACGACGAGCTGAGCGAGTACCGCCCCTCGGGAATCAGTTGAAATGAGCTTTTTATCCCAAACTTCTCATCGAGGTCCATCAGCGCCAGACAGAAATCACGCCCTTTGACTTGTTCCACATCGTGAGTAATAATTGAGCAACTTGAAAACTCCTCAGGCCAAAACCAGATAAACGGCACTCTCTGACCATTTCGTGCCTGCATGCAGAGCCGAAGAATTGTCTCGTGTATTTGCTCGACGGTTCGATCGACCGGCCAGCGGGGAAACGGAATTGACCGCCAGTCAGCGAGTCTAAGCTTCTGGAGGTGCCGGCGGACGCTTACGCTCAAAAGCGGCCGCGCGAAGTAGTAGAGCTTGTTCGCGAGCCCGCCAGAGAGAAAGGATTGATCTTGTGCGTTTCCGTTCCCACAATAGCGCTCAAAACGGAGATTGTTGACGACCTGGTCGGGATCGAAAGACAGGTGTACTTCTCCGGGCTCCACCACGACATCGTTCAAAGCGTCGTGGAGCTCTCCGCCCGGACTGAGGTGTACTGCTCCCTTGCTGACAGAACCATAACAGATCGCTTCAGGTCCAAACCGGAAATGGCCCAAATGCTGCGACGGTGAGCCAGATGGAAAGCACCCGGCGAACTCTTCCGGACAGCGATAGTAATCAACGAGTGTTCGATTCACTGGTAGAGCTTGAGTGTTTCAGCAAATGGGGTGAACCTAGCGGGCGATTCCAATTCATAGGTTATAGCCGAATCTCTGAAGGGTACGGCGTGCCGTCCGGCGTAAGAACAGTTCCGGACCGCTGCGGCGTCGAAAACCGATGTTCAACTCGAGAAGTTTGACCTGTTCTGCAGAAAGCTGCCAACCCGAAGCGCCGCAGTTTTCTGCGACATGAGCTACAGATGCGGCCTTGGGGATTACAATCAACGAGTCGTGCCGCAAGCACCAGTTTAGGGCTAGTTGTGCTTCAGTCTTGTCCGCTTGGTCCGCCACCTCTTCTAGGGCGTTTTGTGGGTCCCGCCTCTTGATGTTAGCGAGTCCGGTGGCCAACGGACTAAAGGCAATGACCGTAATTTGGTTTTGACAGCAGTATGACAGGACTCTTCTCTCGATACTCCTCTCTACCAAGTTGTAACGAACCTGATTTGAGGCGATCCGGTTTTTGGAGAGGGCGGCCTGTGCCTTCCGGAGTTCAGAGACAGAAAAATTGCTTACGCCAATGAAACGAATCTTGCCAAGGTCCACGAGTTTCTCCATCGCGGCCATTGTCTCCTCAACCGGGACGGTGTGGTTAGGCCAATGGAGCTGGTACAGATCGATATAATCAGTCCGCAAACGTTGGAGGCTTCGGTCTGCAGCCAGGAGCAGATCCCGATGCCTGAAATGCCTGGGCGAGACTTTGGTCGCAAGGAAAACGGATTGCCTCACACACTTGACCGCTTCCCCCACAATCTCCTCAGTTCCATAAGATTCGGCGGTGTCTATCAGGCAAGCACCCATCGCTATTCCTCGCCTGAGAGGCTCGACACCTCCCTTGTAGTTCCATGTTCCTAGTCCAACCTCAGGTAAGCGAACATGCGTGTTCCCTAGGATTTTGCAGATCATGCCCTGCATAATCCCTCCATCGATGGGGAACAAGCCGGCTGTGCCATCTGCAAATCTCCTTGGTCCGCGCGTTTCAGAAGCCCCGCTTCAGGGAAAGGTATGGCAGTAGGGCGAGCTCGGCAAAGCCCGGTAGCGGATCCGCGCGGCTGAAGACCGCCTCGACTTGGAAATTCCTTAGCGACTCCAAGTAAGCTTGCCAGTTTAGTTGGCCATTCAGAATCTGAAGGATTGACGTAGGTAGATCGGTGACCAAGCGGATCCAAGTGACGCCTGCCCGGGCACGACAAGGCTCTACGTGCTCTCCAACCTGATCTGCGAAGAGCATGTAAGGAAAATCAACGCCAGCTCCGGGACCCAGAGTATGGTAGCCCCAAGTTCGTCCATTGACGTCAAGCAGCTTGTACTGTCCGTCGCGGGGATCCAGTTTGTATTCCAGCTCCACCAGCCCGTAATAGTCGATCGCACGCAAGAAGCGTTCGGACAATTGTTCCAGCAGCGGCAGCTCAATTGTCTCCACGAACGTGCTGGCTCGGCCGAATTCTGGCGGATGCTGGCGATTTCTCCGGACGACCATGCTCCCGACTGCACGGCCTTCCTTGAAAAAGGCACAATAGGCGAACTGGTGTCGGCCATCACCAGGAATCAGGTCCTGAATCATCACTTCACCGGGTCCAACTTGCGCGGCTGCCCGCTGGAAGAGTTCCCGCAGTTCAGCCCGGTTGTTTGCCCGCCAACCCTTTGCCTTGGTAGCGTATATGAAGTGCTCCTTGATTGCTGGCTTGAGTGCGAGGGGAAAATCTGTCTGGATCTGCTCCAACTCGTCGAGGTCGCGCGGATACCATGTTTGCGGGGTGGGAATTCCCAACCCCTTCGCCAGTCGGTAGGTATTGCGCTTGTCCCAGACCCACTGAATTGTATTCCAATCACCCGTGGGAACGTTGAACCACTCTGTCAGCATTGGCTTGTAGCGCGCGAAGGCGGCCACTGTCTCGTCTCGTGTGGGGTAGAGAACCCAATCCCTAAGATTCAGTCGGTGCCCTATCTCCAACATTGTGTCTATGGTCTGTCGCTCATCGCGCAGGCTCGCTACGGCTACCGAGTGGGTAGCATACCGCGAGAAGCGAGCGATGGAGCGCTCATCGTCAATGATGCAGGTGGGCACTTGTCGGCGTCCGAGGCTGCGAACGATTCCCAGCCCCTGGTAGTCACCGCCAACCACGACGGCTCCGATTGGCTTCTCCAAGCCGCCGGCCATGGTCCGGCCTGCCGCGAAGAGATTTGTTTTTCCGACATTCATACGGTTTCTCTCTGCTTATCTAAACTGCAGGCTTGCCGGCAATACAACGGGTCAACGCACGCGATGCGTAATGGGCGCCGGAAACGAATTGCATGAGTGGCCCGAAGCTCCAAGCGGCTGGCGCGCCGAGAATGTGCATACCATCCACCGAGGTTTCCATTCCCCACCCTAGCCGAGGGTAGCCGTTGTGCTGACTGATCGATTCCTTGAGTTTCGGGGACAGAAAGTCGTACTTGGAAATGTCGACGCGATATCCAGTTCCTAGAAGAACATGATCAACTATTCGTTCGGTTTCGTTGCTTAGGCGAATTTTCACTCGGTCACCTTTCACAGCGACGGAAACCACGGAGGTCCCAAGTCGGATAGGCACGTCTTTGAGGCGGTTTACCAGCCAGCCTGCGCCTGCGGGCCGTACCGAGCGCTTCCAGAGTTTGTCCCGGAGTCCACGGGGCAAGTGGTTGAGCAAATCGGGCCTCGCCATCAGTTGGCTAAGCCCGGCCGGACCGACGTCGGTCGGAGCGTAGAGCATATTCCGAATAAGTGTGCCGGAGCGATGATGGAGCGTCTTAGAAAGCCAACCTTGAAGCCAGTGAATCCTTTGCGAGCGGGTAACGACCTCGGCCATAGCGCCACTTTCGTGGAGCAATGCGCCAGATTCGAGTGCACTCTGCCCACCGCCGATGACGAGCATTTCCTTCCCGGCGAACTGCCGAAGGTCGCGGTGTTCTGACGTGTGCGACGCCAGAGCAGACGGGAGGTCTCGGAATTCCGGGGGACTCCAAGCGAACGAGCCGATTCCCGCGGCAATAACTACGCGGGCAGAATTAAGCACTTCACCATCTTCAAGGACGACTCGGAAGCCTTTCCCATCGGTCTCCACGCGCGTAATCTTCCGTAGATCGAGGTCGGGTACCGCGTGACGCTGATACCACTGTCCATATTGGATGAAGCGGTCGAGTGGCACAGGATGGAACAAGTGATTGCCGTTCGCCGCCTGATACGCTTCTAACGTCAGCGAGTGGTTCGGGTCTGCGATCTGCGTCGCAGTCCAATTCGAGCGGAGAAACATGCCAACGGGCATGTTGCGCTCCCAAAAGGACATGGGCTCGCCAAAGACACGCACTTCCAGGCCCTTGACCGTGCGCAAGTGCGCAGCCGCAGACAGTCCGTAGGGGCCAGCACCGATGATCGTCACATCGCAGGTTGTCATGGCCACCGTATTTCCAAGGTTTTTTCAGTGAAGCTTAACTTAGAGAGTCCGTTCACCGGGTGTATGAAGAATGGAGGCCCGCGGATGCCCTTCGACAAAATCCGTCCAGCGAGAATCGCGCAGGATTTAACGTGCAAACTGCCAAGGGCAACCTTGCATTCACGCTATGGTTAGGCGCAAATGTATCTTTGGTTAGAGGGATGAAGAAACCGATTGGTCTGAAACCGCTGGACGCTCCGCTAGCACCAACCACCATAGCCGGCACGGATGCTCAAAGACTTTCAGGCGGGCGTTGCCTCAGGATTTCACCGACCTCTAGCCGTAGGCCGGATACGTCAGCATGCTTCAGCCAAAGCAGTTGAATCGTAGGTTTCTGGACACGTCACTGGCCCGTCCGATTCGTATAAGAGCTTGGACATTGCGAGAAGCATCCAGGCCTGGGCCCATCTCATGTATGGAGTTCGGATGGTACAGAGGCGAAGAACGCGATAGTAAAAGAAGCCCCGCTCATCCCACATGTGTTTCATAGCCCATTGGAACACCGAGCGCGCCAATTCGACATTGCTCGGATCGATGTCCTTAAGTGCAAGGAGCGTGATGATGCTTTGCGCCACACAATGAATATCCACGGGATATGTTCTGTTGTGGAAATATCTGGGCGCGCCGTCCTCACGGAAAAAGTGGGCTCGGTAGAACTGGAGCCCGCGCCGGACGCGCGATTCGAACTCCGTTGTCCCGGCATAGCGTCCAATGGACTGCAGCGCGCACAGGTTATAGCCGGTATGGAAGTTGTCAATCCATAGTTGTGACGGCACCTCGCCATAGTCCCACGAGCCATCTGCATGCTGCATGGCGGCCGAGTGGCGGGCAACCCTAAGCGCTGGACCAAGGAATTTCCGTTCGCGAGTGTACCTATACACACGGCATAACAAAGCCGCACCAAGGAAATTCGCGTTGGGTACCTGATTTCGAAGACCAGGGACAGGATAGCTGAAACCGGCAACCGATTTACCGTCGGTCCAATAGAGTTCGTCCAGGATGTACTCAGCTGTGCTCATCGCCATGCCCAGACATCGTCGGTCTTGCCGCTGCTCGTAGGCATCCAGAAGAGCGTTGCCCACGAACGTCGTGCACACCAGGTTGGGCGCCCCTGCCGGCACCACCATGGTGCGCGTCTGCCACGGAAAACTGTATCCCCAGCACCAGTAAGGAGTTCCTGGTGACCGAAGTGCGATCAGCCGTTCGATCATCGGCTCGATTAAGTCTTCGGTTTTGGTCACTCCGATTCTCGATAGCTTGAGGAATGCCGAGAGAAACAGGGCGATCGCTTTGGGATTCTGAGTCTTTGGAATACCCAAAAACCTGCGAATGTTGATTGGACTTCGCTTCAAAGCCTGAGTCAAAACAAGCCGAGGAAGTCTCGAGTTGAGGAATGGCAGAGCGGCAAAAATGTGGCTGTTCACGGCGTCGTACGGGTCGTACCCCGCCCAATCGTTGGCCTGACAATAGGCCAAAACCTTCAGGATCTGAGCTTCCAAGTGATTGTCTTTAGGCATCAATTGAGTTAGCGGCAGGGGCGTCGGTCCTCAGTGGTGCGGCGTGCGCGATAAGAGATCGACGAAAGGAAAACGCTTCGTAGTGCCTGCGAACCAAGATGTCGACGATGCGCGCACCGGCTCGCCCGTCCCAGTTCTTTGGTACGCTGTTTTCCCTCTTCCTGCCTACCTGTCGGCGAATAGCATCCTTGATAGTTTCCGTTTTTGTTCCCGCAATCGTATTGGTTCCGCTCTCGACCGTAGCTGGCCTTTCCGTGTTTTCTCTGACCGTGATGCAGGGGACCCCAAGAATTGTTGTTTCTTCCTGGATGCCGCCCGAGTCGGTCACGACGAGCGTTGCGTGCTTCATCAAACATAGGAAGTCCAGATAGCCCAGCGGGTCGGTCAAGACTATTCCTCCACGACAGTTTCCGGAGCCTCGTAAATCCCCTTTGCGTTCCTTTGCAGCTTCACCGGGATCAAATTCGATTCCGAATTCCCGGATTCGCCGCTGGGTTCGAGGGTGGACGGGAAAAACGACGGGGCAGTCCGTTGCAAGTTCTTCCAGGCCTCCCAGGATGTTTAGAAAGACAGCTCGATTATCCACATTGGAGGGTCGATGTAACGTCAGGAGTGCATATCGGGTCACAGCGTTAGCTCCTCCGTTTTTCCCTGCTTGACCCACAAGCGCTAACCGTTCCAGAACGGTTGATTTCTCAGCCTTTTCCTTGAAATTCAGGAGGGAGTCGATCATAGTGTTGCCGACGAAGTGGACCTTATCGGGCGAGACGCCTTCATTACGGAGATTCCGAAGCCCGCTCTCCTCCGTCACGAAGAGCAGGTCAGAAACATGATCTGTAAGAATGCGGTTAATCTCTTCGGGCATCGACCGGTCGAAAGAGCGCAACCCCGCTTCCACATGGGAGATCAGTGGTCTGGACCCATCTGCATCGAAGCAGATCTTAGACGTAACCAACGCGCAAGCAAGCGTCGAATTCACATCGCCAACTACAACAACGACGTCGGGCTTTTCCCCCAACAAAACTTCCTCAAACTTCTTCATAATCTCAGCAGTCTGGACCGCATGCGACCCTGAACCTACGCCGAGGTGAACATCCGGCTTGGGAAGATTCAGATCGTTGAAGAAGGATCCGGACATGAACTCGTCGTAATGCTGACCGGTGTGAACGAGCACATGTCGGATCGCTTCAACCTGTTGCCTCGGCCGGTTGGCAGAATTTTCCAAAAGTGTCCGGTTGTGTTCGTTAATTGCGCCTATGATTGGCCCAGCCTTCATGAAGTTGGGTCGCGCGCCAACGATAGTAAGAATCTTCATCAAATGACCTCGGACCGTCGCATCCTGCGAACTCACCTTTCCAGTGGAGCTCGCTCAGTGGTCACTCCCATACGGTTGGAAAACGGACGTTGCGACTCCGCAGCCGCGACAATCTGCTCTACAATGAACTCTAAAGCAGCAGTGGGTCTGACCTGAGGCCTTTCCGGACGCTCTCTCCGCACGAGCAAGATCTTGTCGTGCAAGTCTTCGCGCCCCTCGATCAAGACGAGCCGGCCTGTCTTGCTCAGATACCGATCGACAGCGCCAATCTTGCCACGAAAGATGCTGTAAACAGGGACGCCGAGGGCCGCAGCCTCCCGATTCATCGTGCCACCGCCGCTGATGACCAAATCCGAGTACCAAATCAGGCTCAGCCCATCCACAATTTTCTCTGGAATGCGCATCGTGCCGTTTGAGAAGATTTCAGGCCAACGCTTCCTTAAGTAAGTCGCTTGCTTCTCATTCCGGGGAAGGGCCACAAGCTTCACTTCGGCCTTCTTACTTACAAACTCGACTGCCGCCTCGAAGAGTTCGTCACTCTGTGGATCATGATAGTGTGCTTCAGTTGCCGGGGGGCGGATAGTCACCACCAGATCCTGCTCTCGGAGTCCGAGTTGGGACCTGATGCCAGGGTCAGGCACAAATCGACTGACATAGACATCTTCCTTGATGCCTGGATATTTCAGCGTTCGACTAGAATCGAATTGAAGCGCCGAGTTTGGAATTACGTCCGGGCACATATGCAACGTAGGACGAATGAAGGCCGAACCCTTTGCGAACTCATAATCACCCAAGACTAGGGACGGAATCCGCCAAATGGCAGACGCAATTAATTGAGACCGCGAACAGTGAGAGACGGCTAGGACCGGCTTTTGCCTCACGATCGTGGGAATCAACTGCAATGCGCGAAAACACAATCCTGCCATTTTGCGGAACTTGCCCTTCCCGGAATGGTGGCCGATCAGTTTGCAGTTCAGATGAAAAAGATCTGCCAGATCGCGCACCTGAAAACAGTCGCGAGCGGTGAGCACGATCGAATAACTGCGCTTCTGCAGTTCTTCAATAATTGGTACAAAAAATGGCACGTGAGGGGAGTTATCCAAGTCGATCCAGATCTTCCCTTTCTCGGTAAACTTTCCGTTCCCGTTTTGCTTCATCATTAGTTTGTCAAAAATAAATACTGCTCTGGCTTGTCATAGACAGAGACATGGGGAGTTTTCATCTTCTCGGGAGTGAGATTCCTTAAGAGGAATGGCGCGATGATGCAAAGGCGCCGTCTCAACTCTAGGATGCCAAAACTTCACACGTCGAACGGAAGCCTAGTCGAGAGTCACATGGCAACTGCGCGCCCGGAGAAATGCAAGACCTCCTCGGCAACCCGCTGCTGTTCCTCGGGTCGGAGTTGCGGATACATGGGCAGAGAGAGAACCTCGGCGGCGACCTTCTCGGCGATCGGAAAGTCGCCTTGCTTATGGCCCAGACCAAGATAAGCCTTCTGTAGATGTAGTGCCACTGGATAGTGAATTCCCGTGCCAATACCAGCTTCTGCGAGATGCATTCTGAGTGCCTCCCGCAATTTTGAGCGAACTACGTAAAGGTGGTAGACCGCGTTGCATGAAGAGGGCTCGTAAGGTGGCGTGATAATTTCCGCCACGGGACGAAATAACTGATGATAGCCAGCGGCGACTTCGCGCCTCATGCGGTTCCACTCCACCAGATGCTGCAGTTTGACCCGCAAGAGCCCAGCCTGAATGCTATCTAATCGGCCGTTGTACCCCTCCAGGTCGTGATAATACTTTTGCGCCTGGCCATGGTCGCGCAACATTCGGATTCTTTCCGCGATCGACTCGTCGTTGGTGGTCACTGCGCCGGCTTCTCCGCACGCTCCCAGATTCTTTCCTGGGTAAAAGCTGAAGGCAGCCGCTCGGCCCATGGAACCAGCTTTTCTCCACCGGTTCTCTTTTCTGGAAAAATACTCTGCGCCATGAGCCTGGCAAGCGTCTTCGATCACGATCAACCTGTATCGCTCTGCGAGCTCGAGAATGCGATCCATGTCGGCGGTCTGGCCGTACAGGTGCACTGGAACGATGGCTGTGACCGGCCTTCCTGTATTCTCGTTCAATAGTCTTCCGGTCGCACGATCGACGTGGCACTGCGTTTCCAAATAGTCCTGAAGTTTCTGCGGGTCCATGTTGTAAGTGCGCCCGTCTATATCCACGAAGTCCGGCCATCCGCCAGCCTGAGAGATAGCCTCCGTCGTTGCGGCAAAAGTGTTCGGAACAGTAAGGACGGTATCGCCCCGCTGAACCCCAGCGGCAATCAAGGCGAACCGCAAGGCGTCTGTGCCACTCGCCACTCCGACACAAAATTGCACTCCGCAAAACTCCGCAAACTCCCGTTCGAATTCTTCGACCATCGGTCCACCGACGAATCCAGCTGTCTTTAGGGCGCTTCTGAACACCGATACCAATTGCTCCTCGAGTTCAACGTGCGGCGTGACCAATTCTAAGAAAGGGATTTTCTTCATTGCCTATCTTCAGCTCAGGTGCATTCTAGTCCAGCGAGGTCGCTGATTCGGCCGTGACGATCTTCTTGCGAAGGTAGGTTGCTAGTGCTGATGTGAAGATCTCTGCGCCTTCGGAATTGAGATGAGTTTCATCTGACTGGTAATATTTTGTGGAGAGCACGCCTGGATCCACAGGTACTAACGTCTCCACTCCAACCTTTCTTGAAGCTGTGACCATTTGGCGGGCAAAGCTGTCTGACGCCGGAGTCGGCGGGATCAGAAGAATCAACTTTGCGCCGTGCCCCTCGCATAATCCCCGTAGTCTTTGCAATCGGGAAAATGCGATCCGGTCAAATTCTATGCCCTGCGGAATGCTCGGCTTCCCCTTTGCGAGCATGAATAAGTTTTCAAAATGAGGAATCATGTGACGAAGGACTTGCGCTCGAAGGATGCTACGCGTGTCCCAGAATGTGCTCCAATGTTCGAGCAGGAGGTTACTCGTTGCCGTACGATCCAGCCCCAAGTCTGAACTCGCATCAAGGACCTCTCGGACATCAAACAACATCATTGGGGCATACTCCTGGCGCACGCCTTTTTCGAGAAAGCTGCTCACGGGGAGACCCACGACCACTACTTGTGGCCTTGCTCCCTCCCGGAAGAGGCGGCGCAACCCATACAGCCAGTCGTAGTAAGTCGTGGCTTCAAGGAAGATTGGGTAGATCCGCAGGCCGGTGGCTGTCAACTGGTGCAATCGGTCTACGTTGACACCCGCGAGTAGTAACGAATTACCTACCATTAGCACCGACACTGGTTCGCCGGGATTTGAGGGGCGAGATCCAACGGCTTCGACATGTTGCTGGAAAACGCGCAGATATGTTCCGGAGTATTGCTTGAGCAGATAGTTTGACAAGACTTCGAGCAGAATGATGAGGATCGCGCAGATACCACACAGCACTTTGGCATAGATCAACGCCGCTGAATTAGAACCGGAAACATATGAACGCATTGAGTTCACTCCGCGAAATGAACACCAGCACTGGCAGTGCGGCGGCTGTCAATCCACTCCGGACTGCACAAGGAGCCTCCACAAATGGATACTCCTGGTTGCTCGCTTCGAGTCGAAGATCAGCAAAACACAGGGGCAGCGAGAAAATGCAAACTATCAGTAAGGCCGTGGGATATTCGGTCCGCCGACGAATCCGGCACTCTTCAGGACCCTTCGGAAGACCGAGACCAGTTCCTCTTCAAGTTCTAGGTGAGGGGTCACCAGATCTAAGAAAGGAATTCTGTCGTTGCCGTTTATGACGCTACCCTCAGTTCTGGCGCGATCAAGCGACGCAACTTGGCTGGATTCCCAGCCACGATGGCATTGTCAGGCACGTCGTGAGTAACCACACTGCCTGCACCGACTAGAGCATTTTCGCCGATGACCAGATTCGAAAGAATCGTCGCACCGGAACCAATAGAGGCGCCCTTTTTCACCAGCGTTGGTTCTACTTTCCAATCCCTTTCGGATTGGAGCTCGCCTTCCGAATTGGTGGCACGCGGATAAGCGTCATTGATGAAGGTTACGCCGTGGCCCACGAAAACATTGTCTTCAATGGTCACTCCTTCGCAAACAAAGCTATGGCTCGAGATCTTGCAATTCTTGCCGATTCTGGCGTTCTTCTGAATCTCTACGAAGGCGCCTATCTTCGTGTGATCGCCAACTTCGCAGCCATAGAGATTGATGAATTGGGAGAGCTTCACATCTTTTCCCAATTGCACATCGGGAGCGATGGAGTGGTACTTGTTCATAGGGAGACGACTCTTCCTCGTCCTTTCAAGGATTGGTCGGCCGCTTCAAGTATTTTGACGACCCGCAGACCTGCTGCCCCATCATTGATTGGTGTTCGGTCGTTCAGTATGCAGTCGATGAAATATTCAAGCTCGACTTTCAGGGCCTCAGTCTGCTCGATTTTTGGCGCGCAAACATCTCCAGAGCGATAGCTGACCAGCAAATCATAGACGCCTCGCCCATTAGTCATCTGCACGCCTTTATCGTAGACTTTGATTTTTTCATCGGCCTCAAGATCATTCCACACCAGCATCTTTTTCTCGCCACCGATCAGAGTCTTGCGAACCTTGACCGGTGAAAGCCAGTTGACGTTGATGTGCGCGATCACGTCGCGGGGAAAGTAAATGGTAATGAAAGCAACGTCCGCGAGACCGTTCAAATGCCTCCCACCCGTTGCAACGACGGCTTCCGGTTTCGCCCGGATGACGTAATCCATGATGGACAAATCATGGGGAGCAAGGTCCCACACGACGTTTACGTCATGTTGGAAGAGGCCCAGATTCACCCGGGTCGAATCAAAATAATAGAGATCTCCCAAGGTGCCGTCGTCGACGAGCTCGCGGATCTTCCTCACTGCGCCACTGAACAGGAACGTGTGATCCACCATGATTTTGAGTCTGTTCCGCTCCGCCAACTCGATTAGCTCCTCGGCCTGTTGCGGCGTCGATGTGAACGGTTTTTCGACAAAAACGTGTTTGCCATTTTGCAAAGCGGCTTTGGCCAGCTCGAAATGTGACCAGACCGGAGTAACCACGGCGATGGCATCGATTTGAGGGGAAGTCAGGAGCTCCGAGAAATCCATCGTCAACTCGACACCCGGATAAACTCGACCTGCGCGTCGGAGCGAGTCTGAATTCTTGTCGCAGATTGTGACGAGCTGACAGTTTTCGAGACTCTGCAGATTCCTGACTACATTCGGACCCCAATAACCGTAACCGATAACACCAACACGAACGAGATTGGACTGACTTTGGTGCGCGTGGGATTTCAACCTCTTGGAAATCCCCGGTGCAGTTGTTCGCGGAAAGCCATAGCGAACGGGATCTGTCTGGGTTGGCATTAAGCACTCTCCAAAAAAACTAGGTGTTGCCGTTTTCGTCGGCGTTCTAGAAGCTGCTCTGACTGTCGACTCTTGGCGTGAAGGGTGAAAATCCGATTGCACCGTGAGAGCGCCTCAGTAGGCGCCTGCCCCGAAAAGGACAGCCCTTGGGGTTCGCAATAGGATCTTGATATCCAGCCAAAGCGACCACGTTTTCGCATAGCGGAGATCCAGACGAACCATGTCGTCGAACTTAAGCCTGCTGCGACCGCTCACCTGCCAGAGCCCCGTGATTCCCGGCTTAGACTCCAGCACGCGACGCCGATGCCAGACCTGATAACCTTCCAGCTCGTAGGGGATCGCAGGGCGCGGCCCGACAAGAGACATGTCGCCCTTTAGTACGTTGATGAACTGCGGAAGTTCGTCCAAGCTGGTTTTGCGTAGAAACTTCCCTACACCGGTGACACGCGGATCGTCCTGAATTTTGTAAACGACATTTTGGGTATGGCTAACTCGGGCCGGAGCCGCTTCTCCAGCGATGAACCGCTTGACATATTCGCGGTGAATGCGCGCATCGTTGTCGCACTCCATAGATCTGAATTTCAAGAACGTGAACCGCAAGCCGTATCGGCCCACCCTCTCTTGTTTAAACAGGATTGGTCCCTTCGAAGTCAGCTTGATGGCCAGGGCGATAAGCACGAATAGAGGACAGCAAAGGACTAGGGCCGCAAAGCTTCCTACAATATCCATCGACCTCTTCACAAAACGAGAGAGTTTCCTCGCCTCATCTCTCTCGAACAAGTCCGGATAAAGCGTCGCGTTTGCCAACCGACCGAGGCTAGATTTGTCCCAATTCTCCGGGAAGGAGTGGAACGAGATGTGAATCTGATCGAGCTGTCCTGGACTCAACTTGGACCGCAATGAGGCGATCACCTTGGCGGGCGTCAAGCTCGCCAGCCCCCTACAGTTCCCTTCGCGGACCTCCGTGAAAATGACCCCAAGTATCGCGCCCTCTCGATACCACCCGGCAAGGTCCGTCTCTCTCGTGGAACTGGACAGTGCCGACACTATTTCGGAGAGCGCTCTTTCGCTTTGATTCGCCTGGAGAATGCTTTCTACATGCACAAGCATTAACAGAAAGCACCTGCCAGAACGTTCCGCTCTCTTCCGTTCCCAGCAGAAAATCCTCCGAAACACGTCCTCAGCAAGGACTTCGGGCCGGCGCCGGTTCGAAAAAATACGCAGTCGCAGAGCGAACTTGGGGAGGCTCGGAAGATTGGACATTTCTCTCAACCCATTTACCATCGAGGCGCTGATCCTTTTGTTTTGAACGTGTAGGGGCTTGGTTGCGCGTCGCATTCTCTAAGATCCGCCGTGCACACATGTCGGTGCGGAAGTGGCGGGCAAGCCAAGAGGAATCGGATTCACCGAAGAGTTGTCGATCGCGACAGGCTCTCTCCTCATTTCAAGGGATTCAGTGGAAGCCGAATCTTTTGTCCCACATCCAGATGGTCGGGGTTTCTCAATTCCGGATTGAGCTTTTGGATTTGTGACAGGACGACCTTGTCGTAGCGCCCCAAAGTCGATACACAGAGTTCGCGCAGCGTATCTTTCGGTTGGACCACATAAGCGAGAGAACTTAACGAATTCTCACGGGCGTCAGTTTGCAGCAACTCATGGGGCTGCTGGTCGGCAGTGGGATCCATCATGGGCTGTGCAGGCCGGGACTCGGAGCCAGTAATCGCTGAGGTAGTTTGGGCATCCTGATAGATTGACGCCGAGGGTCGGAACGTCCCTGCCCCGTTACGGACGCCAAAGTAGATCAGCAAACTGCCACACACAACGGAAAGAACCGACGTTTGAAAGAGCCGCCGCCTGTAGAGTTTGTCTGTGATCCAGGAATAGAAAGACTGCAACGAGGGCCGAAGACCGGGAGTAACTCGTGGTGCCGTCTGCTGATGTGGGACTAGGGGTGTTGGAGCGTGGGGCTCCAACGATAGGTCCACTGCAGCTTTCCGTATGACTTCGGAAGTAATTTGCTTCTGCTCTGTGGCGCAACCCACTGACAGCGCATTGAAGCAAAGATTGTTTATGAGCCGCGGTATCCCCCGGCTGCGCTCTGCGATGAGCCCGAGAGCCCCGGGAGTGAACAACTCAGTACCTCGGTATCCGGCTACTTGTAGCCGATGATTGATGTAGTGAACTACCTCAGCGGCAGGCAGCGCGTCCAATCGTGTCTGGATAGCAATCCGTTGACGTAACTGGACCATCGACGGACGCGACAATCGCTGTGCTAGTTCAGGCTGCCCGGCGAGAACAATCTGGAGCAGTTTCTTCTCTGCCGACTCAAAGTCTGAAAGCAAACGCACTGTCTCCAGGACGGTATCAGTCAAATTCTGAGCTTCGTCAATGAAGATTACAACTGATCTTCCTGCGAGCGTCTCGCGAAACAGGAATTCGTTAAGCTCTGAGTGCATCCGCACGAAATCCTCGCCGTCGCTCGTGAGACCTAAGTCGTTCATCAAGTAGCGGATAAACTCTCGGGAATCGCATTGAGTTTGGAACAGGAAGGCGCTGTGGACATGGCCTCTCCAGCGCTGCAGGAGCTGGAATAGAAGCGTGGTCTTGCCCATCCCCGGTTCCGCGACAAGAGAAAGAAAACCGCGATTCGTTTCAATCCCATAGAACAAGGAAGCCAGCGCCTCCCGATGCCCGGGGCTGAGGTAAAGGTAGCGTGGGTCTGGAGTCACTCCAAACGGCTGCTCACGCAATTGATAGAAATCGAGAAACATAGGTTCTATTTGTCATTTCTTTGGGAATGACGCAACCACAGGGCTACACAGGAACGATTCGACTTCTTCCCGCGCCTCGGCCTCCGTTCTCGCAGATAGTTTGTTTTGGGAGAGGAGCATCTGGGGTCTTTGTTTCTTCGCCATGGCACCCCAATGCCCATCAGAACAACGAATGGGCCCAACGCGACGCGTGGCCGCGGAGCACCTGTACCACGTTGCTTGGCACAAGCCGTTCTTCCGCTTCAATCAGTCCCCCATCTGGCTTGCCCAGATCAATTCGGATTGTCTGGGGTTGCCGTCGAGCGATCGAGCCGCGCCTCAATCGCAGCAGGCCTTGTCGGGTGCACGCCACCTAGCCAGCTACGATCAACTTCGACTGCGACCGAGCGCTGTAGCAGGCTTACGGATAGAACTAGCTTCATTCCGGACTTGATTCTGACTATGATTCCGGTCATGCCGCGCAGAGGTCCCTCCTCAATTCGCGCTACGTGGCCGACCCGCAGGTATGGCCAAGGCATCGTCGAAATGCCATTCTTTACGACACGCTGAATGGCAGCGATCTCTTCCTCCTCGACTGGAATGAGTGTTTTGCCGGCCCCGACGATCTGGATTACTCCCGGCGTCATCAGGACGGGCAAGCGGTTGTAAGGGTCCATGCGGCAAAAGAGGTAACCGGGGAACAGTGGCACTTCGATTTCTTTCATGCGATCGGACCAACGACGAATGAACTTGCTGACGGGCAAGAAGCACTCGTAACCCGCGTTTTCCAGCTGCAAAGTCGCAGTCTTCTCTCTGCCGGTTCTGACCATGAGCGCGAACCAAGGCCAGGGTTGATTTCGAATACCCATAATGACTCCGCTTGATAAGCTACCGCCGTAAGAGTCCCAGAACTATTCGGGCCCTTGTACAGCGCAGGCTTGGGTTCCCCAACAACTCATCTGCAAGCTGGGACTAACTTTCCTGCCGAGGGGGGAGTCCGGCCCGTGCGCAACCGTAGCGTGAACGGAAACCCTTCACAATCCGGTCTTAACCTTAAATAGCGCAGCGGATTATTACCGAGGCAATCGCGAGAATATTCTTCCTCGTCTTCCCTGGATGCCGGGCGAGTTGGGCCGGGTCTAGGTGAAAGATGTCTGGCTTGCAGTGGGTGGGGCTACTGACCTAGGCAAACGCGCTTTCCGCATATGGCGGCGCCCCCCCGATTACGATTCACCGCGAACGTCCCTACACAATCTCACTCAGGTATTTCCCCCACTCCAATTCCTTGATTCAACTGATTGTCTCCCCGGCAAGGAGCTGACTATTCTTTGGCGAACACAGCGCAATTATGAAAAAAACGCTACACATCCATCTGACTCGGCGCCATGCTTTTTGATTCGCCAGCTTATTTCCTGTTCCTGATACCAGTCGTGCTGCTGTACTGGCGTCTCAGTCATCGCGCCCAAAACATTTTCCTTCTGCTCGCCAGCTACTTTTTCTACGGCTGGTGGGACTGGCGCTTCCTCGTACTCATGATTGGCAGCACCACCGTGGATTTTCTGATCGCGCAGAAAATTGCCCCCGGCCGCGCGGACCCTAACAGAAAGAAGTGGTTTGTTTTTTCCCTTGTCTTGAATTTCGCGATCCTTGGGGTCTTCAAATACTTCGATTTCTTCGCGGGCTCTTTCTTGGGCGCTCTGGACAGGTTAGGTATTCACAATATTCCTTTGCCGTTGATTCGCATTCTCCTCCCGCCGGGCATTTCGTTTTATACCTTTCAGGAAGTCGCCTACATCGTGGACGTATATAAAGGCAGGATTGAGGCTTCCAAATCATTCTTCGACTATGGTCTATTCATCAGTCTGTTCCCTCACTTGATTGCCGGTCCGATACAAAGGCCAGGGCATCTGCTTCCACAAGTCCAGAAGAAGCGCACTTTCGACGCGGATCGATTTTTCGATGGCCTGATGCTAATTTTCTCTGGCCTCATCCGGAAATGTGTGGTCGCGGATAATTGTGCCGTTCTGGCAAACGCAGTCTTTGGCGGTCAATTCGGCCCTTCAAATTTCTGCCTTGTTTTGCTTGGAACTTATGCGTTTACCTGGCAAGTTTATGGAGACTTCAGCGGTTACAGCGATATCGCGCGCGGAAGCGCTCAATTGCTGGGCTTCCATTTCATGGTCAATTTCCGCCAGCCCTTCCTCGCCAATCGTCTTCAGGATTTCTGGCGCCGCTGGCACATCAGTTTAAGCACTTGGCTTAGGGATTACTTATACATTCCTCTGGGCGGCAGCGCCCATGGGGAATGGAAAACCTCCCGCAATCTTTTCATTACCATGGTTCTCGCAGGTCTCTGGCACGGCGCAAATTGGACGTTTATCGTTTTTGGCGCCATTCACGGAGTCGTGCTGGCTGCGGAGCGCTACTTCTTCCCGGCCAAATCCACATCGGGGGGCGCGGATCTTCCTCAGCGCTCCGTCGGTTTCTTCTCCCTTTGGGTGCAGAGAATTCTGACCTTCAACATTCTTTGCTTGAGCCTGGCCTTCTTCCGAGCCACTTCCCTCCGTGCAGCGGTGCAACTGCTGGCAGGGCTGTCGAATTTCGCGTGGCGGAGTGAGTACGCCTCAGCTTTCTTCATGCTCTGCCTTTTCTCTATCCCTCTGTTCGTTGTGGACTTGCTGCTGGAAGCCAGCAACCACGAATATCCATTCGCAACGTCGCCTTATGCCGTTCGAACCGCCCTCGCTGCCGCCGCACTTCTCGTGCTGGCACTTTTTTCGGGGAGCAATCTCAATGCCTTCGTCTACTTCCAGTTCTAAACCCGGCGCCCTCTTCTACGCTAGACTCCTGGTCGGAATCTGTGCTCTGCTCATCGTTGCTTTCGAATTCTTTAGTGATTTTCTGCTCAAACACTACTCCGAAACATACGCTCGCGTTTCCCGCCAGTACTCCGAAGCTGCAAGGATTCGTCCAGCAAAACCCGGCGAGCCGACCTCGGTTCTAATGATAGGCAACTCTCTGTTGCTAGAGGGAGTCGACGTCGACCGTTTGCAGAAATTGACCTCCGGTCAGATGCACATCTATCCCATCTTCCTCGAAGCCACTGGGTACTATGATTGGTTCTATGCGTTGCAGCGCCTTTTCCGGGAAGGAGCGAAACCCCAGGTCGTGGTTCTCGGTTTTGGAGTGAATAGCTTTCTCGCAAACGCCGTGCGCCAGGACTATGTTCCATTGATGTTATTCGATATGCGAGATTCCCTCGGTGTGGCGTCTGATCTTAAGATGGATCGGACAGCCACCAGTAATCTTTTACTGGCTCATTCGAGTGTCTTCTGGGATACACGCACCGTCCTTCGAACACAGATTCTCAGTCACACTGTTCCCCATTACAGAGAGCTCGTCTTGCTCCTGGAGCCACAGTCTTCCACTCTGCCGCCCAACCAATTCCAGACCACAGCGAATTCTCGCTTGGAGCAGCTTCGTGAACTATGCCAGACGCACGGCGCCAAGCTGATTATTCTTGTCCCGCCAACCCCATCTTCAGGGGATGCGGTCCGGCAAATGACCATCGCTTCGCAGAAGGCCGGCGTGGATACATTGGTGCCGATCGATCCCACAGCGCTCTCCGCTAAGTATTACAAGCCCGATGAACTCCATCTCAATTCTGAGGGTACTCAGCTTTTCACGTTAGCATTCGCGACTTTCCTTCCGGAGACCGTTGTTCGCAAATCCGTGGCCTCACCGGATTAGGGAGTTGGAAGTCATGTTGAGAGGCATGCGATCCCAGTTTTGCCCCCCCATGTGTGATGAAAAATAGGCTTGACCTCCTTCGTGGCATTCGGGAAACTCACTCTAGCCCTCCTGATTTTCACGCCGGCTTGCCTTCACAAGTCTGAAGGGAGCAAAGAAATGTCAGTATCCGAGAGTCGAGCCGCGTGCTGATTCATTATCAAGGTTTCGTTGCAGCTTCAACCCAATGAGACACCCTCTCTGGCCTCTCGGGCGGTTCAGGCCATGAACATCTCGACCCGCAGTGCTTACTGCGGAACGGATCTTCCACTCTGTCAGGGACAGCTCGTTCAGGTCCTTCTTCAAATGCCAAAGGAGATTCGCGGGAACGTGGTGAACGAGAGGTGCTTCACTGGCCGGGTCGCGCATGTGCACCCGAATGGGTTTGCAGACGGAATGTCAGGGGTCGCCGTGCAATTCCTGTATCACGAGGAGATCGCAGTCCAGCTCCAGGGGCACGAGCAGGAGATTTCCGAGGCGCGTTCGATCCAAGAGGGATTTCTCTCGAAAGAAATCCCACAGCTCCCCGGGTACGAGGTCGCAAGCGCGTGGCAGTCCGCCCGCGTTGTCGGTGGCGACCATTTCGAAATCCTTCCTTTTTGACGCCGATGCGCTGGGATTTTGCATTGCGACGTTGCGGGCAACGGACTCTGCGCAGCGCTCTTGGCGTCCAACTTTCAAGCCGCTGTCCGCGAATTAGCCGCGCCGTCTTTGCCGCCAAGCGCGTTCCGCCTCCGACTGAATGCCCTGCTTCATCGGAATATGGAGGGGGATCGCTTCGCTACGTTTTTCTACGCCCAGCTAACGGCCCCGCCCGGCGCTTAAGTTACGTGAGCGCCGACCACAATCCGCAGATTGTCTTGCATCGCGATGGATTGCATCACCGCTTAAAGGAAGGTGGTGGCGTCCCCGGCGTCTTCAACGTCAAACGTTTGCGTCAGGCTTATTCACCTACAACCTGGCGATCGCCTGATTCTTTTCACCGACGGCGTAACTGAAGCAAGCAACTCTGGCGAAGAAGAATTCCGCGAGCAGCGCCTCCTCGATCTCTTGGAAGCCAATCGCACTTCAACTCCCGCCGAAATCAAGGCTATAATCCTCAACGCTTTGGCGGATTTCAGTCGCTCCAACTGGTAAGATGACGCCACCCTGCTCATCCTCGCAGTTTCCTGGGAGATGCCGAGGCGCCGTTCACAGCTCGTGCCCCTTCTAGATTTCTTGCTTTCAGGGCTCGATGGCCCGCATTGCACTTGTCCGGTCGCAATCTGGCAAGCTTACAAGAGTATCGGAAATTGGTGCTGGACGTCGTGGAGTCCTCATCTCCCGCAGGTATACTTTCTGACTGATTCTTCGCCCTTCTGCGGCAGGCGTGGCAAATGCTTGCCGCGGACGTGCGCAGAATGTCCAGGATTTTGCCAATTCCCAGAATGCTGATACGTAGAGAGGACCTTCGCCCCGGACACCTAAGTTGTTTCTTATTGCTAAGATACCTCTACTACCAGATCCCTGGGGTGCTAGTGGGCTTCAAATTGTACGATGATTCCTGAAATAACAACTCTAAGTTTTGTCCCCCACATGGCAAGTGAACAAGAAAGTTGGGTACCAGTACGAGAAGAGACCTTCACGTACTTTGTTACCAACATCACACCAAGATGCTTCTAAGACTCCTTAGCGAGCCTGCGGAGGGGCTGCCGTACGCCTGCCGGGAGCCCAGTTGTCTTGTCCGCTACCGCAGCCTGGACGGATACTTCATTGACCCAAAAGTCGCGAAGACTATCGATCAGGAAACCATGCCTCGCGTCAACTGCCCCAATGATGGGCAATTCATGTATCTAGCTGAGGTCATGCCCCAAAGAAGCTTCCGCCTGTGGAAATGCCCGGAATGTAACGGGAGCCGCACTAATGAGGAGACTTCGGGCGGGCTAGGAAAAAAGATGGGAGCGTGAGCTCTGGGTATCGCTACCTTGGCAGGTTGTTCAGAACTGTGACCTCTTGCGGCTAGTAAGGCCTTGCCCACAACTCCACCCTTCCGGAGAATTCCAGACCGACTACAAACCTTCCCTCGGACAGGCGCTCGCAGTAGACGATCCGCCCTTGTGAGCGCACGCCCTCCTTTGGCGAGCTAACCAGCACTTGTTGCCCCGGCTGCAACT
>Ga0137403_10001718_pt1 | contig 27367 bp, 28 predicted proteins | sample CZOMad2_1_16fung_FD_122057 | JGI IMG/M metagenome (GOLD analysis project Ga0137403, IMG submission 122057) | Vadose zone soil fungal communities from Angelo Coast Range Reserve, California, USA - CZOMad2_1_16fungal (Hybrid Assembly) | ecosystem: Environmental > Terrestrial > Soil > Vadose zone... | reverse complement strand
CTCATTGGCAGATGGTGGCGGCGCAGTTGGTGCGACAGCTGATGAAGTTGCTGTTCTCGCAGACCGGCGGGAACGTGGCGGCCCCACCCTGGACCGCCTCCAGGGCCTCGGGCGGGGTGGTCAGGCAGCGCAACGACTCGCGATGTAACTTCAGTTTCCGGATCCGCTTCTTCATTGCACCTCCAGTGCGGCGGTTCGTCGAGGACCATCCCCGACGGGGGAGGGCGACCGCGATCACCGCCCTCCTCTGTAGGGGTGTACGGTGGCAGTGCCCCCGGGACAGGCGGAACGTCGATCCGACCCGAGAATGCGTTGAAACAGCGGACACAGCCCCTGCGTGCTATCGTAGCGATGCATGCACAGAAAGGAGTGAGGACATGGTCAAGGTGGCACTGCTCGTTCGGCTGGAAGCGAAACCGGGGAAAGAGGCGGAGGTCGAGAGCTTCCTCCATGGCGGGCTGCCGATCGTCCAGGAGGAGCCGGCGACGACCGTCTGGTTTGCCCTCCGCCTGGGGCCGTCGACGTTCGGGATCTTCGACGCCTTCCCGGACGACGCCGGACGCCAGGCCCATCTCGCGGGCCGGGTCGCCGCGGCCCTGATGGCGAAGGCCCCCGAGCTGCTCGCGCAACCCCCCGTCATCGAAAAGGTCGACATTCTGGCCTCGAAGCTCCCGTAATCGACCCGGGCCGGAGCCCGACGCGGCGCGCACCCACCTGGAGAGTGAATTCTCCAGGCGGATGCGCGTATACTTAGAGAGCACCGTTGCAGCCGGCATCCTGGGCGGGCGACCTCCTCTCGCAGTCGCCCGGCGTCCCGTGGACTGAGAGCGCCGTGCTCCAGCGGAGCTCGGGTCTCTATGCTTGCCACGTACCGCAGCCGGCTCCGCGTCCGGGATTTCCTGACCCTGGCGACGCTCGTCGGAGGCGCCGTCGCCCTGTTCCTCGTCGGGCTCTCCGGGTGGCTGACGGTGCGGGCCTCGCGCGAGGCGGCGCGGCTTGCTCCGCTCGGCCACGCCGTCGGCCTGCGCCTCTATGCCGCGCATCTGGGGGCCGAGCAGGCGCTCCACGGCGACACCGCGGTCGACGTCCCCCGCCAGGTCTACGGCAACCTGGACGCCGCGGTCCAGCTCGTCCAGGCGATCCTCGTGGAGAGATCCGGCGAGACGTTGTCGCCGGCCCCGCGGCTCACCGACCCGACGCTGCGCCAGCACGTCGCCCTCCTGGCGCAGCTGATCGGCGACCAGAGACGGCGGACGGAGCGGCGGCTGAACGATCCGGCCCAGGGCGGTGGGGCCGCCGAGGACAACCAGGCCTTCCGGCGCCTCGCGACCTTCGTCGAGGCCGTCTCCGCGGAGGAGCGGGCGCTCGCCTTCCGGCGCTCGCGGCAGGTGCTGGGCGTCGACGGCCTGGTGGCGGGGTCGATCCTCCTGCTCTTCGCGGCGATCGTCGGCTTCGCCCGCCGCAGCCGGGCGACGAGCGAGGGGCGGCGCGTCGAGCTGGAGCGGCGCGTCAACTCCCGCACCTCCGAGCTGCGCGACCGCGACGAGCGCCTGCGCGCCATCGTCGACACCGCCGTCGACGGCGTCGTCACCCTGGACGAGCGCGGCAACGTCTCGTCCTGGAACCCGGCCGCCGGGCGGATCTTCGGCTACCGCGCGGCCGAGGTGATCGGCCGCGACGTCGAGATCCTCCTGCCGGTCAAGCTCCGCCCGCTGCTCGCCGGGGGGGTCGGCCGCTTCCTGCGCTCCCGCGGCCGGCGCTTCCTCGGCCGGGTCGGGGAGGCGGTCGGCCGGCGGCGGGACGGCAGCGAGGTGCCGCTCGACCTCGCGATCAGCGAGTTCAAGGTCGGCGGCCGCCCGGCCTTCGCCGGGATCGTGCGCGACATCACCGAGCGGGCGGAGAACCAGCGGCTGCTCCGCCAGGCCAAGGAGGTGGCGGAGCGCGCGGCGAAGGCGAAGAGCGAGTTCCTGGCCAACATGAGCCACGAGATCCGCACGCCGTTGAACGCGGTGATCGGCATGACCGGCCTGCTGCTCGAGACCGGCCTGGACGCCGAGCAGCGCGACTTCGCCGAGACGGTGCGCCGGGCGGGCGAGGGGCTGCTCGAGATCATCAACGACATCCTCGACTTCTCGAAGATCGAGGCCGGCCACCCGGAGCTCGAGGAGCGGAGCTTCGAGGTGCAGGCGTGCGTCGAGGAGGTCTTCGACCTGGTCGCCTCGCGGGCCGCGGAGAAGGGCCTGGAGCTTCTCTACCAGCTGGCGGACGACGTCCCCGCCACCTTGCAGGGCGACGTCGGCCGGGTGCGGCAGGTCCTGCTCAACCTGGTGGGCAACGCGGTCAAGTTCACCGAGCGGGGCGAGGTCTTCGTCCGCGCCGAGGCCCAGCCGATGGACGGGGAGCGGTACCAGGTGCTCTTCGCCGTCGAGGACAGCGGCATCGGCATCCCCGCCGACCGCATGGACCGGCTCTTCCAGTCGTTCTCGCAGGTCGACACCTCGGCCACCCGGCGCTTCAGCGGCACCGGCCTGGGGCTCGCCATCTCCAAGCGGCTGGCCGAGGCGATGGGCGGCGGGCTGTCCGTCAACTCGGAGCTCGGCCGCGGGTCGGTCTTCTTCTTCAGCCTGGTGGCGCCGAAGGGCGCTCCGAGCCCCGCCCGGCGCCCCGGCCGGACCCCCAGGCTCGAAGGCAAGCGGGTCCTCCTGGTGGACGACAACGCCACCAACCTGCGGATCCTGACTGCGCAGTGCAGCCGGTGGGGGCTTACGGCGCACGCCACGGCGGCTCCTGGAATGGCGCTCCAGTGGCTGCGGGAGGGCGCGCCGTTCGACCTCGCCATCCTCGACATGCGCATGCCGGAGATGGACGGCCTCGCCCTGGCGCGCGCCATCCGGGAGCTGCGCGGCGCCGACGTCCTCTCCTTGGTCCTCTTGAGCTCGCTGGGCAGCCGGCCGGGGGGAGACGGGCTGGACCTCTTCAGCGTCAGCCTGGCGAAACCGGTCAAGGAAGCGGCGCTCTACGCCGCCCTCGTCGCCGCCTTGACGGGCACCGGTGCGCCGCCCGCCGCCCGGCAGGAGCCGGCGGCCGCGCCCGGCGATTGGCGGGCGGCGGGCGGCCTCCGGGTCCTCCTCGTCGAGGACAACCCGGTGAACCAGAAGGTCTGTCTGCGCATCCTCAGCCGCTATGGGGTGCGCGCCGACCTGGTGGAGAACGGCCGCGAGGCGGTGGAGACGCTCGCCCGGCAACCCTACGACGTGGTGCTGATGGACGTGCAGATGCCCGAGATGGACGGCTGCGAGGCGACGCGCCGCATCCGGGCGCGCACCGACGCGGCACAGCCGTGGATCGTGGCGATGACCGCCGGCGCCCTGGAGGGGGACCGCGACCGCTGCTTCGCGGCCGGCATGGACGATTACGTGAGCAAGCCGATGCGGGTGGACGAGCTGGTGGCGGCCCTGCGCCGCCACGAGAGCCACCGCGCTGCAGGTCCCTGAAATACATCTCCGGCTTTGAGCCGGTGGAGCTCGTATGCAGGTCGAAGAGAGCCGCGAGGGTGGAATTCTCGTCGTCGTACCGGAGGAGCCGCGTCTGGACGCCTACCGGGCGGGCCCCTTCAAGACCGCCCTGACCGGTCTGGTCGACGCCGGCCACCACCAGCTCGTCCTCGACCTGGCGGGCGTCGAGTTCATGGACAGCACCGGCCTGAGCGCCGTGGTGTCGATCCTGAAACGCCTCGGCTTCTACGGCGTGCTGGTCATCTGCGGTGCGCGCGGGGCGGTCGCCGACCTCTTCCGCCTGACCCGCATGGACCGCGTGATCCAGCTGGTCCCCACCCGGGAAGAGGCGCTCGCCGTGGCGCGGAGCGAGGCGATGAGCCACTAGCCACGCGCCGCGGCGTCCGTCCTCGGGTCAGGCGATGGCGATCGACTGGGTGGCTTCCTCCGCGGTGGGGAAGTGCTGGAGGATCCGGTCCAGCCGCGTCAGTTTGAGCAGCTCGAGCACCACCGGCCGGCAGCCGGCCAGCGCCAGCTTGCCGTCGGGCGCCACACCCTTGAGGGCCGAGAGGATGGCGGAAAGACCGGTGCTGTCGACGAACTCGACGGGGGTCATGTCGAGGACGATGAGGCGTTCCCCCTCCGCGATCCGCCGGCCGATTCGGGATTTCAGGTCCGGCGCGCCGGCCGCGTCGAGCCGCCGTTCGTGGAGCTTGGCGACGGTGACGCCGCGGGTGATGTCGAAGTCGATGTTCATGAGGCCCTCCTCGGGATGAAAGTTCGCTGGACGTGCTCAGGGGGCGATGCTCTGCAGCCCCCAGATTTCCTCCGCGTACTCGCGGATGGTGCGATCGCTCGAGAATCTTCCGGTGCGCGCCACGTTGAGGATCGCGGCGCGCCACCACGCTGCCGGCTCCAGATAGGCGCGCCCCGCCCGCTCCTGGACGGCGCGGTAGGCGGCGAAGTCGGCGAGCACGAAGTAGGGGTCGCCGTCGGAGACCAGGCTCCGCCGCACCCAGTCGAAGCGCCCGCGGTCGCCGGGCGAGAAGCGCTCGCCGTCGAACGTGTCGAGGACCCGGCGGAGCGCCGGGTCGTTGGCGTAGATCTCGGCGGGACGGTAGCCGCCGTTCGCCCGCAGCGCGCCGATCTCCTCGCCGGTCAACCCGAAGAGGAAGAGGTTCTCCGCCCCCACCTCCTGCCGGAGCTCGGCGTTGGCGCCGTCCAGGGTGCCCACGGTCAGGGCGCCGTTCATGGCGAGCTTCATGTTGCCGGTGCCCGAGGCCTCGGTGCCGGCGGTCGCGATCTGCTCGGACAGCTCGCCGGCGGGGATGATGACCTCGGCGAGCGAGACCCGGTAGTCGGGGATGAAGACGACGCGCAGCCAGCCGCGGGCCCGGGGATCGCGGCGGATCACCCCGGCGAGGCTGTGGATCAGGAGGATGACCTGCTTGGCCGCCCAGTAGCCGGGCGCGGCCTTGCCGGCGAAGACGTAGGTCTTGGGCACCGGCGGGAGCTCGCCGTCCTCACAGAGGGCCAGGTACTGGTGGGCGATGTGGAGAACGTTCAGGAGCTGGCGCTTGTACTCGTGGATGCGGCTGACCTGGACGTCGAAGAGCGTGCCCGGATCGACCTCGACCCTCGTCGTCTCGGCGATCAGGCGGGTCAGGCGCTCCTTGTTCCCGCGCTTGACGGCGGCGAAGGCGGCGCGGAAAGAGGTGTCGTCCACCAGGCTCTCGAGCTTGCGCAGCCGCCCGAGGTCGGCCGCCCAGCCGGGGCCGATCGCCTCGTCGAGCAGGGCGGCGAGGCCGGGGTTGGCGGTGAGCAGCCAGCGCCGCGGGGTGACGCCGTTGGTCTTGTTGTTGAACTTCTCCGGCCAGAGCTCGTGGAAGTCGGGCACCAGCGCGGTCTTGACCTGCTCGGAGTGGGTGGCGGCGACGCCGTTGACCGAGTGGCTGGCGACGATCGCCAGATGGGCCATGCGGGCCTGCCGGGGATCGCTCTCCTCGATGATCGACATCCGTCGCAGCCGGTCGACGTCCCCCGGCCAATGCGCCGCGACCTCGGCCAGGAAACGGTGATTGACCTCGTAGAGGATCTGCAGGTGGCGCGGCAGGATGGTCTCGAAGAGCGCCACCGGCCAACGCTCCAGCGCCTCGGACATCAGGGTGTGGTGGGTGTAGCCGCAGCTGGCGGCGACGATCTGCCAGGCGTCCTCCCAGGGCAACCGCTTCTCGTCGATCAGGATCCGCATCAGCTCCAGCACGGCGAGGCTCGGATGGGTGTCGTTCAGCTGGATCGCGACCTTCTGGGGAAAATCGGCGAAGTCGGCTGCCTTCCGCCGTTCGAAACGGCGCACCATGTCGCGCACCGCGCAGGCGACCAGGAAGTACTCCTGGAGCAGGCGCAGCTCGCGGCTGCCGGCGACCGTGTCGGCGGGGTAGAGGACCTTGGAGATCTTCTCCGATTCGAGCTTCTGGGCCACCGCGCGCAGGTAGTCCCCCTCGTTCCAGATCTCCATGTCGAACTCCTGCGAGGAGCGCGCGGCGAAGAGGCGCAGCCAGTTGACCGTCCGCCCGCCGTAGCCGATCACCGGCAGGTCGTAAGGGATCCCGACCAGCACCTTCCAGCCCAGCCACAGGGGGTTGTAGCGCCCTTCCGCGTCGACCGTGTGCTCGATGTAGCCGTAGAGCGGCACCAGGCAGGTCTCGGCCGGGCGCTCGATCTCCCACGGGCTGCCGTAGGCCCGCCAGTTGTCGGGCTGCTCGCGCTGCCGGCCGTGCTCGATCTCCTGCCGGAAGAGCCCGTACTCGTAATGGACGCCGTAGCCGAAGCCGGGGAGGTCGAGGCTGGCCAGGGAGTCGAGGAAGCAGGCCGCCAGCCGGCCCGGCCCGCCGTTGCCGAGCGCCGCGTCGTGCTCCGCGGCGAGGACCGCCTCGAGATCGCCGCCGAGCTCGGCCAGCACCTGCCGGGTCTCGGCGAGGAGCCCCAGGTTCTGCAGGTTGTTTTCGAGCGAGCGGCCGAGGAGGAACTCCATCGAGAGGTAGTAGAGCCGCTTGGCGTCCGCCTCCAGGTAGCGCTCCTCGGTGTCGAGCAGACCCTCTACCGCCCGATCGCGGATCGTGAGAGCGGTCGCGGTCAGCAGCTCGCGGGCGGTCAGCGCGCCGCGCGGCAGGGCGAGGCCGTACCGGGCGTGCTGGAGAATCGGAAACGCCAACCCTCGCGGCGGCGGTGTCTTGTCTTGGGCCATATCGCCCCCAGGGGGGATCACTCAGTATGTTAGTATAAGGTATCACGAACAGGAGGGGGGCGGCGCCCATCGACGGAGTCGCCGTCGGGGGCCGCCGCCGGCGGACATGACGGAGCGCGTTCTCGTCGTCGACGACGGGGTGATGAATCGGCAGATCCTGGCGTCCATCCTGGGCAAGGCGGGGCTGGAGTGCCTGCTGGCCGGCGATGGCGGCGAGGCGCTGCGCTGCGCCCGCGAGAGCCGGCCGGACCTCGTCCTCCTGGACGTCGTGATGCCGGGCAAGAACGGCTACGAGGTCTGCGCCGAGCTCAAGGCCGATCCGGAGACGGCGGACATCCCGGTCATCTTCCTCTCCTCGCTCGACGAGGCGGCGGACAAGATCAGGGGCCTTTCGGCAGGCGCCGCCGACTACGTCGCCAAGCCGTTCGACGCCGGCGAGGTCCTGGCGCGGGTGAAGACGCAACTCCGCATGTGCCAGCTCACCCGCTCGCTGCAGAGCCTGAACCACCACCTGATCGAAAAGCAGCGCTGCCTGGACGAGGACCTGCAGGCCGCCGCCCACATCCAGTCGGCGTTGATCCCCCGGCCCGGTTTCACCCTGCCGGGGGTGGCCTTGAGCTGGCTCTTCGTCCCCTCTTCGGCGGTGGGCGGCGACATCTTCAACGCCCTGCAGCTGGACGCCGAGCACGTCGCCTTCTACATCCTGGACGTCAACGGCCACGGCGTGCCGCCCGCCATGATCGCCCTCCTCGCCTGGCAGAGCCTGTCGCCGGCGATGGGGCTCGTCGTCCATCACGGCGCCGCGGTGGCGCCCGCCGAGGTGCTCTGCCGGCTGGAGACCGAATATCCTTACGAACGCTTCGAGCGCTACTTCACCATCTCCTACCTGCTGCTCCACGTGCCGTCGGGCCGGCTGACCTACAGCACCGCGGCCCATCCGTTCCCTCTCCTCCTGCGGCGCGAAGGCACGCTCCAGTCGCTCGAAGAGGGCGGCTCGATCGTCGGCCTGGGCCTCGGCCTGTACGAGCAGGGCGAGGTGGTCCTCGAACGCGGCGACCGGCTCTTCCTCTATACCGACGGCATCGTCGAGTTCGAGTCTGCGACCGGCGAGTTCTTCGGCGACGGCCGGTTGCGCGACGTCCTGCGCTCGGCGCGCCCGCTGCCCCTCGCCGGCGCACGCGAGCGCCTGCGCGAGGCCCTGGAGAGTTTCGGCGCCGGCGTTGCCGCGGGGGACGACATCTCCTTCCTCGCCCTGGAGTACCATGGCCTCGACTGACCTGCCGACCCGGGAGGTCGAGCTGTCGATCGACAGCCGGCTGGAGAACGTCGCCCTGCTCGGTGCCGCGCTCTCCGGGATCGCGGCCGGGCTGGGCTTCGGCGAGAGCGAGCGCTACCACCTGGAGCTCTGCCTCGTCGAGGCGGCGAGCAACTCCGTCCGTCACGCCTATGGCGGCGAGCCGGGGCACCCGGTGCGGTTGCGGATCATGGTGGATGCCGAGCGGATCGAGATGCGGATCGCGGATCGCGGCCTGCCGGTCCCGCCGGAGCACCGCACCTCTCCCGAGCTCGTCGAGGTCGACCCGAGCGATCTGAGCCGGCTCGGGGAGGGCGGTCGCGGCATGTTCCTGATGCACACCCTGATGGACGAGATCACCTTTGGCGTCGAGGACGGGTGGAACGTGTTGTCCCTCACCAAGCGGAGACCGCCGGCATGAACGGCGAGCCGGACCTCGCGCCAGACCCCGCGAACGCCGGGCCGGAGGTCTTCGATCCCACCGAGGCGATCGCCCGCCTGGCCGGCGACGAGGAGCTGCTGCGCGACGTGGCCGGCGTCCTCGCCGAGGAGTGGCCGCGCCATTGCGAGCTCCTCGATCAGGGCTTCGCGGCCGGGGATACGCCAGAGGTGGCGGCGGAGGTGGCCCGGGTGGCCCATTCGCTCAAGGGGGTCGTGGGGCAGTTCTCCGGCGCCGCGCTCACCGCCGCGATCACCCAGGTCGAGCGGGCGGCGCGCGCCGGCGACCTGGCCGCCGCCGAGGCGGTCTGGCGCGCCGGCATCCAGGCGATCGAATCGTTCGTCGGCGCCGTCGCGCGCTGGGCGGCGGCCGGCGAAGCAGGTTGAAGCGACCCCTTGCGCTTCGACAGGAGAGGCGGTATCTTCCCCTGTAGAAGTGAAAGGGGAGTGGATGCCCGCCGATACCGATGCGATCGATCTGCCGCAGGGGACCCTCGACCTGCTCATCTTGAAGACCCTCGCCCTGGGGCCCCGGCACGGCTGGGCGATCTCCGAGCGGGTGCAGCAGGTGTCGCGCGACGTGCTCCAGATCCAGCAGGGCTCCCTCTATCCGGCCCTCCACCGGCTCGAGCGCCGGGGCTGGATCGCGGCGCATTGGGGGACGTCGGAAAACAATCGCCGCGCCAAGTACTACGAGCTGACGAAGAGCGGCCGCCGGCAGCTCGCGGTGGAGGAGAGCGCCTGGAAGAAGCTCACCGCGGCCGTCGCGCAGGTCCTGGAGACTCCCTAGCCTAGGAGGCGCGCCATGCTGAGCGATCTTCTCTTTCGCCTCCGTGCCCTCTTCCGCCGCGGCGCCGTCGAGCGCGAGCTGGACGAGGAGCTGCGGTTCCACTTCGAGCGCCAGGTCGAGAAGCACGTTGCTGCCGGAGCGACGCCCGCCGAGGCGCGACGCCAAGCGCGCCTCGCCTTCGGCGGTCTCGATCAGGTCAAGGAGGACTGCCGCCGGGCGCGCGGGGTGGAGCTCGTCGACACCGGGCTTCAGGACCTGCGCTATGGCCTGCGGGTGCTGGGGAAGCACCCGGCCTTCACCGCCACCGCCGTCCTCACCCTGGCGCTCGGCATCGGCGCCAACACGGCGCTCTTCTCGATCGTCAACGCCGTCCTTCTGAACGCGTTGCCCTATCCCCATCCGGAACGGCTCGTCCGGCTGCACGAGAGCAAGCAGAACTTCGCGGCCGGATCGATCTCCTATCCGAACTTCCGCGACTGGCAGAAGATGAACCGCTCGTTTTCCGCCCTCGCCGTCTCCCGCGGCTTTTCCTACACGCTGGTCGGCGTCGGCGAGACCGAGCGGATCGACGCCCAGCTGGTGAGCACGGACTTCTTTCCCCTCCTGGGGGTGAAGCCGCTTCTCGGCCGTACCTTCGCGCCGGGCGAGGACGAGATCGGGGCGCGCCCGGTGCTCCTCGTCAGCGAGGGTTTCTGGCGGCAGAAGCTCGGTTCCCGGCCGCAGGCCCTCGGCCAGAGCCTGACCCTGGACGGCCGGGACTTCACGATCGTCGGCGTCATCCCGGCGAGCTTCGACCTGCGCGTCGGCGCCTTCCGTACCAGCGAGCTCTACGTCCCCATCGGCCAGTGGGGCAACCCGTTCCTCTCCCTGCGCACCGCCGGCCTGGGGATCCACTGCCTCGGGCGCTTGAAGCCCGGCGTCACCCTGGCGCAGGCCCAGGCCGACATGAATGCCGTGACCCGCGGCCTGGCCGCCGCCTACCCCGACGCCAACAAGGGGATCGGCGCCAAGCTCGCCCCGCTCTCCGACGAGATGGTGGGGGAGGTCCGCCCCGTCCTCTTCGTGCTCCTCGGGGCCGTGGGGCTGGTCCTCCTCATCGCCTGCGGCAACGTCGCCAACCTCCTGCTGGCGCGGGCGACCGGTCGCGCGCGGGAGCTCGCCATCCGCACAGCGCTCGGGGCGAGCCGGGGCAGGGTCCTCCGCCAGCTCCTGACCGAGAGCGTCCTCCTGGCGGTCGCCGGAGGCGGCTTGGGCCTCCTCGTCGCCGGGTGGGGGACGAAGGCGGCCCTCGCGGTGCTGCCCACGGCCCTGCCGCGCGCCGGCGAGATCGCGGTCGACGGCCGTGTCCTCGGTTTCACCCTCGCCGTCTCGCTGCTCGCCGCTCTCCTCTGTGGCCTGGCGCCGGCCCTCCGGGCCTCGCGGCCGGACTCCCACCGGACGATGCAGGAGGGGGGGCGCGGCGGCCTGCGCCACCGGGCGCAGGAGGTCTTCGTCCTCGTCGAGGTCGCCATGGCGCTGGTCCTCCTCATCGGCGCCGGCCTCCTCATCCGCAGCCTGGCCGCCCTGTGGAACGTCAACCCGGGATTCCGGCCGGGTGGCGTCCTGACCTTCGGGCTGGCCCTCCCGCCGGCAATGAAAGAGGCGACTCCCGCCGCCATCCGCGCCCACCTGGACGAGATCGAGCGCCGCCTGGGAGCGCTGCCGGGCGTCCAGGCGATGTCGTTTTGGTCCGGCGCCTTCCCCTTGAGCGACGACGACGAGCGGCTCTTCTGGAAAGTCGGCCAGCCCCGACCGGCGAGCCCGAACGACATGAGCTGGGCGCTCGCCTACACCGTCGGCCCCGGCTACCTGAAGGCGATGGGCATCCCGCTCCTCTCCGGCCGTTTCTTCGACCTCCACGACGACGAGCACGCCCCGCTCGTCGCCGTCGTCGACGAGGTCTTCGCGCGCCAGTACTTCGGCCAAGCCGAGCCGCTGCACCAGCGCCTCAACGTCGACGACTACGAGACGCCGGTCGAGATCGTCGGCGTCGTCCGCCACGTCAAGCAGTGGGGGCTCGACAGCGACGGCCAACAGGCGCTCCAGGCCCAGATGTACATGTCCTTCCGCCAGGTCCCGGACTCCCTCGTGGTGCTGGCGCCGCGGGGGTCGGTGGGGGTCGTCGTGCACGCCGCCGGCACCACCCGCGGGCTCTTCGATGCGATCCGGGGGCTCCTCCGGGAGATGAACGGCCAGCAGGTCGTCTACAGGCCGCAGACGATGGAAGAGATCGTCGCCGCCACGCTCGCCGCGCGGCGGTTCTCGATGGACCTCCTGGGCGTCTTTGCGGCCCTCGCGCTGGTCCTCGCGAGCGTCGGGATCTACGGCGTGATCTCCTACCTGGTCGGCCAGAAGACGCGGGAGATCGGCCTCCGCGTCGCCCTGGGCGCCCGGCGCGGAGACGTGCTCGGGCTGGTCCTCGGGAGCGGGGTCAGGATGGCGCTCGCCGGCGTCCTCGTCGGCCTCGTGGCGGCGCTCAGCCTCACCCGCCTCCTGGCGAGCCTCCTCTACGGCGTGAGCGCGACCGATCCGCTGACCTTCGGCGGCGTCGCCCTGGTCCTCACCGCGGTCGCCCTCCTCGCCTCCTACCTCCCGGCCCGCCGGGCGCTACGGGTCGATCCGATGGAGGCGCTGCGGTTGGAGTGATCAGAAGCTCTCACTGGTCGACACCAGCCACTGCATGCGCTTGATCGAACGCTCGGCACCCAAGGGGTAGGCCATGTCCAGGTGGACGACCGAGCCGCGGGCCGAGCGGCTGGAGCCGATCCGCAGGCCGACGCCGATGTCCTTGAGCAGCCGCTCTTCTGCCGTATGGGTGCCGACGAACCAGGCGCGGCCGGCGTCGAAGAAGACCGCGGCGCCGAAGTTGACCAGGTGGAAGTACTCGCGGTCGGAGTAGAAGCGCTGCTCCAGATTGAGGAGCAGCCGGCGGTCCCCCTGCTCGAAGCGCAGGGGATAGCCGCGGAGGCCGTTGTCCCCGCCTAAGAGGAGCTGGGAGTCGCGGTCGAGCCGGTGGGCGAGGACCCCCTCCAGGTTGACGTAGGTGACGCTGGTGCCCAGGTCGCGGGCGTAGAGGCGGAGATCGGCCGAGAGCAGGGCGTTTTCGGCCCGCCCCTCGGCGTAGCGGCCGGCGGCGAAGAGCGAGCCGAAGACGAGCGTCGACGGGAGCGGCCGCCAGCCGGCCGAGGCCGTGCCGCTCGCGATCAGCCGGTCGCGGTCGCCGCCGAAGGTGGGGGAGGAGAAGCCGAGCCGCAGGTCGAGCTGGCGGCCGAGGTTATAGTCCTCGGTGCGCCGCAGGCGGTTCAGGTCGCGCTCGGTGGTATAGCCGTTCTCGATCCACTGGTAGCCGATCCAGGGATAGGCGAGGCTGCGCGCCGGGGGAAGGAGGGCGGTCGGCGCCTGCCCGGGGGCCGGGCCGAAGCGGTTGCGGTCGACGGTGAAGCCCAGGCGCCAGCGCCGGGTGTCCCCGTCGACGAGCCCGGGCGAGAGGCCGCCGTAGACCTCCACGAAGTCCTGCCGGTGGCGGAACTGCTCGGCGATCTTCCCCGCGGCGTAGAGCGAGTCGACGCGGTCGTTGGCGAACCCCTCTACCCCCGCCGCCCAGCGCGCGTCGAGCGAGTAGAACGGCCGTTCGAGGAGGCCGCTCTCCTGCCGGCCGTCGCTGTTGTCGGCGAGCGAGAGCTCGAGGCGGACGCGGCTCCCCAGGAGATTGGGGTCCTCGTAGCGCGCCAGGCGCGAGGTGCGGTCGACGGTCGCCGTGCGCGCCACCTCGATCCTCTTGCCGGTGCCCAGGAAGTTGATGTCCTGGAGCTCGAAGCTCGAGCTGTTGGCGCCGCCGGCGCGGTGGAAGGTGATCCCCCCTTCGAGCGTCCAGACGTCGCGGGTGAGGACCGCCACGTCCACCCGGTGATCGACGCAGCGCAGCGGCTCGACGTGGGCCTCGTAGATGTAGTGGTTGGCGCGCAGCACCCGTTCGGACTCCGCCAGGGCGGCGGGGGAGAACGGCTCGCCGCTCCGGAAGACGAGCTGATCCCGGATGACCCGCGGCCGGGTGGTCCAGTGCAGCCGGTTGGCGAGCCGGAAGAGCAGAACGTTTTCCCCCGGCCGGGCGAGGTCGAAGATGTTCCGCGGGTCGATCTCGATCTCGCCCACCTGGTTCGCCGGATCGTCGAGCGAGCACGTCGGCCCGGTGGGCACCGGCGCCGGCAGCTCCCCCGCCGTGAGGGGGACGCCGGAAGGGACGAAAAGGGCCAGGAGGTACGCCAGGGCTGCGGACGATCGGCTCGGAGAGAGGGTCACTTGGAGGTCGTTCGCCAGGGAGTCGGGACCCCGGACCGGGCGATTCTATCCATATATGTTCTCAAGGCATAGCATACGGATGCCGCCCCCTGGGCGTGGAGGGGCCTGGCTGAGATTTCGCCCGCCTCACCCCCGCGGCCAGGACTCCTGCTGCGCGAGGCTCGCCTGCCAGTGGGCCTTGAGCTCGGTGAGCGAGTCGCCGCCCAGCTTCTCGAGCAGGGCATCGGCCAGGACCAGGGCGACCATGGCCTCGGCGATGACGCCGGCCGCGGGGAGGGCGGTGACGTCGCTCCGCTCATACTGGGCGGCGTGGGCGGTCAGGGTGTCGAGGTCGACGCTCGGCAGCCCCTTCCGCAGGGTGGCGATCGGCTTCTTGTAGGCGGTGATCACCAGGTCCTCGCCGTTGGTGATCCCCCCTTCGAGGCCGCCGGCGCGGTTGGTCAGGCGGACGAAGCGGCCGTTCCTGGTGCCGCTGTGCTCGGCGTCGAGCCAGCCGATGGGGTCGTGGGCGGCGCTGCCGAAGCCGCTGCTGGCGGTCACCCCGGCGCCGATCTCGACCGCCTTGACCGCCGGCACCGACATCACCGCCTGCGCCAGCCGGCCGTCGAGCTTCTCGTCCCACTGGACGTGCGAGCCGAGCCCCACCGGCACGTTGTGGGCGATGACCGTGACCGAGCCGCCGAGCGTGTCCCCCTTGCTCTGCGCCAGATCCACCAGCTGGATCATCTCGGGTTCCAGCTGGCGGTCGATGGCGCGCAGGGGCGAGCGCTCGTCGACCTGCTGGATCTCCTCCCAGGTCGGGATCGGCCGGTCGGCGCCGATCGGCCCCAGCGACCGCACGCCGCTCTTGATCTCCACCCCCACCTGGGCGAGCAGCATGCGCGCGAAGGCGCCGGCCGCCACCCGGGCGGTGGTCTCCCGCGCCGAGGCGCGCTCCAGGATGTCGCGCAGGTCGTGGCGCAGGTACTTGATCCCGCCCGCCAGGTCGGCATGGCCGGGCCGCGGCGACTTCAGGCGCCGGTTCTCGGCCAGGCGCGGGTCGATCTCCTCGGGGTTCATCACTCCCTGCCAGCTGGCATAGTCGCGGTTCTCGATCCAGAGGACGAGCGGGGAGCCCAGGGTTTCGCCCCCCCGCATCCCGCCCTTCACCTCGGCGGTGTCCTTCTCGATCACCATCCGCCGGCCCCGCCCGTAGCCGTGCTGCCGGCGGGCGAGGTCGTGGGCGAGGAGAGCGAAGTCCACCGGCAGGCCGGCGGGGAGGCCGGTCAGGATGGCGGTCAGGCCGGGGCCATGGCTCTCGCCACCGGTGGTCAGGGACAGGCGTCGCATGGTGGGCGACACGATATCATCGCGCGAAGTCGATGAATCCCTGCTCGACGTCGGTCGAGATCAGCTTGACGTGCACCCGGTCGCCGACGTCCATCCCCTGGAAGCCGTGGATCACCCGACCCTCGACGGGGGGATGGAAGATGCGCACGTAGGTTCCCTTGTCGGAGGCGCCGGTGACGATGCCGTCGAAGCGCTGGCCGACCCGCGATTCGAGGAGGAGGGCGGCGGCCGACTTGTGGAGGTGGCGCTCGACTTTCTGGGCGGCGTCCTCCTGCTCGGTGCAGTGGGTGGCGAGCGCCCCGAGCTCGTCCTCGCCGTAGGGGACGGCGGCGCCGGCCAGGGCGGCCTTCAGGAGCCGCTGGGTGAGGACGTCCGGGTAGCGGCGGTTGGGGGCGGTCGAGTGGGAGTAGTTGCGGACCGCCAGGCCGAAGTGCCCGGGCGGCTCGGCGCCCGGCGGGTCGACCACGTACTCGCCCGAGCCGAGGAGCTTGACCACCGCGAGCGAGAGGTCGGGGAACTTGACCGGATCGGCCTGCCGCCGCCGGTCGAGGAACTCCTCCAGCGCCTTCGAGTCGGGATCGACGGGGAGGCGCTCGCCCAGCGACTCGGCGAGCTCGACGATGCGCGGCCAGCGCTTGGGGGTGCGGACCACCCGGCGCAGGGAGGGGAAGTTCCTGGCGTCCAGGAAGGTCGCGGTGACGCCATTGGCGGCGATCATGAAGTCCTCGATCAGCTGCTTGGCCCGGTTCTGCACCTCGGCCTTCAAGTCGGTGAGCGTGCCGTCGGTCCACACCGCCTTGGGCTCGATGGTCTGGAGCGACAGGGCGCCGCGCTCGACCCGCAGGCGGCGCAGGCGCTGGGCGGCCTCGTCCTGGAGCTTCAGCTGCTCGTCCATCCCGCGCACCTTGGCGGCGGCCGGCGGCAGGGGGCCGTGCCCCTCGATCCAGTCGCCCACCGCGTGGTAGGCGAGCTTCGCCCAGTTGTGGACCCTCGCCCGGGAGATCCGCGAGCCCGACACCGACCCGTCCGCCTCGACCACCATCTCGATCACCACGGCGAGGCGGTCCTGGCCGTCAGCCAGGGAGGTCAGGTCGGTCGAGAGCTTCTCCGGCAGCATGGGGAAGATCGCGGCCGGGGTGTAGACCGAGGTGGTGTTCCGGGCGGCGTGGCGGTCGACCTCGGAGCCCTTGTGGACCAGGGCGTCGACATCGGCGATGGCGACCCGGACCTGGATGGCATCGCTTTTAAGCCTCTCGGCGACCTCCATCTGGTCCAGGTCCATCGAGTCGTCGTTGTCGATCGAGGACCAGAGGAGCTGGCGCTGATCCTCGACCGGGGCGCCGCCGTCCCTGCCGTCGGCGGGATCGTGGATCGCGGCGACCTCGCGGAGCTCGGCGGCGGGGAAGTCGGGTTCCAGGCCGCGTTCCTGCATCACCCGGTGGGCGATGGCCCGCAGGTCGCCCCGGTGTCCATGGTTTCCATGCATGCCGCGGAGACTACTGGAAGCGGCACCCCAGCGCAAGAGTAAACTGCTGCCGCGCAGAGACTTAGCGCCGTCTTGAGCGCCGCAAATCCGCGCGCCCTCGCGGCGACGTATGAACGTGGGATAGGCTTTCGAGAGGAGACCACGATGCCAACCAAGATCAAAACCCTCGCCGCGGCCCTGACGCTCGCGGTGTGCGGCTGGGCCTGCCAGGCCGGGGCCGACGCGATCAACAAGGTGATTCCCGCTCCGGCGCTGGACACCCCGGCCGCCGAGGCGACCGGCCCGCAGACGGCGGTGCTCGCCGGCGGCTGCTTCTGGGGCCTGCAGGGCATGTTCGAGCACGTGCAGGGGGTTACGAAGGTCGTCGCCGGCTACTCGGGAGGCGCCAAGGCGACCGCCCACTACGAGATGGTGGGCACCGAGAGGACGGGCCACGCCGAGTCGGTCGAGATCACCTTCGACCCCAAGCGGATTTCTTACGGCCAGCTCCTACGGCTCTACTTCGCCGTCGCCCACGACCCCACGGAGCTCGACCGCCAGGGTCCGGACTCCGGCCCCAGCTACCGCTCGGAGATCTTCTTCAGCTCCCCGACGCAGGAGCGCGTCGCCAAGGAGTACGTGGCGCAGCTGACCAAGGGCAAGGTCTTCGGGGAGCCCATCGTCACCAAGATCAAGCCGCTCAAGGGGTTCTATCCGGCGGAGGGCTACCACCAGGATTTCCTGATCCACAATCCCACCTACCCCTACATCGTGCGCAACGACCTCCCCAAGATCGACGCCTTGAAGCGGGTCTACCCGGAGCTCTACCGCGAGGCGCCGGTGAAGCTCAGCAGCGCCCGCTGAACCGGAGGGCGGCCCCCGTCCGGGCCGCCCGTTCCTCCCCACGCCGATCTCATCACCCTCTCTCCTGCAGAATTCCAGCCCGATTGCCGACCGCCTGCTCCCGTTCGAGGACTTCGAGGATCAATTGCACCGCCTCGCCGACCGCCCGCTCGACCGGCGGGGAGAGGCCGATCTCATCCTCCGTCGAGAGCGGCTCGCCGCCGACGATCCAGACCCGCCCGGGCGTCCCGCCCATGGAGCGCAGGAGAGCGAAGACCGCTTCGGGCGTCATCGCGTGGGCGTCCGCCCGGCCGGACGCGAACCCGGCGAGCGCTTCGAGGTTGGGCTCGATGAGGTAGACCGTGCCCGGCTCGCCGCCTCGCGGGGTGAGGTCGACGAGGATCGTCGTGTCGTCCGGATGCTCGAACAGATCAAAAGCGAGATGGAGGCCGCGGATGCCGAAGTCGACGATCCGCACCCCCGCGGGTCGCGGCAAACCCGCCAGCCGGCGCACGACCTCGCTGCCGAAGCCGTCGTCGCCCAGGAAGATGTTGCCGATGCCGGCCACCAGGATGCCGCTCACCGCGTTGCCTCCGAGCAGAGGTCGCCCTGGCCCTCCGGCGCGATCGCCGGGTGGTCGTAGAGGAGGATCGGCGACGACAGCAGGAGGTCGCCGCTCCCCTCGTCGCCGACGAGGACCGGCCAGGTGCGCAGGTTGGAGCACTCGGCTGCCGCCCGCGCCGCCTCGGGTGGTGGATCGAGCAGCGAGACGAAGCGGCCGTCCGCCACGGCGATGAGAGTATGAGCGGAGAGGAGCGAGTGATGGAGCGCCTCCTGGCGCTCGGCCGGCCGGCCCTTCGGCCAGGGCGTCCGGTTCTCGATACGGACCCGGAGGCGCAGCAGCCCCTCGGCGGCCAGCCGCTCGGCCGACAGGAAGACGTCCACGGAGATCGGCCAGCGGCGCCGCGTGAGCCGACCGTGAAGGGTACCGGACGCCGACCGCAGCTCTTCCACGTCAGAGCCTGCGGGGATCACGAAATCGAACCGGTGCAGGCCGTCGCGGACCAGGTCGAGGAGGGAAACGTCCTCGATCACGAGCTCGCTCTCGACCCCCTCATCCCAGGCGACGAGGAGCTCGCCGCCGTCGATCTCCAGGAACTCCACCGGCCGGAAGGTCAAGGCATCGGTGCCGGCCGCCTCGGTCGCCTCCTCGAGAGTGCGGGACTGGAGTTGCAGGCAGCGGATCTTGAGGTCGATCCTCGGATCGGCGCCGGGGTGGGAGCTCGGCTCGACGAGACATTCGGTCTGCATCTCCCAGGACTCCGCGCCGTTCCCCGCGCCCAGGCAGTAGGCCTTGGGGGCGACGACGCCGAGCTGGAAGCGCATCTGGTTCTTGGCGGCGGAGGTTCGGTCGGGATAGAGGACGTAGCCCTCGTAAAGGACGGCGTCCGCCACTTTCTGTGCCAGGGCGAAGCTCATGACGGCACCTCCATCCAGAGGATGTGGACCACCGTTTCGTCCGGCTTCGCTGCAGTTTTTTTCGGGACCGCCGTCGGCGCCATGCGTGCCCCCTTTCAGAGCTGTTCCAAATCTTTAGCTGTATGGAGACGTCCCGACGCTGTTGACGCTCCGCGCACGGCTCTCGCCGCGGCTGCTCGTCGACTCGTCTTTGCTTCTGTGTGGAGGACCCACGGAGATCGCCATGGGTTGAAAAGAGTTTCCAGGATTCGCCGCCCGATACGTCACTTGGCGCTAGCCCCTTCATGGAGAGGCGAGAGGCTTGAAAACCTCCTCTCACGCAAGCCAACGTAGAGTAGGCTCCGCGCCCTTGTCAATAGGGGATTTCCCCCTATTCGCTACTGAAAATACCCGTTCACGTCGAGCAGCAGCTGGAGCGGCTGCGAGCTGGTGTAGTTCTGCACCCCGAGAGTCCCGGTGCCGGAGGAGGCGAGCATGAGGACGGCGTTGTTGGCCCGGGTCTGGTTGACGCCGAAGTTCAGAGTGGAGGCGTTGGAGGCCTGAGCGTTGCCGGGGAAGAAGGAGATGAGGCCGAACTGCGGCGTCGCGACCACCGTGACGTTGACCGAGACGGCCTTGGCGGTGGCCGGAATGCCGCAGTGCCCGACGACGGTGAACACCCGCTGGCCGCCGGGCGGCAGGGGCGGGCCGCCGTAGGGGCCGGTCGGGTTGCGGGTGTCGAAGAGCCGGCAGGGGGAGACGGTGTAGAACTGGAGCGCCGCGGTCGAGGTGGCGATCGCCGGCTTCCAGCCGAGCTGGACCACCTCGAAGTCGCTCGCCTTCAGGGCGCCGAAGGCCGGGTTCAGCACCCCGTTGTCCCAGCGCGGATCGTAGACCCCCTGGATGTACATGTCGCTGCCGTTGTCGGCGACGATCAGGCCGTAGGTCTTCATCGCCTGGAAGATCTTCTGCACGGCGGCGGAGTAGGTGGAGATGTCCTTTCCGGCCTTCAGGCGCAGGCGGGTGCCCATGGGCAGCGCCCCGGTGGTCGAGCCGGCGTTGTGCGAGGCGGGGTAGACGTAGCCGTTGGTCGAGCGCACGGTGAAGCGGAAGGCGTGCTTGATGGGGTTCGATCCGAAAGCCTCGTCGTAGCGGATGAGCCCGGGGAGGATGGCGAGCCCCGCGGCGTCGGCCGAGGTCCAGGTGTCGGGCCGCCGGGCGTTGCCGTCGAGAGAGAAGATGGCCCCCGAGCCGGCCTCCCAGTGATTGGCGTTCCAGTGGGTGTGGTAGAGCTCGTAGAGGACGCGGTTGTCGCGGTCGACGATCAGCATGTGGTGATCGCCGGACGAGCCGCCCCCCGGGTCGCCGCTCTCGATCCACTTTCCCTGTGTCCGCGCGGCGACCGGGATGGGATAGCCGGGCGGCCGGCCGGGAGCGCCGTTGTCGCTCTGGCTGCCGAACTCGACGAAGGTGACGATTTCGAGCGGCTGGGTGCCGGGCACGGAGGAGTAGGGGAAGCCGTAGATGGCGGTCGAGTTGGGGTCCGAGGGATCGACGTCCCCCCCGAAGTCGGGGTGGAGCCCCCGGGTGGCGCCGATGAAGTTGATGAAGTTGGTGCTGTTGGTGTCGAGCGGCGCGGCGCTCACGTCGACGTTCCACCAGTTGTCCGGTGGGAAGAGGGGGGAGAGCGCCGAGAGGTCGGGCTGCTGGAGGATCTGGGCCGAGGCCGAGACCGCCAGGAGCAGGGCAAAAAGGCTGAGACGGATGCTACGGGTGACGCGCGGCCGCTGGCTCCCGGACATGGAAACCCCTCCCTGGGCATTGCCATATTGAAGACAGCGTATGTTAGCACGGATAGGGGAGGGCGGGATCGGAGGGGATCAGGGGCCGAGCTTCCGGATCTCCTCGTCGAGGAAGGCCAGAGCCTGTTCCAGGGAGGTGCGCCGGACCGCGGAGTGGGTCGTCTCGATCTCCCGGAGGACCCGGCGCCGCGACAGCTCGAGACCTTGGCGCTTTCGCTGGACCTCGCGTTCCTCGGGCGTGAAATCCACTCCCCGGTCGGCGCGCGAGCCGGCGTCCTCCTTCTGCGATTCGACCGACTTGCTTTCCCATCCGCGTGCCATCGACCGGTTCCTCCGCCCTCGGAGGGCCTCGCAGAGTCTACCCGAGCACAATGCGTGCCTCAGCGCCGGCCGGGGTAGAATCACACCACCGATGATCGCCACCACCGACCCGCACCTCATCCTCACCCCCGAGCAACTCGCCGGCCTCTACGGCGAGGTCGACGAAAACTCCATCAAGAAGGAAATCTCGTTCGTCCATCCGCACTACCGGGCGATGATCGAAGCCTCGCCCTTCGCCCTCCTTGCCACCTCCGATTGTGACTTCGACGGCGAGACTTACGACCAGGAGCTGCCGGCCCGGCAGCGGTCCACGCTCTACTGAGATCTGTGCAGATGAAGCCTTCTACCGCCTTGCCCGGCCTCTCCCGCCTCGCTCCGACGTACACGGCGGAATTGTTCGCACCGCTGCACGGCGAGCTGATGGCCCTCCTGCGCGGCCTGGCGCCGGCCGACTGGGAACGCCCGACGATCGCCGGAGCCTGGCGGGTGCGCGACGTCGCGGCGCATCTCCTGGACGGCGATCTGCGCAAGCTCTCCGGCCAGCGCGACGGGCAGCGGCTGGGTCCGGAGGGGCCAATCGACGGCTATCGCGACCTGGTCGCGTGGATCGACGCGGAGAATGCGAGCGGGGTCGCCTTCGCCCAACGCCTGAGCCCACGGCTTCTCGTGGACCTCCTGGAGATCACCGGCCGCTGGGTGGCGGATTTCGTGGTGGTCCTCGATCCGCATGCGTCGGCGTGGATCTCGGTCCTCTGGGCGGGGGAGACGCGCTCGGAGAACTGGATGGACACCGGCCGGGAGTACACCGAGCGGTGGCATCACCAGATGCAGATCCGCGATGCCGTGAAAGCCCCGCATCTGTTCGCGGACCGCTGGCTCCGTCCGCTGCTCGACCTCTCCGTCCGCGCCCTGCCGCCGGCCTACGCGGAGACCGAGGCGCCGGAGGGCACCACGGTGACGCTCGCTGTGACGGCGGAGTCCCGGATGGCCTGGACCCTGGTGCGGGAGGGGGGCGGCTGGAGCCTGTATGGCGGCGAGCCCCAGCCTCCGGCGGCTGCGGGGACGACGGTGACCGCCGGCCCCGCCACCGTCTGGCGCCTCTTCTACAATGCCTTGTCCCGGACGGCAGCGCCGGCGGTGATCACCGTCTCCGGTGAGACGCGGCTCGCCGAGCCGCTCCTCCTGGCCCGCTCGGTCATGGTGTGAAGCGGTCTACGGCTCCTTCGGTACGAACTTCATCGCCGCCGAGTTCATGCAGTACCGCTGGCCGGTCGGCTTGGGGCCGTCGTCGAAGACGTGGCCCAGGTGGGCGTCGCAGCGGCTGCACAGGGTCTCGGTCCGCCGCATGAAGAAGCTGCGGTCCTCCTTGTCGGTCACCGCCTCGGGATCGATCGGCTGCCAGAAGCTCGGCCAGCCGGTGCCGGAGTCGTACTTGGCGTCCGAGGAGAAGAGCGGCTGGCCGCAGCAGACGCAGAGATAGGTGCCGGCCTTCTTGTTGTCGAAGTACTCGTTCCGAAAGGCCGGCTCGGTGCCGTGCTGCCGGGCCACCTTGTACTGCTCGGGGGTGAGCTGGGCTCGCCACTCGGCGTCGCTCTTGACCACCTTCTCGTGGGTCGTGGTTTTGGTTTCGCTCATCATTCCCTTCCTTTCCTACTTCGTGGGCTCGAACTTCAGGGCCGCCGAGTTCATGCAATAGCGCAGGCCGGTGGGTTGCGGGCCGTCGTCAAAGACGTGGCCCAGGTGGCCGCCGCAGCGGCTGCACAGTACCTCGGTGCGCTCCACCCCCAGGGTGCGGTCGGTCTTGGTGATCACGCTCTTGGGCGAGAACGGCCGCCAGAAGCTCGGCCAGCCGGTGCCGGATTCGAACTTGGTGTCCGAGCTGAAGAGCAGCTGGCCGCAGGCGGCGCAGCGGTAGACCCCCTTGGTATGGTTGTAGGCCAGGGCGCCGGTCCCCGCCGGCTCGGTCCCCGCCTGACGCAGGATGTGGTACTGCGCGGGGGTGAGGAGCTTTTTCCATTCCTCTTCGCTCTTCACCACCTTGTCGGTATAGACGGTCAACGGTCCCGGGGCGGCCGCCGAAGGGGCGGTCGCGGTGGAAGGTGCGGCCGGCGGGGCGGCGGTAGTATTGCCGGCAGAGAGAGCGGCGGCGGCCAGGGCCACCAGGGCCAGGACGGTCACCGCGAGCCAGATCGTGCGTTTCATCGTGTCGTTTCTCCTTTCGTGCTCCGCTGCATGGTACGGGACGCGGGTGCCTGCCGGATCAACCGGCTCCGCCCTCTTCGGGGAGCCCCGCCAGGCGCCTGAAGGAGGCGCGCACCGCCTCGGGCGTCCGGGAGGGGCGGCCGGTGGCGCGTTCCACCCAGATGTGGTCGGTCGCCCCGGTCGCCAGGAGATCGTCGCCCTTCCAGACTTCATAGGCGAAGCGCACCCCGCGGCTCAGCAGGCGCTCCCCCCAGCTGACCACCCGGACGGTGTCGCCGTAGCGGGCCGGTTGCCGGTAGCGCACCTCCACCCCGGTCACCATGAGGAAATAGCCCATCGCTTCAATGTCCGCATAGCGGAACCCGGAGAGGGCGCAGAGCCGGGTGCGCGCCAGCTCGAACCAGACGACGTAGTTGGCGTGGTGGACCACCCCCATCTGGTCGGTCTCCGCGTAGCGGACCTCGATCTCCGTGTCACAACGTACCGGCTCGCTCAACTGTTCCTCCTGCTGTACCGCAGCACCATCCAGAGGATCTTATAGCCGGCGAGGAGCGTCCCCTTGACGGTGCCGGTGATTTTCGACACCCCGACCCGGCGGCGGTAGCGGACCGGCACCTCGGCCACCCGCAGGCCGTGGCGCAGGGCCTTGACCTGCATCTCCGCCGTCCAGCCGAAATCGGGGTCCGACATGCCGAGCCGCTCCAGGGCCTCCCAGCGGGCGGCGCGGAAGGGGCCCAAATCGGTGTAGCGGTGGCCGTAGAGGAGCCTTATGAGCAGGCAGGCCACCAGGTTGCCGGCCCGCGCCTGGGGGAGGAGGGCGCCCGGTTCGTGCTCCCCCAGGACCCGCGAGCCGATCACCAGGTCGGCGGTGCCGGCGAGGAGGGGGGCGACGAGGAGCGGCAGCTCGTCGGGGTGGTCCGAGTAGTCGGCGTCGACGAAGGCGACGATCTCGGGCGGGTCGTTGGCGCGCAGCCAGGCGAGGCCGGCGAGGCAGGCGCTGCCGTAGCCACGGCGGGTGGCGGGGACCACCACCGCCCCCCCCTCCCGCGCCACCCGGGCCGTGCCGTCGGAAGAGCCGTTGTCGGCCACCACCACCCGGCGCACCGGCGGGCGCGGAAGGTCGGCCAGCACCAGCGGCAGGGAGGCCTCCTCGTTCAAGGCCGGGATGACGACGTCGATACTGGGGAAGGGCACGGCGTTGGACACCGGCGGATTTTATGCCATGCTCTGCCGGCGGACCCGCCTGCCGCGGCGCCGCCTCCTCGACAACCGATGCCCCTGGAGCGATTCGCGATGCGTTCTTCCTGCAAAACCCCGATCCTGTTCCTCCTGGCTGTGATGGCCGCGATGGCCGCTCCGGCCTGGCCGGCGACCGCCCCGACTCCCGCCGCTCCCACCGCCGGCCCGCACCGGGTCGAGCTGACGGGGGCCGACGGCAAGCCCTTCCCCTATACCGTCGAGATCCCCGCCGACTGGCAGATCAAGCCCGCCCCGGAGCTCAAGGGGGCCTGGCTGCTCCCCGCCGGGGCCGATCCGCAGCGGGAGCCGCGCGCCATCCTCGTCCGGGCCAGCCCGGCCGACCTCCACGATCCCGAGGCCACCGTGCGCACGATCCAGGAGAACGACAAGCAGGACGACACCTGGTCGGCGCCGCTCGTCGCCGTGCGTGAGGTGGGCGGGGTGCGCGGCGTGCTCGTCCAGATGAACAGCGGCCAGGGGACCCAGGCGCGGAGCGCCCTGACCCTCAAGCTGCCGCTGGGGACGACGAGCGTCGACCTCATGGCTTCGGTGCCGCAGGTCCTCTTCCCAACCCTGCGCTTAGGCTACGAGAAGATCCTCTTCTCCGTCCGTCCGGCCGGGAAGTAGGGGAGGGCCGGCATGCCCCTCCATCCCTACCAGGGCCGCCTGCCGCAGCTCGGGGCGCGGGTCTGGCTCGCCCCGGGCGCTCACCTGATCGGCGACGTCACGGTGGGCGACGACGTCTCCTTCTGGTACCACACGGTGGCGCGGGGCGACGTCAACACGATCCGCATCGGGGCGGGAACCAACATCCAGGACGGCTCGGTCCTCCACGTCACCCACATCCGGCACCCGCTGGTGATCGGCGCCGGGGTGACGGTGGGGCACCAGGCGGTCGTCCACGGCTGCACGATCGAGGACGGCGCCCTCATCGGCATCGGCGCCCGGGTGCTCGACGGCGCGGTGGTCGAGGCCGGCGCGCAGGTGGGAGCGGGGGCGGTGGTGGCGCCGGGGCACCGGGTCCCGGCGGGGCACCTGGTGCTGGGGATTCCGGCCCGGGTGGCCCGGCCGCTCACCGAGGAGGAGATCCAGCGGATCGCCGACACCCGGGACCGCTACATCGCTTTGAAGGACCATTACCGGGAGGCGGAGACGACATGACGGAGCCGGCGGAGAGCAGCCTGAAGCGCCGTGGGGCGGGGACCCTGGCGGCGGAGGACGTCGGTTCGCGGGTCCTCCTGAAGGCCTGGGTGCAGAAGCGGCGCGACCACGGGGGGGTGATCTTCCTGGACCTAAGGGACCGCAGCGGCCTCGCCCAGGTGGTGGTCCACCCCGACGACCAGCCGGCGGCGGCCGAGGCCCTGGGACCGGCGCGGGTCGAGTGGGTGGTCGAGGTGGAGGGCCGGGTGGTGGCCCGCGCGCCCGAGAACGTCAACCCCGGGCTCGCGACCGGCGCCCTGGAGGTGCAGGCCGAGGGAGGAGCGATCCTCGCCCGCTCCGAGCCGCTCCCCTTCTCCCTCGACGCCAAGGCCGAGGCCGCCGAGGAGACCCGCCTGCGCTACCGCTACCTCGACCTGCGGAGAAACGAGCTGCTGCGCAACTTCGTGCTCCGCGACCAGGTGGTGCTCGGGGTGCGCAACTACTTCCACGAGCGCAGCTTCCTCGACGTCGAGACGCCGATCCTCACCCGCTCGACGCCGGAGGGGGCGCGCGACTACCTGGTCCCCTCGCGGGTGCGCCGCGGCAGCTTCTACGCCCTGCCGCAGTCGCCCCAGCTGTTCAAGCAGATCCTCATGGTCGCGGGCTTCGAGCGCTACGTCCAGATCGCCCGCTGCTTCCGGGACGAGGACCTGCGGGCCGACCGCCAGCCCGAGTTCACCCAGGTGGACGTCGAGATGTCCTTCCCCGACGAGGAGGAGGTCTACGACCTGATCGAAGGGCTCTTCGCGCGGATCTTCCCCCTCGCCGGGATCACGCCGCCCGCCCGCTTCCCGCGCCTGACCTACGCCGAAGCCATGGCGCGCTACGGCAGCGACCGCCCCGACCTGCGCTTCGGCCTGCCGATCGTCGACCTCTCCGCCCGGCTGGGGGAGAGCGGCTTTCGTGGCTTCAAGGAGACGGTGGCGGCGGGCGGGGTGGTGCGCGGGTTCACCGTATCCGGTGCGGCGGAGGCGAGCCGCAAGGAGGTCGACGGCTGGGCCGAGATCGGCCGCCGGTTCGGGGCGGCCGGGGTCCTCACCCTGCGCCGGAAGGGGGGCGAAACGGTCTTCCAGGTGAAGAACGCGCTGACTCCCGCCGAGATGGAGGGGGCGGCCGCGGATCTGGGGCTGGAGGAGGGGGGCCTGGCGCTCCTCGTCGCCGCGCCGGCCAAGATCGCCGCCGCCGCCTTAGGCGCTCTCCGTCTGGAGCTTGCCCGGCAGTATCACCTGATCCCCGAGGGGCGGCACGAGTTCCTCTGGGTGACCGGCTTCCCGCTCGTCGAATGGAACGAGGACGAGAAGCGCTGGGACTCCACGCACCACCCCTTCACCAGCGCCGACCCGCGTGACCTCGAGCGCCTGGAGAGCGACCCCGGCTCGGTCCGCGCCCGCGCCTACGACGTGGTGCTGAACGGCACCGAGCTGGGAGGCGGCTCGATTCGTATCCACGAGCCGGAGATGCAGAGCCGCATCTTCCGGCTTCTGGGCATCGGCGCCGAGGAGGCCCAGTCCCGCTTCGGCTTCTTCCTGGAGGCCCTGCGCTACGGCGCGCCGCCGCACGGCGGCATCGCCCTCGGGGTCGACCGGCTGATCATGCTGATGGCCGGCGCGCCCTCGATCCGCGACGTCATCGCCTTCCCCAAGACCGCCTCGGCGACCGACCTGATGACCGAGGCCCCCTCGGAGGTCGATCCGCGCCAGCTCGCCCAGCTGGGGATCGGGGTGGCGGAGGAGGGGAAGAAGGGGGGGTAGGGCCGGCTGCGGAGGGTGGCTGCGGCCCCGTTCCAGGAGCGGCATCCTCACCGAACGGTACGGCGCCTCCTACCAGCGTCCCTCCCCCCTGGGCGGGCGGGAGGGCGGGGATGGGGGGAGGACAGGAGGGGGGTGGGACCGGGAGGCTGCCCGTCG
>Ga0137403_10001717_pt1 | contig 27367 bp, 30 predicted proteins | sample CZOMad2_1_16fung_FD_122057 | JGI IMG/M metagenome (GOLD analysis project Ga0137403, IMG submission 122057) | Vadose zone soil fungal communities from Angelo Coast Range Reserve, California, USA - CZOMad2_1_16fungal (Hybrid Assembly) | ecosystem: Environmental > Terrestrial > Soil > Vadose zone... | reverse complement strand
TTGTTCACCGCGACATCGAGACGGCCAAACCGTGCGACGGTCTTGTCGACCAGAGCGCGGACGTCATCCTCCTTGCGGACGTCGGCGTTGATGAACTCGGCCTCCGAACCGAAAGAGCGCAGCTCCTTAACGAGCGCCTTGCCGGCCTCATCACGCCGACCGGCAACGACCACCTTGGCGCCCTTCTTGGCGAAGGCGACGGCGGCGGCGCGCCCGATGCCGGTGAGTCCACCGGTAATCAACACAACAGACGTGCTCATGATCGACTCCTTGATTGATCTGCGTTTTGGAGCGGCAGAAGCCAATACCCGGGCGGTATTTGTCGGCTCGCCTTGGAGGCTTCCCATCGCTCTCGTGATCGAGGATTTGGGCGCCCATTGCGTGACGGGAAAAGACTTTGTAGGCTTGGCGCCATACCTCGCAGGCATGGGGCAAGCCTTGGAGCTGCGCCATCTTCGCTATTTCGTCGCGGTCGCGGAGGAAGGCAGCCTCACGGTGGCGGCGGAGCGGCGGTTGCATACCGCCCAGCCCTCGCTGAGCCGTCAGATCCGAGATCTTGAATATGAGGTCGGCGCAGAACTGCTTGTCCGCAGCGCGCGCGGCGTCGAACTGACCGACTCCGGCCGAGCCTTTCTCGATCATGCGCGGTTGGCGCTGGTGCAGGTCGAGGCAGCCGTCGAGGCGGCGCGGCGGGCCGCCCACCCCGCCAAACCGACCTTTGCCCTCGGATTCTTGACGGGACAAGAGATGGACTGGCTTCCGGAGGCCATGCGCATCCTGCGAGACGAACTGCCCAATATCGAGGTCTCAGTCTCCAGCCAGTACTCTCCCGACCTTGCGCAGGCTCTGCTGAGGGGGAAGCTCGACCTGGCCTTCATGCGTCCCGAAGCGCAAATGCCCGACCTGGACTATACGGTCATCGTCAAGGAGCCCCTTGTCGTCGCCATGCCGAGCGATCATCGTTTGGCGTCGCTGAGCGCCGTCGCGCTTCAAGACATCGCGGGGGAGATATTCATCGGCATGTCGAACACGGCCCCCGTGCTCCAGGTGGTTATAGATGACTACCTGAAACGATCGGGGATGGATCTCCGGCCAGCGCACAGGGTCGACAATCTGGCCATGGCGATGTCGCTGATCGCATCGACCAGGGGCGTGGCGCTCCTGCCCGCCTATGCGAAGAACTTCCTGCCGTGGTCCGTGACCAGCCGTCCGCTCGATGGTGAGGCACCGACGATCGATCTCGTCATCGGCTACAACAAGACCAACACCTCGCCAATTCTCGGACTGTTCCTTTCGCGCGTCGACCAGCTAAAGAAGAAGGCTCCGCAAACGCATTGATTGTGGGCGCTGAGGTGACCGTATTTTATGCGTCGAATCTGATGACGCCGTTCTCTCTGAAGATCTCGAAAATCGGCCATCATTGGCAAACCCCGATCTGCTTGGCCGATGCGCCGTTTGTGCTGCTACTTGCCCCGGCCTGCAGCGGCCATGATCAAGAGCGTCCGCCCCTGACCGAGCTGTGGACAGCGGCGTCTTTCATCCAAAAAAGCCAGTTTCGACATACGTCAAAGCGAGGTGTCTCATGAATCGAACGCCCGGGAGGAGCGGCATCGTCACGCTGATAAATGTCTTCACGGTCGAGCCAGCCAACCAGCAGCGGCTTCTCGATCTTCTCGCTCGCGCGACCGATGGCTGGGTCATCCGCGCGCCGGGGTTCATCTCTTCGACTCTCCATCGCAGCATCGACGGTACAAAGGTGACCATGTATGCCCAATGGCGCAGCGTGGAGGACTATCAAGCAATGCGGCAGGATCCCGGCCCTCTACCGTTCCTTGAGGAGGCACTCACCATAGCTAAGTTCGAACCGGGCATGTACGAGGCCGTGCGGACCTTCTCGCCTATCCCGGGGAAACCCGCGAAGCGCTGATGTTCCTCCAGGCTCTTGCGTTCAGCCACAACCCCGCGCGCAAAGGTGCCTCAAAGAGGTTGACTCTTGCCGGCTGCGTGATCCGCAAGCGCGCTCAATTCCCCTTCACGATCATCGGATGGATCGTGAACACCTCGCGCGCGCTGGGATCGACGGTCACGCGGACCCAGTGCACGTTCGGGCTGCCGAAGGTCTCCAGGCGGGTGAAGTTCTCGATCAGGTCGCTCTGCTTGATGAGCGGCTTGTCGAGCTTGAAGAAGTGCGTGTCGCCATGCACGAAGAGGACCTGGCCGGGGAAGGCCTTGGTCTCCTCGACCACCTTGGCGAGGAAGTTCGTGTAGCCGTCGTCGTCGGGCGACTGGCGCTCGTCGACGTCCTCGGTCTCCGGCAGGTCGAACCAGGGATCGGCCTGCAGCACCAGCACGATGCCCGGCGCGTTCTGCGTCTTCGCCAGCTCGAACGCCGCGTGCATCCAGGCGACGTTGGCGGCGTCGCGCTCGGCGTACTCGGCATTGTCGGCGGCGCATTTCTCGGGCGTGCGCGCGCTCTTGTTGGTGCAGATCTTGTCGCTGTTCACCTTGTTGTTGTTGGACCCCGGGATGTTGAGGCCGACGAAGACGATGTTGCCGCGGACGAAGCGCGTGTTCTCGGCGAACTTCTCGCCCGGCTTGCCCTGGTGATCGAGCGGCATCTTGCTCTGGCCGAAGCTCTCGGTATCCGTGAACATCGCCTTGCGCAGATGGTCGAGCCGCTCGATGTTGTCGTAGCCGCCGTTGTTCGTCCGATGGCAGTCGGTCCATTCGTTGTCGCCGGGCACGTAGACCGCGGGCATCTTGAACGAGTTGAACATGTCGATGGCGGCCGTATAGACGTCATCCGTGCATTTCGAGCTGCCGTCCTTGATGTCGCCGTCGTACATCGAGAAGGCGATGTCCGACGCATTCATGTCGGCGATCAGCGGCGCGATCTTCGGCAGGTCGTTCGCCCGGGCATAGGGCATGTCGCCCCACAGGCCGAAGGCGAAGGGTTGCTCATCGGCGCGGGCGGAGAGGCCGGTGGCCGCGAGCAGGGCAGCGGCAAGCACGGAAATGCGGGCCAGGCGGCCGCGGCCGTCCATCATCGCCGCGGATGGTTGGTCGTTCATGGCGGACATGTCCTTTCGTGGCTGGTCCTTCGGCAGGACGTCGTGGATCGGAGCGAAGAGAACTGAGGAGCGATCGCCCAGGCGCGACCGCCGTTCGCGAAGCGCGAGAGCGCCCCTCTCTAGGCGGGTTCCATGTCAGATTCTATTTCATTTCCGCGTCAGATACGTGACGTGAACCGCCGGCCAGCCAGCCGGTCGAGCGCTGAGATGCCGTGCGCGGGAGGGGAGCCTCTCAACGCTCGATGATCTCGACGGCGGCCGGGCGGCCGACCATGATCGTCGACGCCAGGCCGATGAACAGCCCGGTTTCGATGACGCCGACGACGGCCGAGAGGCGGGCCTCCAGCGCGGCCGGATCGGGTATTTCGCGCAGGGCGCAGTCGGCGATGTAGTTGCCGCCATCGGTTGAGAAGGGCTGTCCACCCGCTCGGCGCAACTGCGGCGCGCAGCCGAGCGCCATGAGGCGGTCGAGCGTCGTCTGCCAGCCGAAGGGCACGATCTCGACGGGCAGCGCCGTGCGGTCGCCCAGGTGATCGACCAGCTTAGACTCGTCGACGGCCACGATCAGGCGCGCGCTGGCGGTCGCGACGATCTTCTCGCGCAGGAGCGCGCCGCCCAGGCCCTTGATCAGGTGCCGGGTCCCGCGCTCCACCTGATCGGCGCCGTCGATCGTCAGATCGATCCGCCGGTGCTGGTCGAGACTCGCCAGGGGAATGCCGAGCCGGCGTGCCAGCGCCGCCGTAGCCTCGGAGGTCGGGATGCCCAGGACTCGCAGGCCAGCGGCGACGCGCTCGGCGAGGCCCGCGAGCGCGAAGGCCGCCGTCGAACCGCTGCCGAGGCCGACCACCATGCCATCCTCGACCTCCGCAACGGCCCGCAGGGCAGCGGCGCGTTTCATCAGGTCCTGGGGCGAGTCAGTCACCTCATATCTCCCAGCCTGCAGCCTTGAACCACGGAGGCACAGAGACACGGAGGTTCACAGAGAAGGAAAGAAAGGGTTGGAACCGCAGATGAACGCAGATAAACGCCGATAAGAATTACTGCGCGCCTTTGGCGCGCAATCGACCTATCTGCGTTCATCCCTTCTGATCTGCGTTCATCTGCGTTCCCCTTCCTTCTCTGTGAACCTCCGTGTCTCTGTGCCTCCGTGGTTCAAGGCGGCATACCCGGCCGCGCCGCGGCGTCAGCTCCCGCTCTTGGGCTCGACATGGCCGCCGAATTTGTTTCGCATCGCCGACAGCAGCTTCTCGGCGAAACTGTGGTCCTCGCGCGAGCGGAAGCGGGTGTAGAGCGCGGCCGACAGCACCTCGGCCGGCACGGCCTCCTCGATGGCGGCCAGGACCGTCCAGCGGCCCTCGCCGGAGTCCTGCACGACGCCGGAAAAGCGCGACAACTGTGAATCCTCGGCCAGGGCCATCGCCGTCAGGTCGAGCAGCCACGAGCCGATCACGCTGCCGCGCCGCCAGACCTCGGCGATATCAGGCAGGTTGAGGGCGTAGCGCTGCTCCGCGGGCAGCGCCTCCGAGGCGGCGTTCTTGAGGATGTCGAATCCTTCGGCATAGGCCTGCATGAGGCCGTATTCGATGCCGTTGTGGATCATCTTGACGAAATGGCCGGCGCCGTTCGGGCCGCAGTGGAGGTAGCCGCGCTCGGCGCGGGTGTCGCGCGCCTGGCGGCCGGGGGTCGGGGCGATGCCGCTCGGCCCGGGCGCCAGCGTCGCGAAGATCGGATCGAGGTGATCGACGGTCTCCTTGTCGCCGCCGATCATCATGCAATAGCCGCGCTCGAACCCCCAGATGCCGCCGCTGGTGCCGACGTCGACATAGCGGATGTCCCGGGCGCGCAGGCTCGCCGCCCGTCGGATGTCGTCCTTGTAGAAGGAGTTCCCGCCGTCGAGGATGATATCGCCGCGCTCCATCAGCGCCGCCAGTTCCGTGACCGCATGGTCCGTGGCGTCGCCGGCGGGCAGCATCACCCACACCGCGCGCGGCTTCTTCAGTTGAGCGATGAGGCCCTTCAGATCGGGCGCGGCGACGGCCCCCTCGGCCGCCAGCAGCCGAGCCGGTTCGCTCTGGCGGTCGAACACGACGCATTGGTGGCCGCCATGCAGGAGGCGGCGCACGATATTGCCGCCCATGCGGCCCAGGCCGATCACGCCGATTTGCATCTTGCTTTCTCCCTGCGTTCGTTCTGCCCGGTTAACCCGCGTTCGCCGGCCGCGGCTGCTCGATGCCGTCGATGAGGATACGGTCGACGAACTCGTTGTAGAAGCAGACCAGGCCTTTGATGCGAGCGGTCTCGGGCAATGGCTCGGGGTAGTACCAGACGAGATTGTCGTGGCGTTTGCCCTTGACGGTCAGGTGGTAGTAGGCGGCCGTGCCCTTGTAGGGGCAGCGGGTCTGCAGCGGGCTCGGCGTCAGCAGGTCGAGGCGGGTGTCGGCGATCGGGAGGTAGTAACGGGTGGGCAGGCCGGCCTCGAACAGGAAGATGCCGCGGCGGCTGTCGGCGACGGTCTCGCCGTCGACCACGACCTGGACGCGCCGGCTGGAGGGCAGGCAGTCGATGCGGCGGAAGGGATCGCGCGGGTGGACGAAGACCTCCTCGTCCTCCTCGTACCAGTGCTCCATCTTGTCCCAGTAGAAGGCCAGGTAGTCGGCGATGTCGGGGCAGGCGGGAATCGGCTGGGCATAGCGCCAGGCCGCGTCCGCGACCCGGGTCTCGCCGATCTTCAGTGAATAGTAGCTCGCCGTGCCCTTGTACGGGCATTGCGTGCGCGTCGCGCTCGGCTGGAGCAAAGTCTGGTCGACATCCGTCAGCGGAAAGTAATAGACCGGCAAGTGGTCGGATTCGTAGAGCAGCAGGCCGGCGCTCGTGTCGGCCACGGTGGCGCCGCCGGCCGTCACGCGCAGCCGCTTCGGCGCGGGCATGGTGAAGACGGTGTAGCCGGGCTCGAAGTCGTATTGGACGATGCGGTCGAGCACGGGATAGTGCGGCCCGCGGCCGCGCAGATGGGGCTTTCGCATCGGACGCCTCCAGATCGAATCTCTGACCGCCAGTTTGCGGGTGGTGCGGCCGCGATGGCAACCGCCACATGGCCGCAGGGAGATTTCTGGAAAGCGCGTGAAAAGCAGTTTCGCGCTGCGCCGCGCATTGAGTACACTGCTGGCCCATGCGTCGCCTGTATCATTTCTGCCTGCAGCCTTCCTCCCGCAAGTTGCGCCTCCTTTTGAAGGAAAAGGGTCTGGAGTTCGAGCTGCAGGCCGAGAACGCCTGGGAACGGCGCGACGCCCTGCTGGCCCTCAACCATGCCGGCGAAACGCCGGTGCTGGTGGAGGAAGACGGCACGACCATCGGCGACGCCACCGCCATCGCCGAGTATCTCGAGGAGGTCCATCCGGCGCCGGGTTTCCTGGGGGCGACGCCGGCGGCGCGGGCGGAGGTGCGCCGTCTCGTCGGCTGGTTCGATGCCAAGTTCAGCCGCGAAGTCACGGCCAACCTGTTCGATCAGAAGATCCTGCGCCGGCTCAAGGGCAATGGCGGGCCGGATTCGCAGGCCATCCGGTCCGGCAATTCGAACATCCACTATCACCTCGACTATATCGGCTGGCTGGTCGACCGCCGGCGCTGGCTGGCGGGCGAGGAGTTCTCGCTCGCCGACATGAGCGCCGCCGCCCAGCTCTCGACGCTCGACTACATCGGCGACGTGCCGTGGGAGCAGCATGCCGGCGCCAAGGACTGGTACGCGCGCGTGAAGTCGCGGCCGAGCTTCCGTCCGCTGCTGGTCGACCAGCTGCCGGGCATCACGCCGCCCCCGCATTACGCCGACCTGGATTTCTAGAATGTTTTCCGCAATTCGTGAGGTCGCCAGGATCTCGTTGTCATGCCGGCGCAAGCCGGCATCCATAGTCACGGGCCGGCGTTTATGGATTCCGGCTTTCGCCGGAATGACAAACTAAGGCGGGCTCGTGATTCCCGTCACAGCGAAACGGCGATAGGGTGCCCCCACTTCTTCTCATCGTCGGGGCCGTTGCCGGCCTGTTGGGCGCCGCCTTCATCGGTCTGTTCGGCAACCGGTGGGCGGCGGCGGGGCCGATCGTCTATGTCATCGCGATCGTGGCACTGTTGGCGGCCGGCGGGACCGCCTTGCTCCAGCTGCTGGCGCCGGCGGCGGGCGGCGATCCGACCCTCGTCCTGCCGATCGGCCTGCCGTCGCTCGCGGGCGACTTCCAGCTGCAGACTCATTTCCGGCTCGACCGGCTGTCGGCCTTCTTCCTGCTGATCCTCGGACTCGCCGTGCCCGCCGTCAGCCTGTTCGCCATCGGCTACGGCCATCATGGCACCGAGCCGGCGCGCGTGCTCGCCTTCTATCCGCTGTTCCTGGCGGGCATGGTGCTCGTGCTGATCGCCGACGACGCCTTCGCCTTCCTGGTGGCGTGGGAATTCATGTCGCTGGCCTCCTGGTTCCTGGTGCTCGCGAACCATCGCGCCGACGAGACGCGGCGGGCGGCTTACGTCTATCTGGTCATGGCGAGCGCGGGCACGGCGGCGCTGCTGCTGGCCTTCGGCCTCTTGGCGGGGGTGGTCGGCGACTATCGCTTTGCCGCCATCCGCGCCGGCCAGCTCTCCCAGCTCGCCTCCATACTGGTGGTGGTGCTGACGCTGATCGGCGCCGGCTCGAAGGCCGGGCTGGTGCCGCTGCATGTGTGGCTGCCGCTCGCCCATCCGGCCGCCCCCAGTCCCGTCTCCGCCCTCATGAGCGGGGCCATGACGAAGATCGCGCTCTACGCCATCATCCGCGTGCTGTTCGATCTCGTCGGTCCCGTCGGCTGGTGGGTCGGCGTGCTGTTGCTCGTGCTCGGCGGGGCGAGCGCCGTCATGGGCGTGCTCTATGGACTGTTCCAGCGCGATCTCAAGACGCTGCTGGCCTATTCGACGGTCGAGAACATCGGCATCATCGTCATCGGGCTCGGCCTCGCCCAGCTGTTCCGCGCCAATGGCCTGGCGGTGCTGGCCGCGCTGGCGCTGACCGCCGCGCTCTTCCACTGCGTCAGCCACGCCCTGCTGAAGAGCCTGCTGTTCTGCGGCGCCGGCGCCGTGCTCAACGCTACGGGCTCGCGCGACATCGAGCGGATGGGGGCGCTGATCCATCGCATGCCCGTGACGGCGGCGGCCATGCTGATCGGCGCCGCCGGGCTGTCGGCGCTGCCGCCGCTCAACGGCTTCGTGTCGGAGTGGCTGACGTTCCAGGCCATCCTGGCCGGCGCGCATCTGCCGCAATGGGCGCTGAAGTTCGGCATCGCCGTCATCGGGGCGCTGCTGGCGCTGACGGCCGCGCTTGCGGCCGCGCTTTTCGTGCGCGCCTACGGCATCGTCTTCCTCGGCCGCCCGCGCTCGGCCGCGGCCGCCGAGGCGGTCGAGGCGCTGCCGACCATGCGGGCGGCGCTGGTGCTGCTGGCGGCGGCCTGCGTGCTGTTCGGCGTGTTGCCCTTTGCGGTCGTCGAGGTCATCACGCCCGTGACCGATCTCCTGCTCGGCCAATCCGTGCCGCGCGAGGGCATCGCGAGCTTCCTCTGGTTCGTGCCGCTGCCGGACAGCGCCAGCAGCTACAGCGGTGTCGTCATCCTCGTCGCCATCGCGGCGCTCGCATCGATCGTCGTGGTGACGGTCCATCGGCTGGCGTCCAACCGCGTGCGGCGGGCGCCGGCCTGGGATTGCGGCTTCCCCGATCCGCGGCCGCAGACGCAATACAGCGCCGATAGCCTGTCGCAGCCGCTGCGGCGCGTGTTCGGCCCCGCGCTGTTCCAGGCCCGCGAGCACGTGGACATGCCGCCGCCGGGCGATCGCCGGCCGGCCCGCCTCGAGGTGCAGCTGCGCGACCTCATCTGGATCTGGATGTACGAGCCGGTGGCGGGCGGCCTCGGCTGGTTCACGGAACGCATCAACGGGCTGCAGTTCCTGACCATCCGCCGCTATCTGACGTTCATGTTCGCGGCGCTCTCGTTCCTGCTCGCGATCGTCGCGGTGACGCAATGAACGCCGCCACCTTCGTGCTGTCGACCGGGCGCTGCGGGACGCAGTGGCTGGCGAAGAACCTGATCGATCACTACGCCGATCGGCTGGCCGTCACCCACGAACCCTATGGGCACGAATACCTGCCGCGCCAGCTGCTGCGGACCGACGATCCCGCACGGTGGCCGACCCTGGCGCTGCTCGATCGCCATATCGCGGCGATCGAGCAGGACCTCGAAAGCAGGCCCTACATCGAGTGCGGCTGGCAATGCTACGGACCGCTTCCCTATTTCGCGGCGCGCCTGACCGGGCGTCTGCACGTCGTCCATGTCGTGCGCCACCCCGTGCCGACGGCGGCCTCGCTGATGACCCATCTGTTCTACCATCCGCGCAGCGAGCCGCTGGCCGAGAAGGTGCTGCCGATGCCGTCCGATGCCGGCGTCGCCATGCCCGAGTATCGCGAGCGCTGGGCGGCGATGTCGCGCTTCGAGAAGTGCCTCTATTTCTGGGCCGAGATCAATCTGCTCGGGCTTCGCCTGGAGCAGCAGCTGGGGGTGCCGTGGCTGCGCCTGCGCAGCGAGGACCTGTTCGGCGGCGATGGGCTCGATCGCCTGCTCGACTTCCTGGGCCTGCCGCGGCGCGAGGCGATCTACGCCGCGCGCCGGCAGCCGCATGACAACCACGCGCAGGGCACCCGGGTCAGGCTCGAGGCCGATCTGGATAGCATCGGCGACCATCCGCGCATCGTCGCCCTCGCGCGCACGCTCGGCTATGACGCGCTCGCTTTCGATCGCGGCCGCCTCAACGCGCGCTACGTGATTCCCGACGTTCCCGGCGGCGATGCCGTCGTGCAGTGGTATCCGAGCTGGATCGGCGTGGCGCGCAACGCCCCCTGTCCCTGCGGCTCCGGCCACAAGTTCAAGCATTGCCATGGCACCGTCGTTTGAGCCCGCCGCGCTGTCCGTCCGGCGCGCCGCCGTCGCGGTGACGCCATGAATGACGCCACCTTCGTGCTGTCGACCGGGCGCTGCGGGACCCAGTGGCTGGCGAAAAACCTGGCCGACCACTATGCCGATCTGCTCCAGGTTACCCACGAGCCCCATCAGCGCGAATACCTGCCGCGCCAGCTGCTGGGCATCGGCGATCCCGCGCAGTGGCCGACCCTGGCGCTGCTCGATCGCCATCTCGCGTCCATCGGCAAGCACCTGGAAACCAAGCCCTATATCGAGTGCGGCTGGCCCTGCTACGGGCCGCTCCGATATTTCGCCGAACGCTTGTCCGGCCGCGTCCGCGTGATCCATCTCGTGCGCCATCCCGTCCTGACGGCGGCTTCGATGGTGACCCACCTCTGCTATCATGCGCGGCCCGATCAGCTGACGGAGAAGGCGCTGCTGACGCCGACCGACGCCGGCGTCGCCATGCCGGAATATGCCGGGCGCTGGGGCAATCTCTCGCGTTTCGAGAAATGTCTGTACTTCTGGGGCGAGATCGCGCTGCTGGCCCTGCGCTACGAGCGGCAGCTGGGCGTGCCATGGCTGCGCGTCCGCAGCGAGGACATGTTCAGCGGCGATGCGCTCGCCCCGATCCTGGCGTTCATCGGCCTGCCGCGGCGGGAGGCGATATACGCGGCGCGGCAGACCAGATTCGATTCCCATCTGATGGGCACCAATGTGCGGCTCGACGCGGAGCTGCAGGCGGTCCACAACCATCCGCGCATCCTGGAACTGGCGCAGCAGTTCGGCTACGACGCGCTGGACGTCGATCCGGACAAGCTCAGATGGCGCTACGAGTTCGGTGGCGCCCCGGCCAAGGGGACCGCGCTGGCATGGTTGCCGGAGTGGAAGAACGTTTCCCGCAACGCCCCCTGTCCCTGCGGCTCCGGCCAGAAATACAAGCACTGCCATGGCACCATCGTTTGAATCCGCGGCCCTGCAGCTGCTGCACGCGGTGATCGTGGTCGCCGTGGCGCCGGCGCTCACGGGCATCGTGCGGCTGCTGAAGTCGCGCCTCACGGGCAAGCGCGGGGCGCCGCTCTGGCAGCCCTACCGCGATCTCTGGCGCCTGCTGCGCAAGGAGGCCGTGGTGGCCGAGAGCGCCTCCTGGCTGTTCCGCGTCGCGCCGTATCTGACCTTCGCGGCGATCTGGCTCGGCGCCGCGCTGATCCCCGCCTTCACGACCGATCTGCTGCTCGGCCCCAGCGTCGATCTCATCGTGCTCGTGGCGCTCCTCGGCGGCGCCCGCTTCTTCACGGCCCTGGCCGGACTCGATGTCGGCACCAGCTTCGGCGGCATCGGCTCCAGCCGCGAGCTGATGATCGCTTCGCTGGCGGAGCCGGCCATGCTGATGGTGATCTTCACGGTCTCGCTGCTGGTCGGCACCACGTCGCTGTCGCTGATCGCCGTCACGCTGATCAAGTATCCGGTCGGTCTGCGCGTCTCGCTGGCTCTGGGACTGGTCGCCATCGTGATGGTGGCGATCGCCGAGAACGCCCGCGTGCCGGTCGACAATCCGGCCACGCATCTCGAGCTCACCATGGTGCATGAGGCGATGATCCTCGAATATTCCGGCCGCCACCTCGCCCTCATGGAGGCGGCGGCGATGGTGAAGCTGCTGCTCTATCTCTCCCTCATCGCCTGCATCTTCGCGCCCTTCGGCATGGCGCTGCCCGCCGCCGGCGCACACGCGCTCGGCATCGGCCTGCTGGCCTGGCTGGCGAAAATGGTGCTGGGCGCCGTGCTGCTCGGCCTGTTCGAGACCTCGATCGCCAAGATGCGCGTCTTCCGCGTCAGCGAATTCCTGGCGGCGGCGCTGCTGCTGGGACTGCTGGCGACGATCTTCCTCTACGTGTCGAAGGGGCTGTAGCCCGCATGGGCCATCTCGAGTTCGATATCGCGCATCTGCTGGGCACCATGGTGCTGGTGCTGAGCTTCGGGCTGCTGTTCCAGCGCCGCATCTTCGGCGTGCTCCGGACCTTCGCGCTGCAGGCGAGCCTGCTGGCGGCGGCGGCGGCCTGGCAGGCCTATGTGCAGGATGCGCCCCATCTCTACATCACCGCCGCCATCGCCCTCGTCTTCAAGGCGATCGTGATTCCCGTGGCCTTGCACCGCATTGTGATCAGGCTGCAGATCCACCGTTCGGTCGAGACGGTCTTCGGCGTCGGCCTCACCATGATCATCGGCGTCGGACTGGTGACGCTGTCGATCCTGCTGGTGCTGCCGGTGACCGCTCAATCCGGCGCCATCACGCGCGAGAACCTGGCGCTGGCGCTCTCGGTCGTGCTGCTCGGCCTCCTCATGATGATCACGCGGCGCAACGCCGTCACCCAGGTGGTCGGCTTCATGTCGCTGGAGAACGGCCTCATCCTGGCCGCCGTCGGCGTGCGCGGCATGCCGTTCGTGGTGGAGATGAGCGTCGCCTTCTCCGTCATGGTCGCCTTCATCATCTTCGGCGTCTTCTTCTTCCACATCCGCGAGCGCTTCGACACCCTCGACCTGCACTATCTCGAGACCTTCCGGGGCGAGCGCGAATGAACCCGCTCGCCTTCGTCCTGGGCACGCCGGTCGTGGCCGGCGTCATCCTCGGTTTCATTCCCGGCCGCTACCATCGCATCGCCGCCCGCCTCAACGTGCTGGCGTCGCTCGTCACGCTGGCGTCCGGTTTGACGCTGTTCGAGGTGCGGCCGGAGCCCAACCTCTATTTCTTCATCGACGACTTCAACGTCTATCTGGTCGTGCTCACCGCCTTCGTCGGCTTCACCACCTCGCTGTTCAGCGCCAGCTATATCGGCCATGAGGTCGAGATCGGCCGCCTCGACGCCCCGCGCCTGCGCTTCTATCACGGCATGTACCAGGCCTTCATGTTCAGCATGCTGCTGGCGCTGACCGCCAACAACCTGGGCATCATGTGGGTAGCGGTCGAGGGCGCGACCCTGGCGACCGCGCTGATGGTGAGCCTCTACCAGACGCGCGAGGCCATAGAGGCGGCGTGGAAATACTTCATCCTCTGCGGCGTCGGAATCGCGCTGGCGTTGTTCGGCACCATCCTCATGTATCTGGCGGCCCAGCCGGTCATGGGTGATGGCGCGCAGGCGATGGCATGGCTGCAGATCATGGCGCAGATCGGTCGCTTCAAGGATCCGGCCATCCTCAATCTCGCCTTCGTGTTCCTGCTGGCGGGCTACGGCACCAAGGTCGGGCTGGCGCCGTTCCATGCCTGGCTGCCGGATGCCCACGCCGAGGGCCCGACACCGATCTCGGCCGTGCTGTCCGGCCTGCTGCTCAACGTCGCGCTCTATGCCGTGTTGCGCTTCAAGATACTGCTCGCCCACACCGCCGGCGCCATCGCGCCGGGGCCGCTGATGATCGGCATGGGGTTGTCGTCGTTGCTGCTGGCGACCTTCATGCTGTACCGCCGGCGCGACATCAAGCGCATGTTCGCCTATTCCTCGATCGAGCATATGGGCATCATCACCTTTGCCTTCGGCATGGGCGGGCCGCTCGCCAACTTCGCGGGATTGCTGCACATGACCATGCACAGCTTGACCAAGTCGGCGATCTTCTTTTCGGTCGGCCATATCGCGCAGGTGAAGGGCTCGCAGAAGATCGCGGACATCCGCGGCCTCACCATCAGTCACCCGACGCTCGGCTGGACCTTCGTCATCGCGGTGCTGGCCATCGCGGGGCTGCCGCCGCTCGGCATCTTCATGAGCGAATTCCTGGTGGTCACCTCGACGATGGCGCGCCAGCCCGTGCTGGCGATCCCGCTCGTGCTCGGGCTCCTCGTCGGCTTCGGCGCCCTCATCCTGCGGCTGCAGGGCGCGGCCTTCGGCGAGGTGCCGACGCGCGGCCATGCGCCGATCAAGGCGTCGTTGTTGCCGGTGTGGGCGCATCTCGCGCTGGTGGCGACCGCCGGCCTCTACATCCCGCCCCAGCTGGTCGCCTGGTTCCGCGCCGTGGCAACCCTCCTGGGCTGACCCGCGATGACGACGGCAAACTCGCTGCACGAATTTCTCACGGGCGCCAACCCGGTCGTCGATCACCGGCCGTGGCCGCGCGTGGTGGTCGACGAGGCGCGCTGGCTCGCCCTGCGCGAGCGACTGGCCACGGCGGATTGGGCGCTGCTGGGCCTGTGGGGCGATCGCAGCGCCGCCGGCAGCCTCTCGGTCCATGTCGCGCTGCGCGATGAAGGCGAAGACGCCGCCGACGGCATCGCCGTCGTCACGCTGCTATGTCCGCAACGGCGCTTTCCCTCGCTCGCGGCGGCGCGCCCCGGCGCCATGCGGCTCGAACGCATGATGGCCGACACGTTCGGCCTCGCGGCCGATGGCGCCGACGATACGCGGCCGTGGCTCGATCACGGCCAATGGCCGGTCGGGCATCCGCTCGGCGAGGCGCCGCCGGCGGTGCCGCGCCCCGCGACCGACTATGCCTTCCTGTCCGCCGAGGACGTCAGCGCGCCCGACGCCGCCCGCATCCATCAGATCCCGGTCGGCCCGGTACATGCCGGCGTCATCGAGCCGGGGCATTTCCGCTTCAGCGTGAACGGCGAGCTGGTCGTGCGGCTGGAGCAGCGCCTGGGTTACGTCCACAAGGGCATCGAGCGGCTGATGGTCGGCAAGACTCCGGCCGAAGGCGCCAGGATCGCGGCGCGCATCTCCGGCGACAGCACGGTCGCCCACGGCCTGGCCTTCGCCCGCGCGCTCGAGGCGGCGCTCGCGCTCGAGCCGCCGCCGCGCGCCCATTGGCTGCGCGCGGTCATGGCCGAGCTGGAGCGCATCGCCAACCACGTCTTCGACATCGGCGCCATCTGCAACGACGCCACCTTCCCGCTGCTGCTGGCCGAGCTGACGGTGCTGCGCGAGCAGACGCTGCGCGCCGCCTTCGACTGCTTCGGCCACCGCATGATGATGGATTGCGTGGTGCCCGGCGGCGTGGCGGCCGATCTCGATGCTGCCGGCGTCGAACGGTTGCGCGGGTTGATCGCTGCGCTCGGCCCGCGCTTCCAACGCCTGGTTCACATCTATGACGAGAAGCCCTCGCTGCTCGATCGCACGGTCGGCACGGGCATCACGCGTCTGGCGCTCGCCCATCGCTTCGGCGCCGGCGGCTATGTCGGCCGCGCTTGCGGCCGCGGCCAGGACGCGCGCCGCAACCCCTCCTATCCGCCCTATGACGATCTCGACTTCGAAGTCCCCGTGCTGCCGGAAGGCGACGTCCACGCCCGCCTCTGGATCCGCGCCAAGGAGGTGGAGGCGAGCCTGGGTCTGCTGCGTCAACTGCTCGACGGCCTGCCGGCCGGGCCGATCGCGATCGATCTGCCGTCTCGCGCCGGCGAAGGAATGGCGCTGGTGGAGGCGTTCCGCGGCGAGATTCTAACGTGGGTGCGGCTCGGCGCCGACGGCCGCATCGAGCGCTGCCATCCGCGCGATCCCTCCTGGTTCCAGTGGCCGCTCCTGGAGGCGGCGATCGAGGGCAACATCGTCGCCGACTTCCCGCTCTGCAACAAATCCTTCAACTGCTCCTATTCCGGGCATGATTTGTAGGAGCCGCCAAACGATGCGCCTGCTCGGGGCCTATTCTCCCGTTGTCATCGCCGGGCCCCCGGGTCCGGCCTTCGGCCGGCCCGAGGACAAGCCTGACCCGGCGATCCATCGTCGTGTTGCGCGATCGAACGGGCTCCGAGACTGGATGCCCGGGTCAAGCCCGGGCATGACAGTGAGTGGGTATTCTGGATGACGAAGGATTGATGCAGCCATGTGGAAAGTCGTCACTGAAAACCTGCTGCGCGGCCCTCGCACGATGAAAGGGCCGGGTGCGAGCGCCGACGGTCTGGCGGAGCTCGCCGGCAAGGTCGAGGCGCTGGCGCAGAGGCGGCTCGGCCGCAGCCTGGCGATCCGGGAGGTCGATGCCGGCTCCTGCAACGGCTGCGAGCTCGAGATCCACGCCCTCAGCAATCCGTTCTATGACCTCGAGCGCTTCGGCCTGCGCTTCGTCGCCTCGCCGCGTCATGCCGACCTGCTGCTGGTCACGGGACCGGTGACCCACAACATGGCGGAGGCGCTGAGGCGCACCTACAACGCCACGCCGGCACCGAAATGGGTGGTCGCCGCCGGCGATTGCGCGGCCAACTGCGGCGTGTTCTCCGGCAGCTACGCCGTCGCCGGCGCGGTCGCCGACATCATCCCCGTCGATCTCCACATCCGCGGCTGTCCGCCCACGCCGCTGCAGCTGCTCGAGGGTCTGCTCGCGCTGCTGCAGGCGTCGGAGGGCAAGATCGCCCCTACGGTTTGACGTCCAGCTTTTCGAGGTTCGCCTTCGCCGCGTCGGCGGCGGGCGTGCCGGCGGCCAGCTCCACCGCCTGCAGCCAATCCGTGCGGGCGCCGGCGGGATCGTCGGTCAGGCGACGGATGTTGCCGCGCTCCAACAGCGCCTCGGCGTTCTTCGGGTCGAGCGCCAGGGCCGCATCGGCGTCCGCGCGCGCCTCCGGGAGCCGGTTCAAGAAGCGATAGGCGCTTGCCCGGTAGGTAAGGATGTCCGAGCGCTTGGGATCGAGCGCCACCGCCTTGTTGAGATCATCGACGGCCTTCGCAAACTCGTTGAGCGACTTCTGCGTGAAGGCGCGGTCGACCAGCAGGTCGATATCGTCCGGCGCCAGCTTGAGGCCGGCGTTCTGCACGGCAAGCGCCTTCGCCGGCTGGTTGGCCGCCGTCCAGGCCTGCCCGGCCTGGCCGAAGGCCTCGGCCGCCAGCTGCGGCTTCTTCGGTGCGAGGTCGCTGCCCAGGCTCTCCAGCTGCGTCGCCGCCTCCTGGTATTTGCCGAGGCCGATAAGCGCGACCGCCGCGCAATGGCGGGCCGGGTCGCCGCCGCCCTGGCCCTCCCAGGCGAGTGCGGTTTCATAGCCATCGGCCGGCAGGCCCTGCGCCTGGGCCATGCAATCTTCGTATTTCTGCTCGCGCGCGGCATCGAATTGATCCGCGCGCGCTGCCGCCGTCGCGAGGGCGAGCGCCGTGATGGCAAAGGCGAGGAGTTGCTGGATTCTGACGGGTCCGGTCATGGCCATGGTCTTGCGTCGAGCGGGCGATGATAATGACGCGATGACAGTCAGGCCACGTTCGATTTGCCGCAGCATTGCATGACGGCACCGCCGGGAAAGCTGTTCTGTTTCGGGCTTGGTTATAGCGCCCTCGCGCTCGCCGAGACCCTGTCGGCCGCAGGCTGGGGCATCGCCGGCACCTGCCGCACGGCGGAGAAGCAGGGCGAATTCGCGCGCCGGAACATCGCCGCGCATCTCTTCCAACACGGATGCCCGCTCGCCGACGCGGCGTTCGACGGCGTCACCCATGTCCTGCACTCGATCCCGCCGGATGACGGCGGCGATCCCGTGCTGTCGGCCCACGGTGCCGCGCTTGCGCGTCTCCCGCAGCTCCGCTGGTTCGGCTATCTCTCGACCACCGGCGTCTACGGCGACCGCGGCGGCGATTGGGTCGATGAGCACAGCGACCTGCAGCCCACGGGCGAGCGCGGCCGCCGGCGTGTCGCCGCCGAGGTCGGCTGGAGCCGGCTGTCCCATGCCGACGGCCTGCCGTTGCACGTCTTCCGCCTCGCCGGCATCTACGGCCCCGGCCGCAGCGCACTCGACAGCCTGCGCGCCGGCACCGCCAGGCGAGTCATCAAGCGGGGCCAAGTATTCAGCCGCATCCACGTCGCCGACATCGTGCAGGTGCTGCGTGCCTCGATGGCGCGGCCCAATCCCGGTGCCGTCTACAACATCTGCGATGATGATCCGGCGCCGCCCTGGGAAGTGATCGAATACGCGGCGGAATTGCTGGGCGTCGCGCCGCCGCCGGCCGTGCCGTTCGAACAGGCACAACTCTCGGACATGGCCCGCAGCTTCTATGACGACAACAAGCGCGTCCGGAACGAGCGGATCAAGCGGGAGCTGGGAGTACGGCTGAAGTATCCGAGTTACCGGGAGGGCTTGCGGGCGTTGCTGTCGTCGCCTGCGCGTGGCGCTGCATCCAATCCTGCGTAGGGGCGACCGGCAGGTCGTCCGCCGTGCCGCTGCACCGCTGGCGGGCGACCTGCCGGTCGCCCCTACGGAGCCCTGCGGGATATCTCTTCGACGGCCGCAAACAGACGCGCCAGATCTTGCTCCCGACACAGCCGGTGGTCGCCGTCCTTGATAAGCGTGATGGTCGCGTCATCGACGGTGAGCCGTTCCGCCAGCCGCACGCTCGTCTGCCAGGGCACGTCGGGATCGGCCATGCCGTGGAAGAGGCGGACCGGACAGCGGATGTCGAGTGGTGCGCGCAGCACGAGATGGCGCCGGCCATCCTCGATCAGCGCGCGGCTGATCTCCAGCGGCGTCTCCTGATATTGCGACGGCTGCCGGATCACTCCCTCGGCCAGCAGGCGGGCGCGCGTCTCCGGCGGCATCGCCGCCCACATCAGGTCCTCCGTGAAGTCGGGCGCGGCGGCGATGCCGACCAGGCCGGCGATGCGGTCCGGACGCGCCAGCGCCGCCAGCAGCATGATCCAGCCGCCCATGCTGGAGCCGACGAGTATCTGCGGACCGGCCGTGAGCCCGTCGATGGCGGCGAGCGCATCCGCCGTCCAGCGCCCGATGGTGCCGTCGCGGAAGGCGCCGCTCGATTGCCCGTGGCCGGAATAGTCGAAGCGCAGGAGCGCCTGGCCGCGCGCGTTCGCCCAGGCCGCGAGCGCCGTGCCCTTGGTGCCCGTCATGTCCGAGGCGAAACCGGAGAGGAAGACGATGCCGGGGCGCGCTTCGCCGGCGCGGGCGGCGAGCCGGCGATAGGCGATGCGCGTGCCGTCGGGCAGCGCCAGCGTCTCATGCGGGAGGTCGTTCGGACTCACGAGTCACACCCTCTCCCGCGATCCTTAACGCGTCGTTCAGTATTTTGCCGTAGTCCTAGCCGTGACGCGCCGACCCGCGCAGGCCGGCCGGATATCGATACGGACATACCCATGGACGACTCCGCTCCCAAATCGCAGAAGATCAAGCTCGGCATCGAACTGGAGGTCGACGGCGGCCAGCGCCTGCTCGGCAGCCTGTTCGTCAGCAACCAGCAGCGCCTGCCCGATCTCCTCAATGATGCCCAGGCCTTCCTGCCGTTCGAAACCCAGGACGGCATCATCAAGATCATCCGCAAATCGACCATCCGCAGCGTCACGCCGCTCCACCAGGTCACCCTGCCGATGACCTCGACCGATCCCTACGAGATCCTCGGCGTCGCCCCGTCGATCGTCGACGAGGAGCTGAAGAACGTCTATCACCGCCGGGTCCAGGAGACCCATCCCGACAAGCTCATCTCCATGGGCCTGCCGGCGGAATTCGTGCAGCTCGCCACTGACAAGGTCGCCCGCATCAATGACGCCTATGACCGCATCTGCCAGCAGCGGCAGGTGCGCGGCGACGTTGCGCCGAAGTGGTACCACGGCGGCTGAGCCGGCGTGGTTAACGCGGCGTTAACTTAACTGAAACTTTGCGGTTCCGGTCCATAGAATGGGCGGTAATCGAGGTGGCGCCGGGGCGCCGCCATCGTGATGGTCGGGTGTTGGGGACAGAGCGATGAGCGGCTTCGGCGGCAACGAGAAGATGGTGTTCAAGAAGAAGCTGCTGGTCGAGCTGGAGCTCGATACCGGCACGATCATGAACGGCTATCTGTTCCTCGGCCAGACCCAGCGGCTCTCGGACCTCATGAACGACGATCGCACCTATCTGCCCTTCGAGGACATGGACGGCGCCATCACCATCTTCACCAAGGGGATGGCGCGCCGCGTCAAACCGGTGGAGAAGGCGCAGACCGCCGCCGCCGGCGACGGCACCGATCCCTATGTCATGCTGGGCGTTCCGAAGGATGCCACGGAGGTGCAACTGCGCGAGGCCTATCACCGCAAGGTGCAGGAAACCCATCCGGACAAGCTGTCCAACCTCGGGCTGTCGCCCGATCTCGTCAAATTCGCGCACGAACGCATGTCCCGCATCAACGAAGCCTACAACAAGATCCGCCTGGCGCGCCGCAAGGCCGCCGCCGCTCAGGGTGCTGCCGGCAACGGCCACGCGCCGTCGTAATCGCCCCGCCCCGCCCAGCCCAGCGCGCCCGACTCCGGGCGCCTTGACAGGTTCCCGATTCCTTCTAGATTGCGGCGCTCCGCGCTAAGCGTTTGACGAGAGAGCGGCATGGTCGCGATCACGCTGCCCGATGGAAGTGTGCGCCGTTTCGACGGCGCCGTTGCCGGCGCCGATATCGCGGCCGCCATCGGACCCGGCTTGGCCAAGGCGGCGCTCGCCATCAAGGTCGACGGCACGTTGAAGGACCTGTCGCTGCCGATCGAGCGCGACGCCCGGATCGAGATCGTCACCCGCACCCATCCCGCCGCGCTGGAGCTGCTGCGCCATGACTGCGCGCACGTCCTGGCGGAGGCGGTGCAGGAACTCTATCCGGGCACCCAGATCACCTTCGGGCCGGCGACCGACAGCGGTTTCTACTACGATTTCGTGCGCAACGAACCGTTCTCGACCGACGACTTCGCGAAGATCGAGGCGAAGATGCGCGAGATCGTCGATCGCGACGAGAAGATCACCCGCGAGGTGTGGTCGCGCGACGAGGCTGCGCGCTGGTTCGCCGACCACGGCGAGAAATACAAGGCCGAATGGGTGCACGAGATTCCCGACGGCGAGGAGATCTCGATCTATCGCCAGGGCAACTGGCTGGACATGTGCGTGGGTCCGCACCTGCCCTCGACCGGCAAGCTCGGCAAGGCCTTCAAGCTGATGAAGCTCGCCGGCGCCTATTGGCGCGGCGACGCCAAGAACGCCCAGCTGCAGCGCATCTACGGCACCTGCTGGCCCGACGAAAAACAGCTTGCAGCGTATTTGCATCAGCTTGAAGAAGCGGAGAAGCGCGACCATCGCCGCATCGGCAAGGAGATGAACCTCTTCCATCAGCAGGAAGAGGCCGCCGGCATGGTGTTCTGGCATCCCAAGGGCTGGACGCTCTGGCGCACGCTCGAGGGCTTCATCCGCGACCGCATTGCGGCGGCCGGCTACCTGGAAGTGCGGACTCCCCAGCTGATCGACAAGTCGCTGTTCAAGGCCTCCGGCCACTGGGACATCTACGGCGACAACATGTTCAAGGTCGTGATCGACAAGGGCGAGCGGGAATTCGGCATCAAGCCGATGAACTGCCCCGGCCATGTCCAGATCTTCCGCCAGGGCCTGAAGAGCTATCGCGACCTGCCGCTGCGGTTCTCCGAGTTCGGCTCCTGCCACCGCAACGAACCGTCGGGCGCGCTGCACGGGATCATGCGGGTGCGCGCCTTCACCCAGGATGACGGGCATATCTTCTGCACGGAAGAGCAGGTCACGCCGGAATCCGTCCGCTACTGCGAATTGCAGATGCGGGTCTTCCGCGACCTCGGGTTCGAGAACGTGATCGTGAAGCTCGCGCTTCGCCCGACGCCGCGCGCCGGCACGGATGACGTCTGGGATCGCGCCGAGGAAGGGCTGCGGGTGGCATTGCGCGCGGCCGGGCTGGCGTTCGAGGAGCTGCCGGGCGAGGGCGCCTTCTACGGGCCGAAGGTGGAGTTCCATCTGACCGACGCCATCGGCCGCACCTGGCAGTGCGGCACGTTGCAACTCGATTTCGTGCTGCCGGAGCGGCTCGACGCCAGCTATATCGGCGAGGACGGCCAGCGCCACCGGCCCGTGATGCTGCACCGGGCGCTGCTGGGCTCCATGGAGCGCTTCGTCGGCGTGCTGATCGAGCATTACGCCGGCCATCTGCCGCTCTGGCTGGCGCCCCTCCAGGCCGTGGTCGCCACCATCACGGGCGATGCCGACGGCTTCGCCGGCCAGGTCCAGACTGCCCTGTCCGCGGCCGGCCTGCGGGTCGAGACCGACCTGCGCAACGAGAAGATCAACTACAAGGTGCGCGAGCACAGCCTGGCCAAGGTGCCGATCATCCTGGTGGTGGGCAAGAAAGAGGCGGCCGAGGGTACGGTGGCGCTGCGCCGCCTGGGCGGGGAGAAGCAGGAAGTCCTTGCGCTCACCGAAGCCGTCAATAGACTGAGGGCCGAAGCGGCCGTTCCCGGTGCGTGAGTTCGCCGTGCGGCCGGTTTGCGCCGGACGGGCCGGGATGGCGGCCTGGGTCCGGTGTGTTGTTCACAACCTCGAGGAGAACGTACATAGCTAGGTTACCTTCTGATTCCGCGCCCGGCCGCGATGGCCCGCGCGTCAATGGCCAGATCAATGTGGCCAGCGTCCGGCTCGTCAAGGAAGACGGTTCGATGTTCGGTGTCGCGCCGATCCGGGACGCGCTCAGAATGGCCGAGGAGGCCGGGCTCGATCTCGTGGAGATCTCGCCCAACGCCGATCCGCCGGTCTGCAAGATCCTCGATTTCGGCAAGTGGAAATATCAGGAAGAGAAGAAGAAGAACGCCGCGCGCAAGAAGCAGCGGGTGATCGAGGTCAAGGAGATCAAGCTGCGGCCGGGCATCGACAACCACGACTTCGAGATCAAGATGCGCTCGATGACGCGCTTCCTGGAAGAGGGCGACAAGGTCAAGGTCACGCTCCGCTTTCGCGGCCGCGAAATGGTGCACCAGGAACTCGGCGTCAAGGTGCTCGACCGCGTCAAGGAAGAGATGGACGCCAAGGCCAAGGTGGAGCAGTTCCCCCGCCTCGAAGGCCGCCAGATGGTCATGGTGCTGGCCCCGAAATAGGGGCCGCCCTCCGCGGGGTGGCAGGAACCCCCGTCCGTCGCGACAGGCGTTCCTGCCAGGCCGATCGGTCAGTGCGTATAGTCGAGGCCGCGGCCTTCGATCATGCCCTGCGACGACGACTGCGGTTGTCCCGTGTTGGCGCAGCCGGCGAGCTGGAGCGCGCCAGCCATCGCCATGGCCACGAGACCGACAAGGACGGACGTTCTGAACTTGCGCATGGGTTGCCTCCTATCGCTTGGTGTAGCGAAGGTTCGCCCCCATTTGTCACATGAGTGTGCCGAAAAGGCGCAGGCAGTGTTGCAGTTTGTTGCGCCGGGCCGGCGTGACAAACTTTGATACACTTTTCATGCGGCACGGTGACGCCGGTCTCCGCTATCCTTGCCGGACGGGAAGTGCCGATGGAGCCAGCACCGCACATTGCCGTCGTCGACGACCACCGCGAGATTCGCGAGCTCGTGGGCCGCTATCTCCTGCAGCATGGCTATCGGGTCAGCGCTGCGGGGGGCGCCGCCGAATTTCGTCGGCTGCTCGAGAGCAGCGTGTTCGATCTCGTGGTGCTCGATATCATGATGCCCGGCGAAGACGGGCTCGCGCTCTGCCGGCATCTGCGCAACACCTCCGATCTGCCGATCATCCTGTTGACGGCCATGACGGAGCAGACCGATCGCATCATCGGACTCGAGATGGGCGCCGACGACTACGTCACGAAGCCGTTCGATCCGCGCGAGCTCCTCGCCCGCATCAAATCGGTCCTGCGGCGCGCGAACAGCCTGCCGCCGCGGCGCGGCCACCCGCGGGCCAAGGCCGTGCGCCTCGATCGCTGGACCCTCGATCTCGGCCGCCGCGAGCTGGTCGGCGCGGATGGCGTGGCCGTGCCGCTGAGCACGGCCGAGTTCCGGTTGCTGTGCGCCTTCCTCGACCATCCCGGCATGATCCTGACGCGCGACCAGCTGCTCGATCTCACCGTCGGCCGGGCGGCGGACATCTTCGATCGCAGCATCGACAACCAGGTCAGCCGGCTGCGCAAGAAGATCGAAGTCGATCCGCACAATCCGGCGCTGATCCGGACGCATTGGGGCGGCGGCTACAGCCTGGAGGCCGAGATATGCGCCGGCTGATGCGGCGGCTGTGCTCCGCCAGCCTGGTCGGCCAGATGGTCGCGCTGCTGCTGCTGGCCCTCGGGCTGTCGCAGGCGATCGGATTCTTCATCTATCGCGACGAGCGCACGGAGGCGTTGCGCGGCGTGGTGGCGGACGAATTCATCTCCCGCGCCGCCTCGGTGGCGCAGCTGCTGGAGTCGACGCCGCCCGCCCTGCACGAGCAGATCCTGCGTGCCGTCGCCACCAACTACACGCGCTACTGGCTGGCGCCGGTCGAACCGCAGGATGTGGCGTCCTGGCAGCAACAGGCCTGTCAGCATCTTGCCGAAGTCACGTCGTCGAGCCGCTCCCCGCCTTTCGCAAAGCTGGCCTTCCCGGGCGGACGGGATTTTAGCGCCGACTTCCTGACCGCCATTCCCGCATTCGCGGCCGCAAGCGGCGCGGCCTGGGAGGTTCTGCCGGCGTCCGCCTGGTCGCTGGCCCGCCCTGCCAAGCTGCTTCATCTCGACGATGCCTACGCCCTCGGCCTCGCCGTCCCGCTCGCGGGCGGCGGCTGGCTCAATGCGGCCTATGCGAAGCCGCTCTCGCCGGACTGGTCGTCGCAGGCCTATGTCTCGCTCGCCATCATGGCCGTGGCAGTCTCGCTCATCGCCTTGCTGACGGCGCGCCGCATAGTCCGGCCGCTGCGCCATCTGGCATGTGCCGTGGAACGCCTCGGACGCGGCGAGGAGGTGGCGCCGCTCAGCGAATCCGGCCCCAAGGATATCCGCCAGACGGCCGAGGCGTTCAACCGCATGCAGTCCCGGCTGCGGCGGTTCATCGAGGATCGCACGCGCATGCTGGCGGCGCTCGGCCATGATCTGCGCACGCCCATTACCGCGCTGCGGCTGCGGGCCGAGTTCATCGCCGACGCCGGCATGCGCGAGAAGCTGCTGGTCACGCTCGACGAGATGCAGGCGATGGCCGAGACGGCGCTCGCCTTTGCCCGCGAGGAGTCGGCGGGAGAGCCGACGCGGACGATCGACCTGACGGCGCTGCTCGAAAGCCTGTGCGACGACCTCGCCGACCTCGGCTGCGACATCGCCTTCGTCAACGGCCAGCGCATCCCCTATCGCTGCCGCCCCGAGGCCCTGCGCCGCGCCGTCCGCAACCTGATCCAGAACGCGGTCCGCTATGGCGAGCGGGCGCGGGTCGCGCTGCGCCGCAACGGCGAAGGCATCGAAATCGCGGTCGACGACGATGGTCCCGGCATTCCCGCGGCCGAGTTCGAGCGCGTGTTCGCGCCCTTCGTCCGCCTGGAAGGCTCGCGCAACCGCCAGACCGGCGGGGTCGGCCTCGGCCTGTCGATCGCCCGCACGATCGCGCGCGACCATGGCGGCGATGTCATCCTGGCCAATCGCCCGGCCGGCGGGCTGCGCGCCACGATCGTTCTTCCCGCCGCCTGAACCGGCGGTGAGGAGCCGCTGGCGCCGCCGATCCCGATTGTTGCCCGGCGGTCTTTCGGCGTAAAATCGACGCCATGACGAACTCCGTCATCCAACTGCCGAAGAGCGTGACGGCTGCGGCTGCGCCGACGGCGCCGGTCGCCCCGGTACAGCCGGTCCAACCGGTGCAGCCGCAGGCGCCCATCATCACGGTGGCCACCACGGCGGCGCCGGCTGCGCATTGGCAGCCGCCGATCCTCGGCAGCCTGGCCGTGATCTTCGGCGTCGCCTCGCTGTTCACGGGCACGCTGGTGCTGGCGCCGCTGGCGCTCGTTCTGGCGGCGACGGCGGGGATCTTTCGTCAGATCTCCTGGGCCGTCATCGGCGGTGCCTCTGCGATCGTTGCCCTGGCGACGTCCAAGTACTTCTGGGCGCTGATGGGTCTGGCCTGGCTGATCAATCGCGTCAGCTGGCTCTGGAGCTGAATGATCCCAGAGGCGGCCGCCCGCTTCAGGGTGCGCGTTCGACCACGACGGCCGTGCCGTAGGCCAGCACTTCCGTGATCCCGCTCGCGATCTCGGTGGCGTCGTAGCGCATGCCGATGATGGCGTTGGCGCCCAATTCCGCGGCGTGCTCCTTCATCGTCTCGAAGGCCTCGCCGCGCGCCCGCTCGCACAGGTTCGTATAGAGCGTGATGTTGCCGCCGAACAGCGACTGAATGGCGGCGCCGAAATTGCCGATGATCGAGCGCGAGCGCACGATGATGCCGCGAACGACGCCGAGGTTGCGCACGATGCGCTGGCCCGGCAGCTCGAAGGCGGTAGTGATGAGCAGGGTGTCGATGGCCATGGCGGCGACCTCCGTTGCGGGTTGGCCAGACTGCGCCGTCCTGGCTAACGATGGGTTAACCGGCGGGCGCGCCTTGCCTTTTCCCCGCCGCCTCTGTATAAGCCCGCACTCTTGCGCCCCGACGGCCACGGCTGATGAAAACGGGCATGCCCAACCGTCGCATGAAGCGCCTTATAACTCATTGAAGGAAAGCGAAAATGCCCAAGATGAAGACGAAGAGTGGCGCCAAGAAGCGCTTCAAGCTCACGGCCACCGGGAAGGTCGTCATGTACCCCTCCCAGCGCCGCCACCGGCAGCATAGCCGGCCGAAGAAGATGAAGCGCCAGGCACGGGGCCCCGAGATCCTCAATGAGTCGGATTCCCGGGTCATCCGGAAGATCTATCTGCCCAACGGCCTCTAGTCCGAACGAAGGATCCGCGCCATGGCTCGCGTCAAGCGGGGCGTCACGTCGCACGCCCGTCACAAGAAGATCGTCGACATGGGGTCCGGCTATTTCGGCCGCTCCTCCACCAACTACCGCATCGCGCTCGAGCGCGTCGAGAAGGCGCTGCAATACGCCTATCGCGACCGCCGCAACAAGAAGCGCGATTTCCGCGCCCTCTGGATCCAGCGCATCAACGCCGGCGCGCGCGCCCACGGCCTCACCTATTCGCAGTTCATCGCCGGCATCAAGAAGGCCGGCATCGCCATGGACCGCAAGGTGATGGCCGATCTCGCCGCCCGCGAGCCGGCCGCCTTCGACGCCCTGGTGAAGCAGGCCCAGGCCGCGCTCGGCAAGGCCTGAGATCGTAGGGGCGGGTCGCGGGCCCGCCCTTGCATCGCCGATGCGCCGTCCTCTCCTCGTCCTGCTCGGCGTCCTGTTCGTCGCAGCGCCGCTCGCCGCCTGCAGCGATTACAGCAAGGACATCGAGGCGGTTCGCCAGGACCGCACCGTCAGCAAGGACCAGACCAACGACGACCTCGCGCTCCAGCTCGCCGGGGCGCGCGGCAAGGTCGAATGGGTCGCCGACCGTCCCGAGAAATACAAGGACAACGAATACATCGTCGGCGTCACCGCCAAGATCGAGCGCATCACCCGCGCCGGCGCCAAGCGCCTGATCGAGCTGCAGTTCATCCGCAACCGGCAGAACCAGCAGATCTCCTTCGAGCAGCTGACGATCGACGGCCAGCC
>Ga0137403_10001716_pt1 | contig 27374 bp, 11 predicted proteins | sample CZOMad2_1_16fung_FD_122057 | JGI IMG/M metagenome (GOLD analysis project Ga0137403, IMG submission 122057) | Vadose zone soil fungal communities from Angelo Coast Range Reserve, California, USA - CZOMad2_1_16fungal (Hybrid Assembly) | ecosystem: Environmental > Terrestrial > Soil > Vadose zone... | reverse complement strand
CCTGGGAGCGTTCGACACCAAAGTCGCCGAGTCCCCCCAGGGCCTCCCCCTCGTCTCCGCACGCACCGAGGCCCGGGCGGCCACAGCGACCTGCGTCCCCACTCCGGGGAAGCTCTGCCTCCAGGGCGACCGCTTCGCCGTCACCGCCGCCTGGAAGGACTTCGCGGGCCACACCGGCACCGGCACCGCCGTCGCCCTGACCGCCGACACCGGCTACTTCTGGTTCTTCAGCCCCACCAACGTCGAGGTGGTGGCCAAGGTGCTCGACGGCCGGGGGTTGAACGGCAAGTTCTGGCTCTTCTACGGGGCGCTCTCGAACGTCGAGTACACGTTGACGGTGACCGACACCCAGACCGGGGCGGTCAAGACGTACAAGAACCCCTCGGGCCAGTTCGGCAGCGTCGCCGATACCGGGGCCTTCTGAGGATTCGATCTCCATTGAGGAGCCCTCTCATGTCATCCGCCCCATCCCGCATTCTCTCCCTCCTCGCCCTCTGGGTCGGGCTTGCCCTGCCGGCCCAGGGGCAGATCGCCTCTCTCGTGGGCGACCTGAACCCGGGCCCGCCCCCTTCGCCGCCTTCCTTTTTCACCGACCCCGGTCCGCTCGTCCCCCTGGGCGGCAAACTGGTCTTCCCGGCGATCGAGGCGAGCTCCGGCCGTGAGCTCTGGGCGAGCGACGGCACGGCGGCGGGCACCGAGATCCTGGATGATCTCTGCCCCGGCTCCTGCGGCTCGGATCCCGAGATCGTGGGGACGGCGGGCGGTCTCGTCTTCTTCGTCGCCTCGCTCAACGAGAGCGACACCCTGACCCTGCTCTGGCGTACCGACGGCACCCGCGCCGGAACCTTCCCCTTGGACAGCCCCGGCCTGCCGACCTTCCTCCTGCGCCCTGGAGACGGGGGTATCTACACCGTAGCCGGCCGCTCCCTCTACTTCCTCGCCGGCGACCTCTGGCGCACCGATGGGACGTCCGCCGGCACCGTCCGCCTCGCTCCGTTCGACGGTCCCTTCCTGCTCACGTCCGCGGGCGGCAAGGCCTATTTCTTCTCGCGCCTCCCCTCCGGCAGCCTGGGGCTTTACACCAGTGACGTCACGACCGGCGCGACCCTCCTGGTCAAGGACCTCGGGCTCCCCACCGCTTTCCCCAGCGTCCTCGCCGCCGCCGGGAACCGCGTGTTCTTCACCGGCGGTTTCCCCCGACAGCAGCTGTGGGTGAGCGACGGCAGCGCCTCGGGGACCTTCCCCGTCTCGCAATTCGAATCCCCGGGCCCGTTCCATGAGAACGGTCTCTTCGCGCCGATCGGCAACCGGCTCTACTTCCTCGCCGACGACGTCACGCACGGCTCCGAGCTGTGGGTGAGCGACGGCACCCCGGCCGGCACCCGCCGGGTCACCGACTTCGGCTACGACCGTCCCTTTGATCAGGGCCTCTCTCCCCGCCAGATCGCGCTGCTCGGCGACCGCCTGGTCTTCGTGGCCAGCGACGGGCTCACCCCGCCCCGGCTGTGGACGGTCGCCGGGACACCGGAGTCGACCGCACCGCTGTCCACCGTCCAGGTGAGGGGAGACCTCGTCCGCCTCGGCGGTCGGGTCGTCTTCCAGGGCGTCGACGCCGCCCACGGCGCGGAGCTCTGGTCGAGCGACGGCACCGCCGCCGGCACCGTCCTCCTCAAAGACACCTGCCAGGGCTCCTGCAGCGGGATGCAGGCCGGTCCGCTGGCGGCCGGCTCCGCCGTCTACTTCCTGGCCGCCGACCCGGTGCACAAGAGCCAGCTGTGGACGAGCGATGGGACCCGCTCCGGCACCCGTTCCCTGGTCGCCTTTGGCCGCGCCGACCTCCCCTTCCCCTTCCATTTCACCGTCGCGGCGCTCGGCCGGCAGGTCTTCTTCTTCTCCACCACCGCCGCCCCTGCCCTGTGGCGGAGCGATGGCACTGCGGCCGGCACCCAGCCGGTCTTCGGCTTCGACCTCGCCTTGGCGGGCTCTCTGCCGCAGAACCTGACCGACCTCGCCGGCCGGCTCGTCTTCACCGCCGACGACGGCCACGGCCGGCTGCTCTGGCGATCGGACGGCACGGCGGCGGGCACCCTCCCCTTCCCCGAGACCCGGCAGCGCTACCAGATCCACTCTCTCCGTTCCACCGGCGGCGGGGTCTTCTTCGTGGCGATCGTCGGCACGAGCTCCCAGCTCTTCCGGACCGATGGAACCTCCATCGTACAGCTCACCCACGCGTCGCCGGCGGCGCTCGACCAGGACACGGAGCTGGTGGAAACCGCGTCCGGCCGCGTCCTCTTCGCCGAGAACGGCACGGCCGGCTCTTCTCCCTCCCTGTGGACCAGCGACGGCACGGTCGCCGGCACGGTCCAGCTCTTCGACCTCCCCGGCCGCCCCCTGTACCTGACCGACCTGGGCGACGGCGAGGTCTACTTCTTCACCGCTTTCTCGGGCCAGAATGGGATTTGGAAGGCCGACTTGGGCGGTGGGGGAGTGGTCCAGCTCGTCTCCTCCAGCGACGGTGGAGTCGTCCCACACTTCACCCGGCTCCCCTCCGGAGTGGTCTTCTTCGGCCCCAGCCCCGGCCGTCTGCGGGATGCCGCGGTCTGGCGGACCGACGGTACCCCGGCGGGCACGGTGGCCGGAGAGAGCTTCTACCTCGACCTCCTCGACGATCACCCGGGGGGCGACGTCATCGCCTGGAACGGCGCCCTCTACTTCTTCGCCGAGGGCCCCGGCGGGCTGGGTCTCTGGCGCAGCGATGGCGCCCAAAGCTCCCGAGTGGCGGAGATCCCGGGCCAGGTCAGCGTCGACCCCGCTCCCCCGGAGCCGCGGATCGTCGCGTTCGGCTCGCGGCTCTACTTCATGGCCAGCGACGACGCCCATGGCCGCGAGCTCTGGGCGAGCGACGGCACCCCGCAAGGGACGTCCCTGCTGCGCGATCTCGCCCCTGGGCGCCGCTCCGCTTCGCCGCACGGCTTCCTCGCCGTCCAGGATCGCCTCTTCTTCTCGGCCGACGACGGCCTGCACGGCTTCGAGCTGTGGGAAAGCGACGGCACGGCGGTCGGCACCCGGCTCGTCCAGGACATCGCCCCGGGAGCGGCCTCGGCGGCTCCCGAGTCCCTGACCGTCTCTGGCGACCGCCTCTACTTCGCTGCCGACGACCGCCTCACCGGCAGCGAGCTGTGGAGCCTTCCTCTCTCCGGCCCCTCCGGGTGCTCGCCCGGCGAGACCCGCCTCTGCCTGGCCGGCAACCGCTTCCAGGTCGAGGTCGCCTGGAAGGACTTCCAGGGCCACACCGGGGTGGGGCACGCCGTGCCGCTCACCGCCGACACCGGCTACTACTGGTTCTTCGCCGACTCGAACGTCGAGCTGGTGGTCAAGGTGCTCGACGCGCGGTCGCTCAACCAGGCCTTCTGGGTCTTCTACGGCGCCCTCTCGACCGTCGAGTACAGGATCACGGTGACCGACACCCAGACCGGCCTGACCCGCCGCTACGTCAACCCCTCCGGCAACCTGGCGAGCGTCGGCGACACCCATGGCTTCGGACCGCTCGGAGCGTTCGACACCAAGGCCGCCGTGGCCCCGGCCTCCCCTCCGCCCCTCGTCTCGGCCTCGACCGATGCTCGCGCGGCGACCGGGAGCTGCGTCCCGGGCGCCCAACGGCTCTGCATGAACGGCGGCCGCTTCGCCGTCACCGCCGCCTGGAAGGACTTCTCGGGGCACACCGGCCCCGGCACCGCGGTCGCGCTGACCGGCGACACTGGCTATTTCTGGTTCTTCAGCCCCACCAACGTCGAGGTGGTGACCAAGGTCCTCGATGGCCGGGGCCTGAACGGCAAGTTCTGGCTCTTCTACGGCGCGCTCTCGAACGTCGAGTACACGCTGACCGTGACCGACACCCAGACCGGGGCGGTCAAGACCTACAAGAATCCCCTGGGCCAGTTCGGCAGCGTCGGGGATACGGGAGCTTTCTGATGCGACCGCGGAGATTCCCTTTCGTCCTCCTCCTCCCGGCGCTCGCCGCCGGTATCGCTGGCACCGCCGGCCGGGCGTGGGCGCAGCCGGCGGTCGAGGTCGCCGACCTCAACACGAAGACCCCCTTCACGGTCGCGGCGCCGGTCGCGAGCGAGGTCGTCCCGCTCCCCGGCGGCAGGCTCTTCTTTGTCACGGGCAGCTTCCAGGGCGAGCCGGCGGTGACCGACGGACGGCAGACCGAGCAGCTGGCCGACCTCTGCCCTGGCTCCTGCGGCGCCCAGATCGAGGTTCTGGGCCGCCTCGGCGACCTCGCCCTCTTCACCGCCGCGGTGCCGGGCGACCTCCAACGGCTCTACCGCTCGGATGGCACTCGCACCGGGACCTTCGCCCTGGGGGCCGCGGCCGCCGCCTCGCCCCAGGGGATCGCCGGCAACCGCCTCTTCTTCGCCGGAGACTGCCCGCCGCCTCAATTCGCCTGCGCGCTGTGGCAGAGCGACGGCAGCCGGGAAGGTACGGCGCCCGTTCCCGGAGCCCCCAGCCTCTCGACCTCGGCCGGCGCGCGGATCACGGCGGTCGGCCGCCGGGCCTTCTTTCTCGCCGGCGACGGCGCGGCCGGCCTGGACCTCTGGGTGAGCGACGGCAATGCCGGCGACATTGCCGGCACGGCGCGGGTCCGCTCGCTGGGGAAGACCGCCGCGCCGCGGCTGCTGACCGGCGCGGCGAGCCGCCTCTACTTCCTCGCCGCCGGGGCCGACGGCGTAGAGCAGCTGTGGACGAGCGACGGCAAGACCGGCGATACCACCGGCACCCGGCCGCTCACGACGTTCTCTCGCGGCGCTCTCGCCGCCACCCGCTTCATCGCGACCGCCGGCGACCGCGCCTATCTGGTGGTCGACGACGCCACGCTCGGCGCCGAGATCTGGGCGAGCGACGGTACCCCGGCCGGCACCCACCGGGCGACCGACCTCGGCTACTTCGCCCCCTTCGACCCGGTGACGAGCCCCGACCGCCTGCAGGAGATCCCCGGGCATCTGGTCTTCCCGGCGAGCGACGGCCTGCACGGCCTCCTCCCCTGGGCGACCGCCGGCACCCCCGGATCGACGGTCCTCCTCGCCTCCGTGCGCCTCGACCCCGCCTCCTCGTTCGTCCGGGTCGGCACGCGGGTGATCTTCTCGGCCGTGGGAAACGGCGGCGACGAGATCTGGTCGACCGACGGCACCCCGGCCGGCACCCGCCGGCTCGCCCTCTCCTGCCCCGGAAGCTGCGACGCCTCGCGCCTCGCGGTCGTCCCCCTCCTCGGGGCCGCCTTTTTCGTCGGCGAGGACCGCGCCCACGGCCCGGAGCTGTGGTCGACCGACGGCACGCCCGAAGGCACCCGCCGCTTCACCGACGGCCTCCCCGACGGTGCGCTGCTTCCCCTCGCTCACCCCGCCGCCTCCGGCGGACGCCTGTTCTTCACCCTGGAGACCAACCCCGGCAGCCTGGTCGGCAGCCTGTGGACGAGCGACGGCCAGCCTGGAGGGACCCGGCCGGCGCCGCCGGATGCCACCGTCTCCGGCGCCGGTTCGGAGCCACGCGAGCTCACCGCTTTCAGCGACCGGCTCTTCTTCACCGCCTGTGACGGGACGGCCCGCCAGCTCTTCGAGAGCGACGGGACGGCGGCCGGAACCGTGGCGCGCACCGCCCTCTCCGCCTCGCCCACCGGCTGCCAGGACGAGCGGCTGGCGGGGCTTGCGGCGACGGCCGGGAACGGCGGTAGCCTCTTCTACTGGCGCCGCGACGACACCCCCTTCTCCAACCACTATGGCCTCTGGCGGCTTGCCCCGGGGGGCGATCCCCAGCCGGTCGCGGCGCTCGATTTCTCCTACCTCCCGCCACCCCTGGCGCCGCTCGGCGGCGAGGTGTTCTTCGTGGTCGGCGCGGTCTCCGGCACGAGCGCGCAGATGTGGCGCAGCGACGGCACCGCCGCCGGTACCCGCTCGGATCCCGACCTGCCGCCTTTCTCCCTGGTGCTCGACCTCGCGACCGGACCCGGCGTGATCTATGTCAGCGGCGTGAGCGCGGACGCGCCCGACCGCGTCCAGATCTGGCGGACCGACGGCACCGCCGCCGGCACGGCCAAGCTGGTGGACCTCGCCTACAACGGCTCCTATCGCTTCGTCGGCAACGGCGGAGCAAGCTTCTTCCTCGCCCAGCTCGACCGGTCGACGACCCGGCTCTGGCGGACCGACGGCACCGCCGCCGGCACCGTTGCCGTCCGCGATTTTCCGGCCAGCCGCTTCACCAGCGCCAGCGAACCGAAGCTCCTGGACGGCCGGCTCTACTTCTTCGCCGACACGCCGAACGGCCGCGGGCTCTGGCGCTCGGACGGCACCCCGGAGGGGACCGTCCTGCTGCATGAGCTCCCTCCGAACGGCGCGGGCCTCGCCCAGGCCGCGGAGCTGACCCCCTTCCTCGGCCGACTCTTCTTCGCCGTCGACGACGGCATCCGCGGCCGCGAGCTCTGGGCAAGCGACGGCACGCCCGAGGGCACGGCCCTCTTCACCGAGATCGAACCCGGGCCGAACGGCGCCGGGATCGACCATCTCACCATCGCCGGCAGCCGGCTCTTCTTCACCGCCTACGATCCGCTCCACGGCGACGAGCTGTGGCAGAGCGACGGCACGGTCCAGGGTACCCGGGTAGTCGCCGACCTGGCGCCGGAGAGCGACTCTTCCTACCCCGACCGGCTGACCGCCGTCGCCGGCCGGCTCTACTTCACCGCCGACGACGGCCTCTCCGGCCGCGAGCTGTGGACGGTCCCCGCCGCCGCCGGCTGCACGGCGGGCGAGACCCGCCTCTGCCTCGCAGGCGGCCGCTTCGCCGTCGAGGTCGCCTGGAAGGACTTCCAGGGCGGCAGCGGCCACGGGCACGCGGCGGCGCTCACCGCCGACACCGGCACCTTCTGGTTCTTCGACCGGGCGAACGTCGAGGTGGTGGTCAAGGTCTTGGACGGCCGGGCGCTCAACCAGGCGTTCTGGGTCTTCTACGGCGCCCTCTCCTCGGTCGAGTACACCCTGACCGTCACCGACACCCAGACCGGCCTCACCCGCCGGTACGTCAACCCCTCGGGCCAGCTGGCGAGCGTCGGCGACACGAACGGCTTCGGCCCCCTGGGCGCCTTCGACACCAAGGAGGTCGAGGCCCCCGCCCCGGGCCTCCCGCTCGTCTCGACCAGGAGCGACGCCGCCACGGCGACCGGGAGCTGCACCCCCGGCCCCGGCCGGCTCTGCCTCCAGGGCGGCCGCTTCGCCTTGACCGCCGTCTGGAAGGACTTCTCCGGCCACACCGGCAGCGGTACCGCGGTTTCGCTCACCGGCGACACCGGCACCTTCTGGTTCTTCAGCCCCACGAACGTCGAGGTGGTGGCCAAGGTCCTCGACGGCCGGGGATTGAACGGCAAGTTCTGGCTCTTCTACGGGGCGCTCTCGAACGTCGAGTACACCCTGACCGTGACCGACACCGCGACCGGTGCGGTCCAGACCTACAAGAACCCCCTCGGGCAGTTTGGGAGCGTCGGGGATACGGGAGCGTTCTGACTTGAGCGTAAGCCTCATGAGAAGGAGAATGTCGATGCCCCAGCCTCTCGCCCGCCTCGCCCTGCTCGCCGCTCTCCCGCTCCTCGCTCCCCTGGCGCTCGCCGCCGAGGGTCCGGGGGCGGCGCTGGTGCGCGACATCAACACCGGCACCAACCCGACCCCGGGCGCCAACCCGAGCAACCTGGTCGTCTCGGGGAGCAAGGTCTACTTCCTGACCAACGGCTCCCTCCGGCAGGTGGCGGTCTCCGACGGCACCGCCGCCGGCACCGAGGTTCTCCCCGACCCTTGCGACGGCGCGGTCGACCGCTGCTCGTCCAACCCGCAGCTCCTGGGCGGCGCCGGCGGGTTGCTCTTCTACACCACCGCGCTCGGCGAGTTCTCCGATACGGTCGTGCTCTGGCGCTCGGACGGCACGCGGAGCGGCACCTATCCGCTGACCGGCCCCTCCCTCTTCCTCAACCTCCCGAGCGAGCGGCCGAGAAGCTACGCCCTGGTCGGCGGCCGGCTCTTCTTCCGCGGCTGCGACGACGCGAGCTGCTCCCTCTGGGTGAGCGACGGCACGGTCGCCGGCACCCGTCTGGTGACGGCGCTGCCGGGCTCGGAAGCCGGACCCGATCAACTCACCCCCCTGGGCAACCGGGTCTTCTTCTTCGCCTTCGACCCCGCCGCCTCCTGGGCGCTGTGGACGAGCGACGGCACGGCGGCCGGCACCCGGGAGGTCTCGGCCTTCGCCGACCGCTCCAATCAGCCCCGGTTGCTGACCGCCGCGACGGGCCGCCTCTACTACGTCGGCGGCCCGACCGACGACGACGACGAGCTGTGGACGAGCGACGGCACGGCGGCCGGCACTCGGGCGGTGACCTCTTTCGAGGCCCCCAACCCGTTCCTCACCGACATCCCCTTCAAGGTCGCCGGCAGCCGCATCTACTTCTTCGCCGACGACGTCACCCACGGCAACGAGATCTGGACCAGCGACGGCACCCCCGCGGGCACCCGCCGGGTGACCGACTTCGGCTTCGACCGCCCGTTCCCCACCTCGCCGCGCCTGGAGGCCCTGGGCAACCGCCTGGTCTTCTTCGCCACCGACGGGCTCCAACCGCTCCAGCTCTGGTCGACCACCGGCACCCCCGAGTCGACGGCGCCCGTCGCCTTGGTCAGCCCGCAGCTGGACAGCCCCCTCCTCGCCGCCGGTTCGCACCTCCTCTTCGTCGCCAACGACCCCAGCCGGGGGACCCAGGTATGGACGACCGACGGCACGGCGAGCGGCACCCGCACCCTCCTCGCCCCCTGCGCCGGCGGCGCCTGCGGCACCCTCGCGGGCGGCCCGATGGCATCCGGCGGCGCGGCCTTCTTCCTGCAGCGGGCCGGCGACGCGACCACCCTCTGGCGCACCGACGGCTCCCCCGCCGGCACCCGCCGCTGGAGCACCGGCTCCGCCCAGATCTCTTTCCTCGCCGCGACCGACCTGGCGCTGCTCTCCGGCCGCCTGTACTTCCCGGCCTCCGACCCGGGGCACGGCGCGGAGCTCTGGTCGAGCGACGGCACCGCCGCCGGCAGCCGCCTGGTCGCCGACCTCCTGGGGAGCTCCGGCTCGTCGAACCCCGACGACCTGACCGCCCTCTCCGGCCGGCTCTTCTTCACCGCCACCGACGGTCACTCGACCACGCTCTGGCAGAGCGCCGGGACCGAGGCCTCCACCCAATCGATCCCGGTCTCCACCCAGAGCCTGACCACCGCCGCCGGTCTCCTCTTCTTCACCGCCACCGGGCCGGGCGGGACCGCCCTCTGGCGCACCGACGGCAATGCCGCCGACCTCTCCGGCACCGTGGGCCTGACCAACGGCGCCGGCGTCTTCCCCGGCCAGCTCGTCCCCTTCGCAGGCAAGCTCGTCTTCGCCGCCCGGCAGGGCGGCGTCACCGCCCTCTGGCAGAGCGACGGCACGCCCTCCGGCACGGCCGTCCTCGTCCCCCTGCCCGCCTCTGTCACCGGCGTCTCCTTCCTGACCGCCCTGGGGAGCGAGCTCTACTTCATGGTCTCCGACAACGACTTTGGGGCGACCGTCTGGCGGAGCGACGGCACCGCCGCCGGCACCCGCCAGGTCTCGGACTTCATCGGCCACGCCGACCCGCACTTCACCCGCTTGGGCGCCACCGTCCTCTTCGTCGGCTTCGACGCGGACGACGGCTTCGACCTCTGGAAGACCGACGGCACCCTGGCAGGGACGGCGATCGTCTTCCCGGCACCGGGCTTTGACACGGCAAACATCCTCGACCTCGCGGTCCTCGGCAACGCCCTCTACTTCGTCGCCCCCACGAGCACCCAGGGGCGCGGCCTCTGGCGCACCGACGGCACGGCGGACGGCACCTCCCTGGTGCGCGAGGTCACCCCGCAGATCGTGATCCAGAACACCTTCGACGCGCCGCCGCCCGCCTACCTGACGATCGCCTCGGGTAAGCTCTTCTTCGTCGCCGACGACGGGGAGCACGGCCGCGAGATCTGGGTAAGCGACGGCACCACCGCCGGCACCACCCTGGTCGCCGACGTCTTTCCCGGTTTCCTGGGCGCCAACCCCAGCGGCCTCGCCGTCGCCTCCGGCCGGCTCTACTTCTCGGCCAACGACGGCGTCCACGGTCGCGAGCTCTGGCAGAGCGACGGCACCCCGGCAGGAACCCGGCTGGTCGCCGACGTGAACCCGGGAGGGGAGGGCTCGGGGCCGCTCCAGCTCACCGCCGCCGGCGGCCGGCTCTACTGGAGCGCCGACGACGGCCTCCACGGCCGCGAGCTGTGGAGCCTGCCGCTCGGCGGCTCCGCCGGTTGCCAGCCGGCCGACACCCGTCTCTGCCTCGCCGGCGGCCGCTTCCAGGTCGAGATCGCCTGGAAAGACTTCCAGGGCAACGCCGGAGTGGGGCACGCCGTGCCGCTCACCGCCGACACCGGCTATTTCTGGTTCTTCGCCTCGTCCAACGTCGAGACCGTGGTCAAGGTGCTCGACGCGCGGGCCTTGAACCAGGCCTTCTGGGTCTTCTACGGCGCCCTCTCGACCGTCGAGTACACGATGACCGTGACCGACACCCAGACCGGCCTCACCCGCCGCTACTTCAACCCCGCCGGTACTCTGGCGAGCGTCGGCGACACCCACGGGTTCGGCCCTCTCGGCTCGTCGGATACGAAATGGGCCCTGACCGCGAAACCCGGTTCTCCGCCCCTCGTCGCCGCCCGCAGCGACGCCCGGGCGGCGACCGTCTGTGCCCCGGGACCGCAACGCCTCTGCCTGAACGGCGGCCGCTTCGCCGTCGAGGCGGCCTGGAAGGACTTCCAGGGGCACACCGGGACCGGCACCGCCGTCCCGCTGACCGGCGACACCGGCTACTTCTGGTTCTTCAGCCCCACCAACGTCGAGGTGATGACCAAGGTCCTCGATGGCCGCGGGTTGAACGGCAAGTTCTGGCTCTTCTACGGGGCGCTCTCGAACGTCGAGTACACCCTGACCGTCACCGACACCCAGACCGGGGCGGTCAAGACCTACAAAAACCCCTCGGGGCAGTTCGGCAGCGTGGCGGACACCGGGGCGTTCTGAGGCGCCGTGCGATGGCTCACGATTCGATGGGAGGCAGATCGATGTCGAAGGTCCGCGCGCTCGCAACCCTGGTTCTCCTGATCTCCGCCCTCCTCGCGAGGGTCGCGCCGCTCGAAGCCCAGGCGAGCCTCGTCACCGACCGCGCAACCGGTGCCTCCGCGGACGGCAGCTCCAACCCTTCCGGGTTTGCCACCGCCGGGGGCAAGCTCTTCTTCTTCGCCTCCGAGTCCTCGACCGGCCGGGAGCTCTACCGGACCGACGGCACCGGCGCCGGCACGGAGCTCCTGGCCGACCTCTGTCCCGGGACCTGCGGCGTCGGTCGTCTCCTGCCCCTGACCGATCTCAACGGCACGCTCCTCTTCGGCAACTTCTTCGGGCTCGCCCGCTCCGACGGGACCCGCGCCGGGACCTACTCCTTGAACGATGCCACCGGAGTCCCCCTGCTCCTCGACCCCAACCGGAATCCGCGCGTTGCGGTGCTCGGCAGGTTCGGCTACCTGGAGATCTTCGACTTCGACGGGGCGAGGACGATCTGGCGGACCGACGGGACGCAAGCCGGGACCCAGCCTCTCTCCGCCCTGATCGACGGCCTGCCGGAACCCCTCTGGAGCCCCGTCGCCGCCGGCGCCGGGCTCTACTTCTTCTCCCCGGGCTCTCTCGCGTCTCCGGACGGACCGGGGAGCCTGTGGCGGAGCGACGGCACCCCCGCCGGCACCGGCAAGGTGGCAGACCTCCCGTTCCAGCCCCTGAACCCGACCGCGGTCGGCGGCCGCCTGCTCTTCGCCTCGCCGGAAGGGCAGATCTGGGGGAGCGACGGCACCGCCGCCGGCACCGGGCAGCTGTCGAGCTTCACGAGCGAGAGCCCCCTGGGGGGCGATCCCCGATTTCTTCCCGTCTCTCCCTTCCGGGTACTGGGCGGCGGCAGCGCCTACTTCGTGGCCGACGACGGCACGCACGGCAAACAGGTCTGGGCGAGCGACGGCACCCGCGCCGGCACCCGGCTCTTCACGCCTCTCACCACGGCCACCCTTTACGACGACTATCAGGCCTCCCGGATGGAGCTCGCCGGGGGCCGGCTGGTGTTCGAGGCCGCCGACACCCACCTGCGGCCCTGGGCGAGCGACGGCACCGCCGCCGGGACGGTCCTCCTCGCCGACGTCTCCCTAAACGTCGGCCTCGGCCTCCTCCAAGTCGGCGGCAGGGTGCTCTTCGCCGAGTCGCCCGGCGCCAATGGGGAAGCCCGGATCTGGACCACCGATGGCACCCCGGCCGGCACGGCGCCGCTCGCCGGCTGCGGCGGCCCCTGCACCACGAGCGCTCGGCTCACCGGCCTGGCAGGAGACGGCTACTTCCTTTCCCGGGGCGCTCTCTGGCGCACCGACGGCAGTCCCTCCGGGGCCGGCACCCGGCGGCTGACCGACTTCGACCGCTTGGACCAGCCGTTCTCGATCCTCGCCCCCCTCTCTGTAGGCGCCCTGCCCGGTCGCGTCTTTTTCCCCGGCCACAGCCCCCAGTACGGGACCGAGCTCTGGGTCACCCGCGGACGCCCGGCGGCAAGCCAGCTCGTGGCCAACCTCGAGCACGCGGCGCCCGGCTCGGCTTCGGGCAGCCTGACCCCGCTCGGGAACCGGCTCGTCTTCGCCACCTGCGCCGGCGAAGCCGTCGAGGTGTGGAGCACCCGCGGCACCCCGGAAACGACGGTCCAGCTCACGACCGGAGGATCCGGGTTCTGCGGCTCCTTCCTGCCCGTGGTGGCCACCGGAAGCACCGCCTTCTTCCTCCGTACCGAGGGAGGGAAGCCGGCGCCGCGGTTGTGGAAGAGCGATGGCACCCCGGCCGGGACGGTCCGGGTCGACACCGTCCCCCTGGGGAGCGACTCCCAGCTCGCGGTCTTCGGGGGGAAGGCCCTCTTCACCGCGCCGGCGGCGGGAGGTAAGGCGATCTGGCGGACCGACGGCACCCCCGCCGGCACGACGCAGGCCTTCGTCATCCCCACGACCCAGATCACGAGCCTGGACGTGCTCGGTGACGAGATCTACCTGGTGACCTTCGACCCACAGCAGGAGGTGGCCTGGCGGAGCGACGGCACCCAGGCCGGCACCCGGCAGATCACCACCGCGCGGTTCTCCGGCGGGTCGAGGTCCACCTTCGTCCGGGCCGGCGGCACCGTCTTCTTCGTCGACGAGGACGAGGCCGGCGAGCAGCTCTGGAAGACGGACGGCACTCCCGCGGGGACCGTCCGGGTGCTCGATCTCCTCCCGGCGCCTGCCGGAGTCCCAGCCGTCAGCTTTCCGCCGCCCCAGCTGACCGAGCTGCACGGAACTCTCTTCTTCTTCGGTTTCACCCCCACGGGCGTGGGCCTCTGGCGCTCGGACGGCACCCCCGCCGGCACCGCCCTGGTCAAGGATTTCGTCTTCTCGGGGTTCGGGAGCAACGACTTGACAGCGGCCCTGGGGCGGCTCTTCTTCTTCGCCAGCGACGGCGTCCACGGCTACGAGCTGTGGCAGAGCGATGGCACCGCGGATGGTACGGTCCTGGTGAAGGACGTCTTCCCCGGCGGCATCCTCACCAACGCCCCCGACTCTCTGCCTTACGGCCTCGCCGAGGCCGGGGGCCGGGTCTTCTGGACCGCCGACGATGGGGTCCACGGCTTCGAGGTCTGGGAGAGCGACGGCAATCCCGCCAACCCGGCCGGCACCCGGCTGGTCCAGGACCTGGCGCCGGAGGCCGCCTCCTCCTTCCCTGACCAGTTCACCGCCGCGGGCGATCGCCTCTACTTCACCGCCGACGACGGCCTCCACGGCCGCCAGCTCTGGACCCTCCCCCTCTCCGCCCCCGCCGGCTGCCAGCCCGGCGACACCCGCCTCTGCCTGAGCGCGGGCCGCTTCCAGGTCGAGATCGCCTGGACCGACTTCCAGGGCCACACCGGCGTGGGGCACGCCGTCCCCCTGACCACCGACACGGGTTACTTCTGGTTCTTCGCCCCGGGGAACGTCGAGGCCGTGGTCAAGGTGCTCGACGCCCGCGCGCTCAACCAGGCCTTCTGGGTCTTCTACGGCGCCCTCTCCTCCGTCGAGTACGCGATCACCGTGACCGATACCGAGACCGGCCTCACCCGCCGTTACTTCAACCCCTCGAGCCAGCTGGCGAGCGTCGGCGACACGAACGGCTTCGGCCCTCTTGGGGCGTTCGATACGAAGGAGGCCGTGGCCCCGACCTCCGCTCTGCCCTGGGTCTCCGCCCGCACCGATCCCCGCGTGGCGACCGTCTGCGCCCCGGGACCGCAACGCCTCTGCCTGAACGGCGGCCGCTTCGCCGTCACCGCCGCCTGGAAGGACTTCCAGGGCCACACCGGGACCGGCACCGCCATCCCGCTCACCGGCGACACCGGCTACTTCTGGTTCTTCAGCCCCACCAACGTCGAGGTGATGACCAAGGTCTTGGACGGCCGCGGGTTGAACGGCAAGTTCTGGCTCTTCTACGGCGCCCTCTCGAACGTCGAATACACCCTGACCGTCACCGACACCCAGACCGGCGCGGTCAAGACCTACAAGAACCCCTCGGGACAGTTCGGCAGCGTGGCGGATACCGGGGCGTTCTGAGGGAGGGTTCGGCTACCATGCCGGGCGTGGACACCGAGCCCACCCCGGGCCCGCCCGGCCGCCTCCACGCCATCTTCGTCAAGCGCGCCAAGCGCGGCCCCATGGACCGCGCCGCGCGGGCGACCCTGGTCACCGGCCGGGGGATCGTCGGCAACGCCGACCAGGGCCGGAGGCGGCAGGTGACGATCCTGGAGACCGAGCGCTGGGCCGAGGCCACGGCCGAGCTCGGCGCGACGCTCGATCCCGCCGCCCGCCGCGCCAACCTCTTGATCGCGGATCTCCGCCTGGCCGGCAGCCGCGGCCGCGTACTCGCGATCGGGCCCTGCCGTCTGCGCATCCTCGGCGAGGTCCGCCCCTGCGAGCGGATGGACGAGGCCCTCCCCGGCCTGCGCCGTACCCTCGACCCTGACTGGCGCGGCGGCGCCTTCGCCGAGGTGCTGGAAGGCGGCGAGATCGCGGTGGGCGATGCGGTGAGCTGGGAGGAGGTCGGGTGATTCCGCTTACTGCAAATCGATATTGACCGCCAGTGTGTAGTACACCGCCACTGGTTTGCCCTTCCGTATCGCCGGGCGGAACTTCCACTGCCGCAGCGCCGCGATCACCGCGGCATCGATCTCGGGACTGCCTGACCGGATCACGCGAATGTTCGCGACATCGCCCTTCGCGGTGATCGTCGCTTCATAGATGGGAGTTCCGCGAATCCTGCGATCCCGGAGCTTGGGGACGTCGGCGTAGCTTCGTCTCGAACCCGGGCGAATACCTCTGCGAGGTTGCTGCGCAGCTGGGGCGTATGTCGTCCCAGTTAGCCATTGAGCAGTTCGAGGATCCTCGCTTGAGCGGGGCCGATATCCCTCGCTCTCTGCCCTTCTGCAGGATCTTCCTTGAGGGAAGCCTCCGCATCGGATCGATCCTATAGGTTGTGGCTTTTCTGAGCATGTACCTATCCTCGTGCTGCCCAGGAGTGAAGTCAACCTCGCATTTTGACGTCAGCATCACGTCGAGCACCCCGGATACCGGGACGTTCTGAGGGGCCGAACGCACCCCTTCTAGAGTGGACGCCCGCTCTTCTTCGCCGCCTGGCGCCTGGCAGTCCCTGCTGACCGGAGAGACCGCTCGGCGGGCGCTCACCCTCGCGGAGGAGATCGCCGCAGGGATCGCAACCGCCCTCCAAACCGCCCTGCGGCCCGCCTTCTCCCTCCAGGACGGCCTCGCCGGGATCGCCCTCTTCTTCGCCTATCTCCACCAGGCCCACCCGGGGCGCGGCCATGACGATACCGCCGTCGACCTCCTGGGACAGGCGGTCGACGCCATCGGCGGCGAGGTGACCGCGCCCCTTCTCTACTCCGGGTTCTCGGGGGTCGCCTGGGTGGTCGAGCACCTCGAGGGCCGGCTCCTCGATCCGGCGGAGGCGGACCATGGCGAAGCGATCGCCCACACCCTGAACCGTTACCTCGCCCGTCCGCGCTCCGGCGCCGCCTTCGACCTCATGACCGGGGCCTGCGGGTACGGGGTCTACGCCCTCGAACGAGGCCGCCGGCCGCTCGGTGCGGAGTGCCTGCGCCAGGCTCTCGACCTGCTGGCCGCCCGCGCCGAGCGCCTGCCGGACGGGATCGCCTGGCGTTGCCGGCCCGAGCACCTCCCGCCCGCCACCGCCGCCGCCTACCCGGAGGGCGCCTACAACCTGGGGATCGCCCATGGCGTTCCCGGCGCCGTCGCCTTCCTGGCCGAGGCCTGGGCGACCGGCGAGGCCCGCGAGGTCGTCCGGCCGCTTGTAGAAGGCGCCGTCGCCTGGCTTCAGGGCCAACGCCTGCCGCCTGGGGAGCGGTCCGTCTATCCCTACTTCTTCGCTCCCGGGGCAGTGCCCATCCCCACCCGGCTCGCCTGGTGCTACGGCGATCTGAGCATTGCGGCGGCGCTCCTCCTGGCCGGCCGACGGGTCGGGGTCGGCGCCTGGGAGCACGAGGCGCGCGCCCTCGCCGGTGGCGCCGCCGCGCGTCCGTGCGAGGACTCGGGCGTCGTCGACGCCGGCCTCTGCCATGGCGCGGCCGGCATCGCCCATCTCTTCAACCGGCTCTTTCAGGCGACCGGCGAACCGACCCTGGCGGCGGCGGCCCGGCGCTGGCTGGAACGCGCTCTGGAGCTGCGCCGGCCCGGCCGGGGGATCGCCGGCTTCGAGGCCTGGGGGAGAGTTGACCTCGCGGGCACCGTCCACGAAGAGTGGACCGCCGATCCCGGCCTCCTGAACGGCGCCGCCGGCGTCGGGCTGGCTCTCCTCGCCGCCGCGACCCCGATCGCGCCCGATTGGGACCGGGTGATGCTCCTCGCCCTCCCGCCGGAGCCCAGGGCCCCTCAGGGACCCTAGCCCAGCGTAAGCAGATACAGTCCATCTCCAGGGACTCTGGCCCAGCGTAAGCAGATACGGCCCATCTCCAGGGACTCTGGCCCAGCATAAGCAGATACAGCCCGTATCCAGGGACTCTGGCCCAGCGTAAGCAGATACGGCCCGTATCCAGGGACTCTGGCTCAGCGTAAGCAGATACAGCCCATATCCAGGGACTCTGGCCCAGCGTAAGCAGATACAGCCCGTATCCAGGGACTCTGGCTCAGCGTAAGCAGATACGGCCCGTATCCAGGGACTCTGGCCCAGCGTAAGCAGATACAGCCCATATCCAGGGACTCTGGCCCAGCATAAGCAGATACGGCTCGTATCCAGAGAGGACAGCCTGTCGAAACCGGCGCAAGCTCGCTGTCACCAAATTACCCTCAGCGGTAACTCTATCTTGTAGGGAGACGCCACAGATAGCCCATATCGCTGGAACCGAGCCTACAGGAGGACGGGTGACGAGCGCGCATCCGACGTTGGAGCAGATGGCAAAGCTGCTGGCGGGGAAGATGGAGTATGACGAGTTTCTCCAGGATGTCCTGCCGCATCTCCTGGCGAAGTGCGAGACCTGTACGGCCCTCGTCCGCGAGGTCCAGCGGCTCCAGCGGGAGATCGGCCACTGGGATGAGCTGGTGGCCGTCCATGAGAGCCGGGAGGCGCCGGAGCTGGTGGCCCGGCTCGCCGGGCTGCCATACGAGGCGCAACTCCAGCGGGCCGAAGAGGAGGAGAGCCTCCACGCCTGGGGCGTCTGCGACCTCCTTCTGAAGAAGAGCCGGGCAGCGGCCGCCACCGATCCGCATCGGGCGGTGGACCTCGCCACCCTCACCGTCCGCCTCTCCACGCACCTCGGGGACGCCTACGATCCGGAGTGGGTCCTTGATCTACGGGCGAGGGCGCATGCCCACCTCGCCAATGCCCACCGGGTCCTGGGCGAGTTCCGAAGCGCCGAGGAGTCCTTCCGGGAGGCGGATGCCTTCCTCGGCCGCAGCCTCTCAGGCAACGTACGGGTGGAGGCGGAGGTGCTGAGCTTCAAGGCATCCCTGCGCAGGGCCCAGCGGCGGTTCGACGAGGCCCTGGAGCTCCTCGACCGGGTGATCGCTATCTATAAGGATGGCGACCCGGAGGACCGGGACCTCCATCTGGCGGGCCGGACCCTCGTCGAGAAGGCCTACGCGGAGATCGAGAAGTGCGCTCCCGAATGGGCCATCCCCCTCCTGCGGGAGGCCGAGCCCCTCCTCGACCGCGAGCGGGACCCCCGACTCCTCCTCTGCTTGCGGCACAACCTGCTCGACAGCCTGGCCAAGGTGGGGCTCTTTGCCGAGGCCGATACCCTGGTTCCCGAGGTCCGGGCGCTCTGTCAGGAGGTCGGCGGGGGCCTCGACCTCGTCCGCCTGCGCTGGGTGGAGGGGAAGATTGACTTCGGTCTTGGCAGGCTTGAATCCGCCGAGACGGCCTTCCGGGAGGTGCAGCGCGAATTCCTCAACTACCGGCTGGGCTACGATGTGGCGCTGGTCTCGCTCGACCTGGCGCTCCTCTATGCCCAGGAGGACCGAACCGGGGCTCTCAAGCGGCTGGCCGTCGAGCTGATCCCGGCGTTCGAGTCGCGCGAGGTCCACCGGGAGGCCATGGCCGCCCTCCTCATGTTCCAGGCGGCGTGCGAGGAGGAGCGGGTAACCGTCCAACTCGCCCGGCACCTCGCCGACTTCCTGGAGCGGGAGCGGCGGCCGGCCCCGTTTCCGGCACACTCTTGACCGGGCGGCTCGCTCGCGGCCATGACGGCCGTCGAGACGCAGCCACCCCGGAAGGAGTGTGCCATGCGCCGTTCCGTTCCGGGCCGCGCCCTCGTGGCCCTCGTGCTTCTCGCCCTTCTCCTCCTCCCCCCGATTGCCCTGGCCCAGCCCCGGCGGGCTGCCGAAAGGAAGGCTCCGGCCGAGCGGACCATGGAGGCCGGTCTCTTCCTCCGCCTCTGGAGCCGCTGGACCCACCTCTGGGGGCAGGAGGGAAGCGGACTCGATCCCAACGGCCTGAAGACCCAGGCCGGCACTCCCTCTCCGCCTTCCGCGGCACCCTAAAGAGTAGCGGAGATCCCCGCGGCTCATGACCCCAAAGGAGGACGGCATGAAATCGTTCAAGAAGCTCGCTCTGTACCGGGAGACCCTGCGCGACCTCGACCAGGAGGATGAGGATCAGATCGTGCAGGCGACGACGAACCGCACCGAGGTGGCGACCATCCACTGCTCGGTCTGTACCCACTGCTGACCCCGGCGCCGCGCCGGGGCGCCCAGAGCTTCGGCGCGGCGGCCTCACCCTACGAAGCCGATAAGGCGGGTCGGCCTACGCCCTCTTTCAGCCCTCCTAGGCCCGCAAGCTCGGCGCCTGGATCTCTAGCCAGATCCCTTCCCGTCCGCCAGGGCGGAAACGTCGATCTGGTAGATGTCGCCCAGGCCGTTGCCGGGGGTGTCGAGCTTGTCCATCAACTCACGATAGGTCAGCCGCTTCGGGAGGGGTCGATCGGTGAAGTTTCGGGTGCTCGACCAGAAAAAATATCTTCCATCGGGTGAGACCTTCGGCGAGTACTCCAGGCGGCTGGAGTTGATCTTGTCCCCCAGGTTCACGGGCTTCGTCCATTCCCCGTCTCTCCTGTGGCTGATGTAGAGATCCGATCCGCCGAGGCTGTCCGGCCGGCCGCTCGCCATGAAGACGAGGAAACTCTCGTCTGGCGCGATGTAGGGTTCGAACTCGTCGCGCTCCGTGTTGATCGGGCTCCCCAGGTTTTCCGGCGCGGCATACTTCCCCTCGACGCGCCGCGAGCGGTAGAGATCTGTCCTGCCCTTGCCGCCCGGGCGGTCGGAGCCGAAGTAGAGAGTGCCGTCCTGGGTGAGCGTCGGGTACCACTCGTCCTGCCTGCTGTTGACCGGCGCGCCCAGGTTTTCGGGCTCGCTCCAGCCGGACGCGGTCCTCTCCATCCGCCAGATGTCCGTGTCCTCCCGCATCTCTCCCGCCACCGGCCGCTTGGAAATGAAATAGAACCGCGACCCGTCCGTGGTGATGAAGGGATCGGCATCCGAATATCGCCCCGAGAACGGAGCCACTTCCGGCAGGCTCCACCGGCCCTGCTCGAAGTGCGAGACGAGGATCGTCCAGAAGTTGAAGTTGGGAGCGCTGCGCACGAAGTAGAGGGTCAGACCGTCCGGCGTGAAGGCCGGATGAGATTCGTACTTACCGGTCGAGATGACGCCCGCGCCGAAAAGCGTGGGCTCGCTCATCGGCTGATCCGAAGCGTAGGGATGCTTCGCCCGAGCGGCCCCTCCCGCGAAGGTGCCCCCACCGAGGCCGCAGAGGGCGAGGAGCAGACCGCTCCTGATTCCCAGCGAAAAGGTGCGGTTGAACATGAGCTTGCCTGCGCCGAACGCGCCACGCGACAGCGCGCCGGAGCTCCGAGCATATCAACAGGCGACTCGACGTCGAACCGCTGGCGGGGGCGCCGGCACCGCCCGGCGCTCACGCCCGACATCCCTTGCGACTAAGATACGGTCCATGCTCCCTCCCCAGACGGCCTGCCTCCGGCGCACCTTTTTCGTCTTCGCCCTTGGCCTCACTCTGGCCGCCCTCCTCGCCCTGCCGGTAGCGGGCCAGGTCGCGAGCCTGGTGCGCGACATCACCCCCGGCCCGGCCGATCTTTCGCCCGGCGACTTCGGGGGGCCTCCCTCCTGGCTCCTCGCGGCGGGCAGCCGGGTCTTCTTCCCCGACCGCACCGACGGCGCGGGAACCGAGCTGTGGACGAGCGACGGCACCGGCTTCGGCACCGTCCAGGTGGCCGATCTCTGCCCCGGCCCCTGCAGCAGCGACCCGCAGCCGCTCGGGGTTCTCGGCAGTGCGCTCCTGTTCACCGCCGAATCGCCGCCGCGCCTCTGGCGGACCGACGGCACCCCGGCCGGCACCTTCCGGCTCTCCGTGGAGGGGGCCGGCCCACTGCCCCGGGCCGCCCTGGGCAACCGGCTCTTCTTCCAGCTCTGCCCGGCCCACGCGGCCGGCTGCGAGCTGTGGGCGAGCGACGGCACCGTTGCCGGCACGGGCCGGCTCGCGGCGATCGGCGGCGAGGTGCTCGACCTGACGGCCACGGGGCACCTCGTCTTCGCCCTGGCGAGTACCGGCGGCGGGGGCGTCGCCCTCTGGTCGAGCAACGGAACGGCAAGCGGCACCCACCTCGTCGCCCCGGTCTCCCCCGATTCGCACGCCCTGCTGCCGGCCGGCGAGCGGGTGGTGGTCTGGGCGAGCGCCGGCACGGCGAGCGAGCTCTGGGGGAGCGACGGCACCCCGGCGGGAACCAGCCGGCTTCACACCTTCGGAGCCGATCCCGGCGCCCTGGACGGCACCTTCTCTGCCGCCACCCTGGGCGGCAAGGTCTACTTCGCGGCCGACGACGGCGTCTCCGGCCTCCAGGTCTGGGCGAGCGACGGCACGGCCCCGGGAACCGTGCGGGTCAGCGCCCTCCACGGCTTCACCCCGGACCTCTCCTCTCCCGGCAACGCCCTGCGGCTCGGCGGCCGGCTGCTCTTCCTGGCCAGAAACCCGGCCGGTCGCCCGTTCCTCTTCGCGACTGGAGCCGCGCCGGAGCCCACGGTCCAGCTTTCCACCGCCGCCGTCTCAGGTCCCTTCGCCGGAGTGGGCACCCGGGCGGTGTTCCTCGCCGACGACGGCGTGCACGGCAGCGAGCCCTGGGCGAGCGACGGCACTCCGGCGGGGACTGCGCTCCTCGCCGACGCCTGCCCGGGCGCCTGCGGCGTCTTCTCCGATCCGCCGCTCGTCTCTTTGGCCGGCGCCGCCTTCTTCGTCGCCGGCGTCGCCGACACCACCAAGGGAAACGATCTCTGGACGACCGACGGCACCGGCGGCGGCACCCGCCGCTACACCGATTTCATTCCCGGCACGGGCCAGGTCCTCACCACTCCGATCACAGCCGGCGGCGGGAGGATCTTCTTCGCCGCCACCGATCCCGCGCACGGCGGCGAGCTCTGGGTGAGCGACGGCCGGCGCGGCGGCACCCGGCGGGTGGCGGACATCGGCCGGAAGGCGCCCTCGTCCGACCCTCGCGAGCTGACCGCCCTGGGCAGCCGCCTGCTCTTCACCGCCTGCGACGGGGTGAGCCGGAAGGTCTGGTCGAGCGATGGAACGGCCCTGGGGACCCTCCCCGCCACGGACCCCGCCGCGGCCCGTCCCTGCGCCGATGCGGAGGGCGCTCCCCGCGCCCTGACCGCCGCCGCCGGCACCGTCTACTTCCTGACCGGCAGCGGGGCCAGCCTGGCGCTCTGGCGCAGCGACGGCCCCCTGGGCGCGGTCCACCTCTTCGACTTTCCGGGCCCGTTCCCCTCCGATCCCCCGCTCGCGGGCGGAGACGACGGGCTCTGGTTCCCGCTCGCCGGGTCCAACGCCGTCCAGCTCTGGCGCGCCAATGCCGCCGGTACCTCGGGCGTCCAGCCGATCTATACCCTGCCCGCGGCGCTCCAGGACGTCCACGCCCTGACCGCGATCGGCTCCCAGCTCTTCTACCTCGCGGCGCAGAACGGAGCCTTCGACGTCTTCGTGACCGACGCCGCCGGCACCCGCCAGATCAGCGATCCGGTCAGCGGCTCCGCCGCCTGGTTCGCGGGCCTCGGCGGCAGGGTCTACTTCGTCGACACCGACGTCGATCCCGACTCTCCTGCCACCTCGCTCTGGACCACGGATGGCACGCGAACCGGTACCACCCTCCTCCACCGTTTCGGCAGCGGAATCGGCGCGGTCGACCCGAGCGGCCTGCCTCGCCTCGCGGCGCTTTCGGGCGCGCTCTATTTCCTCGACCTCCCGGAGGGCGGCGGCTCGGAGCTCTGGCGGACCGACGGCACCCCGGCGGGGACCGTGCGGGTCGCCGCCGTCTCAGGCCTCGCCGAGAGCCATCCGGTCGCCGCCGCCGGCAAGCTCTTCTTCGCCGCGCTGGACGACGCCCACGGCGCCGAGCTCTGGGCGAGCGACGGCACGGCGTCAGGGACCGGCCTCCTGCGCGATCTTTGGCCCGGCCCGGAGAGCGGCCAGCCACAAAATCTCATCGCTTCAGGCGGCCGGCTCTTCTTCACCGCCGGGGACGGAGCCCACGGCGTCGAGCTCTGGGAGAGCGACGGCACCGGGCAGGGAACCCGGCTCGCCCAGGACCTGGCGCCGAGCGGCGGCTCTTCGAGCCCCACCGGTCTGACGATCGCCGGTGCCGCGGGCGACCGCCTCTACTTCGCGGCGGACGACGGCGTCTCCGGCCGCGAGCTGTGGAGCCTTCCTCTCTCCGCTCCCGCCGGCTGCCAGCCTGCGGACACCCACCTCTGCCTCTCCGGCAACCGCTTCCAGGTGGAGATCGCCTGGACCGACTTCCAGGGCAACACCGGCATGGGGCACGCGGAGCCGTTCACCGCCGATACCGGCTACTTCTGGTTCTTCGCCTCGACCAACGTCGAGGCGGTGGTCAAGGTGCTCGACGCCCGGGCGTTGAACGGCGCCTTCTGGGTCTTCTACGGCGCCCTCTCCTCGGTCCAGTACACGCTGACGGTGACCGACACCCAGACCGGCCTCACCCGCCGCTACGAGAACCCCGCCGGCACCCTGGCGAGCGTCGGCGACACCCACGGCTTCGGCCCCCTCGGAGCGTCCGACACCAAAGCGGCCGTCCTCCACCCGAAGCCCGGCCCCGGTCCCCAGGTCTCCGCCCGCACCGACCCGAAGGCGGCGACCGCGAGCTGCACGCCCGGGCCGCAGCAGCTCTGCCTGAACGGCGGCCGCTTCGCGGTCACTGCCGTCTGGAAAGACTTCCAGGGGAACACCGGCACCGGCATGGCGGTCGCGCTCACCGGCGACACCGGCTATTTCTGGTTCTTCGCCTCCACCAACGTCGAGGTGGTCCTCAAAGTCCTCGACGGGCGGGGCCTCAACGGCAAGTTCTGGTTCTTCTATGGAGCCCTGTCGAGCGTCGAGTACACCCTGACCGTCACCGACACCCAGACCGGGGCGGTCAAGACCTACAAGAACCTTTCGGGGCAGTTCGCGAGCGTCGGGGATACCGGGGCGTTCTGACGGACACGGACGAACAGGGACGAACAGGGACGAACAGGAAGATTTATCATGCGACGCTGGCTTCCTCTGGCCCTCGTTCTGCTGATCGGTTCTACCCTGGACGTCTCGGCCCAGACGGCGTCCCTGGTGCGGGACATCGATCCGGGTCCTCCCGACCCGCTTGCCCACCCTTCCTCCGACCCGTCCGGCCTCCAGGCGGTAGGCGGCCGGGTCTTCTTCTCCGCGGACACGACCAGCCTCGGCACCGAGCCCTGGGCGAGCGACGGCACGGCGGCCGGCACGACCCTCCTCGCGGACGTCTGCCCGGGGGAGTGCGGCGCCGATCTCCAACCGGTCGGCACGGCCGGCGGCCTTCTCCTCTTCGCGGCCACGGTTCCCGGGGGTGGGGCGCCCGCGCTCTGGCGCACGGACGGCACGCGGGCCGGGACCTTCCTCTTGACCGGCGGCGCCGCGGCGCTCCAACTCTCCCAGACCTCCGACCGCCACTTCTTCGCCACCGCGGTCGGCAACCTCCTCTATCTCGCCGCCTGCACCGCGCCTGACTTCCAGCAGTGCGGGCTGTGGAGGAGCGACGGCAGCCAGCCGGGCACCCGGTTCGTCGCCGCCCCGGCCAACGGGATCGGCACCATGACCACCTTCCACGGCCGGCCCTTCTTCCTGGCGGGCGGAACCCAGGCCCACCCGGGGCTGTGGACGAGCGACGGCACCGCCGGCGGGACCGTCCAGGTGGCCGCCCTGCCCGCTCACGCCGACTCGCTCGTCGCGACCGCCGACCGGCTCTTCTTCTTCGTCGTCCAGTTCCCGTCCGCCCAGCCCGTCCAGCTCTGGACGAGCGACGGCACGCGGGCGGGGACGGTCCGGCTCGCGTCCTTCCCGCCGTACCACGATCCCAACCGGCGGATCTTCCGGGCGATCGGCAACCGGCTCTACTTCGTCGCCGACGACGGGGTCCACGGAGCCGAGATCTGGGCGAGCGACGGGACGCCGGGCGGGACGCTGCGGATCACCGACCTCGCGCCGAGCGATCCGTTCGGCGATGCCTTCGCCTCCCGCCTTCTGCCCTCCCAGCTGGAGGCCCTCGGCAACCGGCTGCTCTTCGTGGTCTCGGACGTCCAGGCCAACCGGCTGTACCAGACCGACGGCACGCCGGGATCGACCGCCCCCGTGGGGGACGTCTCCCCGCTCGAGACCTCGCCCCTGGTCCGCGTGGGGAGCCGCCTCGTCTTCGCCGGCTTCGACCGCGCCCGCGGCGACGGCGCCTGGAGCACCGATGGCACGACCGCCGGGACCCAGCCCCTCTGCCGTGACCACTGCGGCGAGATCCTCCTCCCTCCCCAGCCGCTCTTCGGCGCCGCCTTCTTCATCGCCGGTGACTTGAGCGCCGGCCTCACGACGAGCGTCTGGAAGAGCGATGGGACGCCTGCCGGCACCCGCCGCTTCACCGACGTCGACATCGGCAACCCGCATCCCGCCAACCGGGAGCTGGCCGCGGCGGGCGGCCGGGTGTTCTTCCCCGGCTACGACGGCCACGGCCAGGAGCTGTGGGTGAGCGACGGCCGGTCGGGAGGGACGCACCTGGTGGCCGACCTCTCGGCCGATGGCGCGAACGCCTCTCCGGAGAGCCTGGCAGGCCTGGGGGACCAGCTCTTCTTCACCGCCTGCGACGGCCGGAGCAGCGAGGTCTGGGCGAGCGGGGGGACCGCCGCGAGCACCCTGCCGCTGACCGCGCTCGGCGCCCCCTGCTACTCCAATCGTCCCACGGCCCTGACCGCGGCCGGCAACTCGCTCTTTTTCTTCGCGCCGACGATCTCCGGGCCCGCGCTCTGGAAGACGGACGGCACCCCCGGCGGCAGCCAGAGCGTCCTCGCGCTCGCCGGCCTCCTCGGCCCTCTCGTCCCGTACCGGGGACAGGTGCTCTTCCTCCGGCAGGCGGGGAACGACGGCCAGATCTGGACGAGCGATGGGACGACCGCGGGGACCCGTGCCCTGCTGACCGTCTCCGGCCTCCGCCTGCCCCGGAACCTGGCCGTGATCGACGACGCGATCTACCTCGACGGCTTGGGAGCGACTGCACCGTGCGAGCTCTGGAAGAGCGACGCCACCGGGGCGACCCCCGCGCTGCTCCTCACCGCCGACCTCTGCGACCTCCCCCTGCGCCTCGTCCACGCCGGCTCGGCCACCGTCGTCCTCGCCCCCGACGGGCTCTGGGCGACCGACGGCACGGTCGGCGCCGGTACCCTCCGGCGGATCGCCGATTTCAACGAGGACCAGGACGACCCGCCGTCCGATCTCGTCGAGCTCCAGGGGAAGGCCTACTTCTTCGCCGAGGACGAGGCGGGGAGCCGCTCGCTGTGGACGAGCGACGGCACCCCCGCCGGCACGCTCCCCGTCAAGCCGTTCCCCCGGCTCTCGTCGGACACCCCTCCCGACCCGGCCCAGCTCACGGTCCTCGGCGGACGGCTCTACTTCGTCGAGCGCGACGACGCGCATGGGAACGAGCTGTGGACGAGCAATGGCACCCCGGAGGGGACCGTCCTGGTGGCGGACGTGGCGCCGGGGCCGGGCTCCGCGGCGATCACGAGCCTCACCGCCGCCGCCGGCCGGCTCTTCTTCGCCGCCGCCGACGGGGTCCACGGCAACGAGCTGTGGACGAGCGACGGCACCGCCGCCGGCACCCATCTCGTCGAGGATCTGGCGCCGGGTCCGGCCTCCTCCGCGCCGCGCGAGCTCCACGCCGTGGGAGACCGCCTCTACTGGAGCGCCGACGACGGCCTCCAAGGCCGCGAACTGTGGAGCCTCTCGCTGGCCGGCCCCGCCGGCTGCCAGCCCTCCGACACCCATCTCTGCCTCTCCGCCAACCGCTTCCAGGTGGAGATCGCCTGGACCGACTTCCAGGGCCACACCGGAGTGGGGCACGCCGTGCCGCTCACCGCCGACACCGGCACTTTCTGGTTCTTCGATCCGGCGAACGTCGAGACCGTGGTCAAGGTCCTCGACGCCCGCGCCCTCAACGGGGCCTTCTGGGTCTTCTATGGCGCCCTCTCCTCGGTCGAGTACACGATGACCGTCATCGACACCCAGACCGGCCTCACCCGCCGCTATCAGAATCCCTCCGGCCAGCTGGCGAGCGTCGGCGACACCCACGGCTTCGGCCCCCTCGGGGCGTT
>Ga0137403_10001715_pt1 | contig 27379 bp, 23 predicted proteins | sample CZOMad2_1_16fung_FD_122057 | JGI IMG/M metagenome (GOLD analysis project Ga0137403, IMG submission 122057) | Vadose zone soil fungal communities from Angelo Coast Range Reserve, California, USA - CZOMad2_1_16fungal (Hybrid Assembly) | ecosystem: Environmental > Terrestrial > Soil > Vadose zone... | reverse complement strand
CCATAGTTATTTACCAACTGGAACGGCAGACTTCGTGAAGGATAGTGGTGGAGGGTATCAGCTCCGGTGAGCATCACACGCAAAGCTGGCTTTTCCGGCCACTCGAGCATCATTAGGCGTTCCGCTAGTGGGGTCGGAACGAAGCCGATCGTGATCGCTTCCGAAATCAACCAGTCGCGAAGTGCTCCAGGATCATTGACCGCCACGCCGTTAGCCAAGTGGAGGCTGGCTCCCGCGGCCAGATATGGCCAGATCTCCCAGACGGTGGCATCGAAAGCCAAAGCAGATACCTGGCTTGCCCGATCACTGCTGCTTACGCGAAACGCAGCTTGATGCCAGCACACCAGATTGAGAAGACTGCGGTGCGTGATCTCGACGCCTTTCGGCTGCCCGGTTGAACCGGAAGTGTAGATGACATATGCGAGATTATTCGCGCTAACCGCGGCATCAGGAACAACTTTGGGACATCTTGCGATTTGCGGCGCATCCGAGTCCATTTTTATCGGTCGCGCTTTGCAGGACCCTAAACGCTCCGCCAACTGTTCTGTGGTCAACACCACTTGTGCTTGAGCATCGTTCAGCTTGAAAGTTAGACGCGCCGACGGCTCGGCTGGATCGAGTGGTAAGTACGCTCCGCCCGATTTAAGAACACCGAGGGCGGCAATTACCATTTCCGAAGTGCGCTCCAGACAAACACCGACGACTGTCTCGGGTCCGACCCCGAAACAACGTAGGCAATGAGCAATCTGGTTGGATCTTGCCTCGAGCGCCGCATAGGTCAACGCCTCATGGCCCGTAGCGACCGACACCGCGTTTGGAGTAGCCGCTGCCCTTAGTGCCACTAACTGCGGGACTAACATATCAACAGGATCGTTCTGGCGGCTCGCGTTCGGGGGTGTCGGTCGCTCCCGGTCCGCGCTCTTGAGCGAGACGCCAAAAGTCAGACTCGTGGTATTAGACATTGCTTTGCTTTCTACTCATTTAGGAGTCTGGAAGGGTGAACTGTGGCCTCTTACTGCAATAACAAACAAAACCGAAAACCCGTCTCCTACGAACTCTGTGTCTCGAAAACACCAGATTTAGGAATCGTTTCAGCCGAAATATCGAATCGAGCAACTAAGCAGGACTCGCGATCTCTCTGTTGGCGGGTGTTCCGCTCGCGATTTGGCCTGCAGAGTTGTACTTCAAAAGCTGACCGTTGTTCACGTACCTTACCCCGTTTTGATGAGAAACGTAATCAAGCAGCTCCCTTAAACCACTCCAAAGATTCAACTCCTCGATTTCCCAGGAGTGTCCATAAAGATGCCAGATTCCGCCGTGTTCCATCGTCTCCCGGAACAGTTGCATTCCCAGTTCCACCCAGCTTCGGAGCTGGCGCAATCTTCTTACATAGTTCAAAAGTGCCGGCGCATTTCGAGCTCTTGCCACGTTCCTGATGTATGCTGCCGTGGAATGCGGATACGCTTGCATGGTCGTCGGCATCTCGAAAGGGAGAAACTCCGTACGTATGGATAACATGCGAACGGTACGTGCGCCGTGGTATCCAGCCTTCTGCACATGCCGAACGACTTCTCGGTTATACCGGCCGTTCGGATAGCAGAACATAACCACCTTTCGAGCGGTTATTTGTTCTAACTTCTGCTTGCAGGTTCCCACCTCTTGGTCCAATTGTTCCGGCGTTAGATTTGGCAGGTTCTTATGCGAAACACTGTGGCCGCCTACCTCGAGCCCTTGATCGGAGAGCGCGCGGAGGTCTGCATTTGTGAGCGTCTTTCGCCCTAAGTACCCAATCATGGGAACATAGAACGTGCCACATAGGCCCCTGGATCGCAGCAGATCAGCAACCTTCAGGTCTTTAGGATCTCCATCATCCCAACTCGTCGTTACTATAGGCACGCCTCGCATCAGTTGCAGCTCTGTCTCAATACAGCGTTCGATTAGAAAATTCGTAGTCCGTTCGGGTTTAATTACGATGCAATTGCTCTGTGAGAAGTTCTGCGCGGTAGCGTACTGCCTGGTCATTGCCTTCTTGTACAAACTGGCATACCGAATTCAAAAGGTACAGCATGAAGAAGGCCCCGCCAGACGGATCCTCAACGGTCTGGTGTCCACCCTTTATCCTCAAGGAAGAAGAAGCTGTTAGTACCTCAAAATGCGAGATGTCCCAGGTGGTCGGAGCTTCCCAATCCGCCGATTCCCAATCGAAGAGCAGCAATTCCTTCCCGCATACTCGAGTATTCCAGGGCGCAAAGTCACCGTGCATTACGCCGAAAGGCAAGATCTTCTCGCCAATGGTCCGCGTGGCCTGTCCAAGTACTTCCCGGCTGAGTCCGTCCCACTTGGCGCCGAGCATTGCGGATACCCCTTCCCAATTTTTGGCTACCTTGTGGACGAGAGTTTTTCCCGGCTTTTCCACCCGATGAACATTCCACAATGCCTGCAGGAATTGGGTGTGAAGGCCATTGAGACGTGTGGGACCAAGACCGCCCTCCAACGGCGATTGGAAAAGCACAAAGGTGTCGTTCCAGTTGCCGGCATATAGTAGGCGGGGAATATGCTTTCTAAGTGAACAGAAATTCCACAACTGCGCTAGCGTGGCTGCCTCGTGGCGTACCCGTTTGCGTGCCACGTCGGTGAGCGGCAGCTTCACGTACCCGATGATGTCGTACGCCTTACGCCGCATTCCACCATTGATCGTCTGGCTTACTGGCGAGCGCATAACCTGAACCGTTAACTTTCGTACAGCAGCCTGCCGACCAAACGACAGGGCAAATATCGGGCACTGTTCTCCTGCCACCGCGTTTACGAGATCCTCGATCCACAATGGTCCTTTCGAAGCCAACAAAATGCGAGGTCGCAACCAACCGCTCCATCCTAGTTTCGCGATTCTGAGGAACACACTCTTCAGCGCTCGTGGTACCCGTTTATACGGCATGTAGATCTGGGTTGCTGCCAATGTCCCGTTCACGTTTCCGATAGGCAAAAGCCATCGCGGCATGTTCTGGGAAGGTATGGCAACAAAATGACGGATATGTGTATACCCTTTGTGTTTCAGTGTCTCGCCCAGGTCACGCGAAGGGGATAACGAAAATACGGGAGGTGAGCCCAGCATATCAATATGCGCCAAGTCATCTCCACTTCGGATTCGAAGCACGGCGGATCCTAAGAGTAGCTGGAGTGCTTCCGGCAACACGGTTTGCATGGCAAAGGGCGTATGCGTGCGATCGAATTCCGCCGCGTGACACGTGTGGAAAGCTCGCGGAGAGTTGTCCTTCACGTTGGCTCGATCATCTGATGAAGAAAGCTGATTTGAAGATCACGCCAAACAGCCCCCCTGCCGGCGAATCGTGTCAAATCAGGTTCAAGAGGTTCTGGGTAGCCGATTACAGACTGGCAGTCCGAAACAGAATCTGTGAAAGACCTAAAGCCCCAATTCAGATCGATATCATCGACTACGATAGCCCCACCGGGCCGCACGGCGGCCCAAGCATGATCCAACTCGAAGCGCACGTTGCGTTCCGTATGCCTGCTGTCCTGAATGAACAGATCGATCGTTCCTAGCTGCGATAGTAGACCTGGTATCCGCCAACCAGGCACTCGGTTGGGCAGCAATGCTGTAGGCACCCAGCGAAACCCATGTACAGCCAGACCGCAATATACGTAGATCGCTAATGTTCGACTATTTATCACACAGCCGCGAATCGCAAACGATCTCGTTTTCAAGACACCCTAGCTAGCTAGGGATATGAACTTCGCCGAGTCCGAGACGCGCATTTCGGATTTTGAGTAATAGCTGCCGAGACGGATTCGAGGCCCTGCAACGTCGTTGAAATGCCTGCCGACTCACATTAGAAAATTCCTCGCAACCTTGGCAGGAATATAAGCCTCTACAGCGACGAATCCCCGTCGAAACACGAGGCATTCCAAGCATTGGGGTTTGCCAAATTCTCCGCTAGCACTTGGTTTGCCGCCTTGTAGTAATACAGCCAGCAAGGAAGTTTTCTCCAAAGAGGAGCAAGGCACTCAATGTCGTCAGCTTGTTGGGGGGAGAACCCAATAAATTCCAACATGTGGATGTTCTCTTGGCGGCATCTCTTCAAAGCTGTCAAAATCATTGGCAAAAGCAGCGAAGTATTCCCGTCCAGGGACTGAAAATCAATTAATCGCATCCGTTTCAGGCCGAACCTGGGGTTATCCTGTCGGCAGAAGATCGAATAGGCTGCCAAACCGGAACTGTTATTGACGGTGAGAATCCACAGCTGATTTTTGAGAAGTGCATATCTAAAGTGCCACTCGAGAACGTCTCGGCTGCGAACTGCCAGCAGCAAATGTGGATTTCTATCTCTTAGCGCCTCCCAAAATACGTCGAAGCGGTGATCGAAGCCAGTACATGTTCTAACCTCAACCCCAGTAATCTCCCTCTGCTGTAGCCTACACGCGGGTCTAGCGGACAAAACTTTCACTAACATTGCGACTGAAAGCGGGTAGCTCAGGGTCTTCGCAAAACGCAGTTCCTTCATCGAGAGCAGGCTAAATGCAAACCCTTTGTAGTCCGTGATCCAGAATGCAGAGCGATCCCATGCCCCCAGTGGTATCGGCGGCGAGTTAAATACTTTTAAAGCCATCGAAGCCTGCGGATTCACCGTAGTGCTAAGATAAAGATCGACAGTTTTCTGGTGGAAATAACGATCGAGCAGTAAGATTGAGTAGCTCCGGTACGGAGAATCAACCACCCAGGCGTGAGTTCCAGCGGCAATGATCTGTTGTCCGTCTAGCTCGTACCACAGCGGAATATTTCCAAGGTATCCCACAACTCGCTTGTCGTCATTCTCAAGCACCCATCCAATCGGCCAGTGTTTTTCAAGAATTCTGTAAAGAGGATTATTACTCCAGAGATGACTCCATTCCTCATAACTCTTGGTCCCGAGCACATGACGCGTCTCCAGAGAGCTAATTTCTTGGTGGTCCCTAAATGAGGCTTCCCGCACCCGGATAGAAGACCCGGGCCTTTTGTTGGCTGGCGTGCTCTCAGCCACTTTGACTGCAGATTTGACTAGCACAACAGCTGGCCGTTATTAAGATATCTCACCCCTTTGCGGTGAGAGACGTGATCGAGCAGCTCACGCAGATCAGACCAGAGGTTCAGTTCGTCGATTTCCCACGAATGCCCGTAAAGGTGCCAAATTCCGCCCTTTTCCAGCACCTCGCGGAAGAGTTGCCTTCCGAGCTCAACCCAGCTTTCGAACCGGTGTAATGTCGTCATGTACTTAAACAGTGCCGGCGCATTATGAGCTCTCGCTAGGTTCCTGACGTAAGCTGTCCTGCAATGCGGATACGCTTGAATAGTCGTGGGCATTTTGAAAGGGAGAAAGTCGGTGCTCACGGATAGCATCCGAACGGTGCGTGCGCCTTTGTATCCGGCGTTCTGTACATGCCGGATTACTTCTCCGTCGTAGCGGCCGTTCGGGTAGCAAAACATAACCACGCTCCGGTCGACGATTTGCTCCAACATCTGCTTGCAGACTCCCACCTCCTGGGCCAACTGTTCTGGAGCTAAACTTGGCAGATTGTTGTGTGAAACACTGTGGGCGCCAATCTCAAAGCCCTGCTCGGAAAGCGCCCGGAGATCGGCGGTCGTAAGCGTTCTTCTGCCCTGGTAACCGGTCATCGGAATATAAAACGTTGCTGGAAGGCCCCGGGAACCCAGAAGATCGGCAATCCTGAGATCCGTGGGATCTCCGTCATCCCAACTCGTCGTCACAATTGACATGTGGCGCATAAGTAGAAGCTGGCCTTCAGTTCGGCTGTTGACCGGTAAATCCGCTGTCCAATCTGGGATCAGCTCGCTGTAATTGTTTCGTTAGTAGTCTTTGGCGATAACTGATTGCCTTGTGATTGCCTTCTTCAAGGAATTGGCAAACCGAGCTCAACAGATAAAGCATGAAGCACGTTCCAGTAGATTCAACACAGGAAGTCTGCTGGCTGCCATTCTTCCTCAACGAAAAAGCTGTTTGCACCTCAAAGTGTGAGATGTCCCAGGTGGTCGGAGCATCCCAATCAGCGGATTCCCAATCGAAGAGGAGTAATTCGTTCTGGCGCACACGAGAATTCCACGGTGCAAAATCACCGTGCATTACACTGAATAGCAGCAGCCTGTCGCCCATAGCCCGAGTGGCATGTCCGAGGACGTCGCGACCCAATTCGGCCCACCCGCCGCCGAGCAGCGGCGCCGCCTTTTCCCACTTTGCGGCTACTTTCTGAATCAGCCTCTTTCCCGGCTTTTCCACCGGTTGAACACTCCACAGTGCGTGCAAAAATTCTTTGTGCATGCCAACTAGACTAATGGGACCAATGTGACCTTCCAACGGCGATTGAAAAAGCACATAGGTGCCGTCCCAATTGCCCGCGTAGAGCAGGTGCGGGATATGCTTCCGAAGTGGGGGAAAGTTCCACAATCGCTCCAATGTGGCCGCCTCGTGGCGTACACGTTCGTTCGCCAGTTCGGTGAGGGGTAGTTTGATGTAGCCCAGGATGTCGTACTCTCTCTGGCGTTGTCCACGATTGATGTCGTTGGCCGCTGGTGGCCGCATGACTTCTACTGTGAGCTTGCGCACGGCAGCTTGTCTCCCGAACGACAGGGCAAATATTGGATGCTGTTCTTCCGTAACAGCATGTACGAGAACCTCTAACCTGAAAGGTCCTTTTGAAGCCAGCAAAACGCGAGAACGAAACCATCCGACGCATCCGAGTTTCGCCATGCTGATGACCGCGCTCTTCAGCACTCGTGGCGCCCATCTATGTGGCAAGTAGAGTTCAGTTCCCGCAAGCATACCGAACGCATCTTCCACAGGAAGCAGCCACCGCGGTTCCTCATATGATGGCAGGGCAATAAAGTGCTGAATATGATCATAACCTGCTCCTCGTAAGTGCCTTACCAACGTGGGAGAAGGCGAGAACGAAAACACCGGAGGCGAGCCGAAACGGGCCAGCTCTGGCAACTCTCGTTCGCCCCGAACTGGACCTATTGCCGGACCGAGAAGCAGGTCGAGTGCTCGAGGCAATAGGGCCGTCGAGGTTCGGCGCGTACCATTTGATGGGCCATTCGTTAATAACAATTGGGACTCGACAGTCTTTGGAACCGTCTGCAATTATGAATTTACAAGAGTTCGGGTGGGACCCGGTGAGTCAACAAGTCAATTGGCAGGGTGTCGTTGCAAGCGGTAAGAGATAACCGGCGACTAGCTGGACGCTTCACTGGTCGTTTGCAGGATTCCCTCGCCGGTTGGGACTACCTCGGTCGAAGCCAGCAGCGAATTCGACCGAAGCCACAAGAACCCCACACGAAGACGTTTAACGGGATTAAGTGCCAGAGCTATCCACCAGCGCTGTTCGGTTCTTGCCAAGGCCCGCACTTACTGTAGCTGCTCCACAAGGCCCCCAACCGGTCAGCAGTCTGCTTTGCATTCAGTGACAGCGTCGCAGTCTTACGTGCAATTGGTGAATCGTGTAAGGAATCCCGCGATCCTCCGCCAAGGTTAGAAGGGCGCCTCTCACTTCTTGGTAGCACTGGCGCTTCTTCCCAGGCGGGAGTTGCATGAAATGACCTTCGATTCTCACCCACCAGCCCCAATGCCCTTCGAGGGTGTCATAGTACGTGTCGTAGGATTCTTCCACTGACAGTTGAGAACGGGGAAAAGACCTTGCGAACAGCCCAAATGCCTCATCCTTTCTTAGTTGTTTACGCATCCGTGCTGAAGCCAGAAGAAGAGCAGGTCCCATGTACTTCAGGAAGATAGGAGTAGTCTTGTGAATGACCTCCAATCCGTTATCTCGCCCGATGAAGAAGAGATCCATTTCCCCAACCCGATTTAATACGCGTGACACTTCCTTAATAGATTCATCGACATGGCTCACCCAGTGGAATGCGAAGATACTGTACAAGTAATCCACGGCCGCGGATTCCAGGGGCATTTGCTCAAAACAGCCCGTCAGAATTTTGATATTGGCATAGTCCGACGTCCGGCACGCCGCCCGTTTGCACATATTCGTAGCTGGATCCACACCAATAAATTGAATCTCGGGAACATTCCGGGACGCTAAATGCAGAAGCGCTCGACCAGTACCGCAGCCGACGTCCAGCACCGTTCTGTAAGATTCCCTTATCTGGAGTGAAGCGAGGGCCTTTTCCGAGGCCCGACCCCAGCAAGACCGCAGGTTTGCTTCATCGTCATACCGATTGGCGAGACGCGAGTATGTCTCAACGATCGGGTTAGCGATTATCGACATACTGATAGACACCATCCTGATCGCGTAACGCGAGCCGGCACAAACTCCCGACCACCGAGAACTCACTCGGTTCAACATCGGTTAGATCTATCCTGCAACCGGTGCGGTTCTCAATAAACAGGAGTAGCTCAATGATACCGCGGGAAGTAAGCACTCCGGTTGCGATCAGGTCAGTATCAGGTGTGATTTCCGCCTTGACGGAACCGTTCGTCTCCGCGTTTTCATAAAGCCAGCGAATGACGGCCTCAACGAGTGCGATTTCGGAAACGTGACTCATTTCTCGCCCGCTTGAAGTAGTCTGACGAGCCCCGTTTTGTCAATCTTTCCATTGGCATTCACCGGCATGTCGTCAATCAAGACAACTCTTCTTGGTACCATGTAATCTGGAAGGCGATCTCTGCAGTAAGCTAAAGCTCGGTTCTCATCCAAGGTCTCAAGTCCTGAGACAAATGTAACAAGACCTTGAGCACCATCGTTACTTGGCGGCCACACAACTGAGGCAACCTGCTCGCTGGCGCAGGCTTTTCTCATTACTGCTTCTACTTCCTGTAGTTCGATCCTATAACCACATATTTTGACTTGATCGTCAACTCTTCCCAAGAAGTGCAAGCAACCGGTGTCGTCTCGTCGGACTAGGTCCCCCGTTCGATACCATAGTCGGTCGCCATCATCCGTTCGGCGAAGGAATCGTTCTCTAGTCTTTTCCGAGTCATTCCAATATCCATTGGCCACCTGCGATCCGCACAGCCAAAGCTCACCGCAATGATCATTGGAAACACTTTTGTGTTCGCTATCAGCTACGCAACAGATTTGTCCTTCGAACATCCACCCAATCGGCACAATCCCGTTCCAACATTCTCGGGGTGATGTAACTCGGTCCCATCGATAATGAGAAATCGCGATCGTGGTTTCTGTCGGTCCATAGAGGTTTTCCACGATAGAATTCGGTGCTGCATCCTGCCAAACAGAGGCGTAAGCGCTCGATAGAGGTTCTCCGCAGAACAGACTGTATCTCAACGACGAGAAGCAACCCGGCTGAAGCAATCTCATCTTTGCTAGAATTCCAATCAGCGAGGGGACAGAAAACCACATGGTCAATTGGTGGTCACGGATGAACTTCGCGGGAGCCTTGACGACGCTTTCGGGTAAACAAAACAGACATGCTCCTTGTTGCCAACACACGAACATGTCGTGAATGCTTAGATCAAAGGTCAAATCAAACACTTGGGAAAACCGGTCATACGGGTTTACAGCGTATCGGTTACAGGCATACTGGACGTAGGAAACTACATTCGAATGGCTGATAGGTACACCCTTAGGGTCTCCCGTGCTTCCAGAGGTAAAAAGCAGATAAGCGATGTCAGTCGGACTAACATCTGACACAAAAGGACTATGCGGTGGGTCCGTGTCTCCGTAAGAGACAAACCGATGCATAGGAAACGCCGAAGACAGAAGGGCCACGTCCGACGCCTCGGGCAAGATTAGAGTCAGATGCCGATCCATTAGTGGCAACAGCTTTGGTAACAGGTGGAAGCATTCCTTACCGACAACGAGCATCTCACACCCAGAGAACTGGAGCATTTTTCGTGTGCGCTCTATCGGAAACTTGGCGTTTAACGGTACATACCCCTTTCCCGCAGCTAGTATCCCTAAAATGGCTGCATAAGCGATTACGCTCCGATGAGCCAAAATCGCTGCAAGCGGAAACGATCCTTGCTCGTACTTGAAAACAGCCGAGGCAATTCTGCCGGCCAACAGCTGGAGATCGAGGTAGGTCAAGTGCTGGTCACCGACCACTAGGGCCACGCGAGAAGGAAACCGCTTCGCCGATCGATAAAACCCTGCGATGAGGTCTGTTTCTTGTGAGTCTGATCTCATTAGAGGCCTGGGTTACAATCCCGCACAAGAACTTTCCTGGACACATCGTTGCCTTACGGCACGATTAAACGCGGTGCTGATATGGTGCAGGTCTTCCTCCGAGTGGGGTATGTCGAGTATGAACGTAGTGTATCCAAGCACAACATACTTTGAAATTTCTTCCGACACGCATTCGTAGCTTCCGACGAGATACGGGCAAAAGCTCTTGTAAGTTTCAAACGGACGGAGCCAGTATGGATTTCTAGCGTTCTTCATCTGCTTCTCAAGTTCAGATAGATGCTTGTGCCAAACGGAATCAGAAGTCTTCATCGCTATTTGGTGAGTCAGTTCACCCTTTCGGTCATACGGAAATCTCTCGTAAGCAATTTGCCAGGCCTCGTATTCTGTTTCACGAGTAATTATGCCCACTCTGATTCCCGACTTCTGCCCGCAGCCGGAACGCTGCGTATATTCTGCCGGTGGTTTGGGATATTCGATCGTCGTGGCCGCGAGTTCACGAGCCGCGGCCACGCCTGCCTCTGATGATCCGGAAACGAAAATTCCCGGGAACAATTCCTGGGGCAGCCGCGGAGTCAAATTTAGACTGTCGACGCGATAGAATTCACCCTGGTAGGTGACTGGCGCGCGACCTTCCAAGAGCTGCTTGATGATCAGGGTATACTCCAGCAATCTCTCATACCTTTTGTCATGGGGAATTGTATCGCTGAGCGCTGTTAAATCGTTCTTGAATCCGCCGGCGACCATGTTGAGGTAGATACGACGGTTATACAAGCAGGCGATGGAAGTAATCGTTTTGGCAACCGTATACGGATGCATGTAGATGGGCTGGACGGCAACCAGCGGGCACAGATCATGCGTATTGTGAAGGATCATCTGAGAGACCAACCAAGGGTCTATCTGTGAGTTATCGCTATAAACCAATATGCCTTTGCACCCATATTGTTCACTCCAACGCGCGCTGTCAGCGACACTCCTGAGGAAGTGCTCTCTCTGGCCCCCGTTCCACTGTGGGCAAGTCGAGAACACTTCAAGTTGCGCATCCCACATCGTGTTTCTCCTTCGCGAACCTAAATGCGTCCCTACGAAGCTCAGGCAGCACCCGAACCCCGGATGACTGCGGGGATGGTTCGCAGCAGAATTTCAAAATCCAGCCAAAGAGACCATTTATCGATGTATTGCAAATCCAACTCCATCCATTTTTCGAACGGGATGGAACTTCTGCCCCGAACCTGCCACAGGCACGTGATACCTGGCTTCACACTAAGACGACGACGCTGCCAGTCTTTACTGAAGCCTTCGTAATCGCGAACAGGCAGTGGGCGCGGGCCCACGAGACTCATATCGCCTCTTAATACATTAAAGAGTTGAGGCAATTCGTCTATGCTGGTTTTTCGAAGAAATCTTCCGATGGGCGTAATTCGCGGATCGTTCCAGACTTTAAAGACCGGGCCACTCACTTGGTTCAAGTGCTCGACTTCGTGCAATCGCTTTTCCGCATCGGCCACCATGGTTCGAAACTTATAGACGTTGAAGTGCCGCTTGTTCAGACCGAGCCTCTTCTGGGCAAACAAGACCGGTCCGGGCGAGGTGAGCTTGACGAGAATAGCTGCGACCACAAAAAGAGGTAAAAATAGGGCCATCAAAATCGAGGAAATCGTGAAATCCAAGATGCGCTTGATGTAGATTGGCCATCCTTCCGCCCAGCCCTTGGAATGTGTGATCAGAGGATCATCCTCTAGTTCTTCCACAGAGGAATGAGCAATTTTCAAGTCAAAGATATGGGTAAGCACGCGGACGGTAATACCTTGCTCTTCGCACATTGTGGCAATGCGCGACGCTTGGTCGTGCATGGAACGAAACGGCAAAGCAAGGACAACTTCGTCGACAACATTGGTGCGCAGAAACTGAGCAAACGCGCCTAAATCACATGCAAGGGCATAGCCGCTCCTCTGAAAGGCATCCATACCGTCCCAGTTTTGATCCGCAAACCCAGTGATTCGGTAGCCAAGCTCTGGGCGAGCGACAAGCCAGCGAGCAAACTCCACGGCACGGCTACCGCTTCCCACGATGACGACATGCCGGAGATTACGCCCATGCTTCCGTACGAGTGCGAGAGTGGCCCGGAGAATAAGCCGGCTGACTACAATCGTACACATGCTCACCACCCAGAACACAACCACAAACAGACGGGTCACTAGGACAATTCGGAAAATGACAGTACTGATGAGAATTACCAATGCTGCTAAGGAACTCGCCTTGATCACCCCGACGATCTCACTCCGGCAACTCGAAAGCCGACGAGATTCATAGAGTCCTAAGAGACTGAAAATCAGATGCCAGACGAAAATAAAGAGCGCGAAGATAGCAAAGTTGTGAATCTTCACGCGCGTGGAAAGCAATTCCGCCGCAGTGAAAGTGCGGTCCTGTTGAACCACGGCCAGTGCGGCCGTCATAAAGGCCAAGATCATTAACCCCAAGTCAAAGAGCTTGAAGGCGTTCAACAGTAACTTGCGCCTGGTATGCATTGGGAAGGATCAGCAGATGGCATCGGCTTGAAATCAAACCGCAGAAGAGAGTTGCTGCCGAGTTGTGGGGCCCCTAGTTCCTAAAGCGTTCGGTACAGAGCTTCCGGAATTGGGAACTTGCGATTGTTCAATACCCCGCCGAGCAGCCGAATCTCAGCGCCTTCAAAAGTCTCTTTAGCCAGCCGCGCTGTTTCCCGTCGTGTGGAATTAGCTTCCACTACAAGAATGACCCCATCGGCCATCTGGCCGAGCAGGACCGCGTCCCCACAGGAGCTGACTGGAGGCGCGTCGATCAAGACGTAGTCGAATTCTCTTCGTAGTTCGCCGATCCGTAGGCGCAACGGACCTGAAGCATATAATCCCTGTGCTGTGGCCTCAGATGATCCGGGCGGCACTATCCAGAGATTGCTGCCGACAACTTGCACACCAAAGTCTCTGATTGGGCCTGGCTTAACGGTGGCATCGGTAAGCCCAGGGGACTTGGCAACGCCTGACATCTGGTGAAGTGAAGGCGCACGGAGATTTGCATCTACCAAGCATACGGACCCCAACCTCTGTGCTGCTAGGATTTCACCTGCGCGGAAACAAATCTCACCTGAGCCGGTGCGTTCATCGGCACTCGAGAAGACGACCACTCGTGGGGCGTGGGAGTTGGAAAACACGAATACACGCTGCACAAGTTTAGCGGTCTCGTCCTGGGTCAAATCCGGTTCACGCCGAAGCACGCCGTCGTTCTCAGCTTTGGCGATCTCTCCCCTGGCTATCTCTCTATCCGGCTGAACACGCCCGCCAGCGTCAGGCAGCCGATCACAGCGAGGTCGATAAAATAGCACCTCGGCCTGCCCGGCCCTCCGCAAGAGCTCGAAATTTTTGCTCATATGCTTACTATATTGGGTTGCTTACCATCTTTGGTGCTCGATGGCTGTCAGCTAACCAGGCGAAACTGAACGGCAATCCTCATCTCCATCGGCGCCGGATGGTCGCCAAGATAACCTGGCCGGTACTGCCACTTGCGAACTGACTCGAGCGCGGCAGCCCGGAGCAGCGTCGGCCCCGAAACCACCTTTAGGGTCGTTGGCTTTCCAGTCGCATCGACTACGGCGTCAATTATGACCTCTCCTTCAACACCGCTTTGCCTCGCTTCGGCAGGATAGGCAGCAGCAATTCTGGCTGTAAGAGTTGGCTCTTTCACGTCACTGGCAACGCGCACCAGTGCAGCTTCTGGAGTCGTTGGCGATATCGCCGGAACATTCGGGTTTGCCACGAGCACTCCTTGAATTGACTCCCATTGGGATAGGGGCATGGGTGTGGCGAGAAGTTTGTCGTCCGGAACATCGACTGCTGGCTTTTTTTCCTGTCTCCTAGATCGTGACTTCAAAGGTTTGACGCCAGCGACTGAACCCTGGGTCTGCTTGGCGGTTCGAGTCGGAATTGGGACGCGACTGGCAACGGTCGGCTGTCTCAAGACGTGACGCAAGGAAATCCCGAACGCTCCCACAAAGGAGAAGGCAAACAGAGCGACGCTAAGCGAAACCATGGCGCGCCTCGAAGAACGAGTCTTGAATGTCACGACGGATGATGCGTCCCTGCCCGTGGTCTGCACTGAAGTCACCGGCTCGACGTCCTGCTGCGGCGGTTCGTCCAGTTCGCTTGCTCTTGAAGCTTCTTTTGGCGATGCAATCTCTGATACACAAGGAACCGCTGCTCTTGAGACGGCCGAGACTTCGCAAGGTCGCCGTGGAGCGTTCAGTTCAGTAACGAGTGCATGGACGTCCAGATCGCTTATCGCTTCTCGAACGACGGAGGCATCGACTTTGTGCTTCCCCATCGCGTAGCCCAAACTCAGTGCGCCAAAACAGAGGTTGTTGATCTTTCGCGGAACTCCCCGACTCCAGTCCGCGATCATGGCACGAGCTTCGGGCGTGAACAGCTGTCGGTCCGCCGAACCAGCGACCGACAGGCGGTGGTTGATATAGGCTTCAGTCTCCGACCGTATGAATGGACTGAGCCGTGCCAGAATGGAGACGCGTTGGCGTAGCTGGGCCATTGCAGGACGCGCCAGCTTTTCTGCCAATTCAGGCTGGCCAACAAGCAGGATCTGCATTAGTTTCGACCGTGGATTTTCAAAGTCCGAAAGCAGCCGAACGGTTTCCAGTGCAGACTCGCTGAGATTCTGCGCTTCGTCGATGAAGACTACCAGGCGCTTGCCAATCCTCGCTTCGTTAATCAGAACCTCCTTTAACTGCTCGTGCATCCAGGCGAGTCCCTTTCCCTGGGCGTCGATTCCTAGATCGGCAAGTAGGTTACAGAGCAGTCCATGCGAGCCGCATTGCGTCTGGAACAAGAACACCGTGCGAGCCGATTCACGCAGCCACTCTAGAAGGTGAAACACTAGGGTGGTCTTGCCCATCCCCGGTTCGGCTACCAGCGCAAGAAATCCCTTCCCTGCATCAAGGCCGTACGCTAGGGAAGCAATCGCCTCGCGGTGCGTTGGGCTTAGGTACAGATACCGCGGATCCGGAGTTTCGTCGAATGGTTGCTCTCGAATTTTGTAGAAATCAAGGAACATGCGTCGTGACACCGTTTCCGTTCTTCGCTTGCACACCGTTCTTCGCGTTCTTCCCATTTTTCCCATTCTGTGGCATGGCCGCGAGCACAGGGATATTGAGGAAGGACGTCATTTCCTCAGGCGTTCGGAACGTCGGATCCAAGTAATCCGAACCGAACGCCAGTCCCATGCTGGCGGCAATAGCGAGAAGTAGGCCCATGACGAGCGTCAAAGAACGGTGACTTGAAGGTAGCGAAGGTACGGTCGCAGCCTCCGCGATGGCCACGTTGATGATTCGCCTGCGGTCAAGCGCATCGGATATGCGCGCTTCCTCCTGTTTGCGGCGATAAAGCAGGTAGTTTTCTTCAGTGGCTTTAACGGTCCGGATAAGATCGTCCTGAACTACTTCGTTCCGCTCAAGCGAACGAGCATTCGCTCGATAGGACTGCACGGTTAGAGCAGTCGCTTGAGCGCGTGCCTGCAACCCCGCGAGGTCAGCCTTCGCTTTCGCGAGTTCTCCTCTAGACCATTCATGTGTTGGATCTCGATCGCTGGTCTCTTCATGCAGTTGCGATTTCTCGGCCACAGCGAGGGCGGCGCGAGTCTGGGCGATCTGGGTTTCTATCTCCTGAACTGGTCTGTAGCTGGGATCGAATTTCCCGAGCAACTCAGTCCGCTTCAGTTCAAGTGTCAACAGATTGGCCCTAAGCTGTGACAGAAGCATGGCATCGTCGGCGTTACGAACTTGGGTGACCATGCGCGCCGGGATAGATACCGTCTGTTCCTGGAGTGCGTGAATGCGTTGTTGAGTCTCCGCGATGGAGGCCTGCGTCTGCCTCAGTGTGGCGTCAAATTCGGCAACCTTCTGCAGCGCAACTTCTTTTTCTAGCTTTGCGGAAACAACTGCTCCACCGTGAGTGAAATCGACTAAGCGCTCTTCTGCATCCGTGAGCCCCTTGCGGTACTCCTTGGTTTGTTGTTGAAAAAAATCGAATGCCCCGGGCGGACGGTGCATCTCCAAATGCTTTTCGAGGTAAAGGTTCGACAGTTCGGTAAGAACTTGAGCCGCCAGCTTTGGATCTGACGATTGATAGTGCACTGCGATTAGGTTGGTCTTCTTCAACACTTCCATCGTCAGCGCCTTCTCTAGCGTCCGAACAGCTTTCGGAATCCTCGTGTCTTCTTCCGGACTCATGGCCTTCCTGCGCGAGGTCACCGCGGCGAGTACCTTGGACCAGGACGAATCGCTTTGATGTTGAAGATCACACGCTAGGACGACCTTTTCGAGCAAGTCTCTGCTCTTCAACAACTCCACTTCAGAATTCATTTCCTCCTCAGTAACTGCGAGGGCAAACTGCGGCAGAGCAGACGCTTCAGCCGTGACGACAGGATCGACACGCTCCCGTTTGACCAGAATCTTCATTACTGCCGCATATCGGTTGGGCTGGAGCACGGCGGCGAAAATTGCCGCTGAAAGGATGCCCAAGAAGGAAATCACCATGAGCCGCCGGTGCCGAAACGCAATCGTCAGAAGGTCTCGCAATGTGGGGGCACTCACGCCGTGGTGATCGTTGAGGTTCGGTTCTTCCATTCTTGCCTCGGTTCTGCCTTGCTGCCGGTTCTCGGGGTCAGAAGGCATTTGGGTTGACGCCGGCGGACACAGATGTATAGGGAATCCATTTCTTGATTTTCGAGATGCGGTTTTGGGGCACGAAGAACATATCTCCCGGTTGTAGGTGCAAGTCCTCCGTTAGATTCGCAGCTTGGAACATCTTCTTCACGTCGACTACCTTGACCTCGACCCAGTCGTTCGATACCCGGTGGAACAGTAATACTTGGGAGTGTTTTGAGCTTTCATTGAAGCCTCCTGCGATGGCTATGGCCTGGGTGAGGGTTGTGTCGCCCCGCAAGTCATATTTCCCGGGGTGCCCAATCTCCCCGCTCGCGATGAAATAGGGTTTCTCGAAATCCTTCAGAACAACATTGACGACCGGATCGTGTAGGATTCTTGCATAGGCTGTTTTGAGCAATTCTCTTACTTCGGGTACCGTTTTTCCTGCTACCTGTAGGTCGCCCAAGCCGCTAAGACTAATGAAACCGTCCGGATGAACGCTCACCGTCTGGTTGAATTCAGGTGTGAAAGGAAAGGTCAACTCGAAGCTGTCTCCCTTACAGAGCTCGTAACGAGGATCTCTATGTTGAAGGACAGGCTGGCTCGTTCGTTGTCGATTGCCCGCCGTAGCCTCGATAATTGCTTGGCCAGCAGTGGGAAGCTTTGATATTCCCTGGCCCTCCTGCGCGCTGGAGGCGCCACCGGCCGTGCACAAAAGAACTGCGATGCCAATCGAAACTAAACAGCCACGAGGTATTGTCGCGTCGTACGTTTGGCTTGTATCTTTCATCTTCCCTCCAAACACGCTTAACAAATGCGCTTTGTCGAAAAGCGGAACACTTCTATTTCAACTATTGCCTCTAGACTGGGGATAATGACGGCAGGCGAAAACGCGATTTATTGCATCTTCCTTGCGCGACGAACTCCATTACTTTTTGTGCAACCCGATACTGCTGATCGAACTCGAGTTGGGGATAGATAGGCAAAGAGAGAATCTCTGATGTGATTCTTTCGGAAATGGGAAAATCTCCTATTTTATAACGAAGTGTTCGGTAAGCTTTTTGGCGATGGAGAGGCACCGGATAATGGATTTTCGTAGGAATGTTAGCTGCGAGAAGGTGTGACTTGAGCTCGTCTCTATTGTCAGCACGGATTACATACAAGTGGTAGGCAGACCTTGCCCATGAAGGCTCAGAAGGAATCGTTATGTTGTCGAGGACGGAAGTTAACAGTCCGTGATAGCAAAAAGCATCTTCGCGTCGCTTTTTGTTCCAATCGGGGAGATGTCTGAGCTTGATCTGCAAAATCCCGGCCTGAAGCGGGTCGAGCCGAGCGTTATAACCTTCGGTGTCGTGATAGTACGGCTGCGTTTCGCCGTGCTCCCGTAAAATCCGAATTTCTTGCGCAAGTTCTCCGTCGTCGGTGGTAACTGCGCCAGCCTCTCCGCAAGCTCCCAAGTTCGCTCCTGGGTGAAAACTGAAGGCGGCCGCACGGCCCATTGATCCCGCCTTCCTCCAGCGATTTTGTTTGTTTGAAAAGTACTCAGCGCCGTGGGCCTGGCAAGCGTCTTCGACCACGATCAGGTCGTACCGCTCGGCAATCTCCAGAATGGGGTCCATGTCGGCCGTTTGACCGTAAAGATGGACCGGAACGACTGCCGTTACGGGCCTTTTCGTCTTCTTGTCAGACAGCTTTCCTGTCGCCATGTTCTTATAGCACCGCGTTTCTAGATACTCTTTCAGCGTCATCCAATCCATACTGTAAGTGCGTTCATTAACGTCAATGAAGTCTGGCCGAGCTCCAGCATGGGAAATCGCCTCGGCCGTCGCGATAAACGTGTTTGGTACGGTCAGTACGATATCCCCCGGCCTAACTCCGGCGGCAATCAGCGCCAACTTGAGGGCGTCTGTCCCGCTGCTCACTCCGACGCAATGCCGGGTACCGCAATACCGAGCGAATTCTCGCTCAAAATCTTCGACTATTGAGCCGCCAACGAAGGTACCAGTCCTCAACGCAGCTCTGAAGACTTCAAGCAATTCTTCCTGCAACTCCAAGTGAGGCACAATAAGATCGACAAAAGGAATCTCGGCAGAAATCCGCACGCCTTGGTGGCTTAGTTCGCCCATAATGGACTTGTCAGCTTTTTGCTGGGTAGCTAAATTTTCACTTCTGGAATGGTGGTTCAAGTAACGCAACCGCGTCGAAAAATCATTTCGAATAACCTTCAAGCGCTTCGCAGCTTATAGGTTTCGACTGCCTAGCCTTGCTCCTCAAGAGCCGTTGTATACCTTAGACGGATTCGCGTTCAGCCGCTCGACCAGTACAGCATCCACCTCGACAGCGGCAGCCTTCCCAAGCATCTCTATGGATATTACCAACCGATAAATATTCCTTTTCCGCATCAAAATCCCTTGTATTCCTGCCAACGGACCACATCTCACCCTCACCCAATCACCGCATTTCAAGAGAGGATGCGGTCTTACACGGGCACCGCTTACAACTGCTTGGCGTATGCAGTCGAGTTCGGCAGCTGGAATTGCGGCTGGCTGGCCCGCGTTGGAGACGAGGGCGTGTATCCCAGGAGTGGTGATGATATCCAGCCGACGCCCAAGATCTCCTCTGAGAAATACGTAGCAGGGAAACAATGGCAGACTCAGCAGCTTAACCCGGTCCTTCCAATTGCGCGCAGCTGCATAGAGTGGAAGAAAGATTTCAAATCCCTTGCAGGCAAGATTTCGCGCTACCGCCTTCTCATGCTGATGTTTTGTGTATAACGCGTACCAACTGTCCGGCGCCGTGGCATGCATGTAGCTTCGCCCTGTGGCTTACAAAGCCCACTTCAAAAATAGCTACTCGGGACGCTTCGCTAAATTCGCGAAAACCTCGGCGGTTTCGCCGAAGATTTGCCCCGCTTCACTTAAAGAGAAAACACAGGTTCCAGTCTTGAGTGCCAAATCCCCGTAACTAGTTTCTCCCGCCATTTCGTCTGGCCGCTTGGTCATCGAGATGGCGGATCGCAGTCGAGACGTTTCAGATCCTTAATCCAGCATTCACCTGAGGTTCATGCAATGCACGTCCCCTGCCAGCTTTGGGTATGCGATCGGTTTCGTCTTCAAACGCGTTGTGGCGCCAGAGTTTACGCCTAAACGAAGTCCAGATGGCACCTCACTCGCCGAAAATTGCCGCTCGGAATTGTTCAATTTGTTAGAGAAAATGTCTAAATTCGCTGCCCTTGGCATGCGATTGCAGCGCGGTTCGTGGCGCGTAATGGCAGTTCTCAGTGGAGTTATTGCCAACGATGTGAGAACGAAAGCAAACAATGGCCGCAGCGAACTCGGAACTAGGAACGCGCCGCCCCGTTGTCCGGAGGGACTGCTGACCCGCAAATTTTCAATCTGCGTCCTTTTGTTGGTGAGGAAAGAAGTCGAATCGGTGGGAGCACTCCGACGCCTCGCGGTAGCCCGGTCGTGCAGTCGTCGGGTCGCTTTCCGTGTCTTTTCTGAGGGAGGCCAGCCGCCTTAATTTTATACAGCAGGGCACCGTAACTGATATTTAAGGCACGAGCCGCCAACCCACGATGCCAGCCATTGGCCTCAAGCACTTGTAGGATGATTTTTCGCTCGAGTCGCCTGACTGCTTCTTGGGTAACCTTTTTCAGCGGGATGGTTGTGTCGGATGGTATTTCAGCGCTCAGATAATCTCGATCGCCGTCTTCTAAGCACGCACTTATGTCCTGTTCGGATTCGAAAACGACGTAGTGATTGATCAGATTTTCTAGTTGCCGAATGTTTCCCGGCCAGCGGTATTTTTGCAAGCGCCCCAGCAGCGAGTTTGAAAAAGGAGGCACCACGCGGCCGTATTTCCTACGGTACTTCTCCAAGAAATAGGCGACGAGCATAGGAATATCGCCGCTACGTTGCTGCAACGTAGGCAGCTCGATGGAGAGGACACTGATTCGATAGAAGAGGTCCTGTCGAAAAGTGCCAGACTTGGCTGCGCAGTGCAGCGGGCTATTCGTGGCGCAAACGATGCGGGCCTGAATTTGCCTTTCCTTTTGGGCGCCGATCCGGCAAAACTCTCCATCCTGGAGCAATTGCAGCAGTTTCGCCTGTAAACCAAGTTCCAGGTCGGCAATTTCGTCCAAGAACAGCGTACCCCCGCGGGCTAACTCGACACGACCTGTCTTGGTTTCGTAGGCTCCGGTGAAGGCGCCCTTCTCATAACCGAAGAGTTCACTCTCGAACAGGGCTCCGGGAACAGCGGGACAGTTAACCTTGACAAAGGCCCCGTTGGACCAGTGGGAACAGCAGTGGAGGAAACGAGCCAGGACTTCCTTCCCCGTGCCGGTCGCTCCCTGAAACAGTACGGGAATGTTGGCATTGGCAGCCCTTTCTACGTTTCGTCGTATATCCACCATGGCCCGAGAGCCGCCGAAGATCACCTCTTCGGGCGGCAAATTCCCGAATCCCCCCAACTCCGCAGCATTCGAAGTCGCACGACATCCCATTTAATGCTCCAACCATAACTAAACGTTCCCCGCTTTTTTCAGTCAAAAGTGAAAGTCCTTCGGCTCAGGGTTGTAGTTCGCCGCCTAGCTCAACGTCCTCCTTCTCGTTGCGCAAACGTACAAGTCCTGGGACTGCCGCGAATCCATCTGTGCCTCAGCTCACGGGCGCGAGTCTACTCGAACGACCTGCGCCGCCGTCCGCTTGACAAATTCGCGAGCCCGCATGGAAAATGCCGGAAGTACGCATTAGCACCGAACACATCCCGCCGCCGATCCCATCAGTCCCCACTGAGCGTTTCCAAGTCCTAGGTCCCAGGTAATCGTTACCGCGGTTCGGCTGGTGTCGTGACTAACCGACTGAATCAGCCAGACCGCAGAGAAACATTCTTTGCTGACGTGTCATTTCGCGTTGTGGATCGATCGTTGATGCTGGCTGCTGCCCAAGTTATGCTTGATGAGCACGCAGGGCAAGGAGCGAAAAACTTTACAGCAGTACTGCCTCCCTGTAGTGGGGAAAAAGGGAAAGCCGATATTAGGGCTGAACATTTTAGCGCCGTTCATAGAAGTAAGTTTGGGCGGTTGGGACTGCTATTACCTAAACGTTCTTCTCTAGCTTCTTCCCAAACCTCGCTGAAATTGATAGAGCAAGATTTCATCTCCTCTCCGGGGAAGACTGTATTGTCCTCTTTATTGTTACCTACTATTTTAGTCATTAGATATTTGCAACTGGCCAATCTCTGATCGCCGGAAGTGCTCGATACTTTGCATCGCTGGGTTTTTCGTGACGATTGCACATCCGACGGAGTAGGCACAGATGGCAACTTCCCTTCCTTTAGCGTCCCTGGGAGGTCCGCCCTCCGCACGTCGCTCTCAACGCATTCGTCTTCTCATCGCAGATGAGACTCCCATGAGCTGTCAACTTCTGAAGAGCGCGCTCGCCCGTTCTCGTTTTCGGTTTGAAATCGTCGCGTGTGTTATCAATCGTGCAGATTTCATCGATTTTCTGAAAGAACATCCTGTGGATGTCACACTGGTAAGCGAGAGTTTGCAGGACGGATCGTTTGTGGGTTTCGAGCTGCTGAATGAACTGCGGGTGTCCTTTCCCGCTATCCGCGTAATCGTCTTACTCAAGGCGGCGTCACGTGATTTGGTCATAGATGCATTTCGTGCAGGTGCCGAGGGCGTATTTTGCAGGACAGAACCCATTCAGGCTCTCTGCAAATGTATCCAGGCTGTACACGAAGGACAGATCTGGGCCAACAGCGACCAACTGCATTTCGTCCTGGAGGCCTTGATCGATGCCACCCCTCTGCGCGTAATTGACTCGAAGAGGCGGTACTTGCTTGCCCGGAGAGAGAATGAAGTCGCAAATCTTGTAGCGGAGGGAATGACGAACCGTGAGGCTGCGCAGAAGCTGGGCGTTGGTGAACACACGGTAAGCAACTATCTTTTCCGGATTTATGAGAAGTTGGGTATATCGAGTCGTGTTGAGCTGGCGCTCTATGTTGTTCGCCAGAAGCACCCATGAATTAAGAACTACAACGATGTTGTCTTTAGCGGGCTTCAGTCTGATTTTCTTAGCTTTGCCTCAAGCGTTTCCGAGATTCAGTAGGGAGGGTATTTCTTTAACGTCCACGGAGATGTTCCTCGGATCGTGGCCGTGATGACTGGGTCCAGCGATGCTTTCCGGATAGGTGGTTTCAAAGATTCCCAGGATGAATTTAATCGCCTTCTCCACAACAAGGAAATTCTTCTGGCGGCGATCGATAGCCATCAAGGACGCCACCAGCTTGCGTGCCACCGCTAGGGTGGCGCGATTGGCGTTCCCTTCGCTTTGGCCTGGTCATAAAGTAGAGCCAGCTCAGGGCTCAAGCGTGGTGCCATCTTGGCCGCCTCAACGTGAAGTTTCAAGGCCGCTTTTGGTCCGACTGAACCGTCGCGCCGTTGTTGTCTCTTGCCAAGGCGCGCAGTTGTTGCCATCTCCTGTACTTCTCCACCTTGGAGGGATCAACGTCCTCTTCGCCTTTCAACCAGAAAGCGAGCCAATCCACAGCGCCGCCTTGAGAAGCCAGCCGATCCCATGGCTTTTCCATGATGTGCGTCCCGGTCGGAAAGTAGAGTAACTCCACTGGCTTGCCAAGACGCCTGAGTCCGACAAAGGGAGCCCACATCGAAGAAAGAATGTCAGGAGAACTGACCTGCAACATCAGCGGCGTCTTCACCCTGTCCAGGAAAAATTCGGGCGAGCCGCGCAACCAGTACAGCAGCCCGCTGCCAAATGGCATTCCACCGTTTATGAGTTCCGAGTCGGACGCCGTGAACTGGTGTGCATTCAAAAACTGAAGGTATTGTGAATATCCGCCATCCGACCCATCTGCCACGACCGCCGCCTCGAAACGCAGCTTCGAATGCGCCAACAAATAATGCGCGTAGAGACCTGTCCTGCTGAAGCCGATGATGCCCAAGTGATCGCGATCTAAGCATCCGAGACCGTCCACGTATTCCATCGCGCGCTCGAGAGTCTCCGCCATGTTGGGTGCTTCGGCAGGAGTTTCGTCCCAGTCATGCACGTCGGGAACCTGAAGCACAAGAAATCCTCGACTCGCCAATGCTTGCGCCGCAAACGCCGTCGTAAATGAACCGTCAATCCAAAAACTCTTCGGATCGAACCCGTGGGTCTGAACCACGAGAGGATATTTCCTTCCTGGGACGTAGCCGGCAGGAAAGTACAAGCCCGCATGCACTTCTTTGTGCATGGCTCCTGTAAACCGGATTTCGTCGACCTTCCCAAATTCAATGTCCTCGAATTGCGGGTTTGGATCAAACAGGACTGCTTTGCGTCCTGTTTGAGATTCGGAAACCACGACCTTGGGAGGGGTGTTTAAGTCCTGCTGAGCAGTGACCACGAGGACCGGCGTGCGAACGTCATGAGCATCTGTGGCAACCCACTGCGTTTCACCTCGTCGAAAATATTGGGGTTCAGGCCCAGCGGGAGATGATGCACGCGGCCGGGTCTCGAATGCTAGCAGGCCTCTTTCGCGATCCGCTCGAAGGTAGTGAAGATCTTCGTCGCTGAATTTCGTGTACTTCAAGCTCTCGAGATCAATCTCAACCACGCAAGGCTTGGCGAGGCGTTCAGCGTTTCCGCGGGCTGCTTCAAGAGGGAAGAATACACCGGTCAGAATTACGGAGTGTGCGCCTTCGAGCCACACGACTTCGGACCCGTGGTAACTGACTGGAGCGTCCAGAAGAACCCGGCCCTTCCCGGATGCGGTGTCGATTACCGCATAGCGAAATACCCACAAGAGAGATCCTTTCGGCAGTTCCCTGTTGAGGACTCTTGTGAGCAAGGGCTCGCGATATTCATGCCAGTCCTCAGACACTTCTAGGAGATTCAGCCTGACAGCAAGTTGGCCTCCATCGGGCGAGAGCGAGAAATCGAGATAATCTCCGTACAGTTCTCCATGCAGTTCTGGGGCAAGAGGCAGCGGACGAGAATTGCCGGTTTTCGTGTTCAGAACAAACAGGTCACGGTTCTCGTCCGTCCGTCGGCCCAGAAGCAAGTCGGACATGTCTTCGTTAGCAACCGTTACGCCCTCCCGCAAGCTCTTGTCTGTCAGCACTGGCTGCGCCGGCTTTTCCGCCGCGTAGACGATTGTTTCTCCTCGGGCATCGGAAGAAAACTCAATGAGGTTTGTCGGGTGATTGCTGAGCTTGCGAAGCCTCCCGGACCTGCTGCTGACCGAGTAAAGCTCGGTTTTTTCGCCTGGATTCTCTCCAAGAAACAGCACCGAGTCGTTGTCCGACAACCAAACGACGTCTGTGAGAGCCTCCCGATTGGATGATGAAGACATCGAAGCCAGGACTTTCGGTTTTGGCGAGTCGAACGCTTCGCTGGCTCTGAACAACAACAGCGAGTAGTCGTTCGTGTTCGTTTCGAGATTTCCTTTCTTCACAACGATCACGAACTGCTTTCGATCTGGCGAGAAATAGGCAAAGTCCTCCGTCAAAGCACCGGCGTAGCTGTTCATTGCACCACGTCCTGCAATGCGAACCATGCGGATCGCATCTTCTTCGGTCGGATGACGTTTATGATTCTGCCGCTGTTCGCCATCCGCCACCGGGCCAGAAGCAATCAATAGAAAACCGCAGAGCAGCCAAGCCAGGGCACTGACGACCGATCGCTTCGAATGTAGACACACGTAGTACTTTGAAAGCATTTGCTTCGCTTTCTTCTTCAAGTTGCGTTGCGGCTGCTGCTAGAAAGTCAGTCTCAGGGAGAGCTGGAGGGACCGCGGCCCACCCTCTTGAAACAGCGGGTTCAGTCCGCCCAGTCCCTGATTCAGCATCTTCGTCGACCGTTGCTGTGAAGGCCCAAAGAAAACCAGCGCCTGTGGATTCGTGAAGTTTGGATGATTCAGAATGTTGAAAGCATCCGCCCGAAATTGGAGATGGAGGCGCTCCGAAAGAGCGAACTTCTTTGCCAGCGAGAAATCGAACTGCGTCAATCCAAAACCCGGAATGTCATTTCGCCCTTCGTTCCCCTGCTGTCCAGCTGGCGGCTTTACGAAGGCTGCGGGATTGAGAGTCTGCCCTCCTCCTGCATCGGCATTCGGAATCCATTTCGCTTGACCCGAAACCAAGTCCGGCCGGATGTACGTGAAGCCGAGTACGGGCGATACCACAAATATGCGCGCGTTAAAGGGAAAGCCGCTTCTCGCGAAACCAACCAGGTCGATCGACCAATCGTTCGCCAATACAGATCCTGGCCGCGACTTTGCAATCGAGGGAAGCTCATAGTGCAGCGCGGCCGAGAAGCTGTGACGGACGTCGAAGTCCGAAGAGGCATAGTCGTTCACAGCTGAAATGGCATTTGCGCCGCTGACCACGTCGTTGGAGGAGTTGTCCAGAGTGTGAGAGTACGTATAGTTTACGAGCGCCTGAAACCCTGACGTGAGCACCTTCCGATACTGAACCTGCAAGGCTTCGTAATTGGAGAACGCATCGTTCGTCGTCAGATAAAAGAAAGACGAAAAATTGGGATTGGGCTGGAAGTAACCTGTGTTTCTGAGGAGGTCTCGTCCCGCCTGTCCGACGTACGTTATCGTCAGCGCCTGATTGGAATTTAAGGATTTTTCCAAAGCTACGTTCCACTGGTAAGACCTGGGGAGTTTCATGCTGGGTGAAAAGCCATAAGCCCCAGGGAACGGTGCCTGTAGTGAAAAGCTTGGGAGGTATGGACTTGCGTCGCTGATCGGAACGGTCACATTTTCGGTCGTAAGCGTCGCGCCGTTCGGAAACTGTGTGGCGAGTGTAGCCACCTGCCCGAGGCCGAGATCGTAGAAAATCCCCCAACTCGCCCGCAGGACCAGATCTCGGTTCGTCGTTAAAGCATATGCAGCGCCGATGCGGGGAGCAAAATTGCCGTATGTAGTTTTCCAAAGAGGCGTACCCGTTGGGGCAAGAGTAAGAGTTTCCGGATCGGACACGTTCTCCCAGGAGGCAAGAGTCGTCGCCCCACGGCCCGTCGGAGGAGGATTCCATTCCCAGCGCAACCCGTAAGTGACTGTGAACCGAGGAGTCGCTTTCCACGTGTCTTGCGCATACAGCGAGAGAGCCTGCGTCAGGAGCTTTGCGTTCTTGAAGCTCGTAACGGATAGGAACCCCTGGCCGGTCGAAACAAGACTTTGCACGCTGTCGGCACTGAAGAAGAATGATTGCAACGCGGGCGCAGCATCTAGAAACAACGCGCGATAGTCGGTCCCAAATTTCAGAGCGTGACTTCCGGCTATAACATCGAGATCATCTGCAAAGTTGAGCTGTCGAGTCCTTCCCGACGCGAGGGACCCTGACGACAAAAAATTAGTGTCGCCAGTCTGATATTCCACCAGACTTCCCTTGCTGGGCACATTCCCGAGGAAGAAACTTGGATCGAGCGGCGTCGCTCCGGCGAATGAATCAAGAACATCTGTCACCGTGGAATTCTGCCTGGAATAATTCCCGCGCAGCGAATTCGCGAGAGT